>WKJB01000033.1_pt1 | contig 56640 bp, 57 predicted proteins | sample 5403331 | NCBI WGS metagenome assembly WKJB01 (sample SAMN13198853, study PRJNA488119) | plastic metagenome | isolation source: water-polyurethane dispersion (WPUD) containing a polyether... | place: Mexico: Mexico City | collected 2016 | reverse complement strand
GTTCGCCGACTACTACCGGTACGCCTGGGACAACCGCCCCGACTGGGCCCGCTGATGCGCGCCGACACCCTCCGTGCGCTCGGCCTCGCGGGCTACCCGACGCTCGAGGCGCCCGGCGACGAGCTGCTCGACGCGCTCTCGCGCACCGGTGCGAAGGTGCAGGCGCGACCGACCGACCGTCTCGCGTCCGCGCACGACGCGTCCCACTACCTCCTGACGCCGCGGGCCGTCGTCGTGCCGACGAGCGCCGAGCAGGTCGCCGCGGTGCTCGCCGAGACGCGCCGGCTCGGGGTGCCCGTCACCTTCCGCTCGGGCGGCACGAGCCTCTCGGGTCAGGCGGGCACGGACGGCGTGCTCGTCGACACGCGGCGCGGCTTCCGGGACGTCGAGGTGCTCGACGAGGGCGCGCGCGTGCGCACGGGGCCCGGCGTCACGGTGCGCGCGGTCAACAACCGCCTCGCGCGCCACAAGCGCAAGCTCGGCCCCGACCCCGCGAGCGAGATCGCGTGCACGATCGGCGGCGTCGTGGCGAACAACTCCTCGGGCATGTCGTGCGGCACGGAGCAGAACACGTACCGCACCCTCGCGTCGTCCGTGCTCGTCCTCCCGAGCGGCACGATCGTCGACACCTCCCTGCCGGAGGCCGACGAGCTCCTGCGCGTCGCCGAACCCGAGCTCCACGCCGGGCTCATCGCGCTCCGGGAGCGCGTGCGGTCGAACCCCGATTCGCGGGAGCGGATCGCGGCGCTCTACGCGATCAAGAACACGATGGGCTACGGCGTCAACGCGTTCCTCGACTTCGAGCGCCCCGTCGACATCCTCGAGCACCTCGTGATCGGGTCGGAGGGCACGCTCGCCTTCGTCGCCGAGGCGACCTTCCGCACCGTGCCGGTCAAGCCGCGCCTCGCGACGGGACTGCTCATCTTCCCGGATCTCGCCTCCGCGACGTCCGCGCTCCCCGCGCTCGTCGCCGCGGGCTTCGCGACGATCGAGCTCATGGACGCGACGAGCCTGCGCGTCGGGCAGCGCGACCCGGAGGCCCCCGCCGACCTGCGCGAGCTCGCCGTCGAGCAGCACGCGGCCCTCCTCGTGGAGTTCCAGGAGGAGTCCGACGACGCCCTCGCCGAGCGGATGCGGACGGCCCCGGAGGTGCTCGGAGCGCTCCCGCTCGTGGCGCCCGCCGAGCTGAGCGCCGACCCCGCGCGCCGCGCGGCGCTGTGGCACATCCGCAAGGGGCTCTTCACCCTCGTCGCGGGCAACCGCCCCTCGGGCACGACCGCGCTCCTCGAGGACATCGCGGTGCCCGTCGAGCGGCTCTACGCGACCTGCACGCGGCTCATCGAGCTCTTCGACGAGCACGGCTACGAGGACTCCGTCATCTTCGGCCACGCGAAGGACGGCAACATCCACTTCATGCTCAACGAGCGCTTCGGCGACCCGGCCTCGCTCGCGCGCTACGAGCGGTTCACCGAGGACATGGTCGAGCTCGTGCTCGGGCAGGGCGGCACCCTCAAGGCCGAGCACGGCACCGGCCGCATCATGGCCCCGTTCGTGCGTCGCCAGTACGGCGACGAGCTCTACGAGGTCATGCGCGAGGTCAAGGCGCTCGTGGACCCCGCGGGGCTGCTCAACCCGGGCGTGCTGCTCACCGACGACCCCGACGCGCACGTGCGCGACCTCAAGCTCGCGCCGACCGTCGAGACCGAGGTCGACCGCTGCGTCGAGTGCGGCTACTGCGAGCCCGTGTGCCCGAGTCGCGACCTGACCCTCACCCCGCGCGAGCGCATCGTGCTGCGGCGCGAGATGGAGCGCGCCGAGCAGGCCGGCGACACCGCGCTACTCGCGCGGCTGCGCAAGGAGTACGGCTACGACGGCGTCGACACGTGCGCCGTCGACGGCATGTGCCAGACGGCGTGCCCCGTGCTCATCAACACGGGCGACCTCGTCCGCCGCCTGCGGGCGGAGCACCAGAACCCCGTCGCGCAGGCGGGCTGGAAGGCCGCCGCCGCGTCGTGGGGCGTCGTGAGCCGCGTGGGCGGGATCGCCCTCACGGTCGCCGACGCCGTGCCCCCCGCGCTGCCGCGCCTCGCGACGGACGCCGCGCGCGCCGTGCTCGGCGCCGACACCGTGCCGCGCTACTCGGCCGAGCTGCCCGCGGGCGGGCGCGCCCGCCGCCGGGTCGCGTCCGAGACGCCGGCCGCCGTCTACTTCTCGAGCTGCACGACGACGATGTTCGGCCCCGCGGACGGAGGCGACGGCGTCGCCGAGTCGTTCCTGCGGCTGTGCGAGCGCGCGGGCGTCGGTCTCGTGAGCCCGCCCGACCTCCCGTCGCTGTGCTGCGGCACCCCGTGGAAGTCGAAGGGCCTCACCGAGGGCTACGCGGTCATGAAGGCCAAGGTCGCCGCCTCGCTCGTCGAGGCCACGCGGGGCGGCGAGCTGCCCGTCGTGTGCGACGCGTCCTCGTGCACCGAGGGGCTCGAGGTGCTGCTCGAGGCGGCGGGCGAGCACGGCATCCGCGTCGTCGACGCCGTCGCGTTCGTCGCGAGCGAGGTGCTGCCGAAGCTGCCCGAGGGGGAGCGGATCGCCTCCGTGACCGTGCACCCCACGTGCTCCTCGACGCGGCTCGGCATCGACGGGGCGCTGCGCACCGTCGCGGCGGCCGTCGCCGAGGAGGTCGTCGTGCCGGACGACTGGGGCTGCTGCGCCTTCGCGGGCGATCGCGGCATGCTGCACCCCGAGCTCACGGCGAGCGCGACCGCCCCCGAGGCGGCCTCCGCGGCCCGCGCGCGCTCGGAGGCGCACGCGTCGCTCAACCGCACGTGCGAGCTCGGCATGACGCGCGCCACCGGCGAGCCGTACCGCCACATCCTCGAACTGCTCGACGAGGCCACCGCCCCGTCGCGGTCCTAGCGGACGCCGGGGCGCCGCGGTCCGATCAGGGCCCCGGCGCTCCGGCGCGTCAGCGGAAGATGATGGTGCGCACGCCGTCGAGCAGCACGCGGTCCTCGGAGAACCACTTGACCGCCTGCGTGAGGGTGCGGCTCTCCTCGTCCTGGCCGATCGCGACGAGCTCGGCGGGGGTGCGCGTGTGGTCGACGCGCACGACGTTCTGCTCGATGATGGGGCCCTCGTCGAGATCGCTCGTCACGAAGTGAGCCGTCGCGCCGATGAGCTTCACACCGCGCGCGTGGGCCTGCTTGTAGGGGTTCGCGCCCTTGAAGCCCGGCAGGAACGAGTGGTGGATGTTGATCACACGGCCCGCGAGCGCCTCGCAGAGCTCGGGCGACAGGATCTGCATGTACCGCGCGAGCACGACGAGCTCGACGTCGTGCTGCTCGACGACCTCGAGCACGCGCCGCTCGAACGCAGCCTTCTCGTCGGGAGAGGTGACCGGGTGCGACTCGAACGGCACCCCGTAGAACGCGGCGAGCTCGCCGAGGTCGGGGTGGTTCGACATGACGAGCGGGATGTCCACGCCGAGCTGGCCCGCGCGCTGGCGGAAGAGCAGGTCGTTGAGGCAGTGGCCCGCCTTCGAGACGAGCACGAGCGTGCGCAGGGGGCGGCCGACGACGTCGAGCTGCCACGTCATCCCGTAGCGCTCGGTGACGGGCGCGAGGGCGGCCTCGAAGCGCTCGCGGCTCGCCGTCGACTCCACCTGGAGGCGCATGAAGAAGGTGCCGGTGTCGTCGCTGGAGAACTGCTGCGACTCGGTGATGTTCCCCTCGGCCTCGACGATCGCGCCGCTGATGGCGTGGACGATTCCGGGGCGGTCCTCGCAGACGAGGGTCAGGATCCAGTGGGTGGTCTCGGGCATCACGATCATCCAGCGTAGGGCGTCCCGGATGGGGCCTAGGCTCGTCTGGTGCGTTCGAGCGACAACGGCTTCCCCTTCCTCCGCCTCCTCGTGCTCACCGGGGCGATCTTCGCCTCCGTCTCGAGCGAGTTCCTGCCCACGGGACTGCTGCCGGAGATGGCCGCCGACCTCGACGTCTCGGAGTCGCAGATCGGCCTGCTCGTCACCGTCTTCGCCGCGACGGTCGTCGTCTCGACCGCACCCCTCACCGTGCTCACGCGCCGCTACTCGCGCAAGTGGCTCATGGTGATGCTCCTCGGCACCTTCGCGCTCACGAACGTGCTGTGCGCGATCGCGCCGAGCTACGGGTTCCTCGTGGGCGCCCGCGTCCTCGGCGGCCTCGCGCACGGCCTGTTCTGGGCCGTCACCGGCCCCTACGCCTCGCTCCTCGTGCCGAAGCACCAGCTCGCGCGCGCCATCTCGCTCACCAACGCGGGCGGCACGATGGCGTTCATCCTGGGCGTGCCGTTCGGCACCTTCCTCGGGCACGCGCTCGGATGGCGGATGGCGTTCGGCGCGATGGCGGCGATCGTGCTCGTGTTCATGGTGTTCGTGATCCTGCACCTGCCGCCCGTGTCGCACCTCGTGCCGCTGCGCACGGGGGAGATCGCGGTGCCCACCCGGAAGGACCGCTCGCTGCCCGCCGTCGTCATCGTGTGCGTCTCCGTCGTGCTCGTCATCACGGGGCACAACATCTTCTACACGTACATCGCGCCGTGGTCGATCCAGGTCGGCGGCATCGACGAGGCCGGCGTGAGCGGGCTGCTCTTCGCCTACGGGGCGGCCGGCGCGATCGGTCTCGCGCTCGGCGGCGCCTTCGGCGACCGGTACCCGCGCGGATCCGTCAACGTCGCGCTCGCGGGCGTCGCGCTCGCCATCCTGGGGCTCGGCCTCTGGGGGACCTCCGTCGTGCCGATCGTCATCGGCCTCGTGGTCTGGAGCGTGTTCTTCGGCGGCGTGCCCGCCCTCATGCACTCGCGCGTGCTGCACTCGGCCTCGGACCGCATCCGCGACCTCGCCGCGGCGTGGCTCACGACCGCGTTCAACCTCGCGATCGGCGGCGGCGCGCTCATCGGCGGCCTCATCCTCGACGGCTTCGGCATCGGCGTGCTGCCGTGGGTCGCGGCGGCCGTCATCACGACCGGGCTCGTGTTCGTGCTCGCGACCGACCGCGCACGCATCGCCGCCCATCACTGAGGCCCGCGGCCCGCACGGATCCGGTAGTCTTGCACCTGTCGCGACTGGCGTTCGGATGGGTCACCATCGGGGAGCGACTACACGAGCAAGACGGCCGTGCGCCTGGGCCGTCCCCAGCAACCACCGGGTAGTTTTCTCGTGACGTTAGGAGCGCCAGTGACCGCCGAACCCACCTTCCTCCAGCCCCTCGCCGAGGTCGACCCCGAGGTCGCCGCCGCACTCGAGGCCGAGCTCGGACGCCAGCGGTCGACCCTCGAGATGATCGCGTCCGAGAACTTCGTGCCGCGCGCCGTGCTCGAGGCGCAGGGCTCGGTGCTCACCAACAAGTACGCGGAGGGCTACCCCGGCCGCCGCTACTACGGCGGCTGCGAGTTCGTCGACGTCGTCGAGACCCTCGCCATCGAGCGCGCCAAGGAGCTCTTCGGCGCGAAGTTCGCCAACGTGCAGCCCCACTCGGGCGCCTCCGCGAACGCCGCCGTGCTGTCGGCCATCGCCCAGCCCGGCGACCGCATCCTGGGCCTCGAGCTCGCCCACGGCGGCCACCTCACGCACGGCATGAAGCTCAACTTCTCGGGCAAGCTCTACGAGGCCCACTCGTACAAGCTCGACCCCGAGACGAACCGCGTCGACATGGACGAGGTGCGCCGCGCCGCCCTCGAGGTCAAGCCGCAGGTGATCATCGCCGGCTGGTCGGCCTACCCGCGTCAGCTCGACTTCGCCGCCTTCCGCGCGATCGCCGACGAGGTGGGCGCGAAGCTGTGGGTCGACATGGCGCACTTCGCCGGCCTCGTCGCCGCGGGCCTGCACCCCTCGCCCGTGCCGCACGCCCACGTCGTGAGCTCGACCGTGCACAAGACGATCGGCGGCCCCCGCTCGGGCTTCATCATCACGAACGACGAGGAGATCGCGAAGAAGATCAACTCGAACGTGTTCCCGGGCCAGCAGGGCGGCCCCCTCATGCACGTGATCGCCGCGAAGGCGACCGCGTTCAAGCTCGCCGGCACGCCCGAGTTCCGCGACCGTCAGGAGCGCACCGTCCGCGGTGCCGCCATCCTCGCCGAGCGCCTCACGCAGCCCGATGCGACCGCCGCGGGCATCGACGTGCTCACGGGCGGCACCGACGTGCACCTCGTGCTCGTCGACCTGCGCACCTCGGAGTTCAGCGGCAAGGAGGCGGAGGACCGCCTGCACGAGGTCGGCATCACCGTCAACAAGAACTCGGTGCCGAACGACCCGCGTCCGCCGATGGTGACGTCGGGTGTGCGCATCGGCACCCCGGCGCTCGCGACCCGCGGCTTCGGCGACGAGGAGTTCCGCGAGGTGGCCGATGTCATCGCGCTCGCGCTCCAGCCGGATGCCGACATCCCGGCCCTGCGCGCGCGCGTCGCCACGCTCGCCGACGCGTTCCCGCTGTACGAGGGCCTCACCTCGCCCGCCCGCTGGTCCTGACCGCGCCTCGTCCCCGAAAGTACGTACTTTTCGGGGATCGGGGGGCTCCCAGCGCGAAAAGTACGTACTTTCACGGAGATGACATGACCGCACAGGTTCTCGACGGGATCGCCACCGCGAGCGCGATCAAGAACGAGCTGAAGGAGCGGGTCGCGGCGCTCGCCGAGCGCGGCGTCGTGCCGGGCCTCGGCACGCTCCTCGTGGGTGCGGACCCCGGCTCCGTCAGCTACGTCACGGGCAAGCACCGCGACTCGGCCGAGGTCGGCATCCGCTCCATCCGCGAGGAGCTGCCCGCCGACGCGACTGAGGCCGACATCCGCACGGCGATCGACCGCCTCAACGCCAACCCCGAGGTCACGGGCTACATCGTGCAGCTGCCGCTGCCGAAGGGCATCGACGAGAACGCGATGCTTGAGCTCATCGACCCCGCCAAGGACGCCGACGGCCTGCACCCGACGAACCTCGGCCGCCTCGTGCTCGGCGTCGAGGGGGAGCTGCACTCGCCGCTGCCCTGCACCCCCGCGGGCGTCGTCGAGCTGCTGCGCCGCCACGACGTGCCCATCGCGGGCAAGCACGTGACGATCATCGGCCGCGGCCTCACCGTCGGCCGCCCGCTCGGGCTCGTGTTCACGCGCAAGGGCGTCGACGCGACCGTCACGCTCACGCATTCGCGCACGCCCGACATCGCCGCCGAGGTGGCGCGGGCGGATATCGTGGTCGCCGCGGTCGGCGTGCCCCACTTCGTGAAGCCGGAGTGGATCAAGCCGGGCGCCGCCGTGCTCGACGTCGGCGTCACGCGCGTCGGCACCACGGACTCCGGCCGCGCCAAGCTCGCGGGCGACATCGATCCCGCGGTCGCCGAGGTCGCGGGCTGGCTCTCGCCGAACCCCGGCGGTGTCGGGCCCATGACGCGCGCCATGCTCATCGCGAACGTCGTCGAGGCCGCGGAGCGCGCCGCCCGCTGACACGGCGATGCCGCCCGCAGCACGTGCGGACGGCATCGGGGTCGCGACTGCTACAGCTGCGGCGCGAGGGCGAAGCGGATGTCGCCCTCCGGGGTGATGACGGCGTCGAGCGTCATCTCGTCGAGCACCTGGGCGACCGGCGCGTCCATGAAGACGCGCGCGCCCTGACGCTCCACGACGATCTCGGTCGGGGCCGGAGCGTCGGCGATCGCGATGTCGAAGCGGTTGTCGCCCTGAAGGATGCGCAGGCCCGCGGTGTCGGTCTCGCTCGCGCGCGCCACCAGGTCGGAGACGACCGTTCCGGCGTTCTCGGTGAGGGTGAGCATGGGAGGTTCCCCTTTCCTCGGTTTCGGAGTCGGCCACGATTCCGAGAATGCCCGGATGCCGCAACCCCTCGGCCCGGCGGGTCGCGTCATACGGAGGGGATTGCCAGGATTCGGAGACTTCTCGCGCGGCGCAGGTCATCCGTTTCGGCGGGCTCCACTCTTTGCATGGCGTTGGTGGTAGTTAGGGCCGAGTTGCAGTTCGGATGTGATACCAAGCCGCCTTGCTGCTTGACGCAGGACGCTTCGGTGGGCCTTGTCGTGGGACAAGTAGGAGAACGCTCGGCCTGCCCAGACCAGAGAACACGCCATGAGGTACTGGAGGAGGGCTCGAGAAAGCGCCCGGTCGGGGCGATCTCGTCTCCCCGGCACGCCGCTCTCGTGCTTTGCGATGTAGAGCTCGGCGGCGCTCAGCGACGAATGACTGTAGGCAGACAGGACGCGGTAGATGACATAGGCGTCAGCTCCGCCCGGCGTCAGGTCTAGGCACACCTGCCTGAACCGCTGGACGCTGTCGATCTCCTCCGGGTAGAGATCCGGGTCGGCATCCGCGACTGAGGCTGCCCCTTCACGAAAGGCGGCGGATGTTGCCTTTGCTGCATCCTGTTGCAGCGCCTTTCGGCTTCGCGAATACTCTCGCATGAAAGCCGTGATGCCGTGGTGGCCCTTGCTCTGGACAAGCCAAACTGCGGTGAGGGCCGTCTCATATGCCATCCGCACCAGAGGGATAGCCGCATTGTCGCGCTCCGACTGGATCAATAGGTTTGCGGCTTCAACCGTGTCGTAGACGTGCCTGGAGAGTCCGATCACCGTCGCGATTCGTGCAACATCGGGGTTCTCGAACCGTTTCCCGCGGCGGGCTGCAGGCTGATGGAAGTCAGCGGTGGCTGCGGAGAAGGCAGGCCAGGAATTCAGCAGCTCTTCTAATACTTCCGCAGACTGATCGTTGCCCGGTGTGGGGTTCGCGGTGCGCATGCACGGACCATAGTGGACGGGATCTAGCGGGTCGGTGCATCCCATGCGAGAGGACAGGCGAGCGGCCTCTCACACCTCGCGGCGCGCGCCCTCCGATGGCGTCACGGTGAACGTGACGGGCTGGCCGTAGCCGTGTTCCGCGAACGCGCCGTCGACTGCGACCTGCAGCTGCGACACGAGCTCGCGCGGCACGAGCGCGATCGCCGCACCGCCGAAGCCGCCGCCCGTCATCCGGGCGCCGATGGCCCCCGCCGCCTGCGCGGTCTCGACGGCGAGGTCGAGCTCGGGCACCGAGATCTCGAAGTCGTCGCGCATGGAGCGGTGGGATGCGTCGAGCAGCTCCCCGATCGCGCGCGGCCCCTGCCTGTGCAACGCCTCGACGGTGTCGAGCACGCGCTGGTCCTCGGTGACGACGTGGCGCACACGGCGGAACGTGAGGTCGTCGAGCAGCTCCTGCGCGCGCGGCAGGTCGTCGACGGTGAGGTCGCGCAGCGCGGCGACGCCGAGGGCGGCGGCGCCCGCCTCGCACGAGGCGCGGCGCTCGCGGTAGCCTCCGCTCGCGTGCGAGTGCTCGACCTGGGTGTCGATGACGAGGATCGTGAGGTCGTTCTCGGCGAGCTGGAGGTCGACCGCGGTGGCCTCCTGGCTGCGGCAGTCGATGAAGACGGCCGCGTCGTCGCGTCCGAGCAGCGACGCCATCTGGTCCATGATCCCCGTCGGCGCCCCCACGAAGTCGTTCTCGGCGGTGCGGCCCACGCGCGCGAGCTGCAGGCGGTCGAGCCCGAGCCGCCACAGCTCGTCGACCGCGAAGGCGACGGCACCCTCGATCGCGGCGGACGAGGAGAGGCCCGCGCCGACCGGCACGTCCGACTCGATCATGATGTCGAGCCCGGGCACGGCGGCGAGGTCGGCGTGGCCGAGCCGACCGAGCGCCCAGATCACGCCGAGCGGGTAACCGGCCCAGCCGGTCACCGCATCCGGCGAGAGCTCGTCGATCGCGATCTCGGCGATCTCGTCCGAGAAGGTGGAGCCCACGCGGATGCGGGCGTCATCGCGCAGGCCGACGGCGGCGAAGGTGCGGCGGTCGATCGCGAACGGCAGCACGAAGCCGTCGTTGTAATCGGTGTGCTCGCCGATGAGGTTCGCGCGCCCGGGCGACGACCACACGCCCGCCGGGCTCGTGCCGTACGCCTGCTCGAACTCGGCGCGCACGATGTCGCGCAGATCCTGGCTCATACCGACGCCACCGCCTCCCGCAGCCGCTCGGCCGCATCCTCCGGAACGATATCCGCGATCCAGGCGCCCATCGCCGACTCGGAGCCGGCGAGGAACTTGAGCCGCTCGGCGCCGCGTCGCGGCGAGGTGATCTGCAGCATGAGACGCACCTCGTCGCGGCCCTCGCGCACGGGCGCCTGGTGCCACGCGGCGATGTAGGGCGTGGGGGTGTCGTAGAGGGCGTCGACGCCGAGCAGGAGGCGCTTGAAGAGCACGGCGAGCTCGGCGCGCTCGGCCTCGTCGAGGGCGTCGATGTCGGGCACGTGGCGGTGCGGGAGCATGTGCACCTCGATGGGCCAGCGCGCGGCGAACGGCACGAACGCCGTCCAGCGCTCGCCCGCGAGCACGACGCGCGGGCCGGCCTGCTCGCGCTCGAGGATCCGCTGGAACAGGTCCGGGTCGAGCTCGGCGATCGCCTCGAGCGTCGAGCGCGTGCGCGGCGTGACGAAGGGGTAGGCGTAGATCTGCCCGTGCGGGTGCCCGAGGGTGACGCCGATCGCCTCGCCGCGGTTCTCGAACGGGAACACCTGCGCGACGCCGGGCAGCGCCGAGAGCTCGCGCGTACGGTCCGCCCACGCCTCGATGACGGTGCGGATGCGCGTGACGCTCTGGGTGCCGAGCGAGCCGGTCGACTCGGGGCTGAAGCACACGACCTCGCAGCGGCCCACGGAGGGCGAGGTGCGCTCGAAGCCGCGTCCCGCGGGCGGGAGGGGGCCGTCGGAGTCGGGCCCGAACGACGGCGACTTGTTCTCGAAGACGACGACGTCGTAGAGGTCGGGGATCTCGGAGGGGTTGTCGGGCGTCTGCGGTGCGAGCGGGTCGAGGTGCGCGGGCGGCAGGAAGACCCGGTTGTTCCGGTTGGATGCGACCGAGATCCAATCGCCCGTGAGCACGTCCTGACGCATGGTCGCGGTCGCGGGGCGGGGGTCGAGCCGCCGCTCGTCGAGACGGCGCTCGGCGGGGAGCGTCGTGTCGGGGTCGTCGAAGTAGATGAGCTCTCGGCCGTCGGCCATGCGGGCCGTACGGCGGGTGACGCCGGACATGTGTTTACGGTATCGTAAGCCGATCTTGCCGAAACGAAAGGTTTCGTAAGTGACGGATGCTGCCCTCCCCGCCGAGCTCCGACGCGCCCGGATCGCCGAGCGGGTGCGCGAGGACGGCATCCTGCGCGTGGCCGACGCGGCCGCCGAGTTCCGGGTGAGCGAGGTCACCATCCGCTCCGACCTCGGCGTGCTCGAGGCGGCGGGCCTCGTGCGCCGCGTGCACGGCTCGGCCCTCCCCGCCGCCGGCGGCCCGCGCGAGGAGCCCGTCGAGCGTGTCTCGGCTCGCGACGCCGCCGCCAAGCGCGCGATCGGCCGGCGCGCCGCCGCCCTCGTCGACAGCGGCACGAGCGTGCTGCTCGACGTCGGCTCCACGACCCTCGCCGTCGCGCACGCGCTCGTCGACCGCGTCGAGCGCGGCGACCTCGACGAGCTCGTCGTCGTGACGAACGGCCTGTCGATCGCGCTCGCGCTCGAGGCGGCCGTGCCGCGCATCACGGTCGTCCTCACGGGCGGCACCCTGCGGCCGCTCCAGCACTCGCTCGTCGACCCGGGCGCATCCGAGTCGATCGCGGGACTCCACGTCGACCTCGCGATCCTCGGCTGCAACGGCGTCGACACTCGCGGACGCATCACCAACCTCAACCTCGCCGAGGCGGAGGTGAAGCGTGCGATGGTCGCCGCATCGGCCGCGCGGCTCGTCGTGGCCGAGGCCGCGAAGCTCGGTGCCCGCCACCTCGGCACGATCGGCGTGGCTGACGAGGCGACGACGCTCGTGACGGCGGGCGCGTGGACGGATGCCGCGGCCGCCACCGCGCGGGCCCTCGCCGCCCGCGGCGCCCGCGTGCTGCGGGCCGACGCCTGACGACTATTCCTCCGCGCGCGGGATTTCGAGCGCCTACCGCGCGCCATCCCCCGTCCTTAGCGTCGGAGCGTGACGCAGAACACGGCCTCCATCCCCACCGACGCCTTCTCCCTGCGGAGCCCCTTCGGGCGTCGAGCGATCGGCCTGTCGGTCGCGGCAGCCGTGGGCGGGTTCCTCTTCGGCTTCGACTCGTCCGTCATCAACGGCGCCGTCGACTCCATCCAGGGCGACTTCGAGCTCGGCGCGTTCGTCACCGACTTCGTCGTCGCGATCGCCCTGCTCGGATGCGCCGTCGGCGCCGCGGTCGCCGGCCGCCTCTCGGACCGCCTCGGCCGCCTCAAGGTCATGTTCCTCGGCGCGATCATGTTCTTCGCGAGCTCGGTCGGAACCGGGTTCGCGTTCAGCGTGTGGGACCTCGGCGTCTGGCGCGTCGTCGGCGGCCTCGGCATCGGCATCGCCTCCGTCGTGGCTCCCGCCTACATCGCGGAGGTCGCGCCCCGTCAGATCCGCGGCAGCCTCGCATCCCTCCAGCAGCTGGCGATCACGATCGGCATCTTCGCCGCACTGCTGAGCGACGCCCTCCTCGCGGGCGGTGCGGGCGGCGCGGGCGAGACGTTCTGGTTCGGGCTCGAGGCGTGGCGCTGGATGTTCCTCGTCGGGGTCGTGCCGGCGGTCGTCTACGGCGTCCTCGCCTTCACCCTCCCCGAGTCGCCGCGCTTCCTCATCGCCCACGGCCGCAGCGACGAGGCGCGCGAGATCCTCAGCCGCCTCGTGCCGGAGGCCGACCTCGACCAGACCGTGCGCGACCTGAAGACGGCGATCGAGGAGGACCGCGAGAACGCCGGCGTCACGCTCCGCGGACCGGTGCTCGGGCTTCAGCGCATCGTGTGGGTGGGCGTCATCCTGTCGGTGTTCCAGCAGTGCAGTTCGTCGGCATCGACGTGATCTTCTACTACTCGACGAGCCTGTGGGCCTCGGTCGGCTTCGAGGAGTCGGCGTCGTTCACGATCAGCGTCATCACCTCGGTCGTCAACGTCGCGGTGACGCTCGTCGCGATCTTCCTCGTCGACCGCGTCGGCCGGAAGCCGATCCTGCTCATCGGCTCGGTGCTCATGACGATGTCGCTCGCGACGATGGCCGTCGCGTTCCTGTTCGCGCAGGGGTCGGGCGACGACGTGTCCCTTCCCGCGCCGTGGGGCCCGATCGCCCTCGTCGCCGCGAACGTCTTCGTGGTCGGCTTCGGCGCCTCGTGGGGCCCGCTCGTGTGGGTGCTCCTCGGCGAGATCTTCCCGAGCCGCATCCGGGGCAAGGCGCTCGGCGTCGCGGCCGGCGCGCAGTGGGTCGCGAACTTCCTCATCACGGTGTCGTTCCCCGCGATGAGCGGATGGTCGCTCCCGGTCACCTACGGCATGTACGCGCTCTTCGCGGCGCTGTCGTTCGTGTACGTGGCGTGGCGCGTGCCCGAGACGAAGGGCATGGAGCTCGAGCAGACCGAGACGCTGTTCCACCGGAAGGCGTCCCAGACGCGCGCGTCGTCCTAGGCTTGCGGGCGTGCTGACCCCCATCGGACAGATCGTCGAGCTGCGCACGGCGCGCTCGTCGGCGACCGTCGCGACGCTCGCGGCCGCCCTCACGAGCCTCGAGGTCGACGGACGCGAGCTCACCGAGCGCACGCCCGCGACGCGGCTCCCCGGCCACGGCAACGGCATCGTGCTGGCGCCGTGGCCCAACCGCGTGCGCGACGCCCGCTGGACCCACGACGGCCAGGTGCAGCACCTCGACGTCACCGACCCGAGCCGCGGCAACGCCATCCACGGTCTGCTGCGCAACACCGCCTACCGGGTGCTCGAGCGCACGGATGCCGCGGTCACCCTCGGTGCGCACATCCACCCCCAGCACGGCTGGCCCTTCCTGCTCGAGACGTGGGTGCGGTACGAGCTCGCCGAGGACGGCCTCACCGTGACGCACGGGGCCCGCAACCTCGGCGCGGCGCGCGCTCCGTGGGCGGTCGGCGCGCATCCGTACTTCCGCGTGGGTGAGGTGCCGGTCGAGGAGCTGACGCTCGAGGTGCGCGCCGCGCGCTACCTCGAGCTCGACGAGCGCCTCGTGCCCGTCGCCGTGCGCGACGTCGAGCGGGGTGGGGAGTTCGACCTCTCGACGCCGCGCGAGCTCGCGGGCCTCGACCTCAACGTGGGGTACCAGGACGTCGCAACCGGCCCGGCCGGGGCCGCCGTGCTGACGGCCCCCGGCGGCGGCCGTACGGTCGTATGGCAGGACGAGCCGTTCCGCTGGCTGCAGGTGTTCACGCCGCGCGACTTCGCGCACGTCGGCCGCGACGGGGGAGAGGCCCCGGCGCTCGCGGTGGCGCTCGAGCCCATGAGCGCCGCGCCCGACGCGCTCAACTCCGGTGAGGGGCTCGCGTGGCTCGAGCCGGATCAGGTCTGGGAGGCGTCGTGGGGCGCCCGATACGAGGAGGGTGCATGAGGTCGCACACGGGAGTCGGCGAGCGTTTCTGGCTGCGGAACGGCGAGGCCCACGCGGAGCTGGGCACGGTCGCGGCGGTGCTGTGCGCCGTGCGGATCGGCGACGTCGACCTGACGGAGCCGCTGCCGTTCGACGCCGCGCCCCCGCCGTTCTGCTCCGGCATCGCGCTCGCCCCATGGCCGAACCGCGTGCGCGCGGGACGCTGGGAGTACGAGGGCGTTCCGCAGCAGCTGGACATCACGGAGCCGAAGCGCGGCGGCGCCCTGCACGGGCTGCTCGAGTTCACCGAGTACGAGGTGCGTGAGCGCAGCGACTCCGCCGCCACGCTCGGCGCCGTCATCCACCCGCAGCACGGCTGGCCGTTCCTGCTCGACACCTGGGTGCGGTTCGAGCTGCAGCCCGACGGGATCACGGTGACGCACGGGGTGCGCAACCTCTCGGGGGTGCGGGCCCCGTACGCGACGGGCACGCATCCGTACCCCCGCATCGGCGCGCACGACGTCGCCGACCTCGTGCTGACGGTGCCCGCCGACGAGTACCTCGAGGTCGACGAGCGCCTCGACCCGATCCGGTGGCGCCCCGTCACGGGCGGCACCGACCTGCGGGGCGGCGTGCGCGTGGGCGACCTCGAGCTCGACACGGCGTTCCGCTCGATCACCCCCGCGGACGGCGTCACCGCGACGCTCACGGCGCCCGACGGCTCGCGGCTCGAGGTGCGGCAGGACGACGACTGGCGCTACCTGCAGGTGTTCACGACGCCGATCTTCCCGAAGGACGGTGGGGTCGGCACCGCGGTCGCGATCGAGCCGATGACGGCGCCGCCCGACGCGCTCAACTCCGGCGAGGGTCTCATCTGGCTCGAACCCGACGCGAGCTACGAGGGCCGCTGGGGGCTGCGCTACATCGCGGCGTAGGGATTCGGCCGCCCGCAACTCGTATGCGCTCGGCAGAATGAATCGGTGCCGACGCAAGACACCGCCCACGTACCCGTCCCGACGCGCGCCCAGATCCGGCGCTGGCGTCGCTACCTCGCGGCCGAACGCGCGGAGGCGGAGATCTACCGCGAGCTGGGTCAGCGGCGAGAGGGGCCGGAGCGCGACATCCTGCTCGCGCTCGCGGAGGCGGAGGCGCGGCACGAGGGGCACTGGCTGAAGCTCCTCGGACCGAAGGCGGAGCCTGCCCCGCGGCCCGACCTCCGCACGCGCCTCCTCGGCTTCCTTGCGAAGCGCCTCGGCTTCCTCTTCGTCCTCGCCCTCGCCCAGCGCGCCGAGGCCCGCTCGCCCTACGACGACGACCCGAACGCCACCGTGCGCATGGCGGCCGACGAGCGCATCCACGGGGAGGTGCTGCGCGGGCTCGCGGCGCGCGGTCGCACCCGCCTCTCGGGCACCTTCCGAGCGGCCGTCTTCGGAGCCAACGACGGACTCGTGTCGAACCTCGCGCTCGTGCTCGGCATCGGCGCCACGGGTGCACCGCCGAGCGTCGTGCTCTTCACGGGCATCGCGGGTCTGCTCGCGGGCGCCCTCTCGATGGGTGCGGGGGAGTACGTGTCGGTCAAGTCGCAGCGCGAGCTGCTCGCGGCGTCCCGCCCCGACCCGGCCTCCCAGAGCGCGCTCGCCGACCTCGACGTCGACGCGAACGAGCTCGCGCTCGTCTATCGCGCGCGCGGCATGGACCCGGAGGAGGCCGACGTCCGGGCGCGCGAGGTGCTCGCGACCCTGCATCTCGAGGCGGACGCGCCGCCCGAGGAGCTCGACCCGCACGACGCAGTGGGTTCACCGTGGCACGCCGCCGGGTCGAGCTTCCTGTTCTTCGCCTCGGGGGCGCTCGTCCCCGTGCTGCCGTACCTGTTCGGGATGGCGGGGTGGCCCGCCGTCGTGCTCGCGTCGGTGCTCGTCGGCGTCGCGCTGCTCGGCACGGGAGCCGTCGTCGGCATCCTCTCCGGGGCGCCCCCGCTCTACCGCGCGCTGCGCCAGCTCGCGATCGGCTACGGGGCCGCCGCGGCGACGTACCTTCTGGGTCTCGCCTTCGGCGCGACCATCGCCTGATCCGGGGGCGGGTTTCACGGCAGACTGGGCGCATGGACCGCGACGACCTCGTCCGGCTGCGCAAGGCCCGCGACCGCATCGACCGCGAGTACGCCCAGCCGCTCGACGTCGAGTCGCTCGCCCGCACGGCGCTCATGTCGGCGGGCCACTTCTCGCGCAGCTTCCGCGCCGCCTACGGCGAGACGCCCTACGGCTACCTCATGACGCGTCGCATCGAACGGGCGAAGGCGCTCCTGCGCCGCGGCGACCTCTCGGTCACCGAGGTGTGCGTCGCGGTCGGCTGCACCTCGCTCGGCTCCTTCAGCGCGAGCTTCACCAAGCTCGTCGGGATGCCGCCCTCCGCCTACCGCGCGGCCGCGCATCCGGAGGCCCCCGACTCGGCGCTCGACGAGCTCCCGTGCGTCGCGAAGAACGTCACACGACCGGTCAGGATCCGAGAAGCTTCGGGAGCGTGAGCGCCGTAGCGTGACGGCATGACGATCAGACTCCGCAACAGCTTCCTCTACGTGGACGACCCGGCGGCCGCCCTCGGGTTCTACCGCGACGTGCTCGGCTTCGAGGTGCTCATGGACGTCGACCAGGGCGGCGGCATGCGCTGGATCACGGTCGCGCCCCCGGGGGCGGACACCTCGATCGTGCTCACCCCCGTCACGGCCGGCGTCTCGGACGAGGACGGCGCGACGCTCGCCGAGCTGCTCGCGAAGGGCGTGCTGGCGGGCGTCGTGCTCGAGACCGACGACCTCGATGCCGACTTCGAGCGCATCGCGGCCTCCGGCGCCGACATCATGCAGGAGCCCATGGACCAGCCGTGGGGCGTGCGCGACGCCGCGTTCCGCGACCCCGCGGGCAACCACCTGCGGATCAGTCAGGCGTGACGTGTGCGGGATCTGCCTCCCGGGCGGAGGTTGGATGCCACGTCCCGATGACAGCCGTGCCGTCCCGCTCCTCGTCGCGCTCGACGCGCACGGCGAGCCCCTGCTCGTCGAGCAGTGACCCCGTGAGCGACGCCTGACGCTCGCTCGTCTCGATGATCACGCGACCCCCGGGCGCAAGCCACTCGCGGCATCCGGATGCGACGCGAGCCTGGACGGCGGTGCCGTCGGCCCCGCCGTCGAGGGCGACGCGGTGCTCGTGGTCGCGCGCCTCGGCGGGCATGAACGCGATCTCGTCGCTCGGCACGTAGGGCGCGTTCGCGACGAGCAGGTCGACGCGTCCGCGGAGCGCTCGGGGGAGCGGACCGTAGAGGTCGCCGATGAGCACGCGCTCGGGCGGGAGGTTCCTGCGGGCGACGGCCACCGCATCCGGGTCGACGTCGGCCGCCCAGACCTCGGCGTCCGGTCGGGCCGCGCGGACGGCGGCCGCGATCGCGCCGACGCCGCAGCACAGCTCCACCACGACGGGATCGTCGGGCAGGCCCTCGAGGGCGAGGTCGACGAGCAGCTCGCTGCGCACCCGCGGCACGAACACCCCGGGCGCGACGGCGACCCGCAGTCCCGCGAACTCGGCCCAGCCGAGCAGCGGCTCGAGCGGCTCGCCAGCGACCCGGCGGGCGACGATCTCCTCGAGCGCATCGCCGGATGCCGCCTCACGCAAGAGCGCCGCCTCGTCCTCCGCGAACACGCAGCCGGCCGCGCGCAGGCGCTCGACGAGCGGGTCGGCGGCGGTCACCCGGCAACGGTAGCGCCGCCGCGGGTGCCGCGCCGGCACGCGTGCGGATGCGTCCGCGCGTCCGCTTGGACGGCTCGTGCCGTGCGCCGCCATACTGTGATCACCGGCGACCCGCGCCGGGGTGAGGAGCACGACGCCGTGCGTTTTGAGATCAAGGCCGACAAGGGCGGCAACTACTCCTGGTGGCTCATCTCGAGCAACGGGCAGACCGTGGCGTGGGCGGGCGAGTCGTTCGCCTCGAAGTCCAACGCCAAGCGCGCCGCCTCGTCGTTCAAGGCGGGGGCCTCCGCCGCCGCGTTCGAGGTGTACGAGGACAAGGGCGGTCACTACCGCTGGCGCGCCCGCCGCGGCGGCAACACCGTGGCCGTGGGTGGCGAGGCCTTCGCGTCGAAGTCGAACGCGCAGCGCGCGGCCGACAACGTGCAGGGCAAGGCGGGAGACGCCGACCTCGGCGAGTGACTCAGCCCGGCTGGGCGCCCCCGTCGTCCGCGCGACGCGGGGGCCCCGACGGCACGAGCTTGAGCCCGATCGTCGCGGCCACGATGACCGCGATGAACAGCACCTTGAGCACCGACGCGGGCTCATCGCCGACGAGCATCGCGTAGCCGACCGTGAGGGCCGCGCCGACGCCCGTCCACACCGCGTAGGCGGTGCCGATCGGGATGCGGCGGGCGGCCCATCCGAGCCCCGCCATGCTCCCGGCGAGCGCGACCGCGAAGACGACAGTCGGCACGGGCTGCGAGAGCCCGTCGGAGTAGCCGAGCGCGGTCGCCCACACGGCCTCGAGCACGGCGCTCACGAGCAGCACGACCCACGCCATCGTCAGCTCACCGCCTTGAGCCCGACGACCGCGCCCACGAGGGCCGCGATGAGCAGCAGGCGCACGACGTCCGCCCGCTCGGCGCCGCTCACGATCGACCAGAGCACGGTGAGGCTCGCCCCGATGCCCACCCACACGGCATAGGCCGTGCCCGTGGGGATCTCGGCCATCGCGATCGCGAGGCCGACCATGCTGAGCGTCATCGCGACGAGGAAGACGACGGTGGGCACGGGTTTCCGGAAACCCTTCGACGCGCCGAGGGCGGTGGCCCAGACGGCCTCGAGCATGCCCGAGGCGATGAGGATGATCCATGACATGGCTGCCCTTCCGAGTCAGTCTTGTCGTGGTGCGGGTACTGCTCCCTCGTCCGCGAGGCCGGCTGCGGCCTCCGATCCCAGGGTAGCGAGCGTCGCCGGGCAGCGGCTGTGCACGGCGACGCGTCGGCGGTCGTCGCCCGCTCCTGAGAGGATCGAGGAGTGAGCACTCCCGACCGCTACATCGTGGCCACCGACGGCGCCTGCAAGGGCAACCCGGGGCCGGCCGGATGGGCGTGGGTCGGCGAGGACGGCCACTGGGCGGCCGGGTCCATCCCGAGCGGCACCAACAACATCGGCGAGCTCCTGGGGCTGCTCTACGCCATCCGCGACCACATCGACGTGCCCGAGCTCATCGTGCAGGCCGACTCGAAGTACGCGATCGACACCTACTCGTCGTGGATGGACGGCCACAAGCGCCGCGGCTGGCTCACGAGCGCCAAGAAGCCGGTCGCCAACCGCGAGATCCTCGAGGACCTCATCGCCGTGCGCGACGCCCGTCGCGCCAAGGGGCTCCCGGACGTCGTGCTCGAGCACGTGCGCGGCCACGCCGGCCACCGCCTCAACTCGTGGGCCGACGAGCGCGCCGTGCGCGCCTCGCACCACGCCGCGAAGGGCACCGCGTCGCAGTGGTCGTCGCTCAGCGGCAAGCACGAGAAGCTCGACGTCTCGGTCGACCCGCCGCGCGGCTCCGGCGACCGGGTCTAGCCCCGTTCGGGCATACGCGGATGCGGTGGGCCCCGTGGGGCTCGAACCCACGACCTACGGATTAAAAGTCCGCTGCTCTACCGACTGAGCTAGAGGCCCGCGGCCCAAGCGTAGCCGCCGAGCGCCCGGCCGTGCGCCGGGGGAGAATGGGGCGATGGCCGACGACTTCCACAAGCCGACGCTCTTCGGGGGGCGCGAGTTCGAGGCGTACGAGGGCGCGGCTCCCGACCCGGCCGTCAGCCGCCGCATCGCGCACGACACCGCGCGCTCGCTCGTCGCCCGTGTGCGCGACAGCGACGACCCCGAGGTGCTCGACCGCGTCGTGCGGCTCACCGACGAGCACGGGCTCGACGCGATCGCCGAGCTGTGGGCGCTGTCCGGCCCGCACACCCTGCCGGGGGCGCTCTGGCGCATCTACCTGCTGCGGGCCATGATCTCGAGCGACCCCGCCGGCGTCGCCCTGCTCTTCCAGCGCGGCACCGAGGTGCTGCGCACGATCGACCCGGTCGTCGCGGGCGCCCCGACTCCCGCGGGGCCGGACGAGGTGCTCGAGCTGTCGAACCGCATCCTGCGCGGCGTCTTCGACGGCGACCTGGCCCACGCCCTCGAGCGCGCGGCGGCGTTCTGCCGCGTCGAGGCGTCGGGGGCGGTATCCGTCGCCGACGATCAGGAGGCGCCCGCGCCCGAGCGGTCCACGGTGCTCACGAAGCGCGCCTCGCGGCTCACGTCGATCGCCGACGACCTCGCCGTCTGCGCACGGATGGCGCACGACGGCTCGCTCGACTGACGCGCCCGGCATTCCCGGTTTCGCAGCACGCGAACGGCGCCTGGGAGTCGCCTCCGTCGGCGGGCGGCACCTACCCGGACGCGTAGACTGTCGGAGCCGGGCCGCAGTAACCCCGGGCTCCACCTTTCGCCGCTTCGAGCGGCCTCGCGCCGAGAGGCGTTCTGCGGCCCGGCACTCACGTCTCCCGGCCCCGCGATCCCGTTTGTTGCACGCGCGCCCGGAGGTACCGGCGCGCGTGCAACAAACGGGAGCGGTGGTCAGCCGAACTTGCCCGAGACGTAGTCCTCGGTGGCCTTGACCGCCGGCATCGAGAAGATCTTCGTGGTGTCGTCGTACTCGATGAGCTTGCCGGGCTTGCCGGTGCCCTCGATGTTGAAGAACGCCGTCTTGTCGGAGACCCGCGAGGCCTGCTGCATGTTGTGGGTCACGATGACGATCGTGTACTCCTTCTTGAGCTCCTCGATGAGGTCCTCGATCGCGAGCGTCGAGATCGGGTCGAGCGCCGAGCACGGCTCGTCCATGAGGATGATCTCAGGGCTCACCGCGATCGTGCGCGCGATGCACAGACGCTGCTGCTGACCGCCCGAGAGGCTCGAACCCGGGCGGTCGAGACGATCGCGCACCTCGTTCCACAGGTTCGCACCGCGCAGCGACCGCTCGACGAGGTCGTCGGCATCCGTCTTCGAGATCTTGCGGTTGTTGAGCCGCACGCCCGCGAGCACGTTCTCGCGGATCGACATGGTCGGGAACGGGTTCGGCCGCTGGAACACCATGCCCACCTGCCGCCGCACGAGCACGGGGTCGACGCCCGGAGCGTAGAGGTCGTTGCCGTCGATGAGCACCTGGCCGTCGACCCGCGCGCCGGGGATGACCTCGTGCATGCGGTTGAGGGTGCGGAGGAAGGTCGACTTGCCGCAGCCCGACGGCCCGATGAAGGCGGTGACGGTGCGGGGCTCGATCGTCAGGGAGACCCCCTCGACGGCCTTGAAGTTGCCGTAGTAGACGTTGAGGTCGCGAACTTCGATGCGCTTGGACACGGGTTCCTTCTTCCGGGGGTCAGCGGCCGACCTTGGGCGCGAACACGCGCGCTACGAGGCGGCCGATGAGGTTGAGGAGCATGACGATGACGATGAGCGTGAGCGCGCCGGCCCACGCACGGTCGAGGGATGCGGCAGCGTTCGTTCCCTGCGACACGTACGAGCTGTAGACGAAGACCGGCAGGCTCTGCATGCGGCCGTCGAACAGGTTCCAGTTGACGTTGGTCGTGAAGCCGGCCGCCACGAGCAGCGGGGCGGTTTCGCCGATGACGCGCGCCACGGCGAGCATGACGCCGGTCGTGATCCCGGCCATCGAGGTCGGCAGCACGATCTTGAGCACCGTGAGCCACTTCGGCACCCCGAGCGCGTACGAGGCCTCGCGCAGCTCGTTCGGCACCAACCGCAGCATCTCTTCGCTCGAGCGCACGACCACGGGAACCATGAGCACGGCCAGCGCGATCGCGCCGGCGATGCCGAGGCGCACGCCCGGGCCGAAGATGAGCGTGAAGAGGGCGTAGGCGAACAGGCCCGCCACGATCGAGGGGATGCCGGTCATCACGTCGACGAAGAAGGTGATGGCGCGGGCGAGGGGTCCGCGGCCGTACTCGACGAGGTAGATGGAGGTGAGCAGCCCGACGGGGATCGAGATGAGCGCGGCCGTGCCGGTCATGAGCAGCGTGCCGATGATGGCGTGGATGGCGCCCCCGCCTTCGCCGACGACGTTGCGCATCGACCAGGTGAAGAAGGTCGCATCGAAGCGCGGCAGGCCGTTCACGATGACCGTGAACATGAGCGAGATGAGCGGCAGCAGCGCGATCACGAAGGTAAGCACGACGAGGGTCGTGATGAGGCGGTTCATCGCGGGGCGCGGCCCCTCGACGAGGCGGGAGACGACGTAGATCGCGGCCGCGTATCCGACGACGCCGAGGAACACGGCGGCGGCGATGTTGTACTCGGTCTCGGGTTCGGCCATCCAGATGAACACGAAGCTCACCGCGGAGACGAGCAGGGTAGCCCCGAGCAGCGCCCACGGCACGGGCTTGGCGAGACGTCCGCTCGCGTAGGCGTTGACGAGCGGCTTCGCGCCGGTTGTGGCGGTCATCAGTTGGCTCCCGAGAACGCCTTGCGGCGGTTGACGACGATGCGGGCGAGGGCGTTGACGATGAGGGTGATGGCGAACAGCATGAGCCCGGTCGCGATCAGCACGTTGACGTTGGTGCCGTAGGCCTCCGGGAAGCTGAGCGCGATGTTGGCGGCGATCGTGGAGGGGTTGCCCGAGCTGATCAGGTTGAAGGTGACGAGGCCTGTCGCCGACAGCACCATCGCGACGGCCATGGTCTCGCCGAGCGCGCGCCCGAGGCCGAGCATCGACGCCGAGATGATGCCGGCGCGCCCGAACGGGAACACCGTCATCCGGATCATCTCCCAGCGGGTGGCGCCGAGCGCGAGCGCAGCTTCTTCGTGCAGCTTGGGGGTCTGCAGGAACACCTCGCGGCTGATGGCGGTGATGATCGGCAGCACCATGACCGCGAGCACGACGGCGGCGGTCAGGATGGTGCGGCCGGTTCCGGAGGGCGGGCCCGCGAAGAGGGGGATCCACGAGAAGCTCTCCCACAGCCACACGTAGAAGGGCTGCACGAGGGGCGCGAGCACGTTGCCGCCCCACAGCCCGAAGACGACGGAGGGAACGGCGGCGAGCAGGTCGACGATGTAGCCGAGAGACTGCGCGAGGCGACGGGGGGCGTAGTGCGAGATGAAGAGGGCGATGCCGATCGAGATCGGGATGGCGATGACGAGCGCGAGGATCGCAGCCCAGATGGTGCCGAAGATGAGGGGCCAGGCGTAATCCCACAGGTTCTTGTCGCCGAGGATCGAGATCTCATCGGGGGGCGTCGTGAACGCCGGGACGCTCTGCAGCACGAGGAAGCCGGCGACGAGGGCGAGTGCGCCGAGGATCATCGAGCCAGCGGCGAGCGCGCTTCCCGAGAACACCCGGTCTCCGAGGCGTTGTACGGGGCGGTTCCGATCGGTGGGGGCGGTCATGCGGGCCGGCGTGCCTCTCGGGAACGGGTCGGTCGGATGGTGTTGCAAGTGAGTCTGCCCGGGGTCGTCGGTCGTGGCAAACGATCGACGACCCCGGGAGAGGGTGGTGCGTGTTACTTGATGGAGTTGATTCCGGCGAGCGCCTTCTCACGGAGCGTGTCCGAGATGGGGGCCGAACCAGCGGCCTCCTGGGCGGCCTGCTGGCCCTCCGCGCTCACGACGTACGCGAGGTACTCCTTGACGAGCTCGACGGGTGCGCCCTCGGCGTACTCGGTGCACGCGATGAGGTACGAGATGAGCACGATCGGGTAGACACCGGATGCGGTCGAGTCGCGCTCGAGCGACACGGCGAGGTCGAACTCGCCGCGACCCTCCTCGAGGGGCGAGGCGTCGACGATGGCGGCTGCGGCCTCGGGCGAGTACGGAACGTACTCGTCGCCGACCTTGACCGCGACGGTTCCGAGGTCTCCGGCGCGCGAGGCGTCGGCGTAGCCGATCGTGCCGGTGCCGTTGGTGACCGCGTCGACCATGCCGGAGGTCTGGTTCGCCGCCTCGCCGCCGAACTCGGCCGGCCACGACTCGATCGAGCCGACCGTCCACACCTCGGGTGCGGCGACCGCGAGGTAGTCGGTGAAGTTGGCGGTGGTGCCGGAGTCGTCGCCGCGGTGCACGGGCGTGATCTGCAGATCGGGCAGCTCGACACCGTCGTTCTGCGAGGCGATCGCCGCGTCGTTCCACTTGGTGATCTGGCCCGTGAAGATGCCGGCGAGGGTCGCCGCGTCGAGGTTGAGCGAGTCGATGCCGTCGAGGTTGAAGATGACGGCGATCGGCGAGATGTAGGCGGGGATCTCGATGATGTCGGTGCCCGCGATGCAGGCACCGAAGTCGTCGGCCTCGATCTCGTCGAGCTTGAAGGCGCGGTCAGACCCGGCGAACTGGCTGCCGCCCGCCTTGAAGGTGTCGCGCCCGCCACCCGAGCCGACAGGGTCGTACTCGACGGTCACGTCGGGGTTGGCGGTCTGGAACGCGGCGACCCAGGCCTCCTGGGCCGACTGCTGCGACGATGCGCCGGCACCGATGAGGGTGCCGGAGAGCCCGCTGGGCTGGTCGTCGTTTCCTCCGGTGCCGGGCTCGTTGGCCGCGCAGGAGCTGAGGGCGAGCGTGCCCGCGAGCGCGAGGGCGGCGATGCCGCCGGTACGCGTGATCTTCACTGTGTTCCCTTCGGGAATGTCGGTCAGGTTGCGAGGCTCTTGGCGGCCTCGCTGCCGACGCTAGGAAGCGACGGTGACCAGGTTCGTCGGGAACGGTGAACGGGAGGTGAACTGCTGTTAACCAGGTGGCGGGGCCGTCAGGCGGTGGGGCTGTGGACCTCGACCGCGACGATGCCGGACTCGGGGTGGTCGACGGGCACGTGCAGCACGGCGTACTCGCCCGTGCCGAGGGCGGCTGCGCGCTGCAGCTTCGACGTGCGGTCGGTCTGCGTCTCGTCCATGACGGCGGAGACGATCTGCGGCAGCACGGGCCCGTGGCTGCACAGCACGGCGGTCTCGCGGCCCGCGATGAGCCCCGCCACGACCTCCCGCACGGCCTTGCCGCCCGAGCGGTACGCGTCCTGGCTGATCGTGTGGTCCTCCTCGACCGCGAGCCCCGTCACGCGCGCGGTGGGGGCGATCGTGCTGAGGCAGCGCGCGGCGGTCGAGCTCACGAGGTGGCGCGGGCGGTAGGCGGCGATGCCGTGCGAGACGCTGAGCGACTGGTCGATGCCGCGCTGCATGAGCGGGCGCGTGGCATCCGGTCCGTCCCAGTCCTCGGCGGGGACGGCCTTGCCGTGGCGGAGGGCGACGATCGCGAAGGTGCGCGCGCGTCCCTGGGCGAAGAGCTCGGCGAACCGGTCGACGATGTCGACGTCGTGCGGGTAGCTGAGCACCTCGCGGGCCTTCTTCAGCCCCACCCAGCGCAGCGACTCGATCTCGTCGTTCGAGACGAACGTCGAGTTCGCGCGGGCGTCGTCGCTCACCTCGCCGGCCCAGTAGTACACCTGCTTGTCGCGCCCGCCGGGCAGGGTGTACTCGACGACGCCGAGCGGGGCGCCGAGCGCGATGATGAGCCCCGTCTCCTCGGCGATCTCCCGCACGGCCGTCTCGGGCAGCGTCTCGCCCGGATCGACCTTTCCCTTCGGGAGCGACACGTCCTTGTGCTGCGTGCGGTGCACGAGCAGGATCTTGGGCTTGCCCTTCTTCGACACGCGCCAGCAGACGGCGCCCGCGGCGAGGACGGGGGCCGGGCTCATCGAGCTCCCCCCGGTCGGCGGCGGCTCGAGATGCGGCGCCACGTCTCGTCCTGCAGGTCGACGAGGGGGCGGCCGTGCTCGTCCCGGTGGCGACGCACCCACACGCCGTCGGGTTGCAGGTGCCACGACGAGGTGCCCTCGTCGAGCGCGAGGTCGAAGAGGCCGCTCGTCTCGGCGATGTGGTCGGGGTCGTCGAGGCGCACGAGGGCCTCGACGCGCCGGTCGAGGTTGCGGTGCATCATGTCGGCGCTGCCGATGTACACCTGCGGGTCGCCGTCGTTCTCGAAGCAGAAGATGCGCGAGTGCTCGAGGTAGCGCCCGAGGATCGAGCGCACGCGGATGTTCTCGCTCAGCCCCGGCACGCCCGGGCGCAGCGAGCAGATGCCGCGCACCCATACCTCGACGGGCACGCCCGCCTGGCTCGCCCGGTAGAGGCCGTCGATGATGGCCTCGTCGACCATCGAGTTGACCTTGATCCGGATGCCGGCCCTCTTGCCGGCGAGCGCGTTCGCGGTCTCGTTCTCGATGTGCTTGAGCAGCCCCTTGCGCAGGTAGCGCGGCGCGACGAGCAGGCGCTTGAACTTCTTCTCGATCGCGTAACCCGAGAGCTCGTTGAACAGGCGCGTGAGGTCCTTGCCGATCGTGTCGTCGTCCGTCAGCAGGCCGAGGTCCTCGTACACGCGGCTCGTCTTGGGGTTGTAGTTGCCCGTGCCGATGTGGCTGTAGTGCTTGAGCGTGCCGCCCTCCTGGCGTACGACGAGCGCGAGCTTGCAGTGCGTCTTGAGCCCCACGAGGCCGTAGACGACGTGCACGCCCGCGCGCTCGAGCTTGCGGGCCCACGAGATGTTCGCCTGCTCGTCGAACCGCGCCTTGATCTCCACGAGCGCGAGCACGGCCTTGCCGGCCTCCGCGGCGTCGATGAGCGCCTCCACGATGGGGCTGTCGCCGCTCGTGCGGTAGAGCGTCTGCTTGATGGCGAGCACGTTCGGGTCGGCGGCCGCCTGCTCGAGGAACGCCTGCACGCTCGTCGCGAACGACTCGTAGGGGTGGTGCAGCAGGATGTCGCCCTTGCTGATCGACGCGAAGATGTCGGGCTTGTCGGTGGGCTCCGCCGGCTGCAGGGCGACGGACGTCGTGGGCACCCGGCGCGGGAACCGCAGGTCGGGCCGGTCGATCTTCGACAGCTCGAACAGGCCGCCGAGGTCGAGCGGCGACGGCAGGCGGTACACCTCGCGGTCGGTGATCCGCAGCTCCTGCATGAGCAGGTCGAGCGTCACCTCGTCCATGTCGTCCGAGATCTCGAGGCGGATGGGCGAGCCGAAGCGGCGGCGCAGCAGCTCCTTCTCGAGGGCCTGCAGGAGGTTCTCGGTCTCGTCCTCCTCGATCACGACGTCCTCGTTGCGCGTGACGCGGAACTCGTGGTGCTCGAGCACCTCCATGCCGGGGAACAGCTCGCCGAGGTGGTTGGCGATGAGGTCCTCGAGGGCGATGTAGCGGTGCGTGCCGCTCTGCTCGGGCAGCTTCACGAAGCGCGGCAGGTTGGTGGGCACCTTGAGGCGCGCGAACTCGACGCGCTGGGTCTTCGGGTTGCGCACCCGGATCGCGAGGTTGAGCGAGAGCCCCGAGATGTAGGGGAACGGGTGCGCCGGGTCGACGGCGAGCGGCATGAGCACGGGGAAGATCTGGTTCTGGAAGATCTCATGCAGGCGCTCGCGGTCGGTGTCGTCGAGGGCGCCCCAGCTCTCGATGTGGATGCCGGCCTGGTCGAGCGCGGGCTTCACGAGCTCGTGGAACGCGCGCGCGTGGCGCTCCTGCAGCTCGTGGGCGCGTTCGGAGATGTCGGAGAGCACGTCGAGGGGCGCGCGTCCCACGTTGGTGGGCACGGCGATACCGGTGTCGATGCGGCGCTTGAGGCCCGCGACGCGCACCATGAAGAACTCGTCGAGGTTGGAGGCGAAGATCGCGAGGAAGTTGGAGCGCTCGAGCAGCGGCAGGTCCGGGTCCTCGGCGAGCTCGAGCACGCGCTGGTTGAACGCGAGCCAGCTCAGCTCGCGGTCGAGGAAGCGGTCGGGCGGCAGCGTGCCGTCATCGTCGGGGGCCGGGTCCGCGTCGTAGTCGTCGAGCAGATCCGCGGCCAGCGTGGCGTCTCCGAGCGGGCTGTTCGTCTCCATCGCCCCATCCTGCCAGGTGCGGGGTGAACGGCGGGGGTCGTCGCGTCAGCGCGTGGCGGTCTCGTCGGCGGAGGACGCGGGGGCCTGGTCGTCCTCGTAGACGTTGAAGCGGTATCCGACGTTCCGCACGGTGCCGATGAGCGAGTCGAGCTCGCCGAGCTTCGCGCGCAGGCGCCGCACGTGCACGTCGACCGTGCGGGTGCCGCCGAAGTAGTCGTAGCCCCACACCTCGGAGAGCAGCTGCTCGCGCGTGAAGACGCGCGACGGGTGGGTCGCGAGGAAACGCAGGAGCTCGAACTCCTTGAAGGTGAGGTCGAGCGGACGCCCGTGCACCTTCGCCGAGTAGCTCGCCTCGTCGATGACGACGCCCGAGGCCTGGATCTTCGACACCGAGCCGTCCTTCGCGAGGCGGTCGATGACGAGGCGGATGCGGGCGTCGACCTCCGCGGGGCCGGCCGTCGAGAGGATGACCTCGTCGACGCCCCAGTCGGCGGAGACGGCCGTGAGCCCGCCCTCCGTGAGCACGAGCACGAGCGGCACGCCGAGACCCGTCGTGCGGAGGATCTTGCACAGTGACTTGGCGCTCGCGAGGTCCTGACGCGCGTCGACGAACACCAGGTCGGCGGTCGGGGCGTTCACGAGGGCGGCCGGTTCCGCGGGGATGACGCGCACGCGGTGGCTGAGCAGCCCCAATGCCGGCAGCACATCCGTGTCGGCGGCGGAGCTCAGTATCAGCAGCTGCGCCACGCGGGTCCTTTCGGGGGCGGTTCGGGTCTCCTCGCTACGCGACAGTGTACGCAGCCCTAGGCTGGGGTGCGTGGCCACCTCGTTGCGCAGCGTCATACCGGTGTGGGCCGCGGCCATCCTCGGCGCCGTCGCGGTTCTCGTGATCGCACCCGCGGCGGCACTCACCTGGGTGCCCGTCGTCATGGCGGCCCTCGTGCTGCTGACCTTCACGATCCAGCTCTCGCTCGCCCGCAAGGAGGGCCTCGTCGAGCGGATCGTCGCGAGCCTGAGCGGCGCGCTGCTCATCCTGCTCATCGCGACGGCGATCGCCTGGTTCGCGACGCGCACCGGCGTCGGCGCCTGACCCGCGGGGGCACTAGACTCGTGAGCATGATGCTGGCGCTCGAGCTCTTCTTCATCGGTCTGCTCGGCCTGGCGACGCTGTCCATCGGCGCCGTCTCCGTCGTCGTGCTCTACAACCTGTTCCGCGGCCAGCGCTGAGACGGTGTTCGAGCTCGACGTCGACCTCCCGGCCGAACTCGTCCCCCTCTCCTGGCTGATCGGAGTCTGGGAGGGCAGCGGAGTCATGGCCTACAAGGTGGGCGACGAGGTGCGCGAGCACGAGTTCGGCCAGCGCATCGCGTTCAGCCACGACGGCACGCCCCACCTGCAGTACTCGAGCACCGCGTGGCTCATCCCCGGTGACGACGCCGCCGCATCCGACGACGCCGAGGCGCCCCAGCCGCGCCAGCTGTTCTCCGAGATCGGCTACTGGCGCCTCTCCCGCTCGCTCGGCGACGGCGACGACGGTCCCGGCATGCTGCCCCGCACCTCCGAGCCGGTCTTCCAGACCGCCGACGCCGTGGAGACCCTGCGCAACCCGCGCGGTGCGTTCGACATCGAGGTGCAGCTCGTGCAGCCGGGCGGCGTGAGCGAGCTCTACCTCGGCGAGATCAAGGGGCCCCGCATCGACCTCGCGACGGATGCCGTGCTGCGCTCGGCGACCGCGAAGGAGTACTCCGCGGCGACGCGCCTCTACGGCCTCGTCGACGACCACCTGCTGTGGGCGTGGGACATCGCCGCGCTCGGGCAGGATCTGCGCACCCACGCCTCGGCACGCCTGGCCCGGCTGGAATGACTACCCCCTTCGCCTCGCGACCCGGCGCCGTCGGCGACCCGCCGGAGCACTACGGCGACCCGATCGGCGAGCAGCGCCGCCTCGAGGCGGGCGCGGCGGTCGTCGACCTCTCCGACCGCGAGGTCGTGTCGCTCGACGGCCCCGACCGGCTGAAGCTCCTCGACTCGCTCACCTCGCAGTCGCTCGTCGGTCTCGCGCCGGGCGGCTCGGCCGAGACGCTCCTGCTCGACCCGAGCGGCCGCATCGAGTACGCCGCGCGCGTGCTCGACGACGGCGAGACGACGTGGCTGCTCATGGACGCCGGCACCGGCGCGGCCTTCGCGGCCTTCCTCGACCGCATGCGGTTCATGCTGCAGGTGAGGGTCGCGGACCGCTCGGCCGAGTTCGCGACGATCGGCACCTTCGGCGACGCGCCGGCTGCGACGGCGGCCCCGAGCGGCGTACCGCTCGTGTGGGTCGACCCGTGGTCGGCCGTGCAGGAGGGCGGGCACCAGTACGCGACGGGGGCGCATCCGGCCGAGGGGTGGAGCTACCGCGAGGCGCTCGTCGAGCGCGCGCGCCTCGGCGAGCTCGCCGAGCTGCCCGCCGCGGGCACGCTCGCGCTCGAGGCGCTGCGGATCGCCGCGTGGCGTCCGCGCGCCGCGACCGAGCTCGACGCCACCGCGATCCCGCACGAGTTCGACTGGCTGCGCTCGGCGGTGCACCTCGCGAAGGGCTGCTACCGCGGGCAGGAGACCGTCGCCAAGGTGCACAACCTCGGCCACCCGCCGCGCCGCCTCGCCATGCTGCACCTCGACGGCACCGACGCGGCGCTGCCGCCCGCCGGCTCCGAGGTGCGGCTCGGGCGCCCGGATGCCGAGGGTGCCGTCGTCGGGCGCGTCACGGCGTCCGCGTGGCACCACGAGCTCGGCCCCGTCGCGCTCGCGCTCGTCAAGCGCTCGGCGGACCCGGCATCCGAGCTCACGGTCGTCGCGGGCGACGTGCTCGTGCCCGCCGCGCAGCAGCTCATCGTGCCGCCCGATGCGGGCGCCACGGCCGACGTGCCCCGCATCCCGCGTCTCGGCGCGGTCCGTCGCTGACCCGCCGCCCCCGCCGCCCCAGCGCCCGCGCGCCGTCGTGCGCCCGCCCCCGCCGTGCCCGTGCGCACGCCCGCCCCGTGCGGCCGCCACTGAGGTGTCACTTTCCGTCGCCTGAGTGAGGCCGCGCGCGACCGAAAGTGACACCTCGAGAGCGCGGCCTGAAGTGAGGTGTCACTTTCGGTCGGATGCTCGGGATGGCGGGCGACGGAAAGTGACACCTCAGGGGGCTGAGGCGAGGGGTTCAGGGGGCGGGGGCGACGGCGGACCATGGCAGCGAGAGCTCGCCGAGGCGCCAGCGGCCGCGGCCGCCGAGGGGCGGGGTGTCGAGCACGGGCCAGCCGCCGTCGCGCACGGATGCCACGGTCGCCTGCCAGCGCTGCACCGGCCCGTAGACCCCGAGCGGCGCGTGGGTCGCCCACGCCCTGTCGAGGTCGACGAGCAGCTCGTGGATGCGCTCGCCCTCGACGTTGCGGTGGATGAGCGCCTTCGGCAGCCGCTCGGCCACGATCGACGGCTCCTCGAGCTCGGCCACGCGCAGTGAGATCGTGAAGGTGCGCGGGCCGTCCGCGTCGAGCGTCACCCAGCTGCCGACCCGCCCCACCTCGTTGCAGGTGCCCTCGACGAGCTGCCCGCCGGGGGCGAGCCGGGCGGTCATGCGCGCCCACGCATCCGCGACCTCCGCCTCCTCGTACTGCCGCAGCACGTTCATGGCGCGGATGATCGCGGGGCGGCGCCCGGCATCCGTCGGCACCTCGAAGCCGCCGAGCCGGAAGCTCACGCCCGGCCGGGCGGCGGCGGATGCGACGCGCACGCGCTCCGGGTCGATCTCGATGCCCAGCACCTCGACATCCGCTCGCACCGCCGAGAGACGCTCGTGCAGCTCGTTGCTCGTCGTCGCGGATGCGCCGTAGCCGAGGTCGACGACGAGCGGGTCGTCGGCGGTGCGCAGGGCGGGGAGCGCCGCGATCCAGCGGTCGACGCGTCGCAGACGGTTCACGCCCGTCGTGCCTCGCGTGATGCGCCCTTCGGGCTTCGCCGCTCTCGCCATCTCGGCTCCCACGCTAGCTGCCGGGCGCGTGTGCCACCTCGCTAGGGTGGAGGCATGACCTCGACGCTCATCCTGCTCCGCCACGGCAACTCGGAATGGAACCAGAAGAACCTCTTCACAGGGTGGGTCGACGTGCGGCTCTCGGAGCAGGGCGTCGCCGAGGCGAAGCGCGCCGGCGAGCTGCTCGCCGAGTCGGGACTCGCGCCCGACATCCTCTACACAAGCGTGCTGACGCGCGCGATCCAGACCGCCAACCTCGCGCTCGAGGTGGCCGACCGCCTGTGGATCCCGGTCAAGCGCAGCTGGCGTCTTAACGAGCGCCACTACGGTGCGCTGCAGGGGCTCGACAAGGCCGAGACGCTCGAGAAGTTCGGCCAGGAGCAGTTCATGCTGTGGCGCCGCTCGTTCGACGTGCCGCCGCCGCCGCTCGCCGACGACGCCGAGTGGTCGCAGTTCGGCGACCCGCGCTACGCCGATGTCGCCGACGCCGACCTCCCGCGCACCGAGAGCCTGAAGCTCGTCATCGACCGGATGCTGCCCTACTGGGAGTCGGACATCACGAAGGACCTCGCCGCCGGCAAGACCGTGCTCGTCACCGCCCACGGCAACTCGCTGCGCGCGCTCGTGAAGCACCTCGAGGGCATCAGCGACGCCGACATCGCCGAGCTCAACATCCCGACCGGCATCCCGCTCGTCTACGAGCTCGACGACGACTTCCGCCCCACCGGCCCGAGCCGCTACCTCGACCCGGAGGCCGCCGCCGCGGGCGCCGCCGCGGTCGCCGCGCAGGGCAAGAAGTAACCCGCGCCGCGGGTACCAGGAGGGCGTCGGCTGTGGCCGGCGCCCTCCGTCGTCTCCGCGGGTGCCGCGTGCCGCGTGCCGCGGGTGCGTCATCCGGGGCCCGCGAACGCCTGACCCGGGTGAGCGGGCGGAGTAGTCGTCACGCGGCGGGAGCAACTTCTCCCGCCGCCTGCACACTTCGCCGCCCGGTCGTGCGGTTGCTCCCGCCGCTGGTGCGGTTGCTCCCGCCGGCCGGACGACGGCGCCCAGGCCGAGGGTGGGCCGCGCGCGGCATCGGTGACACGATGGGGGCATGCTCGTCGCGTTCTCCGTCGCCCCCACCAGCAGCAACGTCGACGGCTCGGTGCACGAGGCGGTCGCCGCGGCCGTCAAGATCGTGCGCGAGTCGGGCCTGCCGAACCGCACCACCTCGATGTTCACCGAGATCGAGGGCGAGTGGGACGAGGTGTTCGACGTCGTGAAGCGCGCGACGGAGGCCGTGGCCGCCTTCGGCTCGCGCGTCTCGCTCGTGCTCAAGGCCGACATCCGTCCCGGCTACTCGGGCGAGATCGACGGCAAGATCGAGCGCCTCGAGCGCGCGATCGAGGGCCACGGCAGCTAGGCGGGACGACGCCGGACTGGACTAGGGGAGTTCGAGCAGTGACGGATTCTCCTGGACGAGGATGTCGTGCTCCGTGCTGAGGATCAGGTCTTCCTGCTCTTGGAACTTGCCCAGCCAACTCCTTTCGATGTCGGTCCAGAACTCAGAACCCTTGAGCCAGTACGAAATCGGCATGCTGCCGACCTGGAAGGCGCTCTCCCAGCGGGGGGTGCCTGACAGTCCGAGGTGGTTCGCGAGGCCGATCGTCGATTGAATCGAGATCTGGATTGCGGCCGACACGGCGTTGAACGCGTGGTGCGATTGGACCGAGACGGTCCCGTCCTTGCGGCGTAGAGCCATTCCCGGTGCGCTGTGCTTTTTCACTTCCATGTGGGCAAAGGAGTGGCGCACTTGCACCATCGCGTTGAGGAAGTCGACCGCGTCCTCTCCCTTGTGGACCAAGTTGTGAGCCGAGCGCCAAGTGCCGTCCTCCCCCTGGTCCTTGGCAGAGGTCCCCACTGAGATCGCCCAATATGGCATCAGGTCCACGTGAAATAGGGCCCAGTAGAGCTTCCGGATGTTCTCCGGGCTTGGTGTCTGAATCACGCCCCGGCTGCCGACGATCGTGAACCAGCCCGCAAGCTGCGGCGGGTGGTTCGCCCCGGCGGAAGCGTGGGCGTTGAGCGCCACCTGGGCGAGACTCTCGAAGTAAGCCTCCATCCCGCCAACGGCCGCGACGACGACCGCGCGATTGAGGGCGCGGTGAGGAGCTTGTGGCCGACCAGACCCGGACTTGCCTTCAGCGTTACGACGTTGAACCAATTGAGCCAGGCTCTCGATCACCGCCGTGTTCAGCAGGATCGCGTCGTTGAAGGCTGTGGGCAGTTGCTTGAGGGCTGATTGAAGCGCAAAGCGTGACATTCGCTCAATATAGCGATAAGTCCAGCACCGCTGACCTGAGCCGTCCTTCCGCGATATACTTCCCTTCTGGAAGTAGGTGAGCCGGATGGCACGCAAGCTCGACAGCGCGGAGCCCGCGGGGGAGGTCCCGCGCATCCCCGCCTACCGCCACGACGTCACCCGCTCACTCGTGCGCGTCACCGCGACGTGGACCTCCGCCGACTACCAGTCGCGGTTCGCCCGCGCGGCGGGAGTGCCCGATGAGCCGCACGCCCTCACGGTCATGTTCCTGCTCACCGAGCGGGGACCGCAGCGACCCACCGTGCTCGCGGGCATCCTCGGCATCTCCGCCGCTGCCACGAGCCGCCTCGTCGAGGCGCTCGCCACCGCAGGGCTCGTCACACGCACGCCCGACCCGGAGGACGCCCGCGCGACCCTCGTCGCCCTCACCGAGCAGGGGGCCGCGGCCGCGACCGTGCTGCACGAGGAGGGCGACCGGCTCTCCCAGCGCCTCCTCGACGGCTGGACCGACGAGGAGCGCACGATCTTCACCCGACTGATGCACCGCTACGCGGACGCCGTCGAAGACGACGCCCGCACCACCCGAGAGGAAACACCATGAGCACCTACGCTGTCACCGGCTCCGCGTCCGGGATGGGCAAGGCGTCCGCCGAGCGCCTGCGCGCGGCGGGCCACACCGTCATCGGCATCGACCTCAAGGACGCCGACGTCGTCGCCGACCTGTCGACCGCCGAGGGCCGCGCTACGGCCGTCGCCGAGGTGCTCGAGCGCGCGGGTGGCACCCTCGACGGCGCCGTGCTCGCCGCAGGCCTCGGGCCCCATCCGGGCCGCGAGACGCTCATCGCCCAGGTCAACTACTTCGGCGTCGTCGAGTTGCTGACCGGCTGGCACGACGCCCTCGCGAAGGCCGGCGAGGCGCGCGTCGTCGTGTTCTCCTCGAACTCGACCACGACCGTGCCGCTCGTGCCCGAGAAGACGATCCGCGCCTTCCTCGACGGCGACGCCGAGAAGGCGATCGCCGCCACGAAGAGGTTCAAGGACAACGCGTCGGCCATGGTCTACGCGGGCTCCAAGATCGCCGTCACCCGCTGGGTGCGCCGCGCCGCCGTGCTGCCCGAGTGGGTCGAGGCCGGCATCCGCCTCAACGCCGTCGCGCCGGGCGCGATCCTCACCCCGATGGTCGAGGCGCAGCTCGCCGACCCGCACCAGCGCGGGGCGATCGAAGCGTTCCCCATGCCGGTCGGCCGCCACGGCAAGGCCGAGGAGGTCGCCGAGGCCGTCATGTTCCTGCTGGGGCCGGCCTCGGGCTTCATGGCGGGCACCGTGCTCTTCGTCGACGGCGGTACCGACGCATACTTCCGCAGCGACGACTGGCCCAAGCAGGTGGGCCTCTCGGGCCTGCGCCGCTACATCCGCCTCGGCCGCGAGTACGCGGCGAAGAAGGGCGTGAAGCCCAGCTTCTGATCGTGTCGACCGGTTACAGCCGCGCGTCGAGGAACGCCCGCACCGCCTGCTCCGACGGTCCCGGGCTGTTGAGCCACGGCGCGTGGCCGCCCGGCACCTCGGTGAAGGTGAGGTCGGCGACGGATGCGAGCCCCGCGCGCCCGGCGGGCGGCTTGAGGAACACGTCGTCGTCGCCCCACAGCGCGTGCACGGGCAGCGCGAGGGAGGCGAGCTCCTCGCTCGTGAGCGTGAGCTCGCGGCGACCGAGCGCACGGTAGTAGCGCGGCGCCGTCTGCTGGAACTCGGCCCGCAGCGACGCGTACCAGCCGACGTCGACGAGCTCGCGCGGCCAGCCCGCGACGGTGCGCTCACCGAGCGTCATCGCGCTGTTGGCCTCGTAGCGCTCGCGGCTCACGGGCTTCGTGAACAGCTGCGCGAGACCCGGGAACGCCATGAGCCGCATCGAGAACGGCGCGCGCGTGCCGGGGAGGGCGACGCCCGGGGCCCCGAGGATCGTGAGGCTCGCGACGCGCTCGGGCCGGGCGAGCGCGTAGTAGAGCGAGAACTGGGCGCCCATCGAGTGGCCCACGAGGTGCGCGCGCTCGACCCCGGCATCCGCCAGCACGGCGTCGAGCAGGGGGAGCGGGATGTCGCGCAGGCCGTCGCCGGGCAGCTCGGCGGCATCCGAGAGCCCGTGGCCCGGCCAGTCGGGCGCGATCACGCGGCGCCCGCCGAACGCGGGGATGAGCGGGATCGCCGCGGCGGTCACGGCGGCCATGCCATGCAGCAGGAGGACGGGCAGGCGGTCGTCGCCCGCGAGCTCGATCACGTGCAGGCGCGGACCGCCAGGCACCTCGACCATGCGGTCGTCGGAGCGGGCGAGGCCGTACTCGGCGAGCAGGCGCGCCTCGGCGTCACGGTAGGCGGATGCGACGTCGGTCGGGAAGGTGGTGGTCACCCTCCCAGGCTAGAGCCGCGCGGCGCCCGGCCCGGTCGTCTCCGGCCCGGACTCAGGCCCAGTCGCCCGTCGCGAGGTACTGCACCTTCTTCGCGATCGACACCGCGTGGTCGGCGAAGCGCTCGTGATAGCGCGATGCGAGGGTCGCGTCGACCGTCTCGGCCGTCTCGCCCTTCCACTTCTCGCCGAGCACCTTGTCGAACACCTTCAGGTGCAGGGCGTCGACCTTGTCGTCCTCGTCGCGGATGTGCCCGGCGAGTGCCGGATCCTGCGTGCGCAGCAGCTCGACGAGGTCGCGCGCGATCTGCACGTCGAGCTCGCCCATCTCGCGGAACGTCTTGCCGAGCCCCTTCGGCACGACCCGCTCGGGGAAGCGGTAGCGCGAGAGCTGCGCGATGTGCTCGGCCATGTCGCCCATCCGCTCGAGCGAGGCCGAGACGCGCAGCGCGCTCACGACGATGCGCAGGTCGCGGGCGACGGGCTGCTGGCGCGCGAGGATCGTGATGGCGAGCTCGTCGAGCTCGGAGGCGAGCACGTCGATGCGGCGGTCGTCCTCGATGACCTCCTCGGCGAGCGACACATCCGACTCGTTGAACGAGCGGGTCGCCTTGTCGATCGAGTCGGCGACGAGCTCGGCGATCTCCACGAGCCGGTCCTGCACCTCGCGCAGCTCCTGCTGGAACACCTCGCGCATCGATCCCGTCCTCTCCCGCCGGATGTCGTGCCGGCTCCGTCGGCGTGCGGCGGCACGCCCCTCGGGCGGCCGCGGTGCAAGCGTCCCCCGGGAAGGTTAACGGTCGGTGACCTGGCCGTGAACGTCCCCGGAAGGATGTCGGGACATCCCCGATCCCGGGGCACCGGGCTCGCGCCCCGCCCTAGTCTGGTCGCATGGACGCCGCCTGGCTCGTGCCCGCCGCCCTGGGCTTCGGGTTCGCCGTCGGCGTCGGCGGCACCGCCGCGGTCGTGGCAGCCCACGCCCGCGGGCAGCGCGCGGCGGCCGTCGTCGCGCCGAGCGTGCCCGACGGCGTCGACGACGTCATCGACGCGCTGGAGTCGGCCGGCATCGTGCTCGACTCGTCCAGCAACGTCGTCTCGTTTTCCGCCGCCGCGCTCTCGCTGGGCCTCGTCTGGAATCACGCGCTCGTGCACCCCGAGCTCGTCGCGCTCGTCGACCGGGTGCGGTCGGAGGGCACTCCCGAGTCAGCCGAGCTCGAGCTGCCGCGCGGCCCCTTCGGCGACGCGACCGTCCACCTCCTCGTGCGGGCGGCACCGCTCGGCAGTCGGTTCGTGCTGCTCATCGCCGACGACCGCACCGAGGCCCACCGCCTCGAGGACGTGCGCCGCGACTTCGTCGCCAACATCTCCCACGAGCTCAAGACGCCGATCGGCGCGATCGGACTGCTCGCCGAGGCCCTCGAGTCGGCGGCCGAGCAGCCGGACGACGTGCGCCGGTTCGCGAACCGCCTGACGATCGAGTCGGAGCGCCTCCGCGGTCTCACGCACGAGATCATCGAGCTCAGCCGCCTCCAGGCGGCCGACGCGCTCGAGCACGCGGGCCCCGTGCGCGTCGACACCGTGATCGCGCGCGCTGTCGACGCGAACCGGGTCGCCGCCGAGTCGCACCGCATCGCGATCGTCGCGCAGCCCGACCCCGACGCGGTTGTATGGGGCGACGAGTCGATGCTCGTGACCGCCGTGAACAACCTTGTCGCGAACGCGATCCAGTACTCGCCCGACGGGTCGCGGGTGGGGGTCGGCGTCACGCGCCGCGAGGCCGCGGTCGAGATCGCCGTCACGGACCAGGGGGTCGGCATCCCGGAGTCGGAGCGCGACCGCGTGTTCGAGCGCTTCTTCCGCATCGACTCCGCTCGCAGCCGCCAGACCGGCGGCTCCGGGCTGGGCCTCGCGATCGTCAAGCACATCGTGCAGAACCACGGCGGTCAGGTGCGCGTGTGGTCCCAACAGGGCCGCGGGTCGACGTTCACCATCCGTCTGCCCGAGGCCGACCCCGCCGCCGTCGACGCTGCCGCCTCGTCCCCCGACCGCCCGATCCGTGGAGCCCGACCGTGACCCGCATCCTCATCGTCGAAGACGAGCCCTCGCTCGCCGAGCCGCTCGCGTTCCTGCTCGGGCGCGAGGGGTACAAGACCGCGATCGCGGGCGACGGGCGCTCCGCCCTCGCCGAGTTCGACCGCACGGGCGCCGACCTCGTGCTGCTCGACCTCATGCTCCCGGGGCTGCCCGGCACGGAGGTGTGCCGCGAGCTGCGTGCCCGCTCGAGCGTTCCGATCATCATGCTCACGGCCAAGGACTCGGAGGTCGACATCGTCGTGGGGCTCGAGCTCGGGGCCGACGACTACGTCACGAAGCCCTACAAGAGCCGCGAGCTGCTCGCCCGCATCCGCGCCGTGCTGCGACGCCGTGGGCAGGAAGGCCGGGCCGCCGACGACGCCTCCGACCCCGTGCTCGAGGTCGGCCCCGTGCGCATGGACGTCGAACGCCACACGGTGACCGTCGACGGACGGGAGGTGCCCATGCCGCTCAAGGAATTCGAGCTCCTGGAGTTCCTCATGCGGAACGCCGGTCGGGTGCTCACGCGCGGGCAGCTCATCGACCGCGTGTGGGGCTCCGACTACTTCGGGGACACGAAGACGCTCGACGTGCACGTCAAGCGCCTGCGCGCGAAGATCGAGGTCGATCCGGGCGAGCCGAAGCGCCTCGTGACGGTGCGAGGGCTCGGATACCGCTTCGAGGACTAGCCCCGGCGGGTCAGCCCTCGGAGCCCTCCGACTCCTCGGGGGTGGCGCTCGGCGTGGGCTTGGGCGTCGGCTTCGGCAGCACGGGCTTGTACTCCTCAAGCGTGCCGTCAAGCACGGGGATCCGCAGCTCCTTCTGGTCGCTGCTGATGTGCACGACAGCCTCGAGCAGCGCGCCGGGCTTCGCGCCGAGCGGCTCGAGGGTGACCTGGCCGCCCTCGAAGCCGAAGTCGGTGCGGCCGTTGGACTCGGCGGTCAACTCGATCTCGATGAACTCGCCGCCCGCCTTCCACTGCACGGTGAAGTCGATGTCGGAGCCCGTCGTGTTGACGGCGGTGCCCACGAGGTTGCCGAGCTCGCCGTCCTCCGAGATGACCAGCACGTTGCGCAGCTCGAGGTCGCCGAGGGCGAGGCTCACACCGTCGCTCGGGTCGTACTGGCGGCCGGTCTCGGGCTGCTGCCAGAACGAGCAGCCGCTCAGGCCGACGACGAGCGCTCCGCTCAGGGCGATGGCGGCCACGGCACGTGCTCTCACGGGGATCCTCCAGGGAAAGTCGACAAGCCCTCCCAGCCTACCGGTAGCCGGGTGCCTCGGATGCCGCCGCCCCCGGCCGGGGGACGGTCCCTGTGATAAAATGAGAGGTCTGCGGAAGGAATAACTCCATGCTCTTCGAGGTCGGCGAAACCGTCGTTTACCCCCATCACGGTGCGGCAACCATCATCGAGGTCAAGGACCGCGTCATCAAGGGCGAGACGAAGAAGTACCTGAAGCTCAACGTCACCCAGGGTGATCTGATCATCGAGGTCCCCGCCGAGAACGTCGACCTGGTCGGCGTCCGCGACGTCATCGGCAAGGAGGGCCTCGACAAGGTCTTCGAGGTGCTGCGCGCCCCCTTCACGGAGGAGCCCACCAACTGGAGCCGCCGCTACAAGGCGAACCTCGAGAAGCTCGCCTCCGGCGACGTCATCAAGGTCTCCGAGGTCGTCCGCGACCTGTGGCGCCGCGACCAGGACCGCGGCCTCTCGGCCGGCGAGAAGCGCATGCTCGCCAAGGCCCGCCAGATCCTCATCTCCGAGCTCGCGCTCGCCGAGAAGACCGACGAGGAGAAGGCCTCGAGCGTTCTCGACGAGGTGCTCGCCTCCTGAGGTGGCCGGTCGCGGCGGCCACGTCGCGACCGTAGGCTCGAGGCATGAGCCTCGCCCCGGATGCCGCGCGCCTCGCGATCGTCGTCGTCGCCGCCGGGAGCGGCACCCGCCTCGGTGAGGACGTGCCCAAGGCGTTCGTCGAGCTCGGCGGCCGCACGATCCTCGAGCACGCCCTGCACGGCGTCTTCGGCGCCGCACACCCTGCGCAGGTGATCGTCGTCGCGCCCGCCGCGCTCGTCGCGCGCGCCCGCAGCATCGGCGAGCGCGTGGCGGGGGCGGCATCCGGCTACCTGACCGTCGTGGCGGGCGGGGACACGCGCCAGCGCTCGGTCGCCGCGGGCCTCGCGGAGCTCCAGCCGAGTGTCGAGGCGGTGCTCGTGCACGACGCCGCGCGCGCCCTCGCCCCCACCGCGCTCATCGACCGTGTCGCGAACGCGGTGCTCGCGGGAGGAGCGTCCGGGGTCGTGCCGGCCCTGCCGGTCGTCGACACCGTCAAGCGGATCGATGGGGACCGCGTGCTCGGCACGGTCGACCGCAGCGACCTCGTGCACGTGCAGACGCCGCAGGGCTTCCCGCGCGCCGAGCTCGTCGCCGCCTACGCCGCGGCCGAGGACGAGCACACCGACGACGCTTCGCTCTACGCGGCCGCCGGGCACGCGGTCGTGACCGTCCCGGGGGAACCCCGCGCCTTCAAGATCACGACGCCGTGGGACCTCCGCCGGGCCGAGCTGCTGCTGTCGGCGGGAGCGCGCATCCGCACGGGCGTCGGCATCGACGCGCACGGCTACGACGAGGACCGGCCGCTGTGGCTCGGTGGCGTGTACTTCCCCGACGAGCCCGGGCTCGCCGGGCACTCGGACGGCGACGCCGTCATCCACGCGATGTGCGACGCCCTGCTGTCCGCTGCCGGCCTCGGCGACATCGGCTCGCGCTTCGGCACCTCGGCGACGGAGTATGCGGGCGCGGCGAGCGAGGTGTTCCTGCGCGAGACCCTCGCGCTCGTGCGCGGGGCGGGCTTCCGGGTGAACAACATCGCTGTGCAGGTGATCGCCAACCGCCCGCGCCTCGCGGCGCGCCGCATAGAGCTCGAGGCGCATCTCGGCGCACTCGTGGAGGCGCCCGTGAGCGTCGCGGCGACGACCTCCGACGGCCTCGGCTTCACGGGACGCGGCGACGGGCTCATGGCGGTCGCCACCGCGCTCGTCACCCGCTGACGTCCGGAGACGGGAACCGCCCGCCCGGTCCCGGGTGCGCCGGGGTCCGGACGGGCGGAGCCGTCGGGGTGCGTCAGGCCTTGCGGCGGCGCACCAGGATCACCGCGACCGCTGCGATGATCGCGGCGAGTAGCAGGGCGATCAGCACCGTCGCCCAGACCGGCCAGCCCGCGTCGGACGCGGCCTCCGGCTCGATCTCCTCGTCGGTCGGCGCGGCATCCGGGGTCTCAACGACCTCGCCGCAGTCGGCGTCGACCGTCGCGACGATCGTGAGCGGGTCGAGCGCCTCGCCGGCGGGGTAGGTGCCGAAGGCCGCCGAGCCCGACTCGGTGAGCGTCGCGGGGACGCCCGTCCAGGTGAGGGTGTCGCCGTCGCGCATCGCCGTGACGTCCGTCAGGTCGAGCTCGCCGAACTCCACCTCCGCCTGGTCGACGGCCTCGCCGCTCTGGGTCGTGCCGTGGATGTCGACGATGAGCAGGGCGCTGTCTCCGTCGATCACGATGCGCGGGTTCTCCACGGTCGTGTCGAGGATGCCGCCGTGGCCGGTGAAGCGGATGCCACCGGCGAACTGCAGGTCGAGCGCCTCCGCGCCGTCGGACGAGCCCGTGCCGCCGACCCACGTGAATTCGGGCGTCTCATAGCTCACGTCGTCGCCCACGGTTGTCCACTCGCCGTTGGCGATCGAACCGTCGATGTAGGCGCGGAAGCTCTCCTTGAAGCCCCACACGAGCGTCGCGTCCTCGACCGTGCACTGCAGCGCGGCGAGAGCGGTGACGGCGTCGAGGTTCAGCACGGCGCCGCGCGCGACGGAGCCCTGGAAGGTGAGCGTGTGGGTGCCGGTAAGGCCCTTCGGGAGCTTGCCGGCCCAGGTGGCGACACCGTTCGCATCCGCCGTGACGTTCTGCGCGAGCACCGTGGGCGTCGAGTAGATGACGACCAGGATGCCGGTCTCGTTCGGCCGGAAGCCGCTCGCGGAGGCCTCGATGCGGCCACCGGGCTCGATGTCGCCCGTCACGTCGAGGCCCTCGGTCGCCGGCGGGGTGGCCGGGATCGAGCCGCGGATCGGCGCCGAGGCGACGGTCGCAGTGCCCGCGGTGACGGCGCCCTTCGCGCCCACCGTGAACGTCACGGGGTCGAGCGCGTCGCCGGCGGCGTAGTAGCCGCGGAACGCGGTCGAGCCGGCCGCGGTGAGCGTGGCCGGGACGCCCGCGTAGCGGACCGAGCCGTCGGTCGCGACCGTGCGGGTGGCGGAGCCCAGCGCGAGGTTCGCGAAGGCGACCGTCGAGCCGTTGACCGTCACGTAGAGCGTGCCGCTCGTGGCCGAGTCGATGCGCACTTGCGGGTTCGCGAAGCGCAGGTCGAGCTCGCCGTGGTGGCCGGTGAAGCGCACCGAGCCGCCGTACGAGACCGTGCCGAGGCCGTTCGCGAGGCTCGCCTCGGCGATCTGCGGGAACACGTACGTGCCGCCGACAGCCGTCGCGCCGCTCGTGATGATCGAGCCGGAAGCGATGGGGCCCGTGATGTAGGAGCGCCACGCGCCCTTCACGCCCCACGAGAGCGAGCCTGCGCCCATCGTCGGCGTCTCCGGCTGGCCGCCGCCCGTTCCGGGCTCTCCGCCGTTGCCGGGCTCCCCGCCGGGGGTGGCGAAGGTGATGGGGACGGCGTGCTCGTTGTCGGCCTGGACGACGCCGCCGGCGCCGACGGTGAAGACCGCGAGGGTGGCGCCGTCGCGCTTGATGGCGTCGAGCTGGGCCTTGGTGATGGTGGTGGTGATGGAGAAGTCCGCGCGGGTGCCGCTGGTCTCGACCCACTGGTGGTAGAGGCCGGCGGTCGGGTTCTCCTTCACCCAGCGCTGGAACGCCTGATTGCGGGCCGAGCTGGGCGCGCCCTCGGAGGGACGCCAGGTCGAGTCGAGCCAGCCGATCTGGAGGTAGACGCCGGCCTTGCCGCCGCCGTGGCCGTTAGCGTAGTCGGTGTTGTAGTCGGTGCCGGTGATCGTGATGGTCGCGCCGTCGGGGTTCAGGCCCGAGGTCTGCGACACCGTCAGCGTCGGGGTGGCGGCAGGGGCCTGCTCGACGGGCCAGCTGAAGCTCACCGGGTCGAGGACGGTGCCGGCGGTGTACGAGCCGCCGAGGGCCGGAACGCCCGCGGGGAGCAGCGTCGCGGGGACGCCCGTGTAGGCGACGGTCGTGGCCGTCGAGGCGTTCGTGCCCGCGGCGAGGTCGAGGGAGGCGAGCGCGACATCCGCGTACGACACGAACTCGTGGGTGCTCGAATCGCGCGACACGACGTCGGCGACGAGCTCGGCGGTGGCCGCGGACGTGACGCGCACCCGCACGTTGCTCACGGTGATGTCGAGCGCGTACTCGCCCTCGGGGACGCCCGTCCCCGGGTGGCCCTGGAAATGCAGGGTGCCGGGGTAGGAGACGGTGCCGAGACCGTCCGTCACCGAGCCGGTGCCGCCCGACCAGCCGTACGGGGTCGCGGTGTCGACGCCCGTGCCGGTGATCGTTCCCTCGGCCCAGTTGGCGAGGTAGGTGCGGAAGCTCGCCTTGAAGCCCCACTGGAGGGTGGCGCCCGCCACGTCGCCGGGCACGGCTGACGCGGGGGCGACGGGGACGAGCACGCTCGCGAGCGCGAGCAGGGGGACGAGCAGTGCGGCGATCCAGGGCGCGCGTGAGCGCGCGCGGGCAGGCGCGTACGACAAGGAGATTCTCCGAAGGTTGAGAGTGGTTCGGACCGCGCGACGCGCACCATCGCGGGGATTCAGGTAAGCCTTACCTTACTCGTTTTCGGCGGCGATGTCGACCCGGCCTCGTTCCCGAGGTCCGGTCAGCGGCGCGCCGGTAAACTCGCCGGGTGACGATCCGCCTGTACGACAGCCGCACCCAGGGGCTCCGCGACTTCGAGCCGCTCCAGCCCGGCAAGGTCGGCATGTACGTGTGCGGACCCACCGTGCAGTCCTCGCCCCACGTCGGCCACCTCCGCTCGGCGCTCGCCTACGACCTGTGGCGTCGCTGGTTCTCCTACCGCGGCTACGACGTGACCTTCGTGCGCAACGTCACCGACATCGACGACAAGGTGCTCGCGAACGCGTCCGAGAACGAGCCCTGGTGGGCGGTCGCCTACCGCGTCGAGCTCGAGTTCACGGCGGGCTATCGGGAGATCGGCATCCTGCCCCCCACCTACGAGCCCCGCGCGACCGCGAGCATCCCGCACATGCAGGAGCTCATCCAGACCCTCATCGAGCGCGGCCACGCCTACGTCGCCGACGACGGCACGGGCGACGTCTACTTCGACGTGCGCACCTGGAGCGAGTACGGCGCCCTCACGCGCCAGAAGCTCGACGACATGGCCGACTCGCCGGATGCGCCCACGCGCGGCAAGCGCGACCCGCGCGACTTCGCGCTGTGGAAGGGCTCGAAGCCCGAGGAGCCGGCGGATGCGTCGTGGAACTCCCCGTGGGGCCCGGGGCGCCCCGGCTGGCACATCGAGTGCTCGGCGATGAGCAAGCGCTACCTCGGCCCGGAGTTCGACATCCACGGCGGCGGCCTCGACCTGCGCTTCCCGCACCACGAGAACGAGCTCGCCCAGTCGACCGCCGCGGGCGACGGCTTCGCGCGCTACTGGGTGCACAACGGCATCGTCATGGTCGAGGGCCAGAAGATGTCGAAGTCGCTCGGCAACTCGATCTACGCCGCCGAGTTCCTCGCGCTCGCCCCGCACGTCGTCGTGCGCTACTACCTCGCGAGCGCCCACTACCGCTCGACGATCGACTACCACCCCGGCGCCCTCGAGGAGGCCGAGGCCGCGCTCGATCGCATCCGCGGGTTCCTCGAGCGGGCCGAGAGCGCCCTCGAGACCGCGCAGGTGGCGGGCCCGGGCGACGGCAGGGTGCCGGATGCCTTCGCGGCCGCCATGGACGACGACCTCGGGGTGCCGCAGGCCATCGGCGTGCTGCACGAGACCGTGCGCGCCGGCAACACCGCGCTCGACACGGGCGACCTCGCGCAGGTCGCCGTGCTGCGCGAGCAGGTGAAGGCGATGGCGGGCGTGCTCGGCGTCGACCCGACGGCGCCCGAGTGGGCCGCACCGGCATCCGGCACCGCCGAGACCGCGCTGGGCACGCTCGTCGAGAAGCTGCTGGCCGACCGGGCCGCCGCCCGAGCCGCGAAGGACTTCGCGGCCGCCGACCGCATCCGCGAGGAGCTCGCGACGGCGGGCATCGCGATCGAGGACACGCCCGACGGGGCGCGCTGGAGCCTCGCATGAACCACACCGACCACACGACGACGCAGGGGAGCTGCTGATGGCCAAGCCGGGACGCCCGGGGGCGCGCAAGAACAAGAAGGGCGCGACCACCGGGACGGGGGGCCACGGGCGCCGCGCGCTCGAGGGCAAGGGACCGACGCCGAAGGCGGAGGACCGCAGCTGGCACGTCGCCGGCAAGCGCAAGGCGGCGAAGCAACGGCTCGAAGCCGCGCGGGCCCGCGCCGGCAAGACGGATGCCCCCGCCAAGCGGGCGCCGCGCCCCAAGAAGGCGGACGAGGGCGAGCTCGTCACGGGTCGCAACTCGGTCGTCGAGGCCCTGCGGGCGAAGATCCCCGCGACCGCGCTCTACGTGGCGGCGCGCGTCGAGATGGACGACCGCGTCAAGGAGGCGCTGTCGATCGCGACCAAGCGCGGCATCCCCGTGCTCGAGGTCATGCGCCCCGAGCTCGACCGCATGAGCGGGTCGGATGCCGTGCACCAGGGCCTCGCGCTCAAGGTGCCGCCGTACGAGTACGCGCACCCGCTCGACCTCGTCGAGCGCGCGCACCATACGGGCCGCCCGCCGCTCATCGTCGCCCTCGACGGCGTGACCGACCCGCGCAACCTGGGCGCCATCATCCGCTCGGCGGGTGCGTTCGGGGCGCACGGCGTGATCGTGCCGCAGCGCCGCTCGGTGGGCATGACGGCGTCGGCGTGGAAGACCTCGGCCGGCGCCGCCGTGCGCGTGCCCGTCGCGATGGCGGCGAACCTCACGCAGACGCTCAAGGCGCTCCAGAAGGAGGGCCTGTTCGTGCTCGGCCTCGACGGCGGGGGCGACACCTCGCTGCCGGGCATCACGTTCGCGGATCGCCCGATCGTGATCGTCGTCGGCTCCGAGGGCAAGGGCCTCTCGCGCCTCGTCACCGAGACCTGCGACGCGATCGTCTCGATCCCGATCACGTCCGACACGGAGTCGCTCAACGCGGGCATCGCCGTGTCGGTCGCCCTCTACGAGGTGGCGAAGCTCCGCGCCCAGTAGCCGATACCGCGCGCAGCGTCAGCCGCGCGCCGCGAGGTAGCGGCGCACCGCCTCCGCGGTCGTCGCGTGGTCGACGACGTCGGGCTCGCCGGAGGTCGTGATCGTGCCGACGACCTCGCCGTTCACACGGATGGGGATCGAACCGCCGTGGGCGCGCAGGAGGTCGTGGTCGACATCCGTGCGCTCTTCGAACGGCGTGCCCGCCTCCTCGTGGCGGCGCCGCACGAGCAGCGAGGGCTCGCCGAAGCGCTCGGCGACCGCGGCCTTGCCGGCGAGCCACGGGTCGTTCTGGGGTCCGGTCGCACCGAGCTTCGCCTGGAACACGACGTCGCCGCGCAGCACGATGCGCACGGCGAGGTTCAGCCCGCGCTCGTCGATCACCTCGAGAGCCGCGAGGCCCAGGTCGACGGCATCGTCGTTGTCGAAGGAGTCGACGTCGAACGCGTCCTCGCGCTCGAGGTCGTCGACGGTGTACTCGGGGAGCTGGGCCATGGCGGCAGACTATCGGCGGCGCCGGCCCGCCGTCCTCAGTCGCGCAACGCGAACCGCGCGTGCAGACGCTTGAGCGGAGCCGGGGCCCACCACATGATCCGCCGCTGCCACGTCATGAAGGCCGGCACGAGCAGGCACCGCACGAGCGTCGCGTCCAGCAGCACCGCGACCGCGAGCGCCGTGCCGAGCTGCTTGATGACCATGAGGTCGCCCGTCGCGAAGCCCGCGAACACGACGATGATGATGAGGGCTGCGGAGGTGATGATGCGGCCCGAGCGCTGGATGCCGCGCGCGATCGCCTCGGCGTCGTCGACCCCGCGCTCCACCTGCTCGGTGATGCGCGACAGGATGAACATCTCGTAGTCCATCGCGAGGCCGAAGCCGAACACGAGCGTCAGCAGCAGCACGAGCACGTCGACGCCGAGCACGTCGTCTGGGTCGAACCGCATGAACCCGGCGAAGTTGCCCTCCTGGAAGCCCCACACGAGCACGCCGAGCGAAGCCCCGAGCGACAGCACGCTCGCGACGAGCGCCTTGATCGGCACGACGAGCGATCCCGTCATGAGGAACAGCAGCACGATCGTGCCGAGCGCGATCACGAGCACCGCCCACGGCACGCCGTCGGCGAGGGTGTCGCTGAAGTCGACCGTGCGGGCGTCGGCGCCCGTCACCCAGCCGGCCGCGTCCGGGCGCACCTCCCGCACCTCGCGCACGACCTCGCCGCCCGTCCTCGGCTCGACCTGGACGTTCGCGCGCCATACCTCGTTCACCTGCTCGAGCTCGCCCACCTCGACCACGTGCTCGAGACCGGATGCGGCATCCGCCCACCCGGCGAGCACGGCCTCGCTCTCGGTGACGAGCACGACGCGCGGATCCGCCGCCTGCGGGAAGTGCTCCTGCAGGGTCGTCATGAACTCGTACTGCGTCGACGACTCGGGCAGGGTGTCGACGCTCGTGTTAGCGATCCGGAGGTGCAGCACGGGGCTTCCGAGCAGCACGAGCACGGCCGCGCACGCGAGCGTGATGAGCGCCGGATGCCGCTGCACGCGCCGCGTGAGGCGGGAGAAGAGCCCCTCGTCGGGTGCGATGTCGCCGAAGCGGCGGAGCACGGGACCCGCCCCCGGGAGGCGCGTGAGCAGGCCCGGCTTGAGGAGCGCGGAGCCCAGCAGGGCGAGCAGCGCGGGCAGCAGGGTGAGCGCCGACAGGATCGAGATCGTCGTCACGGAGAGCGCCCCGAGGCCGATCGCGCGCACAATCGCGGCGTCGAAGCACAGCATCCCGAGCGCGGCTATGCCGAACACGATGCCGGAGTACAGCACCGTGCGACCCGCGGTATCGGCCGTGCGGGCGATGACGTCGAGGCGGCTGCGGCCGTCGGCGTGCCGCGACTCCTCGCGGAAGCGGCTCACGATGAGCAGGCCGTAGTCGATCGAGAGGCCGAGGCCCACGGCCGTCACGACGTTCATGACGGTCGTGTTGATCTCGAGCAGGTAGGTGAAACCGAACAGGGCCCCGAGCCCGCCGACGATCGACACGAGCGCGCCGACGAGCGGGGTGCCCGCCGCGAGGAAGCCGCCGAACACGACGAGCATCACGAGCAGGGCGATCGGCAGGGCGATCGCCTCGCCGCGCGCGAGGTCCGACTGCGACAGCTCCATGATCGAGTCGACGAGCAGGGCCGTGCTGCCCGCCTCGGCCGTGGCGTCGGGGTCGAGTGCGCGGAGCTCGGATGCGGCCTCCGCGAGCCGTGCGTCCACGCGGTCGACGAGTGCGCCGTCGACCGCGCCGTCGCGCGCGCGGACGGTCGCCGTCAGCAGGAAGCCCTCGCCGTCGGCCGAGAACAGCCGCTCGGCGGCGGGCGGAACCGAGCCGTCCGGCATCCGCGGGATCGCGAGCGGGTCGACGACCGTGACGTCGGGGCCCGCGAGGTCGGCGGCGAGCTCGGCCGTGATGCGCGCGAGCGCCGGGTCGTCGAGGTCGACGCCGTGTACGAGGAGGGTCGACGACGCGTCGTCGCCGCCCGACTGCAGCTCGTCGGCCTCCGCCGACTCGACGTCACCCCACGCCCACGACGAGCCGAGCCGGTCGAACAGCCCCTCGCCGAGCACACCGCCGAAGGTCGCGGCTGCGACCGCGGCGAGGCCCACGGCCCACGCGGCGAGCGTGACGAGCGGATGACGTGTGGACGCTCGGGCCAAGCGGCCCGGGACCCCCGGCCGTCCGCTCAGACCTTCGCGCGCCAATCCTCTTCGCCGTCGTCGACGACCGCGATGGGCAGGGTGATCGCGGCGGTCGGCGGGCCGACGACCGTCACCTCGTCCCGGCGGTGGCGGAGCACGTTCTCGATGTAGGAGGTGAGCGCCTCGGCGAGCGGCACGTTGCGCTGCTCCTCCTGCGACAGGTACCAGCGGTGGTCGAGCAGCTGGTGGAACATCTCTGCGGGCTCGAGCTTGCCGCGCAGGTCCTTCGGGATCGAGCGCACGACGGGCTCGAACACCGTCACGAGCCACTCGTGGGCGACCATCTCCTCGTCCTCGCCCGACTTGCCGCGCGTGGCCCGGTAGGAGTCGAGGTCGTTGAGCAGGCGGCGCGCCTGGTTCTCGCCCGCGTCGAGGCCCGTGAGGCGCAGGAGGCGGCGCGAGTGGTGGCCGGCGTCCACGACCTTCGGCTGGATGCGCACGCTCGTGCCGTCGCCGTCCTTGCGGATCGACAGCTCCTCGATATCGAAGCCGAGGTCGTTGAGGCGCTCGACGCGCTCGCGGATGCGCCAGCGCTCGGACTCGGGGAAGGTCTCGGATGCCGTGAGCTCGCGCCACAGGGAGCGGTAGGCGGCGACGATGCCGTCGGCGATGGCGACCGGGTCGACGCCGTCGTCGAGGCGGCCGCCCGACTGGAGGTCGAGCAGCTCGCCCGCGATGTTGACGCGCGCGACCTCGAGGTCGTTCTCGCGCTGCCCGTTCGAGAGCCCGCCCTCGTAGAGCTTGCCGGTCTCGGCATCCACGAGGTAGGCGGCGAAGGCCCCCGCGTCGCGACGGAATAGGGTGTTCGAGAGCGACACGTCGCCCCAGTAGAAGCCGATGAGGTGCAGGCGCGCGAGCAGCAGCGCGAGGGCGTCGACGAGGCGCGTCGCGGTGTCGGGCCGCAGCGCCTGCGAGTAGAGCGCGCGGTAGGGGAGCGAGAACTTGAGGTGCCGCGTGACGAGGGCGGGGGAGAGCTCCTCGCCGTCGTCGCCCACGCGGCCCGTGACGACCGCGACGGGCTCGACGCACGGCACGTCGAGGCGCTGCAGGGTGCGGAGCATGTCGTACTCGCGGCGGGCGAGCTCGACCGTCGTCTCCTTGATGGCCACGACGTGGCCCTCGAGGTGCACGAAGCGCACGAGGTGCCGCGAGATGCCCTTCGGCAGGGCCGCGATGGTCTCGTCGGGCCACAGCTCGAGCGGCAGGTTCCACGGCAGGTCGAGCAGCGCCGGGTCCGGCATGGCGGAGGTGATCGACAGCGAGCTCACGTGACGAGCCTATTCCGTGCGGGTCGGGGCGAGAACGGCGGAGGCCGCACCCCCGGCGGGGATGCGGCCTCCGGTGATCGGATCGCTTACGCGGTGGCGCTGACCGCGGCGTTGAGGCGGTCGCCCGACTCGACGTCGAACACGTGGACGTGCTTCGGGATCGGGGTCACGACGACCTTGTCGCCGGCGTCCGGGTGGTTGCGGCCGTCGACGCGCGCGATGATGTCGACGCGGTGGCCGTCCAGCTCGGTGTGGCCGTACAGGTAGCCGTCGGCGCCGAGCTCCTCGACGACGTCGACCTCGACCGTGAGGCCCTCGCCGCTCGACGCGATGGCGACGTCCTCGGGGCGGACGCCGACGATGACCTTGCCGCCCTTGGCCGAGGCGAGCACGTCGCGCTCGATCGGGGTGACCGAGGTGCCGAAGCGCACGCCGCCGTCGGCGACGTCGGCCTGGAACAGGTTCATCGCGGGCGAACCGATGAAGCCGGCCACGAAGACGTTGTTCGGGGTCTCATAGAGGTCGCGCGGCGAGCCGACCTGCTGCAGGATGCCGTCCTTGAGCACCGCGATGCGGTCGCCCATGGTGAGGGCCTCGGTCTGGTCGTGCGTCACGTAGACGGTGGTGACGCCGAGGCGGCGCTGCAGCGACGCGATCTGGGTGCGGGTCTGCACGCGGAGCTTCGCGTCGAGGTTCGACAGCGGCTCGTCCATGAGGAACACCTGCGGCTGACGCACGATCGCGCGGCCCATGGCGACGCGCTGACGCTGACCACCCGAGAGGGCCTTCGGCTTGCGGCCGAGGTAGGGCTCGAGGTCGAGCAGCTTGGCGGCCTCGAGCACGCGGGCCGCGCGCTCCTCCTTGCCGACGCCCGCGATCTTGAGCGCGAAGCCCATGTTCTCGGCGACGGTCATGTGCGGGTAGAGCGCGTAGTTCTGGAAGACCATGGCGATGTCGCGGTCCTTCGGCGGGACGTCGGTGACGTCGCGGTCGCCGATGAGGATGCGGCCGTCGTTGACCTCCTCGAGACCCGCGAGCATGCGGAGGGTCGTCGACTTGCCGCAGCCCGAGGGGCCGACGAGGACGAGGAACTCGCCGTCCTCGACCTGCAGGTCGATGGCGTCGACCGCGGGGCGGGTCGCGCCGGGGTAGATGCGCGTGGCCTTGTCGAAAGTGACGGATGCCATGATCGTTCGTTCTCCTTCACCGGCAGGTACGTGCCGGACGATCCGTAGTGAATGGAAGACCACCGGCGTCGGTGCCGATGATTCCGCTCAGTATGGCATAGCGCGCGAGGTGCGTCGTGCTCAGGGAGCGTCCGGACGGTTCCCAGATTGGCTCCCTAGCATCGTGCCGCGGACGTGAGTGGCGTCCCGGCACTTGCGCGTCGTATCCTGCCGATCGCGCTCCCCACACCCGAGAACGAGGATCGATGACGTACGGCGAGTCAGATCGCCCGGAGCCCGGAGGCAACGATGCCCGGGCCGCAGCGAAGGAACGCGCGCGCGAACTGCGCACCCTGCACCGCAAGCAGGAGCGTCGTCGTCGGCTCGTGCTCCAGCTCAGCATCCTGGGCGGCGCGCTCGTCGTCATCGCCGTCGTGGCGGTCACCCTCATCTCCATGAACCAGGCGCACGCGCGCGGGCCGCTCAACATGGCGAGCGACGGCATCAAGATCGGCGCCGAGCTCAAGGCGGTGCGCACGCCGGGCCTCTCGCCGAGCGCGACCCCCGTGCCGAGCGAGAAGAGCGAGCCGGGCGTCATCGACATCCGGATCTACGTCGACTACCTGTGCGGCAACTGCGGCACGTTCGAGACGAACAACGCCGAGCAGCTGCGCACCTGGGTCTCGTCGGGCGCGGCGACGCTCGAGATCCACCCGATCGCGCTCCTCACGACGAAGTCGGCGGGTACGCAGTACTCGCTGCGGGCGGCGAACGCGGCCGCGTGCGTGGCCGAGTTCTCGCCCGACGCGTTCTTCGACTTCCACAGCGCGCTCTTCACGAACCAGCCGGAGGAGGGCTCCGAGGGGCTCACCGACGAGGAGCTGTACGAGCGCGCCGTGAAGGCGGGGGTCTCGGACCGCGCCAAGATCAAGACCTGCATCGAGAAGAAGCGCTTCGCGGCGTGGGTGCAGGCCGCCACCGTGCGCGCGCTCAACGGCCCCATCCCGGACGCCGACATCCCGGCGATCACGACGGCGCCGACGATCATCGTCGACGGCAAGCGGTTCCAGTACACGAAGGACTTCGACGCGAAGGAGCTCGCGCAGGCCGTGACGGGGGCCGCGGGCGACAACTTCGCCGCCACCCCCACGCCGAGCCCGTCTCCGAGCGGCACCCCGGCCCCGTAGGCTGGATGCCTGTCGCCTCCTTAGCTCAGTTGGCCAGAGCGTCGCTCTTGTAAAGCGAGGGTCGTCGGTTCGAATCCGACAGGAGGCTCCACGGGACGGAGGGGCATGACGCACGAGCACGCGCTGCGCCCGTTCGTGACGAGCCTCGCCGTCGTGTCGAGCGTCGTCATGGGCGGCTTCATGGCGGCGCAGTCGCGCATCAACGGCGAGCTCGCCCACGAGCTCGACGACGGCATCCTCGCCGCCCTCATCTCATTCGGCGTCGGCACGCTCGCGGCCGCGCTCGCGCTCGTCGTGTGGCGGCCCGGCCGCCGGGGCCTCGGCCTCATCCGCGACGCCGTGCGGGATGGGCGCACCTCGCCCTGGTTCCTCATCGGCGGCACGGCGGGCGCGCTCATGGTGACCTCGCAGGGCCTCACGACCCCCGTCGTCGGCGTCGCGCTCTTCACCGTCGCGATCGTCGGCGGGCAGACCGTCGGCTCGCTCCTCCTCGACCGCCGCGGTCTCGGCACGATGGCGCCGAAGCCGCTCACCTCGGCCCGCCTCGTGGGCGCGCTGCTCGCGGTCGTCGCCGTCGTGTGGGGCGTCTCCGGGCGTCTCTCGGGAGATGCGCCGTGGTGGCTGCTCGTGCTGCCCTTCGTCGCGGGCATCGCCACGACGTGGCAGCAGGCCGCCAACGGGCAGCTGCGCGGCGCCGCCGGGTCGGCGCTCAGCGCGACCTTCGTGAGCTTCGTCGCGGGCACGCTCGCGCTCGCGGTCGCGGCCGTCGTCGACCTCGCGATCTCCGGCCCGCCCGCCTCCTTCTCCGCAGGGCCCTGGCTCTACACGGGCGGCCTCCTCGGCATCGTGTTCATCGCGGGCGCCGCCGTCATCGTGCCCCTCGTGGGCGTGCTGCTCTACACCCTCGCGACCATCGCGGGCCAGCTCGTCGTCGCCGTGTTCCTCGACGTGCTGTTCCCGGTGGGCTCCGCGCATGTCGACGCCGCGACGCTCGGCGGCGCCGTGCTCGCGATCGTCGCCGTCGCGATCGCCTCGTTCCGGCGGCCCGGCCACCGCACCGCGTAGCCGGCCTCGCCACGTGCGGAAGCGGCCGCGGGCTAGAGGGTCGTGAGGTGCTTCCTCGCGGGCACCGGCTTGCGCTTCCCGCTCTTCCGCGGCGGCTTCGAGCCCACGTAGAGCCAGCCGAGCAGTCGCTCGTCGGGCGCGAGCCCGTGGGCGCGGTGCACGGCGTCGGAGCGCGTGTAGAGGCCCGTGCGCCACATGACGCCCCAGCCGGCCTCGTCGAGCAGCAGGCTCAGCGCGTGGGCCACGCCGGATGCCACGGCCTCCTGCTCCCAGTCGGGGACCTTCGCGCTCGGCGTCGGCGATACGACGACGGCGAGCAGGAGCGGAGCGCGCAGCGGCTTGCAGGAGAGCTTCTCGGCGTCGGGGCCGGTCGCGCCCGCCGCCTCGGCGATCGCCCGGCCCACGCGCTCCCGCGCCTCGCCGCGGATCGCGATGATGCGCCACGGGCGCAGCGCGGCGTGGTCGGCGACCGTGCCGGCGATCTCGATCGCCTTCAGCAGCTCCTTGTCGCTCGGAGCCTCCTCGCCGACCGAGGAGTGGGACCGCCGCCGCAGCATCGCGTCGGCGGCGGAGCCCTTCCTGCCCATCAGTGCTCCGCGGTGGCGTCCTCGTTCTCGGGCTGGAAGCCGAGCGAGAGCGAGTTCATGCAGTAGCGCAGCCCCGTGGGCGTGCCGAAGCCGTCGTCGAACACGTGGCCCAGGTGGCCGCCGCAGTTCGCACAGCGCACCTCGGTGCGCACCATGCCGAGCGAGCGGTCCTCGAGGAGCTCGACGGCATCCGGGTTCACCGAGTCGTAGAAGCTCGGCCAGCCGCAGCCGGAGTCGAACTTGGTGCCGCTCTTGAACAGCTCCGCGCCGCACGCGGCGCACGTGTAGAGGCCGGCGCGGTGCTCGTCGAGCAGCTCGCCCGTCCACGCGCGCTCGGTGCCCGCCTGACGGAGGACGCGGTAGCGCTCCTCGCCGAGCTCCTCGCGCCACTGCTCCTCGGACTTGCTGACGTTGTAGCCCATCGCGTCCCCTTTCCTCGCACATCCTAGGTACCCGGTGCGGGCACCCGCTCAGTGCAACGTCGCATGACGTCTCGGAGTTCCCGGATGATGTCCCCATGACGGAGACGACGCGCGACTGGTACCTCCGCGCCGCGCGCGAGCTCGCCGCGACCTCCGCGCGCCAGGTCGAGTGGTGCCTCGGCGTCGCCGACGACCCCCGCATGCTCGCCCTCCTCGACGCGCTCCCGCGGCCCGCGCGTCAGCCCTCGCTGCTGTTCGCCGTCGCCGCGTACCTCGGCGCGCCCGACGCCCCCTACGCCGCGTGGGCGGACGCCGTGCTCGCCCGGAGCGACGAGCTCGTGCGCGAGCTGCCGCGCCGGCGGGTGCAGACCAACGAACCCGGACGCTGCGTGCCGCTCCTCGCTGCCCTCGCGCGCATCCCGGGTCCCATCGCGCTCGTCGAGCTCGGCGCCTCGGCGGGGCTGTGCCTGCTGCCCGATCGCTACACGACCCGCCTGGCCACCCCGGACGGCGTCGTCGGGCTCGGGGAGGGGGAGCCGGTGCTCGAGGCCGAGGTCGACGCGGGGATCGCTCCGAGCGCGCTTCCCGACATCCGGTGGCGTCGCGGCGTCGACCTCGCACCCCTCGACCCGCGCGACGTCGACGACCGCCGGTGGCTCGAGGCGTCGCTCCCGCCCGACCGGCCCGACCGGCTGGCGCGCCTGCGGGCCGCGCTGCGGACCGCGCGCGAGCACCCCGCGGACGTCGTCGCGGGGGAGGCGCTCGCGGCGCTGCCCGGGCTCGCGGCCGACGCGCCGCGGG
>WKJB01000032.1_pt1 | contig 58914 bp, 49 predicted proteins | sample 5403331 | NCBI WGS metagenome assembly WKJB01 (sample SAMN13198853, study PRJNA488119) | plastic metagenome | isolation source: water-polyurethane dispersion (WPUD) containing a polyether... | place: Mexico: Mexico City | collected 2016 | reverse complement strand
CTCCCGTCAAAATCGTCATGGTCATTCCTTCGCTTCCTGCAGACGAGCGGGCAGATGCTCGCCCATGGGTTGTTTCCCGCCCCTGTCCACCGGAACGGGATCAGGTCGAGATGCGGCAGTATTTGCTAAGAATTCCTAAAGATTCCTTGCCGCGGCGCGCGCAACTCGGCCCTGCGGCGCAACACACGTTCAGGTTGCAGATAATCCCCCGGAACCAGCCGACGGGGAAAATCGCCATGACGATGATGAGCAATGTGATCGCCTTCCAGCCGCGCCCGGCCCAGCCGCATCTGCGCCGCCCGCGTCTGCTGGTGCGGGCCGCGCGGGCGGGCCTTCAGGGCTGGAGCCGCAAGCGCGACCTGCGCCGGGTGCTGAAATGCGAGGCTCTGCCCGCCGCCGGCTCGGCCCTTGCCCGGCTGCGCGCCGAAGAAGAGCGCCTGGACGCGGCCCGGCGCCAGGGCCAGGCCGGCTATGACATGCATCGCCACATCATGCTGCTAATCGCGATCCTGGCCGAGACGGCCGAAGCCGCCGGGGCCGCGACCTGCCCGGCGCCGCTTACTTGCCCCTGAACAGCGAGCCCAGAACGCCGCGCACCAGCGCCTGCCCCGTCTTGGTGCCCAGCTGCCGGGCCAGGCTCTTGCCGAAGGTCGTGGCAATCGAATCGCTGTTCGAGCGGCGGGCGCGCGGCTTGGGCTCGGCCGGGAGCCGGGCGGCGGGATCGTAGCGACGGCCGCGGGCATGCTCGCGGTCCATCTTCCAGAGGTCGTCGTCCAAGCCTCCGGCCCCTGCCCCCGGCCCGGTGCTGGCGCTCGCGGCCGCGGCCTCGGCGCGCTTGGCCAGGATCTCGGCCGCCGATTCCCGGTCGAGCGGCGTGCCGTATTTCAACGCCATGGGCGAGGCGGCGTTGATCGCCGCGCGCTCGGCATCCGGGATCGGACCGAGTTGCGACAGCGGCGGGCGAATCAGCGTGCGCTGCACGATGCCCGGCACGCCCTTGGCCTCCAGAAGCGAGGTCACCGCCTCGCCGGTGCCGACGGCCTGGATCGCCTCGGCCGTGTCGAAATCCGGATTCGCGCGATAGTTCTGCGCCGCCAGCCGCAGCGCCTTCTGGTCCTTGGCGGTAAAGGCGCGCAGCGCGTGCTGCACCCGGTTGCCCAGCTGGCCCAGCACCGATTCCGGCAGGTCGGCCGGGTTCTGGCTGATGAACCACAGGCTGACGCCCTTGGACCGGATCAGCCGCGCCACCTGCTCGATCTTGTCCACCAGCGCCGGCGGCGCGTCGTCGAACAACAGATGCGCTTCGTCGAAGAAAAAGGCGATCTTCGGCTTGTCCGGGTCGCCGACCTCGGGCAGCTGCTCGAACAGCTCGGCCATCAGCCAAAGCAGGAAGGTCGCGTAAAGGCGCGGCGCGTTCATCAGTTTCTCGGCCGAGAGGATGTTGATCATCCCGTTGCCCGAGGCGTCCAGCCGCATCATGTCCGCAAGTTCCAGCGCCGGCTCGCCGAACAGCAAGCCGCCGCCCTCGTTCTCCAGCACCATGAGCGCGCGCTGGATGGCGCCGACCGAGGCGGTCGAGACATTGCCGTATTTCAGCGACAGGTCCTTGGCGTTCTGCCCGACCCAGACCAGCATGGCCTGCAGGTCCTTGAGATCCAGCAGCGCCAGCCCCTCCTCGTCGGCGACGCGGAAGGCGATGTTCATCACCCCCTCCTGCGCATCGCTCAGCCCCATCAGCCGCGACAGCAGCAGCGGCCCCATCTCGGCCGGGGTGGTGCGGACCGGGTGGCCGCGCTGGCCCCAGATGTCCCAGAAGGTGACGGGAAAGGCCTGGTAGTCCAGGGCGACGCCGATCTGCTCGGCGCGCCTGAGAAAGCTCTCGTGCAGCTTGCCCTCGGCCAGGCCCGGCTTGGCGATGCCGGCTAGGTCGCCCTTCACATCGGCCATGAAGACCGGCACCCCGGCGCGCGAGAACGATTCGGCCAGCGTCTGCAAGGTCACCGTCTTGCCGGTCCCCGTCGCTCCGGCGATCAGCCCGTGGCGGTTGGCGTATTTCAGCAGCAGCTGCTGCGGCGCCGCGTAATCCGCGCCGCCTCCGCCCACGAAGACCGTTCCGGCGTCCAGATCGACGATTTCTGTCATTTTTCCTCCTCGGATCGGCAAAAAAGCGCGGGCTTGGGACGAAAGGACAATACAACCGTAACGATTTTGTGCCAGTCTGTTCCTTGCCGGACCCCGCATCGGCGGATGGCCGGCTTCCTCCCTGTTGGACTGCCGCGCCTTCGGGCGCGGCATTTTTTCGCCGCGGATGCCTGCGATCTGCCCAGTTCACGGCGTTGTCGCGCCGATGTCATCATTGACGTTTAGGACAGTTGACGGCTTCCCCCGCTGGCTCTAGCCTTCGGCGCAATGATGACCGGCCAGTCCGGCAGGGAAGGTAAGCATGGGGACCCGGGGCGGCTGTCTTACGCTCCGGGTCCCTCGCTTCTCCGGCCTCGCCCCGCCGTTCCGCGCGACCCTGGGCCTTGTCGCGCATCTTCCAACCCATCTTCCAACGCAAAGGTGACGGCGTGCGATGCGATCCGCCCTGACAAGCCGGCATGCGCATGTTAGGACCGGGGCCGATGCATGGACCAAAGGAAGAGAACATGGTCAACAGGACGTCCGCGGCACTGATCGCCGCCCTCTTCACCCTGGCGGGCACCACCAGCGTGATGGCGCAAGACGCGAGCACCGAGACCCCGGCCCAGCCAGCCGCCGAAGCCCCCGCGGCCGAAGCGCCCGCCCCTGCCACCCCGGAAGCCGAGGCGCCGGCCGCCGCCGAAGCTGCGCCGGAAGCCGCCGCCGAGGGCGAGACGCAGGTCGGTCAGCCCTATGCCAGATCGACGCATGGCGACTGGACCCTGCGCTGCATGAAGACGCAGGAAGGCAACGATCCCTGCGAGCTTTACCAGCTGCTCAAGGACCAGAACGATTCGCCGGTGGCCGAGGCCTCGGTGATCCCGATGAGCGGCAACGTGCAGGCCGTCATCACCTTCATCGCGCCGCTGGAAACCGACCTTCAGGCCGGGCTGGGCCTGCAGGTCGATGCCGCCAAGGAATCGCGCTATCCCTTCATGCTCTGCGCGCCGGTCGGCTGCATCTCGCGCATCGGCCTGGCGGATGCCGAACTGGGCCCGCTGAAAAAGGGCAACAAGGCCACCGTCTCGGTCCTGCCCTTCGGCGCGCCGAAAGAGCAACTGGTCAAGCTGGACCTGTCGCTCAAGGGCTTCACCGCCGGCATGAACGCGCTGGTCGAGGCGAACAAGAACCTCGCCGCCGCACCGGCCGCCGCGCCGGCTGAGGCCCCGGCCGAGGCGCCTGCCGAAGCGCCCCAGCAGCAGTAAGCCGAAACGGCAAGGGGCGCCGTCGGCGCCCCCTTCGCATCGGGCCGGGTGACTCCCGGCCCTTTTTCATGTGCTCATTCGACCGGCAGGGCGACGAAGCGCGGCTCGCCGGCGCGGCGCACCATGACCAGGATGGACTTGCGCCCGGCCTCGCGCGCCTCCTTGATGCGCGCCTCCAGATCGGCCAGCGTGGCCACCGGCTGCTGGCCCGCCTCGGTGATCACGTCGCCGGCGGCCAGGCCCTTGTCCGAGGCGGCGCCGGCCGGATCGACCGATTGCACCACCAGCCCCTGCATGTCGCGCGACACCCCAAGCTCGCCTGCGATCTCCGGCGTCAGCGGCGCCAGCGTCATGCCCATCAGGTCGCTCGCGGCCTCTTCGGCGCTGTCCACCTTGCCGCTGCCGGTGCCCTCGGCCAGCTCGCGCCGGCCCAGCGTCACCTGCAGCTCGACCGGCTTGCCGTCGCGCTGCACCACGACATCGACCGCCTCGCCCACCGGCGCGTCGGCCACCCGGCGCACCAGGTCGCGCGGGTCCTTGACCTCGCCGCCGGCGAAGCTGGTGATCACGTCGCCGGCCTTCATCCCGGCATCGGCGGCGGGACCCGCCGGCACATCGGTGACCATGGCGCCCCGGACATCGGCCAGGCCCAGCGATTCGGCGATGTCGTCGGTCACCGGCTGGATCTTGACGCCCAGCCAGCCGCGCCGCGTCTCGCCAAAGGCCTCGAGCTGCTCGACCACCTTGCTGACCACGTTCGAGGCCATCGAGAAGCCGATGCCGATCGAGCCGCCGTTCGGCGACAGGATCGCGGTGTTCACCCCGATCACCTCGCCGTCCATGTTGAAGAGCGGCCCGCCGGAATTGCCCCGGTTGATCGCCGCATCGGTCTGGATGAAATCGTCATAGGTGCCCGACAGCGCCCGGTTGCGGGCCGAGACGATCCCGGTCGAGGCCGAGAAGCCCTGCCCTAGCGGGTTGCCGAGCGCCAGCACCCAGTCGCCCACCCGCGCCTGGTCGCTGTCGCCGAACTTGACGAAGGGCAAGGGCTCGGGGCTTTCCACCTTGAGCACGGCGACATCGGTCTTGTCGTCCTTGCCGATCACCTTGGCCGGCAGCCGCTGGCCCGAGAAGAATTCGACCTCGATCTCGTCGGCGCCGTCGATGACGTGATTGTTGGTCACGATCAGCCCCTCGGGCGAGACGACGAAGCCCGAACCCAGCGCGTTCGAGCGCTGCTCGCGCTGCGGCCCGCGCTGGAAGGGGTTGTCCTCGCCGGGGGGGAAGCCGGGAAAGCCGAATTCGCGGAACAGGTCGCTGAACGGGCTGCCCTCGGGCAGCTGCGGCCCGCGGGCCAGAGGCGTCGAGACCGTCGAGGTGGTGGTGATGTTCACGACCGCCGGGCTGACCTGCTCGACCAGATCGGCAAAGCTTTCCGGCATGACCCGCTGCTGGCGGGCCTGGCTTTCGGGCGCGGTCAGCGGCTGGTTGTTGTTCGCCGCCTCCTGCGCGGACTGGGCCGCGGGCGCCCCCGGCTCTTGCGCGATGGCGGGCGACAGCGCCAGCAGCAGCGCAAGACCCGAAGCGGTCAGAAGATGGCGGGACGAAGGTCTGTTCATCTGGATTGTCTCCTTCCAGGCCGGGGCGGAGATGCCGGCACCCCGGCAATATGCTCATGTTCAAGGGGATTTTCGACCCCGTTGCAAATGAACCACGCTCGCAAAGGATGAACTGATCGTGACTTGCGGGCAATGCCGGGTGCAGGGGCCGGAACATGAAAAAAGTTCCGCGGCCCGAGGGACGCGGAACAGGTTTCATCGCAGCGATGATCTTCAGTTCAGCCGCGCGGCCTCGCCGGCGCAAAGCAGCGTGACCAGGGTCGAGGCGCCGCGCATCTCGATCCCCGCCACGTCCATCGGCCGGCGGTCCAGCTCGCCGCCCAGGATCTCGATCCGGCCCGCGCCGTGAAAGGCGGCATCCAGCAGCGACAGGACCGCATCGCCGCGCAGCTCGGCCTCGACCCCGCCGGGGATCGGGTGGATGGCGGCGGGGGTGATGCGCCGCACGCCGACGAGCAGTTCCATGGCTTGCCCTTTCGTTTCGGGAAGGCCCGGCCGCACCATGCGCCCGGACCCAGGGGCCCGCTTCAGCTGCAGCCGCTGGTCGCGCCGCAGGTGTTGCACTTCATGCAGGTGCCGTTGCGGACCAGCGTGTAATTGCCGCATTCGCCGCAGGGATCGCCCTCATAACCCTGCATCCGGGCCTTGGCACGCGCATCCAGGGTGACGACGCCCACCGCAGCCGCACCCTCCGCCGTCGAAACCGCCGCGACCGAGACCCCGGATTGCAGCGCCACCAGATCCTGCGGCAGGCGCTTGCGCAAATAGCCGGTCGAGCTGATCTGCCGCAGCATCTCCAGCGAACGCGAGGCGCCTTCGCTGACCGGGGCGAGATTGGGCTGGCTCTCGCTCTCGCCGCCGCCCAGATCGTCGAAGCGCGCGCCCTGCGGCTTCACATGTGCCAGATCGGTGCGGTCCAGATAGGAAACCGCCAGCTCGCGGAACACGTAATCGAGGATCGAGGTCGCATTCTTGATGCTGTCATTGCCCTGCACCATGCCCGCCGGCTCGAAGCGGGTGAAGGTGAAGGCGTCGACGAACTCCTCCAGCGGCACGCCGTATTGCAGGCCCACCGACACCGCGATGGCGAAATTGTTCATCATCGCCCGGAAGCCCGCGCCTTCCTTGTGCATGTCGATGAAGATCTCGCCCAGCTTGCCGTCGTCATATTCGCCGGTGCGCAGATAGACCTTGTGCCCGCCGATGATCGCCTTCTGGGTATAGCCCTTGCGGCGCTGCGGCAGCTTCTCGCGATGGCTGCGCACCGCCTCCTTGACGATGATCTTCTCGACCACCTTCTCGGCGACGACCGCGACCTTTTCCTGCAGGCTGCCGCTGGCCAGGATCTCCTCGGCCTCCTCGTCATCCTCGACCAGCGCCGAGGCCAGCGGCTGCGACAGCTTGGAGCCGTCGCGGTAAAGCGCATTGGCCTTGATGCCCAGGGACCAGCTCAGCTCATAGGCGGCCAGCGCATCGGCGATGCTGGCGCTGTTCGGCATGTTGATGGTCTTGGAGATCGCGCCCGAAATGAAGCTCTGCGCCGCCGCCATCATGCGGATATGGCTGTCAACCGACAGATAGCGGGTGCCCTTCTTGCCGCAGGCATTGGCGCAGTCGAAGACCGGGTAATGCGCAGGGTCCAGATGCGGCGCGCCCTCCAGCGTCATGGTGCCGCAGACATGGTCGTTGGCGGCGTCGATCTGCGCCCGGGTGAAGCCCAGATGCCGCAGCAGGTCGAAGCCGGGGTCGTTCAGCTTCTCGGCCGGGATGCCCAAGGTCTCGCGGCAGAAGGCCTCGCCCAAGGTCCACTGGTTGAAGACGAAGCGGATGTCGAAGGCCGAGGCCAGCGCCGCATCGATCTTTTCCAGCTCGCGCGGACCGAAACCGTGGCCGATCAGGCTGGCATGGTTGATGCCCGGGCAATTGCCAAGGCTGGCATGGCCCACGGCATAGGCGATGATCTCCTCGATCTGCGCCGAGCCATAGCCCAGCGTCTCCAGCGCCGCCGGGACCGAGCGGTTGATGATCTTGAAATAGCCGCCGCCGGCCAGCTTCTTGAACTTCACCAGCGCGAAATCGGGCTCGATGCCGGTGGTGTCGCAATCCATCACCAGCCCGATGGTCCCCGTGGGCGCGATCACCGTCGCCTGGGCGTTGCGGAAACCGTGCTCCTCGCCCAGGGTCAGCGCCTCGTCCCAGGCGCCCTGCGCCAGCGCCACCAGCCGCGGGTCGGGGCAGTTCGCGGCGTCCAGCTCGATCGGGCGGACGTTCACGCCCTCATAGGCGCCGGTGCCATGCGCCGCGGCGCGGTGGTTGCGGATCACCCGCAGCATGTGGCGGGCGTTCTTCTTGTAGCCGGGGAACGGCCCCAGCTCGGCCGCCATCTCGGCCGAGGTGGCATAGGCCACGCCGGTCATGATCGCGGTCAGCGCCCCGCAGAGCGCCCGGCCCTGCTCGCTGTCGTAGCCCAGGCCCATGTTCATCAGGAGGCCGCCGATATTGGCATAGCCCAGGCCCAGCGTGCGGAAATCGTAGCTGCGCTGCGCGATCTCCTTGCTGGGGAACTGCGCCATCAGCACCGAGATCTCCAGCGTGACGGTCCACAGCCGGCTGGCATGGACATAGCCGTCGGCGTCGAATTCCTTGCCGTCCCAGAAGGTCAGCAGGTTCATCGAGGCCAGGTTGCAGGCCGTGTCGTCCAGGAACATGTATTCGCTGCACGGGTTCGAGGCCCGGATCGGCCCGTGTTCCGGGCAGGTATGCCAGGCGTTGATCGTATCGTGGAACTGGATGCCCGGATCGGCGCAGGCCCATGCGGCATGGCCGATCTGATCCCAGAGCGCACGCGCCGACACGGTCTTCGCCACCGTGCCGTCGGTGCGGCGCACCAGTTCCCAGGGCAGGTCGTCGCGGACCGCGCGCAAGAAGGCATCCGTCACCCGCACCGAGTTGTTGGAATTCTGCCCCGAGACCGAGACATAGGCTTCCGAGTCCCAATCGGTATCATAGGTCGGAAACTCAATCGAATCAAAGCCCTGGCGGGCGTATTGCAGAACCCGGTTGACATAGGTCTCCGGGATCATGCTGCGCTTGGCGGAACGGATCGCCGATTTCAGCGCCGCGTTCCGGGCAGGGTCGGTGGCATCCTCGATGCTGCCGTCCCAGCCGCGGATCGCGGCGAAGATCTCGTTCAGCTTCCGTTCGTGCATCTTGGAGCCGGCCACCAGCGAGGCGACCTTCTGCTCTTCGATGACCTTCCAGTTGATGAACTGCTCGATGTCGGGGTGATCCATGTCGCAGATCACCATCTTTGCCGCGCGCCGGGTCGTTCCGCCCGATTTGATCGCGCCGGCTGCGCGGTCTCCGATCTTCAGGAAGCCCATGAGCCCCGAAGATTTCCCGCCGCCCGACAGTTTCTCGCCCTCCCCTCGAAGGGACGAAAAATTGGTGCCCGTGCCCGAGCCGTATTTGAAAAGCCGCGCCTCGCGGACCCAGAGGTCCATGATGCCGCCCTCGTTCACCAGGTCGTCGCTGACCGACTGGATGAAGCAGGCATGCGGCTGCGGATGCTCATAGGCGCTGTCCGACTTGACCAGCTTGCCGGTCTTGTAATCGACATAGAAATGGCCCTGCGACGGCCCGTCGATGCCATAGGCCCAGTGCAGTCCGGTATTGAACCATTGCGGACTGTTCGGCGCCCCCATCTGCGCCGCCAGCATGAAGCGCATCTCGTCGTAATAGGCACGGGCGTCTTCTTCGTTCGAAAAATACCCGCCCTTCCAGCCCCAATAGGCCCAGGCGCCGGCCAGCCGGTCGAAGACCTGCCGGGCGCTGGTCTCGCCGCCATAGCGCGCCTCCTCGGGAAGCCCGGCCAGCGCCTCCTCGTCGGGAACCGAGCGCCACAGGAATTCCGGCACGCCCTTCTCCTTGACGCGCTTGAGCCGCGCCGGCACGCCGGCCTTGCGGAAATATTTCTGGGCGATGACGTCCGAGGCCACCTGGCTCCAGCCCTGCGGCACCTCCACCGCCTCGTTGCGGAAGACGATCTTGCCGTCGGGGTTGCGGATCTCGCTGGTGGTGGTGGTAAAGGAAAGCGCGCCGTAAGCCCCGCTTTCGGCCGTGGTAAAGCGCCGTTCGATCCGCATGCCCTGACTGTCCCCCGTCATCCGCGCCCCGGACCGCGCAGCCGGTCCGCCGCCGCCCGCGCCGCAAGGCACGGGTCCGGCGGCCGGATCGCCCGGCACCCCGAAAGCTTATTTCCTGATCTCTGCCCCTTGGCGCCGAACCGGATCGGATGTCGGGAAGGACACAAGATCTGGTGGCGCCATCGGCCTGGGCCACAAATTGACCCGAGAGATGACGCTTTTCAATATAAAAATTTTCTGGACAGCAGCGTCGAAACAGACCCTCGGCCAGGGACGGGGATTCGCTGCAAGTGCATTGTTAACAACTGGCAAATCCCGACAAAAGCCGAAAAGCCAAGCGATCTGGCGAGGTTCCCCGCCGCCGCTCACGCGGTTTCCACAGGCTTATCCCCAGCCGCCAGACGTCAGGGTTGCAAATTTGTTCCCAAACTCGCGCAATGCGATTTTTCCGGCTGCGGCAGGATGACATCCCCATCGGTGACGATCAGGTCCAGCGGCTGGTCGGTCGGCTCGGCGGGGATGGCGCGAATCTCCTGCACGGCATAGGCCAGCCCGATGGCCACGACCGGCGCCCCGGCGCGCAGCTCCGCCAGCGTCCGGTCGTAGAAGCCGCCGCCATAGCCCAGCCGATGGCCCGCCCGGTCAAAGCCGGCCAGCGGCACGATCAGCACCTCGGGGCGCAGCACCGGCGAATCGGCCGGCGGGTGGCTGGTGCCGAATCGCCCGGGTTCAAGCCGCCCGTCCCAGGCACGGAATTCCAGCGGCTGCGCCGGCCCGATCACCACCGGCAGGCAGACCGGTCCGTCATGGATCGCCATGGCCGGGTGCGGATCGGCCTCGCCGCGCATCGGCCAGTAGCCGGCGAGCACCTTGCCGCGATGCGGCGCCAGCGCCGCGGTCAGGTTCCGGGTCAGCGCGGCATCGTCGCCGCCCTGCACCCGCGCCACCAGCGCCTGCTGCCGCAAGGCGGCCTTCATATCAGGATCCACGTCGCCAACCCCAGAAATGCAAAGAATCCCATCATGTCGGTCATGGTGGTGACGAATGTTCCGGATGCCAGTGCCGGATCCAGTCCCAGCTTGCTCAGGCCCAGCGGCACCAGCACCCCGCCCATGGCCGCAACGATCTGGTTGGCGATCATCGCCATGCCCAGCACCAGACCGATCTGCAGATTGCCCAGGATGAATGTTCCGGCCAGGGTCAGCAGCACGGCCAGTCCCAACCCGTTCAGCAGCCCCGCCACCAGCTCGCGCAAGATCACGCGGCGGGCATTGGCCCTGGTCAGCTCGCGCGTGGCCAGCGCCCGCACCGCCACGGCCAGCGACTGCGTGCCGGCGATGCCGCCGGTCGAGGCGACGATGGGCATCAGCGCCGCCAAAATCACAAGCTGCGCCAGCGTGGATTCGAAGCGCGAGATCACCAGCGCGGAAAGCGAGGCGGTGCAAAGGTTGATCACCAGCCAGGGCAGCCGCTGGCGCGCGGTCTGCAAGGGACCGTCCGAAACATGGCTCTCGTCCGAGACGCGGGCCATGCGCAGAAAGTCCTCCTCATGCTCCTCGTCCAGCACGGACATGGCGTCGTCGATGGTGATGACCCCGACCAGCCGGTCGTCGTCATCCACGACCGGGGCCGAGATCAGGTGATACTTGTTGAAGGCATAGGCCACGTCGCCCTCGTCCTGGCGGGCCGAGATGGTGCGGAAGCTGTCCTCGGCGATGTCGCGCAGCGGCACATGGCGGCGCGAGGCCAGCAGCTTGCCCAGCGTGACATAGCCGGTCGGGTGGCGGCGCGGATCGACCAGCACGACGTGATAGAACTGGTCGGGCAGCCATTCCTCGGCGCGCAGGAAGTCGATGGTCTCGCCCACGGTCCAGTGCTCGGGCGCCGTGACCACCTCGGACTGCATGAGGCGGCCGGCCGAATATTCCGGCCAGGTCAGCGAGCGTTCGACGGCGGCCCGGTCGGATTCGTCCAGCGCCGCCAGGATCGCCTGCTGCTCGGGCGCCTCCATATCCTCGATCAGGTCGACGACGTCGTCGCTGTCCATCTCGCGCACGGCTTCGGCCACCACCTCGTGCGGCAGCTGCTCGATCACCTCCTCGCGGATGGATTCGTCGATCTCGGACAGGATCTCGCCGTCGATCTCGCCGGAATAGAGCTGCAGGAACTCGCGCCGCCGGGCCGGAGTCAGCTGCTCGATCAGGTCGGCGATATCGGCGGCGTGCATCGGTTCGAGCAGCCCGTCCAGCGCCGGGCCGTCGGCCTCGTCTATGGCCCTGTTGATCGCGTCGATATCCCGCCGGCTCAGCTGGAAATCGGCTTCCGAGGTCTCGGTCTCGGCGTCGCGCGGCTCGGTCATCGGCAGGCTCCTCTCGGAGTTCGGGGCTGGACGGTTAGCGGCACCATAGGGGCCTTGCGGACGGGCCTCAATCGCCCTTCAGAAGCGTTAGCGCCTCAGCGTGCAATTCCTGTGAACCCGCGGCGAGGATGGTGCCGCCGCCATGCGCGGGACCGCCCTGCCAGTCGGTCACCACGCCGCCCGCCGCCTGCACCACGGCTATCGGCGCGACCACGTCATAGGGCTGCAGCCCCGCCTCGATCACCAGATCGACATGGCCGGCAGCAAGCAGCGCATAGGCGTAGCAGTCCAGCCCGTGGCGGACCAGCCGCGCCCGGGCCGCGACCCGCGAAAAGGCGGCGTGCTCGGCGGGGCTGCCGACCTCGGGATAGGTGGTCATCAGCGTGGCCTGGGCCAGGGCGACGCCCTGCCGCGCCCGAAGCGGCACCGTCCCCGCGCGCGAGATCAGCCGGGCATGGCCCAGCCCGCCCTCGAAACGCTCGTCCAGATGCGGCTGATCGACGATGCCGTAGATCGGCCCCCGGGCGTCGCTGACCCCGATCAGCACGCCCCAGCTCGGCGCCCCCGCCATGAAGGCGCGGGTGCCGTCGATGGGATCAAGGACCCAGCTCAGGCCGCTTTGTCCGTTCTGGACACCGTATTCCTCGCCCAGGATGCCATCCTCGGGGCGCTCGGCGGCCAGGATGGCGCGCATGGCGCGCTCGCTGGCCCGGTCGGCTTCGGTCACCGGGTCGAAGCCGGTGGCGGATTTGTTGTCGGGCCGCAGCGCCGGGCTGCGGAACAGGCTCAGCGTCTCGACACGCGCGGCATCGGCCAGGCGATGCGCCACGGCCACGATCCGCTCAGCCTCCTCGACAGGAATGGTCTTGTTCGCGCTTGTCATCGCCTGCCCCCGCAGTTCTGCCTCGGGCGCAGGTTTAGCCGCTGCGTCCCGCAAGCGAAAGCCTGGGAACGGCGGCGGTCCGGCTCAGGCCGCGTCCGAAAGCACGCGGGCCAGCTCGAAGATCTGGCGCCGCTGGGCCTCGGGCATGGCGTAATAGGCGCGGACCAGCTGCAGCGCCTCCTTGTCGGCAAGGATGTCGCCCTCGACCGTGTTCTGCACATGGCCGTCCTCGAGCCCCTCGAAGAAGAAGCTGACGGGCACATCCACCGCCTGCGCGATGTCCCAAAGCCGCGAAGCCGAGACGCGGTTCATCCCGGTCTCGTATTTCTGGATCTGCTGGAACTTGATCCCGACCTTCTCGGCAAGCTGCTGCTGCGTCATGCCGATCATCCATCGGCGATGACGGATCCGCTTTCCGACATGGACATCCACGTTATGTTTCATGGTAACACCTCACTCAATCTAAACGGGCGCTACACCAGATTGACGCAATTTTCGAGCTTGATAATGCCCACTTGTCCAAAAAGACAAGCGATTACAGGCCCTGAAAAAGGCTGGCCGAACCCGCGGGAAACATGGAAGAAAGCGGCGCAGCCGGCGCGGCGACAGGGCAGGAGGAATCATGCAGACGACCTGGAAAATGATGCAAATCAAGGAAATGTCCGGCTCTCCCGTAGCGGGTGAACTGGCGCTGGCCCAGCCCGCCCCCGGCGAGGTGCTGGTCAGGCTGCGGGCGGCTGCGCTGAATTTCGCCGATCTGCTGATGACCCGGGGGCGCTATCAGGAAACCCCGCCCCTGCCCTTCATTCCCGGGCTGGAGGGCGCGGGCGAGGTGCTGGCCGCCGGCCCCGGCGTGGCGTTGGCGCCCGGCACGCGCGTCGTGGTCCAAAGCCAGGGCACCATGGCCGAGGCCAACCTGTTTCCCGCCGAATGCTGCCACCCGATTCCCGATGCGATGCGCTATGAGGAGGCGGCCGGTTTCCTGATCGCCTACGGCACCAGCCATTTCGCGCTGACGCTGCGCGCCGGACTGCGCCCCGGCGAGACGCTGGCGGTCCTGGGCGCGGCGGGCGGCGTCGGGCTGACGGCGGTCGAGATCGGGGCCGCGCTCGGCGCGCGGGTGATCGCCGTGGCGCGCGGCGCCGAAAAGCTGGCGGTGGCGCGGGCGGCGGGGGCCACGGAATGCATCGACAGCGACACCTGCCCCGACCTGCGCGCCGCGCTGCGCGATCTGGGCGGCGTCGACGTGGTCTACGACCCGGTGGGCGACGCGCCGGGCGAGGCCGCATTCGGCGCCCTGCGCCCCGGCGGGCGTTTCCTGGTCATTGGCTTTGCCGGCGGCAAGCCCCCGGCCCTGCCGCTGAATCATGCCCTGGTCAAGAACATCGCCGTCCACGGCTTCTATTGGGGCGGCTATCGCAAGCTCGACCCCGCGCTGCTGCGCCAGGACATCGCCGCGCTCTTCGCCCTCTACAATGCCGGCCGCCTGCAGCCGCATGTCGGCGCGACCCTGCCGCTGGAACGGCTGGCCGAGGGCTATGAACTGCTGGAAAGCCGGCGTTCGACGGGCAAGGTGATCGTTAGCATCTGAAATTTTCGTCAAATGCCCCCGAAACCTCTCCCCGCGCATTGAAAAATCTGCATCCTTCGCCAATATCTGCGTGGATGGTGGGCCATCCGGGCCGCACCGCGATTTTCGACCGGGGAGAACCTATGCAAGACTACAATTCGATCCGCACGGCCGGGACCGCGACGCGCTCGGCTGCCGTGGATGAGGGCCTGCGCGCCTATATGAACAAGGTCTATGGCCTGATGGCCGTGGGCATGCTGGTCACCGCCGGCACCGCCTGGGGCATGGCCGGGCTGACCCTGTCCGACACGCCCACGCAATGGGCGCTCGGCAATGGCCATTACCTGACCGAATTCGGCAAGACGCTGTATCTGTCGCCGGTGAAATGGCTGGTGATGTTCGCGCCGCTGGTCATGGTCTTTGCCTTCGGCGCCGCACTGAGCCGCCTGTCGGTGCAGGGCGCGACGACGCTGTTCTATGCCTTCGCCGCGGTGATGGGCATCTCGATCAGCTGGATCTTCGCCGCCTATACCTCGTTCTCGATCGTGCAGACCTTCCTGATCACCGCGATCGCCTTCGCCGGGCTGTCGCTTTACGGCTACACGACCAAGCGCGACCTGTCGGGGATGGGCACCTTCCTGATGATGGGCCTGATCGGCCTCATCGTCGCCATGATCGTGAACCTGTTCCTGCAGTCCAGCGCCATGCAGTTCGCCATCTCGGCGATCGGCGTGCTGATCTTTGCTGGCCTGACCGCCTATGACACGCAGAACATCAAGAACACCTATCTGCAGCTGGCGAATTCGGACCGCGACTTCCTCGGCAAGGCCGCGATCATGGGCGCGCTGCAGCTCTATCTGGACTTCCTGAACCTGTTCATGTTCCTGCTGCAGTTCCTCGGCAATCGCGAGTAATCGCAGCCGACAGGACCTATCGCGAGGGCCGGGCATTTGCCCGGCCCTTTCGTTTTTCGGCCCCCAGCCCCGCCGCATTTGCGCCACAGCCGCAGGCCGTGCGCAATCTTTTCGACATAATCCCGGAAAGAGGCCGCGAACAATTTCCCTGACAATTCATCGATATCGCCCCCGCAGGCTCGTTAACCATTATGAATTTACTAGATTTTTAACCGAACAGTTCAGTTTTTCCCCTTGCGATAAAATCGCCATATTCTAGACAAATTGATGTCGGCGTCCTGTTGACCCGATACTGCGCGTCGCGCCTCCTGACAGGCTTGTCCGGCCAATTTCGGCTGGAACGTCGATTTCGGCGAAGGATCTCGCTTGCCCGGCAGCCAGACGCGCGAGGCAACCGATTACGCGGCCCCGGGAACGGGCGCGTATCTGAATAGCGAGTGTTGATATGTCTTTTAAGCATGGCGGCCACGGTCATCATTGCGGCCCGACCGGCCCCGACTGCGAAAACATGATCTATCTCGGCAAGCTGCCCGATATGGATCCCAATGAATTTTCCCCCGGCGCCGAAAAGGCTAGCAGCACCCTTGGCGGCAAGAGCTTCGGCTCGCAGACCGACCCGCTGGCGCGCAACCTGGTCGAGGTCAGCGCCGTCGACGTCAACCGCGACGGCGTCATCCGCACCAATGACGGCCCCTTCGGCTTTCTGTCGGAGCCGATCCGCCATGACGCGGATGGCGACGGCAACGTCTCGAGCTACAAGGTCGATTCGACCTTCATCGTCAAGAACACCGCAGTGACCTTCCGCAACCCGGACGGCAGCTACGAGACGCTGCACCTGCCGGTCCGCATCATGCAGGATTCGGCCGGCCACACCTTCCTGATGCCGCCGCCCAAGGGCGCGTCGGCGGCCGAGGTCGAGGCGCTGACCACCCGGCCCATCGTCTCGGTCAACTTCCCCAGCAAGTCGAGCAATTACGACCTGTGCTATGACGGCATCTTCGTCGACCGGCATTGCTTCCCCTGCTTTGCCCGCGGCACGCTGATCGAGACCGAGCACGGCCCGCTTCCGGTCGAGGAACTGCGGCCCGGCATGCTGGTGATGACCCGCGACCACGGGCTGCAGCCGGTGCGCTGGGTCGGCTCGCGCGTGGTGGGCAGCCGCATGCTGGAGACCAGCCCGAACCTGCGCCCGATCCGCATCTCGGCCGGCGCGCTCGGACAGGGTCTGCCCGGGCGCGACCTGATCGTCTCGCCCCAGCATCGCATCCTGGTGCGCTCGAAGATCGCGCAGAAGATGTTCGGCGCCGCCGAGGTTCTGGTCGCCGCCAAGCAGCTTCTGCAGATCGACGGCATCGACATTGCCCAGGAGATCGAGGCGGTGGAATATTTCCACTTCCTTTTCGACCGGCACGAGATCGTGCTGTCCGAAGGCGCCGAGACCGAGTCGCTTTACACCGGCCCCGAGGCGCTGAAATCCGTCGGCCGCGAGGCCCAGGCCGAGATCTTCGCGCTGTTCCCGGAGCTGCGCGACCGGGCCGAGGACGACCTGCCGCAGGGCGCGCGCCTGCTGGCCTCGGGACGGATGGGCCGCAAGCTGGCGGTGCGCCACGCCCAGCATCACAAGGCCCTGGTGCAGTAAGCGCCGGGCCAGCCGCAAGGCACCTGGGGCCGGCCATTGGCCGGCCTTTTTTCTGGCCCCGGCCGGCCCCCGACGACGATCCTGCGCCGGCGAAGGCCGGCTGCCGGGCTTCGGTCGCCTATCCGGCAGCCGGGCCTGATGCTGCCGCGCCCGCTGCTGCCCGCCAAACGCCGCCGCGGCAAGACGGCGACACCGCCTTATGATGCCGGCTGGCTGTGGAAGGGAAGGCCGCGGCATCCGCCCCGGCGTGACGCCCGGAAGGCAGCGGAGCAGAGCGGCCTGATACGAGCCCGCTTTATAGGAAAGCCGGCCGCTGCATGTCGGCCCAAAGCGTCATGATGCCATTGGCGGGCCCGGAAGGGCTCGAACCCTCAACCTTGGACTTAGAAGGTCCCTGCTCTATCCAGTTGAGCTACGGGCCCGCACGGCGGCAGTCATGGCGCAGGATGGCGGCTGAATCAACCGTTCAATCCGAACCGCCCAGGCCAATCGTCATGTAGACGCTGTTCGGGTCGTGCCGGTAATCGCCGAAGGGCGGGCATTCGACGAAACCCGCCCGCAGGTAAAGCCCGCGCGCGGCGATGAAGGTCGGCTGCACCCCGGTCTCAAGGCTCAGCCGCGCCATCCCCTCGGACCGGGCATGGTCGATCAGTGCCTGAAGCATACGGCGGGAATGGCCGCGGCCGCGGGCCTCGGCCAGCACATGCATGGACTTGATCTCGCCATGATCGGCGGCGATGCGCTTGACCGCGCCCATGCCCAGGGGCACGCCGCCCTCGCGCAGCACGAAGAAGGCGATCTCGGGCGTGTCGAGCGCGGCGCGCGGCAGCATGTGGATCGAGTCCGGCGGCGTGTCGGCATGCATGTCGGCGGTATGGCGCTGAAAAAGCAGCGCCAGATCCCCGCCCAAGGGGCTTTCCCGCCTGATCACCAGATCCCCGCCATCCATCGTCCGCCATCCTTTCCGCCTGCGCGCCGGACCCTAGCAGCGGCCCGCGGGATTGCGAAGCCCCGCGCCGCAGGGCGGCATGAAAAATAAGGAAGAATGCGCTTGCGCGCCTGCCCCGGCCCGGACGGTTTCCGCCCGGGGCCCGGCGGGTCGGGAACAGCGGTCCTCCGCCCGGCCGGGCTTGGGAAAACATTCGCCGCCCGCCCATGCGCCAGAGGGCCGGCCGCCTTGCCGGGCCCCGGCCGGCCCGTTACCTCTGGCCCGAAAACGGAGGCGCCATGTCCATCGTCATCGAGCACATGACCAAGAGCTTCGACGGCACCGCGGTGCTGCGCGGCATCGACCTGACCATCGAATCGGGCGAGCTGGTGGCGCTGCTCGGGCCCTCGGGTTCGGGCAAGACCACGCTGCTGAAGATCATCGCCGGGCTGGAATGGCCGAATTCGGGCGGGCTGGTGGTGCATGGCGCGGACTGGCTGCACCTGGCGGCGCAGGACCGCCGCATCGGCTTCGTCTTCCAGCATTACGCGCTGTTCCCGCATATGAGCGTGCGCGACAACATCGCCTTCGGCCTGACCGTGCGCCCGCGCGCCCAGCGGCCGGGCAAGGCGGTCATCGCGGCCAAGGTGGACCAGCTGCTGGAGTTTCTGCAGATCGCGCATCTGGGCGACCGCTACCCGGCGCAGCTTTCGGGCGGGCAGCGCCAGCGCGTCGCGCTTGGCCGGGCGCTGGCCATCGAACCCACGGTGCTGCTGCTCGACGAGCCTTTCGGGGCGCTGGACGCCGCCGTGCGCCGCGACCTGCGCGCCTGGCTGCGCGAAGTGCATGACGAGACCGGCTCGACCACGATCTTCGTCACCCATGACCAGGAGGAAGCCTTCGAACTGGCCGACCGCGTCGTGGTGATGGGCGAGGGCCGGATCGAGCAGATCGGCAATGCCGACCAGATCCACGACCACCCCGCCAGCCCTTTCGTCGCCCGCTTCATGGGCGCGACCATCGAATTGCCGGTGGTGCTGCAGGCCGGCCGCGCCGAGGCGCAGGGGCTGGACAGCAGCCGCCTGCCGCGCCGCGCCCTGCCCGACGGGCCGGCCACGCTGTTCCTGCGCCCGGCCGACGTGACGCCGCTGGCCGATCCCGCCGGGCGCTGGCAGGTCGCGCACCGCACCAGCAACGGCGCCCTGCTGCGGCTGGACCTGGCCGACGGCACCGGTCATTTCGGCATCGACCTGCCCCGCCGCGCGCCCGAGGCGCAAGGCCTCGTCCCCGGCGCCCGCGTCAACCTGCGCCCCGAAGCGGGCACGATCTTTCCCGGCCCCCGCGCGCTGCCGCCGCAGGCCGCCGCCCCCGAATTCCCCCGCAAGGAGAAAAGCCTATGATGATCCGCAAGATTCACGTCGCCGCGCTGGCGCTTCTGCTGGGGTCCACCCCGGCGCTGGCCCAGGACAAGATCCTGAATGTCAGCTATGACATCGCCCGCGAGCTGTTCGAGGCGCTGAACCCCGAATTCCAGGCCTATTGGAAGGACAAGACCGGCCGCGACGTGACCATCGACCAAAGCCATGCCGGCTCGTCGAAACAGGCGCGCGCCATCCTCGAGGGGCTGCCGGCCGATGTGGTGACCTTCAACCAGGAAACCGACGTGGACGTGCTGGCCGAGGGCGGGCTGGTGGCCGAGAACTGGCGCGAGGCGCTGCCCAACGGCGCCTCGCCCTATTACTCGCTGCCGGCCTTCCTGGTGCGCGAGGGCAATCCCAAGGGCATCAAGGACTGGGCGGACCTGGCGCGCGACGACGTGCAGGCGGTGTTCCCGAACCCCAAGACCAGCGGCAACGGGCGCTATACCTATCTGGCCGCCTATGCCTATGCCCTGACGCAAGAGGGCGGCACGCCCGAGAAGGCGCAGGAATTCGTGGGCAAGATCTTTGCCAACGTGCCGGTCTTCGACACCGGCGGCCGCGCCGCCACCCAGACCTTCGCCGAGCGCAATATCGGCGACGTGCTCATCACCTTCGAGGCCGAGACCAAGGCCATTGCCAAGCAATACGAGGCCCAGGGCTTCGAGGCGGTGACGCCGGCGACCAGCCTCTTCGCCGCCTTCCCGGTCGCCGTGGTGACCGAGAACGCCGAGAAGAACGGCACCACCGAAATCTCGACGGAATATCTCAACTGGCTCTATTCGCCCGAGGCGCAGGAGACGCTGGCCGAGAACCATTTCCGCACCACCGACGAGGCGGTGACGGCGAAATATGCCGCCGAGTTCCCCGAGGTGAAGCTCTTGACCGTGGACGAGGTCTTCGGCGGCTGGGACAAGGTCACGGCCGAGCATCTGGCCGAGGGCGGCATCCTCGACAAGGTCTTCGTCAACCAATGACCGCCGCCGCCGCGCCCATCCGCGCGAAACGCGTGTTGCCGGGGTTCTCGCTGAGCCTCGGCACGACGCTGCTTTACGTCGCGCTGGTGATCCTGATCCCGGTGGTGGCGCTGGTGCTGAAAGGGGCCGAGATCGGCCCGGCACGGTTCTGGGCCATCGTCACCGCGCCGCGCACGCTGGCGGCCTTGCGGGTGACGCTGACCGCCGCCGCCGCGGCCACCGTCTTCAACGCCTTCTACGGCCTGCTGATGGCCTGGGTGCTGACGCGCTACGACTTTCCGGGCAAGCGCATCCTCGACGCGCTGATGGACATTCCCTTCGCCCTGCCGACCGCCGTCGCCGGCATCTCGCTGACCGCGCTTTATTCGGCGAACGGCTGGTTCGGCGCGCCGCTGACCGGGGCGGGGATCGAGCTGGTCTATACGCTGGGCGGCGTGATCCTGGCGATGACCTTCACCTCGATCCCCTTCGTGGTGCGCGCCATCCAGCCGGTGCTGGAGGATCTGGACCCGGCGCTGGAACAGGCGGCGATGACGCTGGGCGCCCGGCCCTTCGCCATCTTCCGCCGCGTCGTGCTGCCGGCGATCCTGCCCGCGTGGCTGGCAGGCTCGACCGTGGCCTTCGCCCGATCCCTGGGCGAGTTCGGCGCGGTGGTGTTCATCGCCGGCAACCTGCCCTTCAAGACCGAGATCGCGGCACTGCTGGCCTTCATCCGGCTGGAGGAATACGACTATCAGGGCGCAGCCGCCATTGCGCTGGTGCTGCTGCTCATTGCGTTGATCCTGCTGGCGCTGTCGAACCTGATCCAGTTCCGGGCCGCCCGCCATCTGGAGGCCCGGTGATGAGCACCCTCGCCCTTACCCACGCCCCCGGCCAAAGCCGCACGGTGCCGCGCCTGCTGATCGGGCTGGCCTTCGTGCTGACGGCGATCTTCGTCGTGGCGCCCCTGGCCTTCATCTTCTGGCGCGCCTTCGCCGAGGGCTGGGCGGTCTATCTGAAGAACATTGCCGATCCGCTGGTCCTGCATGCGATCTGGCTGACCACGATGGTCGCGGTGATCGTGGTGCCGGTCAACATCGCCTTCGGCATCGCCGCCGCCTGGGCCATCGCCCGCTTCCGCTTCCCGGGGCGCAAGCTGTTGATGGTGCTGATCGAGATCCCCTTCTCGATCTCGCCGATCATCGCCGGCATCTGCTACCTGCTGCTTTACGGCCGGCAGGGCCTGCTGGGTCCCTGGCTGGCCGCGCATGACCTGAAGGTGATGTTCGCCCTGCCCGGCATCGTGCTGGTCACCATGTTCGTCACCGCCCCCTTCGTGGTGCGCGAGGTGCTGCCGCTGATGCAGGCGCAGGGCTCGGAACAGGAACAGGCGGCAGTCACGCTGGGCGCGCGCGGCTGGCAGGTGTTTTCCCGCGTCACCCTGCCCAATATCCGCTGGGCGCTGCTTTACGGCGCGGTGCTGTGCACGGCCCGGGCGGTGGGCGAATTCGGCGGAGTCTCGGTGGTTTCGGGCTCGATCCGCGGCCAGACCAACACCCTGCCCCTGCAGATCGAACTGATGTTCAACGACCTCAACACCACCGGCGCCTTTGCCGCCGCCTCGACCCTGACCGTCATTGCGCTGGTGGTGCTGGTCGTGAAGGCGGCGCTGGAAAGCCGCAGGTAACGCCTCGTAACTGGCGGGAATGTCAGTGGACTTGGCATCCCGCCCCGCCTAGGCTGCTGCCATGGATGCCGCGATCAAGGACCCGCAGAAGACCTGCCCCGAACTGCCCAAGCCGCGCAGCTTCTGGCAGCGCATCGCCGACCGGCTGGCGGCGATCGTCGGCGCGCGCCGTGCCGCCACCCCGCCCGAGAAATCGGTGGCCTTCACCATCGCGGTGATCGCGCTGGGGGCCAAGCTTGCCAAGGCCGACGGCGCCGTGGCGCGTTCCGAGGTGGCGGCCTTTCGCCGCGTCTTCATCATCCCCCGCTCCGAGGAAAAGAACGCCGCCCGGGTCTTCGACCTGGCGCGGCAGGATGTCGCCGGTTTCGACGCCTGGGCGCGGCGCATCGCGGCCATGTTCCCGCCGGGCGACCCGGTGCTGGCCGATGTGGTCGAGGGGCTGTTCATCATCGCCGTCGCCGACAGCGACCTGCACGAAGCCGAGATCATCTTCATCGACGAGGTGGCGCGCATTTTCGGCCTGCCGCCCGCGCAGGTGGCGGCGATCCGCGCCCGCCACGACCGCCGGCAGGGCTGCCCTTCCTGCGAGGTGCTGGGCGTGACGCCCGACACGCCGCTGCCCGAGGCGCGGCGGCGCTGGCGCGAGCTGGTGCGTGAAAGCCACCCCGACCGCGCCCTGGCCCGCGGCCTGCCGCCCGAGGCGATCCGCCTGGCCGAGGCCCGCACCCGCGCCCTGAACGAGGCCTGGGAGAATTTCCGCAACATGCACCGGATGCGCCCGGCCTGAGGGAACCCGCCCGGACCGGCGCCCGTTTCCCCTGCGAACAGCCGAAGGACCGGCCTATGCGCAATCCCGTTCTCGCCCTGATGCTCTGCGTGCTCATGTCCCCCGCCGCCATGGCGCAGGATTACGAGCCGCCGCTGGCCAACGAGCCGCCGCCCGAGATGACGCCCGAGGCGACGCCCGCCCCGGAATCCGACACGCTGGAACGCGGTCTGGAAAACTTCATGCGCAATCTGCTGGATCGGGCCGAACCGCATCTGGACCGGCTTGGCCGGGACCTGGGCGACACGCTGGGCTCGGTCGCGCCGGTGCTGCAGGATATCGGCAAGCTGATGGACGACGTGCGCCATTACCAGGCGCCCGAGCGGCTGGAAAACGGCGATATCCTGATCCGCCGCCGCGCCGACGCGCCGCCCCCGCCACCGGTGGGCGATACGCTGCGCGACATGCTGCGCCCGCCGCCCGGGGACGATCCGCGCCTGAACCCGCGCCCGGACGATCCCGGCGCGCCGCAGCCGCTGCCCGAGCGCGACCCGGAAAGCGAGATCGAGCTTTAAGGCATTTCCAGCAGGTGGACGCCGATTGTCCCCGGAAACGCTTCAGGGCGCGAAGCCCTCGACCCAGTCGATCAGCCGCGGCAGGCTGTGCCGGTGCAGGTCATAGCCGTCCAGGATCGTCTGCCGCGCCGCCGCCTGCAGCCGCGCGGCATCGGGATCGCCGGCCAGCCCGCGGATCAGCGCCGCCTCCAGCGCCGGCTGGTCGAAGAACGGCACCAGCCGGCCGTTCTCGCCGTCGCGGACCAGTTCGCGCACCGGCTCGGTATCCGAGCCGACGATATAGCACCCCGCCGCCATCGCCTCGGTCAGCGACCAGCTGAGCACGAAGGGATAGGTCAGGTAGCAATGCACCCGGGCGACCTGCAGCAGCGCCAGATATTGCGGATAGGGCACGCGGCCCATGAAATGCACGCGCGTCAAGTCCAGCCGGCCGTCCAGTTCCGCCAGCAGCTTTTCCTTCCAGCTGGCCGCGTCCCGGGGCAGGCCGCCATAGCTGACGCCGTCGCCCCCGACCAGCACCACCAGCGCATCCGGCCGCGCCCGCAGCACTTCGGGCAGCGCGCGCATGAAGCGGTGAAAGCCGCGATAGGGCTCCAGCGAACGCGAGACATAGGTCAGCACCTCGTCCCCGGCCTGCAGCTTGCGCCCGTCGGGCAGCAGGAATTCGGCCAGCGGATTGGGGCAGACCTTCAGCGTGTCGATGCCGTCATGGATCACCGTCAGCTTGCCGCGCAGCTCGGGCGGAAAGGAATTCGCCTGGTATTCGGTCGGCGCCAGCCCGGCATCGGCCTGCACCAGCCCCTGGATCAGATGCGCCGAGCGCGCGACGGTGCTGACCCGCCCCTCGTCGCTGTCCGGGCTGATCTCGGGGTCGAAGCCGACGTCGTGGCCACGGGTGCGATACATGAGTTCGGCATAGACCAGCAGCTTCGCCTCGGGCCAGATCTCGCGCAGGAACAGCGTCTCGCCCCAGCCGCTATGGCCGAAGATCACGTCGGGCGTATAGCCGTGCCGGTCGCGCAACGCCCGGCAGCCGCGCGCGGCCAGCCAGCCGCGCTCGGCATGGTCGCTATAGGTGCGGCCCAGCATCGGCGGCAGCTTCAGCTCGCCCGGCGCCTTGTAGCGCACCACCCGGACCGGTGAGGGGCGCGGGTTCGTCTCGTCCGTCAGGCCCAGCACGTGATGGCCGCGCGCCGCCAGGGCCGGCGCCAGATGCAGGAACTGCGCCGGGAAATTCTGGTGGACGAACAGGATCTTCATGCGATGGCCGTCAGGAAGGCCGCCTCGATCAGGCGGCGGGTATAGTCGCTTTGCGGATGGTCGAAGACCGCCTGGGTCGCGCCCTGCTCGACCACCTCGCCGGCGCGCATGACCATGATCTGGTGCGACATGGCGCGCACCACGCGCAGGTCGTGGCTGATGAACAGGAAGGCCAGCCCGTGCTTTTTCTGCAAGCGGCGCAGCAGCTCGACGATCTGCACCTGCACGGTCATGTCCAGCGCCGAGGTCGGCTCGTCCAGGACCACCAGCTTGGGATTCAGGATCATGGCGCGGGCGATGGCGATGCGCTGGCGCTGGCCGCCGCTGAATTCATGCGGGTAGCGGTGCATGGTGGCGGGGTCCAGCCCGACCTCGCGCATGATCTCGTCCACCATCTCGCGGCGGTTGCGGCCGGGTTCGACGCCGTGCACGCCCAGGCCCTCGGCGATGATCTGCTCGACCGTCATGCGCGGCGACAGGCTGCCATAGGGGTCCTGGAACACGATCTGCATGTCGCGGCGCAGGCCGCGCAGCGCCCGGCCCGGCACCTTGGAAATGTCGCGGCCCATGTAGAGGATCGGCCCGTCGCTTTCGATCAGCCGCATGATCGCCAGCGCCAGCGTGGTCTTGCCCGAGCCGGATTCGCCGACGATGCCCAGCGTCTCGCCTGCCCGGACCGACAGCGTGGCGCCGTTCACCGCCTTGACGTGGCCGACGGTGCGGCGCAGGAAGCCGCGCTGGATCGGGAACCAGACCTTGAGGTCCCGGGTCGCCACGATCTGCGGCGCATCGCCGGTGATCGGCTCGGCCCGGCCCTTGGGCTCGGCCGCCAGCAGCATGCGGGTATAGTCGTGCTGCGGATCGGAGAATATCTGCTCGACCGGGCCCTGCTCGACTATCTCGCCGCCCTTCATCACGCAGACCCGGTCGGCGATGCGGCGCACCAGTCCCAGGTCGTGGCTGATGAACAGCATCGACAGGCCCTCGGCGGCCTTCAGCTCGGCCAGCAGCTCCATGATCTGCGCCTGGATGGTCACGTCCAGCGCCGTCGTCGGCTCGTCGGCGATCAGCAACTCCGGCCCGTTCGCCAGCGCCATGGCGATCATCACCCGCTGGCGCTGGCCGCCGGACAGCTGGTGCGGGTAATCGGCCAGCCGCGTTTCCGGGTCGCGGATGCCGACGCGGGTCAGCAGCTCGATGATCCGCGCCCGGGCCGCCGCGCCGCGCAGCCCCTGATGCAGCGCCAGGCTTTCGGCCAGCTGCCGCTCCAGCGTGTGCAGCGGGTTCAGCGAGGTCATCGGCTCCTGGAAGATGAAGCTGATGTCATTGCCGCGCACCCGGCGCAGCTCGGGCTCGGAAGCGCCCAGCAATTCGCGCCCGGCATAGCGGACCGAGCCCGCGACCTCGGCCGCCTCGCCCAGCAGCCGCACGGTCGACAGGGCGGTGACCGACTTGCCCGAGCCGGATTCGCCGACCAGCGCCACCGTCTCGCCCTTGTCGACGGTGAAGCTGACGCCCTTGACGGCGGGCACCAGCTGCCCGTCCTGCCGGAACCCCACCCGCAGGTCGCTGACTTCCAGAACCGGCGTCATCGGAAGGTCTTTCTTGGGTCGAAGGCGTCGCGCACGCCCTCGAAGATGAACACCAGCAGCGACAGCATGATGGCGAAGCTGAAGAAGGCGGTGAAGCCCAGCCAGGGCGCCTGCAGGTTCTGCTTGGCCTGCAGGGCCAGCTCGCCCAGCGAGGGGGCCGAGCTGGGCAGGCCGTAGCCCAGATAATCCAGCGCCGCCAGCGACGAGATGGTGCCGGTGACCACGAAGGGCAGCATGGTCAGTGTCGCCACCATGGCATTGGGCAGGATATGGCGGAACATGATCGTGCGGTCATTCACCCCCAGCGCCCGCGCCGCCCGGACATATTCGAAGTTGCGCGCCCGCAGAAACTCGGCCCGCACCACGCCGACCAATGCCGGCCAGCCGAACAGGATCGAGACGAAGACCAGCAGCCAGAAACTTCGCCCCAAGATCGCGAACAGGATGATAATCACGTAAAGCGAAGGGGTTGAGCTCCATATCTCAAGCAATCTCTGAAAGACCAGATCGGTGCGCCCGCCAAAATAGCCCTGCACCGCGCCCGCCGCGATGCCCAGAAGCGAGGCGACCACCGTCACGATCAGCGTGAACAGGATCGACAGGCGGAAGCCGTAGATCACCCGCGCCAGCACATCGCGCGAGGTGTCGTCGGTGCCCAGCCAATGGGCGCTGTCCGGCGCGCTGGGGGCGGTGCCGACATTGTTGATGGTGCGATAGTGATAGGGGATCGGCGGCCAGAGCATCCAGCCCTTCTCGACCGGCTCGCCCGCGACCGTGCCGGTTTCGCGCGCCTCCTGCTCGGTCGCCTCGGGGTCGTCCCAGCATTCGGGCCTTCCGCCGGTGCGGATCAGGCATTGCACGCCCGGATCGGTATAGATCGCCTCGGTGCCGAAATCGCCGCCGAAGGCGGTCTCGGGATAGAAGCGATAGACGGGGAAATGCAGCTCGCCCCGATAGCTGACCAGGATCGGCTTGTCGTTGGCGATCAGCTCCGCGAACAGCGAGGCGACGAACAGGATGGTGAAGACGACCAGCGACCAGAAGGCGCGCTTGTTGCGGCGGAAATTGCGCAGCCGGCGGCGGTTCAGCTCGGTCATCGCCATCAGCCGGCCCTCCGCTCGAAATCGATGCGCGGGTCGACCAGCACATACATCAGGTCCGAGAGGATGCCGACCAGCAGGCCCAGCAGGCCGAAGACGTAAAGCGTGCCGAAGATCACCGGGTAGTCGCGCTGCACCGCCGCCTCGAAGCCCAGCCGCCCGAGGCCGTCGAGCGAGAAGATGGTCTCGATCAGGATCGAGGAGCCGAAGAACACGCCGAGGAACATCGACGGAAACCCGGCGATCACGATCAGCATGGCGTTGCGGAAGACATGGCCGTAAAGCACCCGGCCCTCGGTCAGGCCCTTGGCGCGGGCGGTCATCACATATTGCTTGTTGATCTCGTCCAGGAAGCTGTTCTTGGTCAAGAGCGTCAGCGTGGCGAAGCTGGAGATGGTGGTGGCCGTCACCGGCAGGGCGATGTGCCACAGGTAGTCCTTGACCTTGCCCCAGAGGCTCAGATCGGCCCAGTTGTCCGAGGTCAGCCCGCGCAGCGGAAAGATCTGCCAGTAGCTGCCGCCCGCGAACAGCACCATCAGCAGCACCGCGAACAGGAAGGCCGGGATGGCATAGCCGACGATGATCGCACCCGAAGTCCAGGTGTCGAAGGGCGTGCCGTTCCGGACCGCCTTGCGGATGCCCAGCGGGATCGAGATCAGATAGGCGATCAGCGTCGACCACAGCCCCAGCGTGATCGAGACCGGCATCTTTTCCAGCACCAGGTCGATCACCGAGATCGAGCGGAAGAAACTGATGCCGAAATCGAAGCGGACGTAATTGCCCAGCATGATCAGGAAACGCTCGGCCGCGCCGATCTTTTCCTTGTCGCAATCGGGCGACCTCAGGTCCGGCTCGCCCTGATGATCGGGCGCGCAGACGATCTTGGCAAAGCCCATCTGCACTTCCAGCTGGTCCAGCAGCTCGGGCGGGATGCCGCGGGCGCCGGCATATTCGGTGTTCTGCGGCGCCTCGCCGGCGCCGCCGGTGATGTTGCGCAGCGCGTCGCCCTCGCCCTGGACGCGGGCGATGATCTGTTCGATCGGGCCGCCGGGGACGAATTGCGTCAGCGTGAAGTTGACCAGCATGATGCCGATCAGCGTGGGTATGATCAGCAGCAAGCGCCGCAGGATATAGGCTGCCATCCGTCCCCTTGCTCCGCCTTGATCCGCGCCGGTCCCGAAGGCCCTAGCGCAGCGCGCCGGATTGTTTCAGCTTTGCCGCCTTATCCGCGTCATGCCACCAGAAATCAAGCTCGCCCAGCGCATAGGGCGGCAAGGTCTCGGGATGGCCGAAGATGTCGTAATAGGCGACGGTATGCTCGGCCTTGAACCATTGCGGCACCCAGAAGCGCAGGGCGCGCAGGCTGCGGTCCAGCGCATGGGCAACGGTGGTCATCTCTTCCTGCGTGGTCGCCTCGATGCCCAGCTGGATCAGCCGGTCGATGGCCGGATTGGCCAGGCCCATCGGGTTGAACACGTCGCCGACATTTTCCGAACCGAAGGTCTGCTCGGTGTCTCCGGACAGGAAATAGCTCTGGGCCAGTTGATCCGTCACGATGTCGAAATCGTGGCTGCGGGTGCGCGCCGTCAGTTGCGCATCGTCCACCCGCAGGTTCACCGCGTCGATGCCCACGGCGCGCAGGTTCTGCACGAAGGGGTTGATCACCCGGTCGAAGGTGGCGCTGTCGTTCAGGAACTCGACCCGCAGCAGCTCGCCCTTGGCGTTGCGGCGCAGCCCGTCCGCGCCCGGCTTCCAGCCCGCCTCGTCCAGCAGCCGGGCGGCCTCGCGCATGTTCCTGCGGTCAAGCTGCGTCTTGCCCGAAACCGGCTGCAGCACGGCGTCATCGGTCAGCACGCCGGGCGGCAGATCCTTGGCCAGCGGCTGCAGCAGCGCCAGCTCGGCTTCGCTCGGCTTGCCCTCGGCCATGAGCGGGCTGTTTTCCCAGGGCGAGTTCACCCGCTCGTAGAGCCCATAGAACAGCGTCTCGTTCGACCATTCGAAATTGAACATGAGCCCGATGGCCTCGCGCACGCGGATGTCCTGGAACTTCGGCCGGCGCAGGTTGAAGACCCAGCCCTGGCCCGAGGCGATGGTGCCGTCGGGCAGCGCCTCCTTCTTCACCGCGCCGGACTGCACGGCGGGGAAATCGTAGCGCGTCGCCCAGTGGATCGAACTCGCCTCGTTGCGGAACGTGTAGACCCCGGCCTTGAAGGCCTCGAAGGCGCTGTCGTAATCGCCGAAATACTCGACGCGGATGCGGTCGAAATTGTGCCGCCCGACATTGATCGGCAGGTCCTTGCCCCAGTAATCGGGATTGCGGCGCAGGGTGATCGAGCGGCCCATGTCGGCGCGGTCGAACATATAGGGCCCCGAGCCGACGAAGGGGATATTGCTCGACTGTTCGATGTCGCGCTTGTTCTTGCGGAAATCCTCGCGCGAGAAGACGATCTGGCCGCCCACCGACTGGATCACGTCGCGGCGCGGATAATCCGGCCGGAAGATGAACTTGATGCTGTGATCGTCGATCACCTCGGCCTTGGCGACGATCTTCGAGATGATCGTGCGATAGGAAGACAGGCCCTTGTCGCGCAAGAGCTCGAAGGAAAACAGCACGTCATGCGCGGTCACCGGCGTTCCGTCCGAGAATTTCGCCTCGGGGCGCAGGTGGAAGATCACCCAGTCGCGGCTTTCGGGGTATTCGATGGTCTCGCAAAGCAGGCAATAGGCGGTGCCGATCTCGTCGGCCACGCTTTCCATCAGCGGCTCAAGCATGGCGTTGGACAGCGCCGCCGCGCGGCCGCGATGGGTATAGGGGTTGTAGCTGTCGAAGCCGCCGCTGGCCCATTCCGAGATCTCGCCGCCCTTCGGCGCCTCGGGGTTCACATAGCGCAGATGCGGGAAGTCCGCAGGCAGTTCCGGCGTGCCGAAGATCGCGATTCCATGCGAGCGGATGGTTCCGGGTTGCGGCTGCTCCTGCGCCAGGGACCAGCCGGGCATCAGAGCCATAAGCGCAACCATCGGGGCATGTCGCAGGAAGGGCATCGTCATCGGGTCTTGCTGATCCTTGTTCTGTCCGGCTCGGGCATCGGCCGCCTCGGGCGCAAGGCTAGCAGCCATCCGCCCCGGTTCAACATGCAAATGCGTGATCCGCCCGGCAGGCCCCGCGCAAGCCGCCGTGCCGGCAAGAAAAAGGGCGCCCCAGGGGGACGCCCGCCATGGTTTTGCGGCACGCAGGGGCCTTAGGGATGGGCTTCCAGATAGGCGATCAGGTTGGCGCGGTCCTCGACCTTGGGCAGGCCGGCAAAGGCCATCTTGGTGCCCTTGACCACGGCTTTCGGGTTGGTCAGGAATTCCTGCAGCGCGTCATGCGTCCAGTCGCCGCCATGCGCCTTCATGCCGTCCGAATAGTTGAAGCCGTCGACCCCGGCGACCGGGCGGCCGACGACGCCGTTCAGATGCGGGCCGGTGCCGTCGGTGCCGTCCATCTTGTGGCAGGCCTTGCACTTGCCGAAGACCTTCTCGCCGGCGGCGGCATCGGCCGAGGCCATGACGGCGGCGAAATCGATGCCCTCCTCCTCGGCCTCGCCGGCATCGGCGCCCGCATCCTCGACCGGGATGGAATAGGCCTGCGCATGTTCCTCGTCACCATGACCGGCGGGACCGACGTGATAGATGCCCGAGGCCGCCCAGCCCATCAGCAGAAGGAACAGAAGCGAGCCGATCAGAGCCCCGGCTGCCTTGGTGACGGTCATGGTGTCGAACATGTCTGCGGATCCCTTGGGTCTGTCCGTGGATTTGGCCGTATCTATCCGCTTTTGTTCCGTCGGTTCAAGGTATAGTTGTCGCTCGCAGAACACAAAACCGGGGTAGAACCGCCCCGATACGGGGCGCGCGCCGCCCCAAGCCGAGGTGTGAGCCATGACCGATGATGTCCCGACCCAGAACGTGATCGCATTCCAGGGCGAACCCGGCGCCTACAGCCATCAGGCCTGCCGCCTCTATCGTCCGCAGATGGAGGCCCTGCCCTGCCGCACCTTCGAGGACACGATCGAGGCGGTGCGCGGCGGCCGGGCCGAGCTGGCCATGCTGCCGGTCGAGAACTCGACCTATGGCCGGGTGGCCGACATCCATCACCTGCTGCCCGAAACCGGCCTGCACATCATCGACGAGGGCTTCGTGCGGGTCCGCATCAGCCTGCTGGCGGTGCCCGGCACCCGCCTGTCCGAGGTCACCGATGCGATGAGCCACCCGGTGCTTCTGGGCCAGTGCCGCGGCTTCCTGCGCCGCCACGCCATCCGCGGCATCGTCGGGGCCGACACCGCCGGCTCGGCGCTGGAAGTGGCGCGGCGCGGCGAAAAGGCGCTGGCGGCGCTGGCCGCGCCCCTGGCCGGCGAGATCTACGGCCTCGAAGAGCTCGCCTCGGGGATCGAGGACCGCCAGAACAACACCACCCGCTTCCTGGTCATGGCGCGCCAGCCCGATTTCAGCCGCCGCACCAATACCCAGGGCGGCACCACCATGATGACCAGCTTCGTCTTCCGGGTGCGCAACATCCCGGCGGCGCTTTACAAGGCGCTCGGCGGTTTCGCGACCAACGGCGTCAACATGACCAAGCTGGAAAGCTACATGGTGGACGGCGTCTTCACCGCGACGCAGTTCTACGCCGATATCGAAGGCCACCCCGAGGACCCGCATGTCGCCCGCGCGCTGGAGGAGCTGGACTATTTCACCTCCAGCCTGAACATCCTGGGCGTCTATCCGGCCGATCCGCTGCGCGCGGCGCAGCTGCAGGCAGCCGCCCCGCAATAGCGCCGGCCCGCGGCGGCGGCGGGCAGCCGGGTTCAGGCGTGCTCGCCCGCGGCCAGATGGGTGACGAATTCGCCCACGCGCTTGGCGAACTTGCGGTCCAGCTGCGCCTTGCCCAGCTTGGCCGTCTGCAGCAGCAGCCGCGCCTTCATGCCGCGCGGATGGATGTCCGTCTCGAAGATCAGCCGCGATTTCGCCTTGGTCAGCGCCACCACGGTCATGCGCAGCGTGACCTCGAACTGGTCGGACCGCGCGTCGATGGCCACCACCTCGGGCGCGTCCAGCCGGGTGACCTCGGCGGTCAGCTCGCGATGCCGGCCGCGCCAGTCGAAGCCGATCAGCCAGCGCATGCCGAGGCCCGGCTCGGCCAGGCCGTCCAGCCGGCGCACCGTGGCGCCGCGCCGCAGCAAAAGCCGCTCGATGGCGTGGAAATTGCTGACCGCGCGGAACAGCCCTTCCGCGGCAAGGTCGGTATCCTGTCGGGTCGAGAACTTCATCGCTTATCCGATCGAACAAGAGGGGGCGCTGAACCTTGGCCCCGGTTAATCCCATGTTGCACCGCAGCATGCAAGGCTGCCACATCCGCTAAGCGGAACCAGGGCAGAAATGCAATCCATGGTTGCATTATATCGATAATGACCGCATGCAGACGGCATGACGTCCGAAATCCCTCCGCCCGATCCGCAGCCCGGCGATGCCCTCGACCTTCGCATCCTGGCGACCACGGACCTGCACATGCATGTGCTGGGCTACGACTATTTCGCGGACCGACCCTCGGGGCGGCTGGGCCTGTCGCGGGCGGCGGCGCTGATCGCCAAGGCGCGGCAATCGGCGCCCAACTGCCTACTGTTCGACAATGGCGACGGGTTGCAGGGCAGCCCGATGGGCGATTACCTGGCCGAGGCGGGCGCCCTGGGACCGCGCCAGCCGCATCCCGCCATCGCGGCGATGAATGCGCTGCGCTATGACGCCGCCACGGTCGGCAACCATGATTTCAGCTTCGGCCTCGGCTTTCTGCGCCGCACGCTGGACGAGGCAGAATTCCCCATCGTCGCCAGCAACCTGCGCCCGCGCCGCCCGCTGCCGGTGCAGAACCATGTCCTGCTGGAGCGGCAGTTCCGCGACCGCCGGGGCCGCCCCCAGCGGCTGCGCATCGGCGTGCTGGGCTTTCTGCCGCCGCAGACCGTGGAATGGGAGCCGGGGCTGAAGGCCGAGATCGAGGTGCAGGACATCCTGCTGGCGGCGCGGGCCGGCATCGCGGCGCTGCGCCGGCAGGGCGCGCATCTGGTGGTGGCGCTGTCGCATAGCGGCATCGGCGCGCTCGCCCCCGCGCCGATGATGGAGAACGCCGCCACCGCGCTGGCCGCCCTGCCCGGCATCGACCTGGTGATCGCCGGGCATACGCATCGGGTCTTTCCCTCGCCGGACCATCCGCAGGGGCCGGGGATCGACGCCCGGCGCGGCACGCTGGCCGGCAAGCCGGCGGTGATGCCGGGCTTCTGGGGTTCGCATCTGGGTCTGATCGACCTGCGGCTGGAACCCGCGGGCCAGGGCTGGCGCATCGCCGATTTCACCTGCCGCGCCGAGCCGGTCGGCGCCGAGGAGGACCACCCCGCCGTCACCGGCCCGGCGCTGGCGGCGCACCGCCGGACCCTGCGGCATTTCCGCCGCCGCATCGGCAGGACCGAGCGGCCGCTGAGCAGCTATTTCGCCCTGATCGGCGAGGATCCGGGCCTGCGGCTGGTAACCATGGCGCAGCGCTGGCATGTGCGGCGCGCGCTGCGCGGCACGCGCTGGCAGGACCTGCCGATCCTTTCGGCCGCTGCCCCGTTCCGCGCCGGCGGGCGCGGCGGGCCGCAGCATTATACCGACGTGCCGGCCGGGCGGCTGACGCTGCGCAACATCGCCGATCTCTACCTGTTCCCGAACCGGATCTGCGCCATTCGCCTGACCGGGGCCGAACTCCACGAATGGCTGGAACGCTCGGCCAGCCTGTTCCTGCGCATCGAGCCGGGCAAGCCCGACCAGCCGCTGATCGACCCGGAATTCCCCAGCTACAATTTCGACATCATCGACGGGCTGGACTGGCAGATCGACCTCAGCCGCCCGCCGCGCTACGCCCCGGACGGCCGCCTGGCCCATGCCGATTCGCGCCGCATCGGCGCACTTTCGCATCGCAGCCGCCCGGTGGCGCCGGACCAGCCCTTCATCCTGGTGACGAACAGCTACCGGCTGTCCGATTGCGGGCTGTTCGCCCCGGTGGCGGCGGGACGGCCGGTGCTGCTGGACGGCACCTCGCGCACCCGCGAGGTGCTGCGCCGCTATGTCGCGCAGCGCCGCGTGCTGGCACCCGATTCCCGCGCCGGCTGGAGCTTCCGCCCCCTGCCCGGCACCTCGGTCCTGTTCGAGACAGGGCCGGCCGCCGCGCGGCATCTGGACGGGCTTTCCGCGCGGGTCGAGCCGGCGGGCATGGGCCCGGACGGTTTCCTGCGCCTGCGCCTGCATCTCTAGCGGGCAAGCCGCTTGCATCCTGCCGCGCGCGCGCCTATCTAGGCGGCGAGAGGTTGGCGCGGGCAGGCGTCTCGCCAAACCGGTCAGGTCCGGAAGGAAGCAGCCGTAACGAGTCCCGTCTGGGTCGCTGTCCAGCCTCTCACCCCCCCCTTTTCCCCGGCATCGCCAGAAGCTAGCCTGCGCCGGCGCAACCCGCCCGAAGGCCCGCCCCGATGACCGCCCCTCCCCGCATTCTCTGCCTCGGCGCCATGCTTTGGGACGTGATCGGGCACAGCGCGGTGCGGGTTCTGCCCGGCGCCGACCTGCCGGGACGCATTACCCGCCAGCCGGGCGGCGTGGCGCTGAACGTGGCGCTGGCCCTGGCCCGGCAGGGGCTGGCACCCGCCATGCTTTCCGCCGTCGGCCGCGACCCTGCGGGCGAGGCGCTGGTGGCCGAGGCCGGCCGGCGCGGCGTCGACACCCGCTGGCTCTGGCGCGACACCGGCCTTGTCACTGACAGCTATCTGGCCATCGAAAGCCCGGAGGGACTGGTCGCGGCCATCGCCGATGCCCGGGCGCTGGAAACCGCCGGCACGGCCCTCCTCGCGCCGCTGCGCGACGGCCGGCTGGGCGATGCCGCCCGGCCCTGGCGAGGCACGCTGGTGGTGGACGGCAACCCCTCCGTGCCGGTGCTGACCGAAATCGCCCGCGATCCCTGCCTTGCCGATGCCGACCTGCGCATCGTGCCCGCCAGCCCCGACAAGGCGGCCCGGCTGCGGGTGCTGATCGACCATCCCCGCGCCATCTTCCACCTGAACCGCGCCGAGGCCGAGGCCCTGGCCGGCCGCAGCCTGCCCGACGCCGCCCGCGCCGCCGAGGCCGTGCTGGCGCTCGGCGCCCGCCGGGCGCTGGTGACCGACGGCGCCGGCACCGCCGCCGATGCGGCGCAAGGCGTGCCCACGCTGACCGCGGCGCCGCGCCCGGTGGCGGCCATCCGCGTCACCGGCGCGGGTGACAGCTTCCTCGCCGCGCATCTTGCGGCCGAAAGCCGCGGCGCCACCCGCGCCGAGGCCCTGACCCGCGCCATGAACGCCGCATCCGACCATGTCTGTGGAAAGGACCAGCCATGACCCCCCTGATCGCGCTTTCCCCCGAAATCTCGCAGGCCCTGGCCGAGGGCCGGCCAGTCGTGGCGCTGGAATCGACCATCATCACCCATGGCATGCCCTATCCGCAGAACCTGCAGGTCGCGCAACAGGTCGAGGCCGCGGTGCGCGAGGCAGGCGCCGTGCCCGCCACCATCGCGGTGATGGCCGGGCGCATTCGCGTCGGCCTCGATGCCGAGACGCTCGAGGCGCTGGCCTCGACCCCGGCCGCGCAGGTGATGAAGCTGTCGCGCGCCGATCTCGCCGCCTGCCTGGCGCTGGGGCGGACGGGGGCCACGACGGTGGCGGCGACGATGATCTGCGCCCATCTGGCCGGGATCGAGGTCTTCGCCACCGGCGGCATCGGCGGCGTGCATCGCGGCGCCGAGACCAGCTTCGACATCTCGGCCGACCTGCAGGAACTGGCGCAAAGCCCGGTCACCGTGGTCGCGGCCGGGGCCAAGGCGATCCTGGACCTGCCCAAGACGCTCGAGGTGCTGGAAACGCTGGGCGTGCCGGTGATCGCCTTCGGCCAGGACCAGCTGCCGGCCTTCTGGTCGCGCGAATCGGGCCTGCCGGCGCCCTTGCGCATGGACGACCCGGTCCAGATCGCCGCCAGCGCCCGGCTGCGCCGCGAACTGGGCCTCGGGGGCGGCCAGCTGGTGGTGAACCCGATCCCGCCAGAGGCCGAGATCCCGCGCGCCGAGATGATCCCCATCGTCGAGCAGGCGCTGTCCGAGGCCGAGGCGCAGCGCATCGCCGCCAAGGCGGTCACGCCCTTCCTGCTGCAGCGCATCTTCGACCTGACCCGGGGCCGCTCGCTCGACGCCAATATCGCGCTGGTGCTGAACAACGCCCGGCTGGCCGCGCGCATCGCCGCGGCCATCACCCGCTAGCGGCGGCCGAACAGCTGCGCCAGGTCGTAGGAATCGCGCTCGCCGATATTGCCGGCATCGCGTTCCAGGAACCGGTCGGCCGCCTCGACCCCGGCATCGTGCATGCGCTGCAACAGGCCGGGATTCGGGATCAGCTTGGTGCTGGCGCTCAGCGAGTTCATCAACTCCTCGTCCATGATCGCATGCAGCAGCACGTTCTTCATCGGCCGGCCGGTCAGCCGGTCCTCGGCATGCAGCCGCTTGACGAAATTGATCGCCCGCAGCTCGGCCAGAAGTGCGGCGTTGAAGCTGATCTCGTTCACCCGGTCCTGGATCGCGGCCGGGGTCTTGGGGATCGCGTCGCGCAGCATCGGGTTGATGTTCACGATGACGATGTCGCGCGGCAGGTCGCCGCGATACAGCGGGAACAGCGCCGGATTGCCGGAATAGCCGCCGTCCCAATAGGCCTCGCGCCGGCCGGTCAGCGGATCGTCGATCTCGACGGCGCGGAACAGCTCGGGCAGGCAGGCCGAGGCCAGGATGGTGTCCACCGTCACCTCGCCGCCGCCGAAGACCCGCACCAGCCCGGTGCGCACATTGGTCGCGGTGACGAAAAAGGCCGGCCCCTCCTCGCGGCCCAGCCGGGGATGCGGCATCTCGCGCAGGATGGCGGCCAGCGGGTTGGTGTAGAACGGCCCCGAATCATAGGGGCTGAACACCCGCGTCAGCGAACCAAGCCAGGCCACGGGCGAGAAAAGCTCGGTCAGCCGCTGCCAGGCGCGCGGCGCAGGAAACATGGAATGCAGCCAGCGCACCACGGAATTGTCGCTGACCTGCCCGACCTGCGACCAGATATAGGCCAGGTTCTGCCGCGCCGCCTCGCGCCCGCGCCGGCCCGGCCCGCAGGACAGGCCGGCCGCCAGAGCCGCGCCGTTCAGCGCCCCGGCCGAGGTGCCGCTGATGCCGCGGATCTCGATCGCGGGCTCGTCCAGCAGCCGGTCCAGCACGCCCCAGGCGAACGCGCCATGCGCGCCGCCGCCCTGAAGCGCCAGGTTGATCCGCTTCACGTCCATGCCCACTCCGCATTTCGCAATCGCAGCATACAATGCCGCGACGCAGCATCCAACCGCGGCGTTCCCGCGCCGGCGAAAAGGTGCATGGGCGCCACAGTCGCGGCCCGCCCCGCGATGCGCAAGCCTGGGCTTCACCGTTTCCCAAATACTCGTGCGGCCGCGCAACAGGCGCGGCGGATCAGTCCTCGGCCTGCGCCTCGGCCCGCGACTTGCCCGCGACATCCAGCGCCAGCGTCGCGGCCATGAAGGCATCCAGGTCGCCGTCCAGCACCCCTTGCGTGTCCGAGGTCTCGTGCCCGGTCCGCAGGTCCTTCACCATCTGATAGGGATGCAGCACGTATGAGCGGATCTGGTTGCCCCAGCCCGCCTCGCCCTTGGCCTCGTGCTGGGCGTTGATCGCGGCATTGCGCTTGTCCAGCTCCAGCTGATACAGCCGCGCCTTCAGCGCCGCCATGGCGTTCGCGCGGTTCTGGTGCTGCGACTTCTCGGAGCTCGTCACCACGATCCCGGTCGGCAGGTGGGTGATGCGCACCGCCGAATCGGTGGTGTTCACATGCTGCCCGCCGGCGCCCGAGGAGCGGTAGGTGTCGATCCGTATCTCGTTGTCGGGGATGGTGATCTCGATATTGTCGTCCACCACCGGATAGACCCAGACCGAGGAAAACGAGGTGTGCCGCCGCGCCGCCGAATCATAGGGCGAGATGCGCACCAGCCGATGCACGCCCGATTCCGACTTCAGCCAGCCATAGGCGTTAGGGCCGGAGATCTTGTAGGCGGCGGAACGGATGCCCGCCTCCTCGCCCGGCGTCTCGGAAAGCAGCTCGACATCATAGCCCTTCTTCTCGGCCCAGCGGACATACATGCGCGCCAGCATGCTGGCCCAGTCGGCGCTTTCCGTGCCGCCGGCGCCGGCATTGATCTCCAGAAAGGTGTCGTTGCCGTCGGCTTCGCCGTTCAGCAGCGCCTCCAGCTCCTTCTGCGCGGCCAGTTCGGCCAGCGATTTCAGCGAGGTCTCGGCCTCGGCGACGATCTCGGCATCGTCCTCGGCCTCGCCCAGCTCGATCAGTTCGGCATTGTCCTTCAGCTCGGTCTCGATCCGGCGATAGGTCTCGACCGCATCCGACAGCATCTGCCGGTCGCGCATCAGCTTCTGGGCGCGGGCCGGGTCGGACCAGATGTCGCCCGCCTCGATCATGGCGTTCAGCTCTTCCAGCCGGTGCGGCGCGGTCTCCCAGTCCATGCGCTGGCCGAGCAGTTTCAGCGATTTGCGGATCGCCTCGATGGTGGCTTGGGTTTCGGCGCGCATGGGCACTCTCTGGGTTCGGATTTCGGATCAGGGCAAGACAGATAACGCGGGCGGCGGGCGGCGGCAAGCGCCGGCCCTCAATACAGCCCGCCCGAGGACAGGGTGCCGAAATCGGCCTTCTTCGGGATCACTCTCTTCTTGCCGGTCGAGGTGGTCACCGCCTGCCCGCCGTCGCGGCCCTGGGTGAACAGCGGCAGCGTGCCCGGATCGGCCCGGCCGAAGCCGCCGTCGACCAGCGCGATGCCGGTCAGCGACTGGCCGTCGCGGAAATATTCGGCGATGACATTGTCGCCCTTGGCGTCGGGGCCGAGGATCGCGCCGGTGAAGCGGTCGATGTTGACGAAATGCCCGCCCGGCGGAACCTTGAACTCGGTGCCGCCGAATTCCTTCACCGCCTCCTGCATGAACTCGTTGAAGACCGGCACGCAAAGCGTGCCGCCATAGGCGTTGGATCCCAGCGTGCGCGGCTGGTCATAGCCCAGATAGCAGCCGGCGACGAGGTTCGAGGTGAAGCCGATGAACCAGACATCCTTGGCGTCGTTGGTGGTGCCGGTCTTGCCGGCCACCGGCACCGGCAGGTTCACCCCGCGCCCCGAGCCGCGCTTGACCACGCCCTCGAGCATCGAGGTCAGCTGATAGGCGGTGATCGCATCCATCACCCGCTCGCGGTTGGAACGGATCTCGGGCGCGGCGCCGGCGGGCAGGGTCGGCTGGCCGCAGGTCACGCAGTCGCGGCGGTCGTGGCGATAGATGGTGCGGCCGCGGCGGTCCTGCACGCGGTCGACCAGCGTGGGTTCCACCCGCTCGCCGCCATTGGCGAACATGGCATAGGCGGCGACCATCTTGAACAGCGTCGTCTCCTGCGCACCCAGGGAGTTGGCGAGGAAATGGCCGAGATTGTCGTAGACCCCGAATTTCTCGGCATAGGACGCGACGGTATCCATGCCGATATCGCGGGCGATGCGGATGGTCATCAGGTTGCGCGACTGCTCGATCCCGGTGCGCATCGGCGTGGGGCCGTAGAACTTGCCGCTGGCGTTCTTGGGGGTCCACAGCCCCTGCGGCGTGTTCACGGTGATCGGCTCGTCCACCACGATGGTGGCCGGGTTGAAGCCGGAATCCAGCGCCGCCGCATAGACGAAGGGCTTGAAGCTGGAGCCGGGCTGGCGCTGCGCCTGGGTCGCGCGGTTGAAGACCGAGCTTTGATAGGAAAATCCGCCCTGCATGGCGATGACCCGGCCGGTATTCACGTCCATGGCCATGAAGCCGCCCTGCACCTCGGGCACCTGGCGCAGGGTCCAGCGGATGAAGCTGCCGTCGCTGTCGCTGGTCATGCGGCGCACCAGCACCACCTCGCCGACCTCCAGCAGGTCCGAGGCCACCTTGGCCTTGGGCGCCAGCGTGCCGTCGGCGCGGCGCTTCCTGGCCCATTGCACGTCCTTGGCGGGAATGGTCGCGGTGCCCTCCTGATCCTCGATGCCGATGGTGGCGTCGCTGCCTTCCAGGGACAGCACCACGGCCGGGAACCAGCCCTCGATGTCGCGCGGCACGCGGGTCTCGGCCAGCGCGGCGCGCCAGTCCTGCTCGCTGCCGAGCCGCTCGGCCGGGATCGAGACGCGGGTGCCGCGCCAGACGCCGCGGCCGCGGTCGTATTTCTCCAGCGCCTGCTGCAGGGCGCGCGCGGCGACCTTCTGCAGCCTGGGGTCGACGGTGGCGCGGATCGCCAGGCCGCCGCCGAAGAATTCCTCCTCGCCGAACTGCGCCGAAAGCTGGCGGCGGATCTCGTCGGTGAAATAGTCGCGCGCCGGCAGCTGCTGCTGGAAGGCGGGGAAATCGCCGTTCTGCACCGAGCGCAGCGGCAATTGCGATTCCGCCTCGTAGGTCGCCTGGTCGATATAGCCGTTCTGCCACATCTCGCGCAGGACGTAGTTGCGCCGCTCGGTCACCCGCTCCTTGGCGCGGACGGGGTGATAGCGGCCCGGCGCCTGCGGCATCGCGGCCAGCGTCGCGGCCTCATGCGGGGCAAGCTCGGTCAGGGGCTTGTTGAAATAGGTCTGCGCGGCGGCGGCGACGCCGAAACTGTTCTGCCCCAGAAAGATCTCGTTCAGGTAAAGTTCGAGGATCTGGTCCTTGGACAGGGTCGATTCCAGCCGGGTGGCCAGGATCAGCTCCTTGATCTTGCGCTCGACGCTGCGGTCGCTGGAGAGCAGGAAGTTCTTCATCACCTGCTGGGTAATGGTCGAGGCGCCGCGCACGTTCTCGCCCCGGGTGCGGACCGCCTGCACCAGCGCGCCCATCATGCCGCGCGGATCGAAACCGTGGTGATGGTAGAAATTCTTGTCCTCGGCGCTGATGAAGGCCTCCTTGACCAGCGGCGGGATGTCGTCGATCGGCACGAAGATGCGACGCTCCTCGGCGAATTCGTCGATCAGCCGCCCCTCGCCGGAATAGACCCGGCTGATGGTCTTGGGCGCATATTGCGCCAGCTGCTCATGGCTCGGCAGGTCGCGCGAATACATCCAGAACACCGCCCCGACGGTCAGGGCGATGAAGAAGACGGCGGTCACGAACCAGGAAAAGATCGCACCGATGAAGGACAGAAGGAAGCGCAGCAATGGGCAAGCCTCTGGGGATAACCTGCGTCTCTATAGACAGCGGGGCCGGTCCCGTCAAAGCAACCTTGCGCTACTTTCGCGACAGCGCGGCGCGGGCGGCGTCATCCTGCGCCCAGAGGCCGATCGCCTGGGCCAAGGCCTGCGCGGTGCGCGCGCGCCAGTCCGGGTCGAAGAGGTTCGCCCGGTCGCCCGCATCGGTCAGGAAGCCCAGCTCGATCAGCACCGAGGGGATGTCGGGCGATTTCAGCACCGAGAAGGCCGCGCCGCGCACCGGGGTGCGATGCATGCCGACGCCCGCGCGATTGAGCTCGGAAACCGCAAACTTGGCGAAGGCTTCCGAGCGCGGATGCGTCTCGGTCCGCGCCAGGTCCATCAGCACGTCGGCCAGCTGGTCGTCGGTGCCCGCCAGGTCCAGCCCGGCCAGCAGGTCGGCGCGGTCGTGGCGCATCGCCAGCTCGCGCGTGGCGCGGTCGTCGGCCTGCGGGTTCCAGACATAGATCGACAGCCCCGCCGCCTCGCCCGCCGGCAGCGCATCGGCATGCAGCGAGATGAACAGGTCGGCCTGCGCCGCGCGGGCGATGGTCATGCGCCGCTCCAGCGGGACGAAGCTGTCATCCTCGCGGGTGGGGACGACCTCGAAACCGGCGCGGGTCAGGATCTCGGCCAGTTCGCGGGCAAAGCCCAGCATCAGCGCCGCCTCGTAGATGGCGCCGACCTTGGCGCCGGGATCGTGGCCGCCATGGCCGGGGTCGAGGGCGACGCGCAACGGCCGCTTGGCGGTGCGGCGCGGCGGCAGCGGCGTCACCTCGGCCGGGCTGGGCAGGTCCCAGAGCGCCGAAAGCGCATTGCCGCGGGTGACGAAGGCCTGGGGCTTCACCGGCTCGATGCGCAGCTTGACCAGCGCGCCCCGGGCGCCGCCCTCGGCCGGGCTTTGCACGGCGGTGCGCAGCGCATAGGGGCCGGGCAGTTCCATCACCAGCCGCGACCAGCCGGGCCGGAACCGGCCCCAGCGCAGCGCCGGCACCAGCTCGCGGCCGGGCAGGTCCTCGGCGCTGGTGCCGGAAAAGTCGATCTCGCGGAAATCGACCACCAGGCGCGGCGGGCCGTCGAGGAAATAGACCCGGTAGGGCACCGGCTGGCTGATGGTCAGCCGCAGCTCCATCGGCCGCGGCTTGCCGCGGTCGCGGCCCTCGGCCGCCAGCGAGGAGCCCGCCAGATCGACCGTCGCCAGGGCCGAGCGCGTGCCGTCATCGGCCAGCGCCGGCAGCGCCAGCCAGACCAGCAGCAGGGCCCAGAGCCATCTCATCGCGCCGCCATGAAGGCTGCCAGCCGCTCCAGCCCCTCGGCAATCTCGGCCGTCCCCGCAGCATAGCTGAAGCGCAGGGTGCGGGCGCCGCGGTGCGGGTCGAAGTCCAGGCCCGGCGTGACGGCGACACCCGCCTTTTCAAGGATTTCCGCGGCGAAGCTCAGGCTGTCCCCGGTCAGGTCGGACACATCGGCATAGATGTAGAAGGCGCCTTCCGGCGGAGCGATGCGCGAGAAGCCGATCTGCGGCAGGCGCTCCAGCATCAGCCGGCGATTTTGCGCGTAGACGGCCAGGTTCGCCTCGGCCTCCTCCACGCAATCCAGCGCGGCCAGCGCCGCGACCTGGCTGGCATGGGGCGGGCAGATGAACATGTTCTGCGCGATGCGCTCGACGGTGCGGATCATGCTGTCCGGCACCACCATCCAGCCGACGCGCCAGCCGGTCATGCTGAAATATTTCGAGAAGCTGTTGATGACGAAAACCTCATCCGTCACCTCCAGCGCCGAATGGAAGCCGGCGCCATAGTCGAGCCCGTGATAGATCTCGTCCGAGATCACGCTCATGCCCAGTTCCGCTGCCCGCGCGGTCAGCCCCGCCAGTTCCTCGCGCCGCAGCACGGTGCCCGAGGGGTTGCCGGGCGAGGCGAGGATCAGCCCCTGCGCATCCGCCGGCAGGTCCTGCGGCCGGGGCTGGTAGCGGTCCTCGGCGCGGGTCGGGATGCCGACGGGTTCCAGCGACATGGCGCGCAGGATCTGGCGATAGCTGGGATAGCCCGGCTCGCCCAAGGCCACCCGCTCGCCCGCGTCGAACAGCGCCGAGAAGGCCAGGATGAAGGCGCCCGAGGAGCCCGGCGTCACCACCACGCGGCTCGGGTCGAGGTCGAGCCCATACCAGCGCCGGTAAAGCCCGGCGATGCCGGCGCGCAGCTCGGGCAGGCCAAGCGCGACCGTATAGCCCAGCGGCCGGTCCAGCGCGGCGGCCAGCGCCCGGCGCGCGCCCTCGGGGGCCGGGGTCGAGGGCTGGCCGACCTCCATATGGATGATGCGGCGGCCCCCGGCCTCGGCCTTGCGGGCGGCCTCCATGACATCCATGACGATGAAGGGATCGACCTGCCCGCGGCGGGATTGTCTCATGTCTGCCTGCCTCATGGTTTTGGCCGGGTATCGGACCTGCGGGCGGCCCGGTCAAGCCCGCGTGAGACGGGGGCGGATCGCTTGCAACACCGTCCCGGACAGGCCAAGTTGCTGGCAACTGGAAAGGATCCTCGGATGAAAGCCCTTTTGACCGCCGCGCTGCTGACGGCAACCGCCCTGCCCTCTTTCGCCTTCGATCCGGCGAACATGACCGAGGCCGAAAAGGCCGCCTTCGGCGAAGCGGTGCGCGATTACCTGATGGCCAATCCCGACGTGCTGATCGAGTCGATCAACGTGCTGGAAGAGCGCCGCGCCGCCGACGAGGCGAAGAACGACCAGCTGCTGGTCGAGAACAACAGGGAGGCGATCTTCGACGACGGCCACAGCTGGATCGGCGGCAATCCCGAGGGCGACGTGACCCTGGTCGAGTTCATCGACTACCGCTGCGGGGTGTGCAAGCGGGTGAATCCGGAACTGGAAAAGCTGATCTCGGCCGATGGCAATATCCGCTGGATCCTGAAGGAATTCCCGATCCTGACCCAGGAAAGCGACATGGCTGCGCGTTTCGCCATCGCGGTGCAGCAGGAAGCCGGGCCCGAGGCCTACAAGAAGGCGCATGACGCGCTGATGGAATCGCGCGGGCCGGTCAATCTGGAAAGCCTGACCGCGCTGGCCGGCGATCTGGGCGTGGACGGCAAGGCGGTGCTGAACCGGATGAACACCGAGGAGGTCTCGGCCGTGCTGCGCAAGAACCACCAGCTGGCCGAGCAGATGCGGATCATGGGCACGCCGACCTTCATCATCGGCAGCGAGATGCTGCGCGGCGTACCGGCCGAGGGGCTGGAAGGCGCCATCGCCCGGGCGCGTGCGGCCGAGGCCGAGGGCTGAGCCGGCGCCGCCGGCGCAGGTTGCGCGGGCGGCAGGAGTATTTGGAAAACGGTGAATGGCAGAGGGCGGCGCCTCGACCGCCCTTTCGCCTATTCGGCGGCGGCGGCTTGCGCGGCCTCGAGTTCGGCGGCGCGTTTCTCGACCAGTTCGACGATGTGATCGACCATCTGGTCGTTGGTCATCTTGTGGTCCTGCCTGCCGGCCAGATAGACCATGCCGGAGCCCGCACCGCCGCCGGTGAAGCCGATATCGGTCATCAGCGCCTCGCCCGGGCCGTTCACCACGCAGCCGATGATCGACAGGCTCATCGGGGTCTTGATGTGTTCGAGGCGCTTTTCCAGAATCTCGACCGTCCGGATCACGTCGAAGCCTTGCCGCGCGCAGCTGGGGCAAGAGATGATCTGCACGCCGCGGGTGCGCAGGCCCAGCGATTTCAGGATCTCGAAGCCGACCTTGACCTCCTCGACCGGATCGGCGGACAGGCTGACGCGGATCGTGTCGCCGATGCCCATCCACAAGAGGTTGCCGAGGCCGATGGCGGATTTCACCGTGCCGGACATCAGCCCGCCCGCCTCGGTGATGCCCAGGTGGATCGGCGCGTCGGTCGCCTCGGCCAATTGCTGATAGGCGGCGGCGGCGAGGAAGACGTCGCTGGCCTTCACGCTGATCTTGAATTCGTGGAAGTCGTTGTCCTGCAGGATCCTGATGTGGTCGAGGCCGGATTCCACCATCGCATCCGGGCAGGGCTCGCCGTATTTTTCCAGCAGGTGCCGTTCCAGGCTGCCGGCATTCACGCCGATGCGGATCGAGCAGCCATGGTCGCGGGCGGCCCTGATGACCTCGCGCACCCGGGCGGCGTCGCCGATATTGCCGGGGTTGATGCGCAGGCAGGCGGCGCCGGCCTCGGCGGCCTCGATGGCGCGCTTGTAGTGGAAATGGATGTCGGCCACGATCGGCACCGGGCTTTCGCGGCAGATCTCGCGCAGTGCCCGGGTCGAGGCCTGATCGGGGGTCGAGACGCGCACGATATCGGCGCCCACGTCGGCGGCGCGCAGGATCTGGTCCAGCGTCGCCTTGACGTCGCTGGTATCCGTATTGGTCATGGTCTGCACGCTGATCGGCGCATCGCCCCCCACCGGCACTGCGCCGACCATGATCTGGCGCGACTTGCGCCGGTCGATATTGCGCCAGGGGCGGATCGGATTATGCGACATGGCTGGAGCCTTTTCCTGCGCCAGAGGCGGATTCACCCGTGAGAAATAGGCCGATGCGGGCCTGCGGGCAAGCCGTGCGGTCCCGGCAGGGCGCCTGCTATCGCATCCGTGACCGGCGCGCGGGCGCAGATCACTCCTGCACGGGGGGCTGTTCCGGCTGGCCGGCAGAGGCCAGCGCGACCATCTCGGCCAGCTGCGGGTCCTTGGCGAGGTCGGCAAAGGCGAATTTCGCCGTCAGCGCATTGGGCGAAAGCTCGACATTCTTGACCACCTTGGCGCCCGGCGCGGCCGGGCCGTAGGTGCGGCCGTTCACCGCGAAATAGATCGCGCCGGAATTGCCCGCGCGCAGCACCGGCGGCGCCTCGAGCTTGGGCAGGGCGAAACGCTCGCCCGCATCCATGGTCTTTTCCAGCAGCACTGTGCCATCGGCCGAGGTCACCCGCACCCAGGCCGGGCGGGCGGCGAGGATCTCGACTTCCGGCGCGTCGGGGGCCACGGTGCGCACCGCGGCCTGCTCGGCCGGCATCTGCGGCCCGTAGACCCGGTCCTGGGCCAAGGCGGTCCGGTTCGCGGGCTCGGTGCTTTCGGGCTGCATGGCCGGCGCGTTCAGCCCGGGATCGATGGCGGCGATGGGACCGTCGCGGGCGATCAGCACCGGCACCTCCAGCGCCTGCGGGCGATAGGTGCGGTCCAGCCCCTCGGGACGCGGCAGGTTGACCTGGGCCGATTCGACCGTCTCGGGTTCGGCCGCCTCCTGCACCGGGTCGAGTGCTGCGATCACGCCGGGGGCCTGGTCGCCGGGGGTCAGGTTGACCTTCTGCACCTCTTGCAGCACGGCCCAGCCGCCATAGCCCAGACCGCAGGCCAGCGCGACCATGACCAGAAGCGAGCCGATGGCGCGCGGCTCGATGGAGCTCCAGAGGCTTTCCTGCCTGGGCAGGAAGATCGGATGCGGATTGGCCAGCGCCTCGGCCGGGTCGGCGGGCCGGCGCTGCGGCTTGGGCCCGGCGGCGGCGGGCGCCATGCCATGCGTGGGCTGAAAGCCCGATTCCTGGCAGAAGCGGCGGAAGGTCCAGTCGGCATCCATGCCCAGATAGCGCGCATAGGAGCGCACATAGCCGGCGATGAAACTGGGCGTGTCGAAGGCCGAGATGTCGCAATTCTCAATGGCGGCGACATAGGAGGCGCGAATGCGCAACTCGCGCTGGACATCCAGCAGCGACTTGCCCAGCGTGGCCCGTTCGCCCCGCATCAGGTCGCCGAGACGAATATCAGGATCGTCGAAACCGGGCGGCAATGCCGCCGGTTCCTCATGGCCATGCGACGGGGGATTCCCCCTTAGCCCGATCATCGCGCCTGCCCCATTCTTTGCTGCTCGTCCTCCCCGAATCGGAAGACTCTCACAACTTGATTAAAGCAAGGTTATCACGGGCGCGAGAGGTCTTCACCCCGAAACCGCGTCAGGCAGCCGAAGTTGAACGGTTCAGTTTGCACTGCGACCACAGATTGTCCATGGCGCGCACCAGATGGTCGATCTGCTTGGGGTCATGCACCGGCGAGGGCGTGAAGCGCAGCCGCTCGGTGCCGCGCGGCACGGTGGGGAAGTTGATCGGCTGCACGTAGATGCCGAAATCGGCCAGCAGCATGTCGGACAGCGCCTTGCAATGCACCGGGTGACCGACATGCACCGGCACGATATGGCTGCCATGGTCCATGATCGGCATGCCGAGGCCGCGCAGCCGCATCTTGAGGATGCGGGCGTTCAGCTGCTGGCGGTCGCGCAGCAGCTGCCCCTCGGCCGTCTTCAGGAAGGCGATCGAGGCCGCCGCGCCCGCCGCCACCGCTGGCGGCAGCGAGGTGGTGAAGATGAAGCCCGGCGCATAGGAGCGGATCGCGTCCACCATCTTGGCCGAGGCGGCGATATAGCCGCCGAACACGCCGAAGGCCTTGCCCAGCGTGCCGTTGAAGATGTCGATGCGGTGGCTCAGCCCGTCGCGCTCGGCCACGCCGCCGCCGCGCGGACCATACATGCCGACGGCATGGACCTCGTCCAGATAGGTAAGGGCGTTGAACTCGTCCGCGAGGTCGCAGATCGCGGCGATGGGGCCGAAATCGCCATCCATGGAATAGATCGATTCGAAGGCGATCAGTTTCGGCGCCTCGGGATCGTCTGCCTCCAGCAGCTCGCGCAGATGCGCCACGTCATTGTGGCGGAAGATGCGCTTGGCGCCGTCGAAACGCTTGATGCCCTCGATCATCGAGGCGTGGTTCAGCGCGTCGGAATAGATGATCAGCCCGGGAAACAGCTTGCGCAGGGTCGAGAGCGTCGCGTCATTGGCGATATAGGCGCTGGAAAAGACCAGCGAGGCCTCTTTCTGGTGCAGGTCGGCCAGCTCCGCCTCGAGCCGCTTGTGATAGACCGTCGTGCCCGAGATGTTGCGCGTGCCGCCGGAACCCGCCCCGGTGGCATCCAGCGCCTCGTGCATCGCCGCCAGCACCACCGGATGCTGGCCCATGCCCAGGTAATCGTTGCCGCACCAGACGGTGATCTCGGTCTCGGTGCCGTCCGGCCGCGTCCAGACCGCCTGCGGATAGGCCCCCTTGCGGCGTTCGATGTCGATGAAGGTCCGGTAGCGGCCCTCCTCGTGCAACTTGCCGATGGCCTGGTCGAGGGCGGCTGAGTAGTCCATGACAGATCCCTTGCCTTGCTTGAACTTGCTTGCTTGGGGGATCATGCTCCGATCCCGCGGGTCGTGACTTGATACGTGTCAATTCAAGGAAAATATAGCGCAAAAATGTCGCACTGGGACCAAGATCGCAGACAATTTTCTCCGAGAAAACCAATCAGGAAAGGCAGAGAATGAAGGACAATTCCAGAATCGACGAAGTGCTTTCAACGCTGGATGAGGAATTGCCCCGGGCGCTTGACCGGCTGGCCGAGTTCCTCCGCATCCCCTCGATCTCGACCGATCCGGCCTATGCAGGCGAGGTGCGGCGGGCGGCGGAATGGCTTTGCGCCGAGCTGGCCGCGCTGGGTTTCGAGGCCTCGGTCCGCGACACGCCCGGCCATCCGATGGTCGTCGCCCATTCGCCCCGGGGCGACCGGCGGCCGCTGCTGTTCTACGGCCATTATGACGTGCAGCCTGTCGATCCGCTGGAGCTGTGGGAGCGCCCGCCCTTCGAGCCGCAGATCGAGGACACGCCGCAGGGCAAGGTGATCCGCGGCCGCGGCGCCTCGGACGACAAGGGCCAGCTGATGACCTTCGTCGAGGCGTTCCGGGCCTGGAAGGCGGTGCATGGCAGCCTGCCCTCGGACCTGGTGCTGCTGTTCGAGGGAGAGGAGGAATCCGGTTCGCCCAGCCTGCGCCCCTTCCTGCGCGAGAATGCCGAAGAGCTGCGCGCCGGCATCGCCATGATCTGCGACACCGGGCTTTACGCCGACGGCCGCCCCGCCATCACCACCCAGCTGCGCGGCCTCTATGGCGACGAGATCGTGGTGCGGGCGGCCGACCGCGACCTGCATTCGGGCAGTTTCGGCGGGCTGGCAGCGAACCCGATCCAGGTGCTGGTCAATGCGCTGGCGACGGTCAAGGATGCCAGCGGCCGCGTCACCCTGCCCGGCTTCTACGACGGCGTCGAGGAGCTTTCGGACGAGCTGCGCGCCGATTGGGCGGCGCTCGGCTTCGATGCGGGCGAGTTCCTGTCGCGGGTCGGGCTGAAGCATCCGGTCGGCGAAGCGGGCCGCACCGGGCTTGAGATGATCTGGAACCGCCCCACTTTCGAGATCAACGGCATCAGCGGCGGCTATACCGGCGAGGGCTTCAAGACCGTCCTGCCCGCCGAGGCCCGCGCCAAGGTCAGCTTCCGCCTGACCGGCGCGCAGGACCCCGAACGCATCCGCGAGAGTTTTCGCGCCCATGTCCGCGCCGCCTTGCCCGCCGATTGCACGGTGGCCTTCCACGGCCATGGCGCCAGCCCGGCCAGCCGCATGGACATCTCGGACCCGGCCTTCGCGGCGGCCAAGGCGGCGCTGACGCAGGAATGGGGCCGCGAGGCGGCCTATATCGGCGCCGGCGGCTCGATCCCCATCGCCGGCGATTTCAAGGAAATCCTGGGCATGGATTCCATGCTGATCGGCTTTGCCCGCGACGACGACCGCATCCATTCGCCGAACGAGAAATACGACCTGCAGAGCTTTGCCAAGGGCGCGCGCAGCTGGGCGCGCATCCTCGCGGCCTTGGCCTGAACCCGGTGGCGCAGGCATCCCGGCCCCAAGGGCCGCAGGATGCTTCGCGGGGTGCGCCCAGCGCATCCTGCCCGCCCCGTTGCGGCCGCGTTGTTCATGTCGGCAGCACCGGCAAAGGCGCGCATCCTCCGCTGCGCGTTGCTGCGGCCCCAGGCCGCCCGAACCGGACGCGCCGAACGGCCTCCGATCCGGACGGCTTAGGCCCGCCGCCAGCCCGGCGCGGCGGCTTGGTCGGGCTTATCAGGCAAGGCAGGCATATCGCGGCCTGCAAGTCTCCGGGCCAAGAAAAAGGGCGCCCGAAGGCGCCCCGTGCCGGCTTGGGCAAGGCGGTCAGGCCGCGCGGGCGGTCAGCACGGTCTCGACCCTTTTCTGGGCGCCGGCCTCGTCCATGCCGCTGACCGCGGCGACCTCGCGGGTCAGGCGGTCCAGCGCCGCCTCGTAGAGCTGGCGCTCGGAATAGGACTGCTCGCGCTGGTCGTCATTGCGATGCAGGTCGCGCACCACCTCGGCGATCGACATCAGGTCGCCCGAATTGATCTTTTGCTCATATTCCTGGGCGCGGCGCGACCACATGGCGCGCTTGACCCGGGCCTTGCCCTTCAGCGTGTCCAGGGCGCGTTCGACCAGGTCGGGAGTCGAAAGGCCGCGCATGCCGATCTCGGCGGCGCGGGCGGTCGGCACGCGCAGGGTCATCTTGTCCTTTTCAAAGGAAATCACGAACATTTCGAGCCGCAGCCCGGCGACCTCCTGCTCTTCGATCGAAACGATGCGACCCACGCCATGGGTCGGATACACCACGAAATCATCGGGGCGGAATTCGGTCTTCTTGGCTTTCGACATTGGGCTTCCTTCGCAGCGGCGCCGCTACACGGCACAAAAACCCCCAAGGCGGGGCGAATCCCCCCTTACGGGTCAATATTGTTGTTCTTGCACTTCTGACCGGGCAGGCGATCAGGACAGGCAGCAACGCCGGACAGGCCACAGGAAGCAGCCCGACCGGCGCGAGATGGCTGCACCATAGCATAAAAATCGCGCCGGTTCAAAGGTTCGCTGCAAAGCGGCACCGGTCCTGCCTGAAGAGAAATAATCGTTGAAAAACAGCCACTCGGCAACCCGTTCCCCGGCAGAACCGGTGCGTGACCCTAGGCGAATCACCTGCGCCCCGTCACAGTTCCGGCTTACCGGCTCCGGCCTTTTCTCGCCAGCGCAGCACCAGACAAAAGCGGCTTATGATGCGCGATCAGCACAGTCGTTAGCTTTTCGAACGAACGGCCGCAAACCAACGGGACCGCTGGTCTCAATCGCCCTCGCCCGGGGCTTCCGAGAAGTATTTCTCAAGCTTGCCGGGCTGGCCGTCCATCTCCTGATAGCCGGGCATCGGGTCCTTCTTGCGGGTGATCACCGGCCAGGACTCGGCATATTTGCGGTTGAACTCGACCCATTTCTCCATGTCGGGTTCGGTATCGGGGCGAATCGCATCGGCCGGGCATTCCGGTTCGCAGACGCCGCAATCGATGCATTCATCGGGATGGATGACCAGCGTGTTCTCGCCTTCATAGAAACAGTCCACGGGACACACCTCGACGCAGTCGGTGTATTTGCACATGATGCAGTTTTCGGTGACGACATAGGTCATGGCGCGATATTCCTGTTTCCTGATCGGCTAGTTACGCCCGCCGCCGCCATCATTCAAGGCCGCCGCGGGCGAAAAGACGGCGATGCGGCCCGCACCGGGCCGGCCCGGGACGGCGTTCCGCCGCCGGGGCGCGGCGCGGAACCAAGTTCCCTCGCGACGGGGCTAGAGCTCCTCGTAAAGCGTGGCCGCCTCGCTGGCGGGGCCGCGCCGCTCGCCCAGCAGCACCACGCGCAGCACCCGCACCCGGCCATGGGCCGAGACGGTGACGGTATCGCCGCCCCGCACCGCCTGCGCCGGCTTGCTGCAGGGCTGGCCGTTCACCCGGATTCCCCCGGCGCCGATGGCATCGGCGGCCAGGGTGCGGGTCTTGAACAGCCGCGCGTGATGCAGCCAGCGGTCGAGCCGGATGGCGCCGGCGCCTTCGACGCTCACGTCTTGTTCTTGAGCGCGGCGAGAATGGCGAAGGGGCTGTCCGGATCGGCCTGTTTCTCGGCACGCGGCGGGCGGGCCTCGAAGCTCTTGGGACCGTCATGGCGCGGCTTGCCCTTGGGCTTGCCCTTCGGGCCGCGCTCGGGCCGGTCGCCCCGTTCGCCGCGCGGCTTGCCCTCGAAGGGCTTGCCCTCGCGGCGGTTCTCCTGACCCGCCTCGCGCTCGCGGCGTGGGCCGCGCTCGCCCTGCGGACGCGGCTGGCCCTGGCCCTGACGATCGCCCCGTTCGGGACGGCGCTGGCCGCCGCGCGGACGCGGCGCCCAGGTGAAGGTGTAGAACACCTCCATCTCGGGCGCGGGCGCTTCCTCGGCCTGCTCCCCGGCCTCGGCCGCCGCCTCGGCCTCGGCGGCTTTGCGGGCGGCCTGCTCGGCCTCCCATTTGGCGCGGGTCTCGGCGGCGAGCACGCTTTCCTCCTCGGTCAGCGGATGCTCGTGATCGGCCTCTTCCGGCGCCGGCTCGGCGGCGGGCGCGGCCTCGGCGCGGGCCTTGGGCCGCTCGCCCCGCTCGGCGCGATAGCCCAGCCCCTGCATCAGGCCCGAGAACTGCTCCAGCGTCATGCCGGTGATCGACAGCATGTCCGCCGTCGCCTCGAAGCCGCCACGGCTGTCCTGGGTGCGCAGCATGTCGGCCAGCCGCTCCAGCATGTCGATGCGGATCGCCCGCTCGCCCGCCGGGTGATAGCCCGAGAGCGTGTAATAGCCCTTGGGCACATCCGGCAGGTTCGGGATCGTCACCAGACCGGGAGGCGGGCTTTCGGGGAACTCCGACAGGCCCTGGTCCAGGCCCCAGAGCACCAGCCGCAGCCGGGTCGGCGCCGGCTTCAGCAGCGCCGGCTGGAAGATGGTGAACTGGCCGAAACGCACGCCATGCTTGCGCAACAGGCCGCGCGCCTCCTGGTCCAGCTCCTTGACCTCGGCGGCAACGCCCTCGCGGGGCAGGACGCCCAGCGACTCGACCAGGCGGAAGGCGAAGCCGCGCGCCAGGCCGCCCAGCGTCTCGTCGTTCTTCAGCGCCAGCAGCGGCTCGAACAGGGTGGCGACCTTGCGGTCGATGAAATGCTGCAGCCGTCGGCGCACCTTTTCGGCGATCTCGGGACCGGCCTCCTCGTCGACGAAGGGCTCGACGCCGGGCTTCAGCGCCTCGGCGCCCTTGACCAGCTTGCCCACCGCCGAGCTGCCCCACATCAGGCCGCCCTGTTCGGTGAAGTCCAGCTCGGTATCCGGCGCGTTGTAGAAGCGGTCGGCGCGCAGATGGAACTCGGGGCGCAGCGCCTCATAGGCGGCGCGGCTCAGCATGCGCGCCTCGTCCCCGGTTGCGCTCGGATCGGCGTGGAAGCGGAAGCCTTCCAGACGGCCGGCGAACTCGCCCTCGACCGTCACTTCGCCCTTGTCATTCACCTCGGCCAAAAGGCTCTCCTTCTGCTTGAGCCGGCGCAGCAGCACGGATGTGCGCCGGTCCACGAATCTTTGCGTCAGAGCCGCGTGCAACGCGTCCGACAACCGATCTTCTACCGCGCGCGTCTCGGCACGCCAATGACTTTCGTCCGAAACCCAGCCGGAACGCTGGGCAACATAGGTCCATGTCCGTATATATGCCAATCGTTTCGACAATGTGTCGATGTCGCCCTGAATCCGGTCGATGCGCCGGATCTGCCCTTCCAGCCAGTCGCCGGGCACGCCGCCCTCGCGCAGGAAGCCGAAGATCCGTGCCAGCAGCGTCGCATGCTCGACCGGAGAGATGGCGCGGAAATCCGGGATGCGGCAGACGTCCCAGAGCAGCCGCACGTCGCGGGGGTGCGACACCCTGTCGCGGATATCGGGCATGGCGGACAGCGCCTTGAGCGCGCGGATGTCGTCCGCCTCGCGCCCGCGCGCCAGCCATTCCGATTGCGGCTGCGTCTCGAGGCTTTGCAGCAGGCGCTCGACCGTGCCGAATTCCAGCGCCGCATTGCGCCACATCAGCCGGCTGATGGGCTGGAAGCGGTGGGTCTCGATGGCCTCGATCAGCCCCTCCTCCAGCGGGCCGGCATCGCCGGTGACCCCGAAGGTGCCCGGTTCGGTATGCCGTCCGGCGCGGCCGGCGATCTGGCCCAGCTCGTGCGGGAACAGCGGGCGATAGCGACGGCCGTCGAACTTCTCGGTGGCGGAAAAGGCGACGTGGCGGATGTCAAGGTTCAGCCCCATGCCGATGGCGTCGGTGGCGACCAGGTAATCCACCTCGCCCTGCTGATACATGGCGACCTGGGCGTTTCGGGTCCGGGGCGACAGCGCCCCCATCACCACGGCGCAGCCGCCCTTCTGGCGGCGGATCAGCTCGGCCGTGGCATAGACCTCCTCGACCGAGAAGCAGACGATGGCCGAGCGCGGCGGCATCCGGCTGATCTTCTTCGAGCCGGCCCAGCCGAGCGCCGAGAACCGCTCGCGCCGCATGAACTGCGCCTGCGGCACCAGGGCGGCGATGGCCGGGCGCATGGTGTCGCTGCCCAGCAGCAGCGTTTCGTGCAGGCCCCGCATGTTCAGCAGCCGGTCGGTGAAGACGTGGCCGCGCTCGGGATCGGCGCAAAGCTGGATCTCGTCGATGGCGACGAAATCGGCGCCGACCTCGGGCATGGCCTCGGTGGTGGCGACCCAGTATTGCACGCGTTCGGGGACGATGCGCTCCTCGCCCGTCACCAGCGCCACCACCGAGGGGCCGCGCGCCTTGACGATGCGGTCATAGACCTCGCGCGCCAGCAGGCGCAGCGGCAGGCCGATGACCCCCGTGCGATGCGCCAGCATCCGGTCGATGGCGTAATGCGTCTTGCCGGTATTGGTCGGGCCGAGGACGGCCGTGACCCGCGATCTGTCGTTCATTAGGCGTCCATGCCCTGCAGTTTCTGTTCAAGGCGCAGCACGGCGTCCTGCGCATCCTGTTGATGGGGATGGATCTCCAGGCTCCGGCGAAAGGCCTCCAGCGCGTCGCGGTCGTCGCCCAGCTCTTCCAGAATCGTGCCAAGCTGGGTCAGCGCGCCGAAATGGCGCGGCTCCAGCCGCAGCACCTCGCCCAGATCGGCCAGGGCCGGGCCGAAATCGCCATCCAGGTAAAAGGCGATCGAGCGCAGATACCAGCCGGCCGCGAAATCCGGTGCGTGATCGGTCAGCGCCGTCAGGTGGCCGATGGCGGTGGCGGTGTCGCCCGCATCCAGCGCCGCCTCGCCGCGCTTGTAAAGCAGATCCATCGCCGCCGATCCCGAGCGCGACCAGATGCGCAGGATGTCGGTCTCGGCCCGGGCCCAGGTCTCGCCGCCCGGCTGGGCCAGCTCGGCGAACAGCAGGTCCAGATCCTCGCGCTCGCGCAGCCGCGCCTCGGCCGTGGGCTCCGAGGGGGCGGCGGGTTCGGACAGCGGGCTTTCCGGCGCCGGATCGCCCTCATTTTCAGGAGAATTTTCTTGCGGCCCCTCGTCCTGAACAGGTATCGCTTGGGGGACCTGCGCCAGGGGCGCGGCCTGCCCCGGCTGCGCGCCGGCGAAGCCGGTCAGCCCCAGCAGAAGCGCTGCCGCAACGGCACGATGGAAATGGGGGACTGGCAAAAGCATATTCACCATGTAACTTTCCCCATCGTCTAATTCCAGACACGAGAACAGGAGATCGAGAATGAGCAAAGTGGTCGAGGCCGCCGTGGCCGCGCTGGACGAAAAGGCCAAGGGCTTCGACGGCACCGCCAAATTCGTCATCGAGGGCGAGGGCTCGGTCTATATCGACGCCGAGGGCGCCCGCGCCGGCGATGACGAGGCCGAGGTGACCCTGACCGCCAGCCGCGAAACCTTCGAGGGCCTGCTTTCGGGCGACGTGAACCCCACCACCGCCTTCATGACCGGCAAGCTGCGGGTGGACGGCTCGATGGGCACGGCGATGAAGCTCGGGGCGCTGCTCTCGTAAGCGATGAAGCCCGCACCCTTCAACACGCTGCCCGGCGACCCCATCCCCACGGCCCGCGCCTTCTGGCTGCGGGCCGAGGACGGGGTGCGGCTGCGCGCGGCGCATTGGGCGGCGGGGGGCGCCTCGGGGACGGTTCTGCTGTTCCCGGGCCGCACCGAATACCTGGAAAAATACGGCGAGGTCGCGGCGGACCTGAACGCCGCCGGGCTGGACGTGCTGGCGCTGGACTGGCGCGGACAGGGCATGTCCGACCGGCTGCAGGCCAATGTCCGGCCCGGCCATATCGGCAGCTTCGCCGATTACCAGCGCGACGTGGTCGAGCTGGTGGTCGCGGCGCAGGAACTGGACCTGCCCCGGCCCTGGCATCTGCTGGCGCATTCCATGGGCGGCACCATCGGCCTTGCCGCGCTCGAAGCCGGACTGCCGGTGCAAAGCGCGGTCTTCTCGGCCCCGATGTGGGGCATCAACCTGCGCCGCGTGCCCGAGGCGGCGGCAATGGCCCTTGCCGTGACCCTGTGCCGCCTTGGCCGGGGCGGGCATCCCGCCCCCGGTTCGGGGGGCGAGGAAAGCTTCGTGCTGCTGGACCCGTTCCACGACAACCTGCTGACCCATGACGGCCGGCGCTGGGGCCGGCTGGTGGCCGAGGCCGCGACCTGGCCCGACATCTCGGTCGGGGGCGCCAGCAACGACTGGCTGCGCGCCGCCTTGCTGGAATGCCGCCGCCTCGCCGCCCTGCCCGCCCCGGCCCTGCCGGCGCTGATCGCGCTCGGCGACTGCGAAAGGATCGTCTCGCCCCGGGCCATCCGCAGCCGCGCCGCCGCCTGGCCCGGCGCCAGGCTGCTGGAACTGTCCGATTGCCGCCACGAGCCGATGATGGAGCGCGACCCCGTCCGCAGCCGCTTCATCGAGGCCGCGATCGCCCATTTCGCCGCCTCCGCCGCGGCCTGAAGCGGGGCGGCGCCGGCAATTCCGCCCATCGAACGGGTTGCAGCCCGGCCGTTCAGAGGTCACATCTTGACCATATGAAAGGACCGACAATGACGATTTCCGCCCGCCGCCCCCTGGACCGCATCCTGCCGCGTGACGAGAACGCCCTGCCCGTCGCAGCCGAAACCCCCGATCTGGGCGCGCTGCCGGAATGGGACCTGAGCGATCTTTACCCCGCCCCCGATTCGCCCGCGCTGACCCGCGATCTCGAGGCGGTGGAGCAGGCCTGCAGCAGCTTCGCCCGCGATTACGAAGGCAAGCTGGCCTCGCTGGACCCCGGCAAGATGCTGGACTGCATCGAACGCTATCAGCAGATCGACATCCTGGCCGGGCGGATCATGTCCTATGCCGGGCTGCGCTACTACCAGAACACCACCGACGCGGCGCGCGCAAAGCAGATGGGCGACCTGCAGGACCGCATCACGGTCGCCACCACCAAGCTCGTGTTCTTCAGCCTGGAATTCAACCGCATCCCGGACGCGCGCTATGACGAGGTCTTCGCCGCCCCGAACGGCCCGGCGCGCTACAGGCCGGTCTTCGACCGCATGCGCGCCATGCGCCCCTACCAGCTCTCGAACGAGCTGGAACGATTCCTGCACGACAATTCCGTGGTCGGCGCCGCCGCCTGGAACCGGCTCTTCGACGAAACCACGGCGGGCCTGACCTTCGACGTCGCGGGCGAGGAACTGGGGCTGGAGGCCACGCTGAACCTGCTGACCGACCACGACCGCGGCCGGCGCGAGGCCGGCGCCCGCGCCCTGGCCGAGGTCTTCGGCCGGAACGTCAAGCTCTTCTCCCGCATCCACAACACGCTGGCCAAGGAAAAGGCCATCGAGGACAAGTGGCGCAAGATGCCGACCCCGCAGACCGCGCGCCACCTGTCGAACCATGTCGAGCCGGAAGTGGTCGAGGCGCTGCGCGACGCCGTCACCGCCGCCTATCCGCGCCTGTCGCATCGCTACTACCGGCTCAAGGCCCGCTGGCTCGGCCTCGACAAGCTGCAGATCTGGGATCGCAACGCGCCGCTGCCCAGTGAAAGCCCCCGCCTGATCCCCTGGACCGAGGCGCAGGCGACCGTGCTGGACGCCTATGCCGGCTTCTCGCCGAAACTGGCGGAACTGGCGCAGCCCTTCTTCGACAAGGGCTGGATCGACGCGGCGGTGAAGCCCGGAAAGGCGCCGGGCGCCTTCGCCCATCCGACCGTGACGACGGTGCATCCCTATGTGCTGCTGAACTACCTGGGCAAGCCGCGCGACGTGATGACGCTGGCGCATGAACTGGGCCATGGCGTGCACCAGCGGCTGGCAGCGGCGCAGGGCGAATTGCTGGCCGCGACGCCGCTGACCCTGGCCGAGACCGCCTCGGTCTTCGGCGAGATGCTGACCTTCCGCGCCCTGCTGGCGAGGACCGCCGACAAGGCGCAGCGCAAGGCGCTGCTTGCCGGCAAGGTCGAGGACATGATCAACACGGTGGTGCGCCAGATCGCCTTCTACGACTTCGAATGCAAGCTGCACGCCGCCCGCGCCAGGGGCGAGCTGACGCCGGACGACATCAATGCGCTCTGGATGTCGGTGCAGGCGGAATCGCTGGGCGACGCCTTCGAGTTCATGCCGGGCTACGAGACCTTCTGGACCTATGTGCCGCATTTCGTGCATTCGCCCTTCTACGTCTATGCCTATGCCTTCGGCGACGGGCTGGTGAACGCGCTCTATGCCGCCTACGAGGACGGGCTGCCCGACTTCCAGGCGAAATATTTCGATCTCCTGGCGGCGGGCGGCTCGCGCCATCACAAGGAACTGCTGGCACCCTTCGGCCTTGATGCCTCCGATCCGGCCTTCTGGGACAAGGGCCTGTCCATGATCGAAGGCTTCATCGACGAGCTCGAGGCGATGGAGGGCTGATCCGTCGCGGCCGGGGGCGCTTCGCCCCCCGGACCCCCCGAGGATATTTATGCAAGAAAGAAGCCGGGAAGCCGGGTTTTGCTTCTTTCT
>WKJB01000031.1_pt1 | contig 59808 bp, 59 predicted proteins | sample 5403331 | NCBI WGS metagenome assembly WKJB01 (sample SAMN13198853, study PRJNA488119) | plastic metagenome | isolation source: water-polyurethane dispersion (WPUD) containing a polyether... | place: Mexico: Mexico City | collected 2016 | reverse complement strand
TCGTCCCGGAGGTCTTCGCCTACCTCAGGCGTTCACAACGTGTCGAGGAAGAACAGCTAGGCGCCGACCGCCGCCGGGCGCGAAGCCTCCGCCCCCCACGAGCCGCGCGAACGCCTCGGCGGCGGGCCCGTCGAGCTCGTCGTGCCGCGCGCGGTACACCGCGAATGAGCGGTCGGCGGGCCAGTCGGGGTCCATGAACTCGCGCGGCAGGCGCGGGTCGGCCCGCAGGAGCGCGAGCCAGTCGGCGACGAGCATCGTGCGCGCCGAGATCGGGTTGGGGCTGCCGTCGGTCACCCCCGCCCGGCCCCACGTGTCGATGAAGGCGAGGTGGGCGGCGCGGATGGCCTCGACGTCCCACGCGGCCCGTACCGACTCCGCCATCGAGAAGCCCGGGAGCTCGCGCGCCCGGAACGCCGTGAGCGCGCCCGCCGGCAGGTCGACCTGCAGCGGCTCGAGCACGGCGGCCATGTCGACCTCCCCCGGCGCGAGCCACAGCCCGTCGCGAAGCGGGGCGAAGCCCGCCCAGGTGAGAGTCGCGCGCAGGCGGTGGCGCAGGATGCGCTGCCCCTCGGGCAGAGTGAAGGTCACGAGGGTCCAGCCACCGCCGTGCGGGGTGAAGGGGTCGCTCTGCCGCACGCGCTGACCGCCCTCGCACAGCACCGCCTCCGCCTCCGGCGTCAGCTCGAACTCGATCTCACGCCCCCTCCGGTACCGGTGCAGGAGCCCGCGGGAGCTCATGCGGTCGAGGGTCGAGCGCGCGGCGGGCGCCGCGACGCCGGCCCCTTCGAGCACCTCGAGGATGACGCTCGCGCGCAGCGGATCGCTGTGGCGGTCGAGCACGAACTCGCCGAGGAAGGCGAGCAGGAGCTGCTTCGGCGCACGACTCCTCATGACTCACCATCCTCCCGTGCCGACGACGGCCGTCCCGACACCCTCACGCGCCCGGCCGGACCGCTTCGCCGCGCTTGGCGCGCTGGATCTGCTCGTAAACGTGGGTGCGCAGCTCCGTGAACCGGGGCAGCGCGCGTCTGCGCGCGAGCCCACGATCGCGTTCAAGCACTTCGCCTACGAGGGCCTCGTGGCCCGCGCCCGCGCCGAGATCGAGTGGGCGGACGCGGGCCTCGCGCTCGTCGAGCGGCTCGCGGAGGGCGGGCCCGACGGCCCCGCCCGGCTCAGCGACCGAAGCGGAGACGCCGCAGCAGCTGGGCGTTGAGGGCGACGATCACGGTCGACGCGCTCATGAGCACCGCGGCGAGCCACGGCGGCATGAGGAATCCGACGCCCGCGAGCACCCCCGCCGCGAGCGGGAGGCCGACGGCGTTGTAGCCGGCCGCCCACCACAGGTTCTGCAGCATCTTCCGGTAGCTCGCGCGGCTCAGCGTGATGGTGTCGACGACGCCCCGCGGATCGGACGACGCGAGCACGACGCCCGCGGACTCGATCGCGACGTCTGTGCCCGCGCCGATCGCGATGCCGAGGTCGGCGGTCGCGAGCGCGGGGGCGTCGTTGATGCCGTCGCCCACCATCGCGACGCGGGCCGCGCCGCCGCGCTGGAGCGCCGCGACCTCGCCTGCCTTCTGGTCGGGCAGCACCTCGGCCCGCACCTCGTCGATGCCGAGCCGCTTCGCGACGTGGTCGGCGACGACGTGCGAGTCGCCCGTGAGCATCGCGACGCGCACGCCGCGCGCGTGGAGCGCCCGCACGGCCTCCGCCGACTCGGGGCGCACGCGGTCGGCGATCGCGAACACGGCGAGCACGCGCGCATCCGCGTCGCCGCCCTCGACGAGCGACACGGCGGTCGAGCCCTCGGCGCCCGCGTCGCGCACGGCGTGCACGAGGGCGGTGTCGAGGCGTATGCCGCGCTCGGTCAGGTAGCGACCGCTCGCGACGGCGAGCTCGCGTCCGTCGACGGTCGCCGTCGCGCCGCGGCCCGCGAGGGCCCGGAAGCCGGTGGAGCTCGGCACGGCGAGTCCGCGCTCGCGCGCGGCGTCGACGATCGCGCGTCCGATCGGGTGCTCGCTTCGCCCTTCGACGGCGGCCGCGAGCGCGAGCGCCTCGTCCTCGGTGACGCCGTCGAAGACGGTGACGGTTGCGACGGCCTGACGCCCCTCGGTGAGGGTGCCCGTCTTGTCGAAGAGCACGACGTCGACGTCCTTCGCATCCTCGAGGGCCGCGCGGCTGCGGATGAGGATGCCGCGGCGGGCGCCGATCGCGGTCGACAGCTGCGCGACGAGGGGGATGGCGAGGCCGAGCGCGTGCGGGCACGCGATCACGAGCACCGCGACGACGCGCTCGAGCACGAAGGCCGGGTCGTCGGGGCGCAGCAGCCACCACGCGGCGAGCGTGAGGACGGCGGCACCGAGGGCCACGTAGAAGAGCAGCGCCGCGGCGCGGTCCGCGAGCAGCTGCGCGGGAGACCGGCTCGCCTGCGCGTCGGCGACGAGGCGCATGATGCCCGCGAGCGCGGTGTCGCCGCCCGTGCGCGCGACCTCGACCGTGAGCGATCCGGAGGCGAGGGAGCCCGCGACGACCGCGTCGCCCTCGCCCTTCGCGACAGGGGTCGACTCGCCCGTGAGGAGCGACTCGTCGACCTCCGCGGTCCCCTCGACGATCGTGCCGTCGGCGGGGATCGCCGCGCCGGGTCGCACGAGCACGCGGTCCCCCACCACGAGCTCGGCGCGGGCGACCGTGACGGGCTCCCCGTGCCGCAGCACCTCTGCCTCGTCGGGCAGGAGCTTCGCGAGCTCGCCGAGCGCGTTCTGCGCACCCTGCACGGCCGACATCTCGATCCAGTGGCCGAGCAGCATGATCGTCACGAGCGTCGCGAGCTCCCACCAGAAGTCCATGCCGGGCAGGCCGAGCATCACGGCGACGGAGTACGCGGTCGACACGACGATCGCGAGCGAGATGAGGGTCATCATCCCCGGGCTCTTCGCCCGTAGCTCGTGCCACGCGCCCTGCAGGAAGACGCGGCCCCCGATCGCGACGATCGCCGCGCCGAACACCGCGGGGATCCACTCGCTGCCGGGGAAGCGCGGGCCGTCGAGACCGAGGATGTCCTGCAGCCCCGTCGAGAACACGACGGTCGGTATCGTCAGCGCGAGGCTGATCCAGAACAGCCGCCGGAATCGCAGCGGATCGTGGCCGTGCGCCGCATGATCGTGCACGCCGTGGTCGTGCGCCGCGTGGTCGTGAGCGACCGCTGGTTGAGTAGCCGCCGCAGGCGGCGTGTCGAAACCAGCCCCATGGTGCTCGTGCCCTGCGTGCTCGTGATGCTCTGTGTGCCCGTGGTGCTCTGTGTGCTCGTGGTGCCCGTGGTGCTCGTGCTCGTGCCCGCTCATCACGCACCCCGGTTCTGCTGGAGCTCGAAGACGGCGAGCAACTCGGCGACCGCCCGGTCGCGCGTCTCGCCGCCCTCGTCGAACATGTGCGACACATGGGTGCGCAGGTGGTTCTCGACGAGCAGCTTGTTCAGGCTGCCGAGCGACTTCTGGATCGCGAGCGTCTGCGTGATGATGTCGACGCAGTACGCCTCGTCCTCGATCATCTTCTCCACGCCGCGCAGCTGCCCCTGGAGGATGCGCGCGCGGTGGAGGGCACGCTTCTTGATGTCGTCGATCATGACGACAGGGTATACCCCTCGGGGGTATATCGGCAGGATCAGTCCCCGAATACCTCGTGCAGGATGCGCAGGTTCTCGCCCTCGGTGTGCGCGCCGCCGCCCTCGTGACCGTTGAAGGGGAAGACCTCGATGCTCTTGGGCCCCGCGTAGGCGTTGTAGGCGCCGAAGACCGTGGACGGCTTGCAGATCTCGTCCATGAGGGCGACCGTGAACCACGCGGGGACCGTCGCACGGCGGGCGAAGTTGACGCCGTCGAAGTACGACAGGGTCTCGAGCACGGAGGCCGTGGGCGTCCGGTGCTGCGCCAGGTAGCGCACGAGCTCGCGGTAGGGGTCGGAGTCGTGGATCGTGATGGCGCGCGGGAAGTCGCACAGGAACGGCACCTGCGGCAGCGCGGCCACGAGACCGTCGACGAGCCCCGCGACGGCGAGCGTGATGCCGCCGCCCTGGCTGCCGCCCGCGATCGCGATGCGCGAGGAGTCGACGACGTCGAGCGTGCGCACGACGTCGATGGCGCGCACGGCGTCCGTGAACAGCCGGCGGTAGTAGTAGGTCTCGCGGCTGTGGATGCCGCGGGTCATGACGCCGGGGCTCTGCGGTCCCGTCTCGCCCGAGTCGGGCGTCGCGCCGATCGACCAGCCCGAGCCCTGCCCGCGTGTGTCCATCACGAAGTGCGCGAACCCGCCGGCCGAGTACAGGAGGTTCTCGGTCGGGCGGCCGCGGCCTCCGCCGTAGCCCTGGTACTGCACGACCGTCGGCAGCGGACCCGTGGCCCCGCGCGGCACGCGCAGCCACGCGCGGATGGGCTGCCCCTGGAAGCCGGGGAACGTCACGTCCCACACGTCGACCGTGCGCAGGCCCGCGTCGACCTTCTCGAGACGGGCCTCGGCGGGGGCGGCGGCGCGGCTCTCGGCGAGGGTCGCGTCCCAGAACGCGTCGAAGTCGGCGGGATCGGTCTGGCTGCTGCGGTACTCGCGCAACTCGGCCTCAGGAAGGTCGACGAACATGCAAGAACTCCTTGGTCCTCTCCACCATAGCCAGCGAGGCATAGGCTCCCTTCCATGAACGTCACGAAGTACGAGCACTCCGCCATGGTCGTCAGCAAGGGAAGCGACCGACTCGTGATCGACCCGGGCTCGTTCCTCGCGAGCCTGCCCGACACCTCCGGGATCGTCGGCATCGTGATCACGCACGAGCACGCCGACCACTTCTCGGTCGACCGCGTCTCCGAGCTCGTCGAGGCGAACCCCGACGCGCGCGTGCTGGGTCCGCAGGGGGCGGCGGATGCGGCGGCCGCGTCCGGCGTCGAGGTCGAGGTCGTCGCGGCGGGCGACGAGGTCGAGGTGGGACCGTTCACGCTGCACTTCTTCGGCGAGAAGCACAACCTCATCCACTCCTCGATCCCCGTGATCGACAACGTCGGCGTGCTCGTGGACGGCGGCTTCTACTACGGCGGCGACTCCTACACGGTGCCCGAGGGCGTCGACGTCGAGCTGCTCGCGGCGCCGCTCGGCGCCCCGTGGCTCAAGGTCGGCGAGGCGATGGACTACGTGCTCGCCGTGAAGCCCCGCCGTGCGTTCCCCGTGCACGACATGACGCTCTCGGTCGCCGGCAAGAAGATGCACAACGACCGCCTGCAGTGGGCGACCGAGCAGGGCGGCGGCGAGTACAGCATCCTCGAGCCCGGCGACTCGATCGACCTCTGACCCGATCCGAGGGGCAGCTGCGCGCCCACCGACGACGACGGCCCCCACCCGTGCTCGACGGGTGGGGGCCGCTGCGCGTACGGCGGGTCAGCCGAGCTGCACGTAGATGTCGTTGCCCCAGATGGAGCTGATGAGCAGCACCGAGCCCGGGACCTCGTCCGCCGGGACCTCGAAGACGAGGTTGACCTCGGCGGTCTCTCCCGCGGCGAGCTCGGGGGCCTGGTAGATCGACCCCGGGTAGGTGACGTAGCTCTGGTCGTACTCCTCGCCGTTCTGCGTGACGAGTGCGGTGAAGAGCATGTAGGGCAGGTCGGTGTCCTCGCCGAGGTAGGTGACCGTCATCGGCACCACGACGTAGGTGGAGCCCGCCTCGGGCTGCGCGTTGTACTCGTCGGCGGCGAGCACGTCGGCGGTCGCGTCGAGGTTCGGCGCGCCGACGACGACCTGCCACTGGTCGACGCCCTCGTAGTCGGTGAAGGTGACCGTGTCGCCCGGCGCGGCGGGGTTGTCGACGCCGCCGAGCGCATCCGGGTCGTCGGCGCCGAAGTGGGGTTCGGTGATGACCGGGTCGTCGTCCCACACGAAGTCGTCGCTCGATGTCGGGATGCTCGCGAAGAGGATCGCCATGAGGATGCTGATGGCAGCGGTCATGAGGAGTGCGACGCCCGAGACGATCGTGCCCGCGATCGCGAGCCCCTTGGCCTTGTTCTTCATGACGAGCCCGACGATGCCGAGCACGATGCCGACGATGGCGAGGAACACGAAGAAGAACCCGACGAACGGGATCCAGCCGACCGTGATGCCGAACAGGAACGCCACACCGCCGAGGATGAGCGACGCGAGGCCGACGCCGTTGAAGCGCGAGGGGCCTGCGGGTGCGGCCGCGTAGGCGGGGTTCGCGTAGGCGGTCTGGGCGCCGGCGGCACCGGGAGCTGCGTAGGGGTCGGCACCGGGCGCCGCATACGGGTTGGAGGGCGCGGCGTACGGGTTCTCCGGCTGCGCCGCGGCGGGCGCGGGCGGGACCGGGGCGGCGGGGGCCGCGTACGGGTCGGCCGGCTGCTCGGCCGCGGCCGGCACGGGCGGCACGGGCGCGGCGGGAGCGGCGTAGGGGTTCACGGGCGCGGCAGGCGCCGACGTCGGGACGGTCGTCGAGGGCGGCGCATAGGGGTTCACCGGCTCGGGAGCGGCGAACGGCTCCGCGGGCTGCTCCGCAGCGGGCGCGGCGGTGTCCGGTGCAGCGGGGGCGGCGGGCGCCGGGGGCACGGGCGGCACGGAGGGCACGTCGGCGGACGGTGCGGGAGGGATCGGAGGGATCTGGTCGTCGCCGGCGGCGCCGGGCTGCTGCGAATCGGACATGAGGACGAGTCTGCCCTGTCTACCCGCCCTCCCGCGAACGGGGCACGCGGGGAGTTCTCCCCGTGGCGGATGATGAGTCGGGTGAGCGAGATCGTCGAGGTCTGGGGGCCGCTCCGGCTCCAGGAGCTCGTCGACGCCATCGCCCCGGCCCTGCGCGTCCGGGGGCGCCGCACCCAGGTCTCGATCGCAGGGGCGGAGGTCGCCACGACCATCGTCACCGAGGACGCCCTCGTCGTGACGACGTATCCCATCGACGGCGCCCGCGAGCCGTGGGAGCCCGACTGGCGCGTGTCCGTGGCGGGCGACGGGACGGTCGAGGCACGTCGCGCGCTCATGGCGGAGCTCTGCCGGCACCTCGTCGCGACGACGCCGTGGGCTGTCGTCGCGAACAGCTCCGACGACTCGACCGGGTACGTGGAGCGCCCTCCCGCGGGGTGGACGGGCTGGCGCTGAGAACGAGAGAACCCCCGCCGGAGCGGGGGTCAGGGGTGGACTGAAGAACCACCACTCATACTGTCACAACACTACCGTTTTCGGTATAGTTGTGACATGGCAGCTGAGGCGAAGTACCGAGAAGTGGTGCGCGAGATCGCGCTCGACCACTATGGCTACGTCACCACACGGGAAGCAGCGGAGGCCGGGGTCCCGCCGATCGAGCTTCCCAAGCTCGCGGCGCGGGGCGGGGTCGAGAACGTCGCCTACGGCCTGTACCGCGTGGCTGACATCCCTCCAACGCCCTACGACCAATACGCAGAAGCGCTGCTCCGGGTCGGAGAGGATGCGTATCTGCATGGCGAATCCGTCCTGGCACTGTTCGGTCTTGCCGACGTGAATCCGCGGCAGGTGAGGGTCGCCGTCCCCCGCCGTGCCAGGCCGCGGCTTCCTGCCTCCATCGAGTTGACTCAGGTCGCCCCTGGCGCACGCACCACCTTCTATGAGGGGCTGAGAGCACAACCGGTTGCCGACGCTCTCACCGAGTGCCGCGGTCGTATTCAGGGCGAACGACTCCTGTCGGCAGCCAAGCAGGCGAGAGCAGAGGGTCTCCTGACCACGGCCGAATGGCAGCACGTGCGAAAGGAACTCCAGCGATGAGCTATGACACGCCGCCGCCGAACCTCCGCTCTCTGGAGCAGCGGATCCGCAATCTCGAAGGAGACGAAGGACTCGCTTCTCGTCGGCGTGTGGGGATGGCGCTGGTCGTCGTCGGGCAGATGCTGCCCGACGGCGCCGTCAAAGGTGGAAGCGCGATGGCGCTGCGCTTCGGTCGCGGCACTCGATTCACGAGGGATCTCGATGCGGCCAGACGTGGGCCTCTGCATCAGTTCCGCAGCGATTTCGAGGAGTCCCTCGCCGCAGGATGGGCGGGATTCACAGGTCGGCTCATCGAAAAGCAAACACCGCGCCCCACGGGAGTGCCGACCGCGTACGTCATGCAGCCGTTCGAGGTGAAACTCGACTATCGGGGCCGCTCATGGTGCACGGTTGCCTTCGAGCTGGGCCACAACGAGATCGGTGACGCAGAAGAGCCCGAGTACCGGCTCGCGCACGACCTCGCGGAGCTTTTTACCGAGGTCGGCCTCGAAGCACCCCGGCCGGTTCCTGTTCTGCGGGCAGATCACCAGATCGCGCAGAAGCTTCACGCACTCTCGGCAGCAGGAAGTGAGCGGGCACACGACCTGGTCGATCTTCAGATTCTCGAGGCTGACGAACCGGTGGATCTGTCGTTGACCAAGGCGACGTGTACGAGGCTCTTCGAATATCGACGTCAGCAGACATGGCCGCCACGCATAGCCGTCGGAGATCGTTGGGAGACCCTCTACGAGGAAGCAGCCGACGGACTCGACGTCCTGGCAACGGCCGATGAGGCGATCGTCTGGGTCAACGACTTCATCGCACGCATCGCGAGGAGCTGATCCCTCAGCTCCTCACCTCAGCGGTTTATTGAGTTCCCAACGACGTTCTCCGTAGCCGGGCTCGACACCCATCAAACGCGCTGCTTGCGCGCGGCGAGGAAGCGCTCAACCCGTTCAGAGCGAGTGACACCGACCGGCACCGACCTGTTCTCCAACCAGCAGGTGGGCGGGCACCGACGTGCTCCGCGAGAATTGATCGCGATGGTGCGTCCCGACGTGATGTGCCCGAGCCGGAAGAAGGAAGATGGCATCCGAGAAGTTCGAGGCACCGGATCTTCAGAAGTTCAGCGCCGCGCTGCGCCCCGACGCCGATCATCTGGACGACCTTTGGCGTCGTCCCGAGCCACAGCTTCTCCCTGTCCCCTCGGTGGTGCGGGGTTTCCGCATCCGCATCGATCTGCAGCGCACGAAGCCGCCGGTGTGGCGACGTATCGAGGTGCCCGGCGACATCCTCCTCCCGCGGTTGCACGAGGTGATCCAGGCGGCGATGGGATGGACCGACAGCCACCTGCACCGTTTCCGCACGAGCAATGACCGGAACCCTCCCGAGTTCCTCACGCAGTTCGACCTCGACGAGGGCGACGAAGGGATGCTCGAAGACGACGTGCGTCTCGATCAGGTCCTGTCTGCCGAGGGCGACCGAGTCTGGTACGACTACGACTTCGGAGATGACTGGAAGCACGTCCTGCGCGTCGAGAAAGTGCTCGACAACGCGCCTTCGACTCCGGTGTGCGTCGGAGGGAGGCTCGCCTGCCCTCCAGAGGACTGCGGCGGCGTCTGGGGTTACGCCGAACTCGCGGACTGGGTGCGCAGCGACTACGACGACGCGCTCCGCCCTGAGGTGTTCGACAGCACAGCGGAGGGACGCGCCTGGCTGCCCGGCGGCTGGCACCCCGACGTATTCGACATCGATGGGGCGAACGAAATGATCGCCGCGGTCACCGCAGAGCCGATCCCGGTCGTCGAGGAACTCGAGTCTCTGCTCGAACTTGCCCGAAACCGCGGCGCACGCGGCCTGCGCGACGCGCTCGCTCATCCGGCCGCCGCCGGTGTGACCGATATCAGCACCGACGAGGCTGCCGACCTCACCGAGCCGTTCCGTGTGCTGCTCGACACCGTCGGGGACGGCGTGGCGCTCACCGGCGCCGGGTACCTGAAGCCCGCCGCCGTCGAGCAGATCGCACACCGCACAGGCATCACCGAATGGTGGATCGGCAAGGCCAACCGCGAAGACCTCACCTGGCCCGTCTGGGAACTCCGCGCCACGGCGCGGGCACTGGGGCTCGTGTCTGTGCGCAAGGGCGGCATCGCTCCGACTCAGGCCATCGCCAAACGCCGAGGCGACCCGCGCGCGATCCTGCGGCACATCACCGGCAGACTCCCGCTCGGAACAACCCCCGCCGAACGGCACGCCGGATGGATGGCACTCACCGTCGTCGCCAATGAGACACCCGCGGAACTGTGGGAGTCACGCATCAGCGAACTCCTCTTCGACCTCGGCTGGCGCGACCGCGAGGACCCCTACCGTGCACCCTCCCCCGACAGCCCCACGCTCGATGCGCTCAACCTGCTCGCGGGCACGATCCGCGCGAACTGGAGGCCCGAGGGCGTGAACGCCGCCGTCGCAGCCATCGCCCGGGCCGTCATACGGGCTTGACCGTGTGGTCACCGGATCGGCTGCGGCCAGGTCCGACAGAAACCGTCACAGGTCCGTCCTACCTGTGGCGGATCCTGTCGGGTCGGACGGCGTGACGGATGCCGTCGAGGTATGCGCGCCCTGCGGCGCTATCTCGCGTGGCACGACTCATCGGGCACTCGCAACATCGAGCGCAGCGCGCATCGGCCCAAACGTCCCCAGCGCTTCCGCATACTCCAGCAGCAGTGCCGGCTTCGAGTTCGGCGCTGCCAGGTATCGGTGAAGCGCGGCGTTCGCAGTCGGCTCACCAAGGCGTCTCCGAAATCTCATGAGATCCGCTACCGTCCTCGCCGCACTGTAGATTCGCACCGGTTCTCCCGGCCCCGCCTCAAACGCGGTCACACCGAGTTCGAACGTGGCCTCCTCGAATCGGAACACTGTCACGGGCGGGTAAGCGATCACCGGCGTATGCGACCGTTTGGGAACCGCGATCTGTAGCGACGCCGGCATCTCGACCACGACAACGTGCCGTTCTCGGCACGCACCCTCACCGTCGGCAGCCGCGCCTCCGCCGCCTCCGCGATGGTCGATGCGGCGGTGACGATGGCCTTCGTGTGCGTCGTCAGCATCTTCGCGCGTGACAACAGCTCGTCGCGGGCGTCAGACTCGGTTGCACCTTCGGCGCGGAGCTGCGCCAGCTCGCCGGAGTCGTCGCGCATCCGGGCGCGTGCCCGCCACTTGCCGCTCGCGAGCTGTGTCACCTGCACCTGGCCGACCTCGCCCGCGGCGATCTTCGGCCTAGCCATGACGCTGCTCCCGCGCCCAGGCGAGTGCGTCATCACGGTCGTACTTCACGTGTCGGCCGAGCTTCAGCCATGGCGGCCCCGACTTCGTGAGCCGCCAGCCTTCGAGCGTGCGCTCGGGCACGCCCAGCAGCGCGGCGACCTCGGCCTGGGTCAGGAACGCGGGCTCGACCTCGATGCGTGCATGAGCTTCCATGCCAGACAGGTGCGAAGCGCGTACCCACGCGAACCAGCGGGGGCGAGTGCGTACCTCATCAGCAGAGACGACCGCGAAACTCGCCCCGTGGAGGTTTCTGGTCACCAATCTGGTCACTGGACGCCAGATCAGGCCACTCGATGGAGTGAGGAGGGAGCCGGACTTCCTAGGGAACTCTAGCGATTCGTTGCTGGGGTACCTGGACTCGAACCAAGAACAACTGAACCAGAATCAGCCGTGTTGCCAATTACACCATACCCCACCGTTCCGGCCGGGGGCCGAGCGGTGCTGTCCGGGCGAACCCGAACCGACTAGACACTTTACCCTACGGATGAGGCCCCTCCGAACCGAGGGGCCGCCCCGCGTCAGAGCGCCTGGCGGAAACGCTCGAGGCGGGCGAGCGTCGACTCCTTGCCGAGGATCTCCATCGACTCGAAGAGCGGCGGGCTGATGCGGCGCCCCGAGATGGCGGTGCGCAGCGGGCCGAAGGCGGTGCGCGGCTTGAGGCCGGGGCCGCCCTCCTCGACGGGGGTGAGGAGGGCCTTACGCAGCGCCTCCTCGATCTCGACACGGCCGAACTCCGTGAGCCCCTCGAGAGCGGCCTCCGACGCGTCGAGCACGAGGCGCGCCTCGTCGGCGTCCTTCGGCATCGCGTCATGCTCGTACTCGAGCCCGTCGTCGGGCGTGAAGAGGAAGGCGAGCATGCCGCGCGCCTCGCTCAGCACCGTCACGCGCTCCTGGATGAGCGGCGCCGCCTCGCGCAGGATCGCCTGCTCGCGCTCCGTGGGCGGGTCCGAGAGGTAGCCCTCGAGGTACGGCACGATGCGCTGCTCGAAGTCGGCGACGTCGAGCATCCGGATGTGGTCGCCGTTGATCGCGTCGGCCTTCTTCTGGTCGAAACGCGCGGGGTTCGGGTTGACGTCGCGGATGTCGAACGCCGCCACGAACTCCGCCTGCGTGAAGACGTCGCGGTCGGGGCCGATCGACCAGCCCAGGAGCGCGAGGTAGTTGAGTAGGCCCTCCGGGATGAAACCGCGGTCCCGGTGGTGGAAGAGGTTCGACTCGGGATCGCGCTTGCTGAGCTTCTTCGCACCCTCGCCGTACACGAGCGGCATGTGCGCGTACTGCGGGATGAAGTCGGTGACGCCGAGCTCGATGAGCGCGAGGTAGAGCGCGATCTGGCGCGGGGTCGACGACAGGATGTCCTCGCCGCGGAACACGTGCGTCACGCCCATGAGCGCGTCGTCGACGGGGTTCACGAAGGTGTACAGCGGGGCGCCGTTGGGCCGCACGACGACGAAGTCGGTGAAGCTGCCGGCGGGGAACGTGATCTCGCCGCGGATGAGGTCGTGGAAGGTGAGGTCGGTGTCGGGCACGCGCAGGCGCAGGCTCGGCTTCCGCCCCTCGGCCCGGAAGGCCTCGCGCTCGGACTCGGTGAGCTCGCGCTCGAAGTTGTCGTAGCCCTGGCGCGGGTCGCGGCCGTTGGCGATGTTGCGCGCCTCCATCTCCTCCGGGGTCACGAACGACTCGTAGAGGTGGCCGGAGGCCTTCAGGCGCTCGATGAGGTCGAGGTAGATCTCGGTGCGCTGCGACTGGCGGTAGGGCGCGTGCGGGCCGCCTTTCTCGACGCCCTCGTCCCAGTCGATGCCGAGCCAGGTGAGCGCGTCGATGAGCTGCAGGTAGCTCTCCTCCGAGTCGCGCGCGGCATCCGTGTCCTCGACGCGGAACACGAGCTTGCCGCCCGTGTGGCGGGCGTAGGCCCAGTTGAAGAGAGCGGTGCGCACCATCCCGACGTGGGGGGTGCCGGTGGGCGAGGGGCAGAACCGCACGCGCACATCCGCGCCGGTCGCCGTGGAGAAGGGGAGCGACATCCCCTCGATCCTACTTGGGCCGGGTGGGCGCCGATTGCGAGACCTCAGCCCCAGGCGAGGGCGGCGGATGCGGCGAGCGCGAGCACGACGCCCACGATCTGCACGGGCATGAGCCGCTCCCGCAGCACCGTGAGCGCGAGCAGCACCGTGCCGAGCGGGTAGAGGGATGCGAGCACCCCCATGATCGCGAGCTGGCCCTGGTGCAGCCCCCACAGCAGGAGGGCGTTGGCGACGGCCATGAGGAGTCCCGCGGCGAGGGCGAAGAGGAGACCCGGGCGGCGGGCCTCAACGGGCGGAGCCTCGCGCCCGCCCCACCACGAGTCGCGGCGGACGACGCGGAACACGGCGAGCACGACGGCGAACAGGAGCGCGCCGCCGACGAGGTCGACGAGCAGCGGCGCATACTCCGACTCGGGCGGGGTCCACTCCATGAGGACGTTGTAGCCGCCGAAACCGACCCCCGAGGCGACGGCGAGCACGACCGCGCGCGCGCCGACGCGACCGCCCTGCTGCTCGCGGGTCACGCCGAGCAGCACGGCCGCGACGACGAGAGCCGCGAGCGCGACGTAGCCGAGCGGACGGAACCGCTCCCCCTGCAGGATGCCGCCCACCGCCGGGATGAGGGCCGCGACGGCCGCGGTCGTCGGCGAGATGACGCTCATCGGGCCGATCGCGAGGGCCGCGTAGAACGCCCAGATGGCGACCGCGCCCGCGAGGCCCGCGGCGAGCCCGAGCCACACGGCCTCCGCCGACCACACCGAGCCGACGGCGAAAGTCAGCACCGCGATCGGCGCCGCCGCGGCCGCGAAGCTCACGAGGCTCACGAGCAGCGGCGAGACGCGGCGCGACCCGAGGCCGCCGAAGAAGTCGGAGACGCCGTAGACGATCGCGCTCGCGAGGCCGACGAGCACGATCATGCGTTCATCTAAGCGGATGCCGCGGCGCGGGCCGAACGTCCCTGTCGGCGGGCGGCGTCCGGGGGGACGATGGGCGCGAGACGAAGGAGGACGCCATGGACGACGTCGTGAACCCCGTGGAGGTGCTCGACGAGCGGGAGTGCTGGGAGCTGCTCGAGCTCGCCCCGATGGGCCGGATCGCGCTCGCGGCGGCCGGCGAGCTCGACATCTTCCCCATCAACTTCGCGGTGCACGAGGGCGCGCTGTGGTTCCGCACGGCACCCGGCACGAAGCTCGTCGAGCTCACCGTCAACCCCGAGGTCGCCCTCGAGATCGACGGCTGGGACGAGGGCGAGGCCTTCAGCGTCGTCGTGAAGGGCGAGGCGGAGCGCCTCGAGCGCGGGAGCGAGATCGACGCCGCCGAGCGCCTGCCGCTCGCGCCGTGGGTGCCGACGCTCAAGTACCGCTGGGTGCGCATCCGACCGCGGACGCTGACCGGGAGGCGCTTCCGCCGCGGTCCGGAGCCCGAGCGCTTCTGAGCGGCCCCCCGCGGCCGTCGTCAGTAGATGTCGACGGTGAAGGCGGGCGGGTAGACCGCGATGCGCGGCGCCGTGAGGCCCGCGTCGGAGAACAGCTCGCGCACGCGGTCGCGTACGCGCTCGTTCGCGACCGTGATCGCGGCGACCGCCGAGAGCGGCACGGGTCCGCGCACGAGCAGCTCGGCGTCACGGAAGTCGGGGTCGGTCGCGTGCAGCCGGCGCAGCGCCTGCGTGCCCCCGACGACACCCACCGAGAACTGCGTGCCGACCGCGGCGGCGTCCCCGTCCGCGAAGACGATCTCGTCGCCGAGCGCGTCGACCGGCACGGCGAGGATCACGAAATCGGTGGCTTTGGACGCGCGGGCCGCATCCGACCAGTGCGCGCCCTCGGCGCCCTCGCGCAGCTCCTGCCAGCGCGTGGAGTCGGGCGAGATCGCGAACGACACGAACGAGGCGACGCTGAGGCCACCCGGCACGGTCGCCGTCTCGCGCAGCTCGCGCGTCGTGGCCGAGCTCACGTCGACGTCGGGCTCGGCGCCCGCGCGCAGCTCGCCGTCGAGCGCGATCGACTCGAGCGTGCGGATGTGCGTCACGTGGTGCACGCGACGGCCCGGCAGCTTGAGCGAGGCGGGGGCGCCGGCCGTGACCGGGGTGCGCAGGCTCGTCGTCCGGCTCGACGCACGCGGCGCGCTCGCGCGGGTCGCCGCGGGCCGCACGGCCTTCGGCGCCGGCGCGGGCGTCCGCGGGAAGCAGACGTCGCAGAGCCCCTCGTCGAAACCGTGAATGCACTCCGCCACCCCTCCACGCTACGTCACGCGCGGAGGGGCGGCGGCAGGGGATGCCGAGCCGTGGAAGCCGCGGCCGTCCCAGCCGTGGTGGTGCTTCCACTTCTTCCACTGGCCGTGGTCGTGGTGACGCCACTTGTGCGTCTTCACGTCGGCCGAGGTGTACACGGCGTGCGCGACGGCATCCGCCATCTCCTCGAGCACGACCGGGTCGATGTTCGCGGTCGTGTCGCAGGCCTGGTGGTAGCACGGGTCGCACGGCTCGCCCGCGGTGCCCCCGAAGATCGCGGCCTGCTCGTCGGTCTTGATGCCCTCGGCGCCCGTGAACAGACCGCCTGCGGGGATGCCGGCGTCGATGAAGGCGAAGTAGTCGCTGCGTCCGTCGAACGCGGTCGGCGCCGTCTCGAGGCCCTGCGATGCGAAGTAGTCGAGGAACAGCTGCTCGATCTCCGCCGAGCCCTCCGGACCCGTCTCGCCGAACGCGTCGCCGTCGTAGACGAACCGCACCGCGTTGGGCGAACCCACCATGTCGAAGTTGAGGTTGAGCGCGGTGTTCGCCACCTGCTCCTCGCTCAGCTGCGAGACGTAGTAGTCCGAGCCCTGCAGGCCGTCCTCCTCACCCGACCACCACGCGAACACGAGCTGGCTCGCGGGCTTCGACTTCGTGACGTCGAGGTGCGCGCCCACGACGACCTGCTTGGTCGGGTCGCCCTTCTTGCTCGTCGCGACGAGGTTGAAGGTGTCGACCGTCACCTGCGTCGTCTCGAGGACGATGCGGGCGGTGGGTGCCTCCGCGAGCGCGAAGGCCTCGCCGATCTCGAAGCTCGTCCCGATCACGGGGATCGTGCGCCCGAGCTCGCCGAGGGTGCCGAAGAGCACACCGAAGCGGTCGTCGCCCTCCACCTCGTTGCCCTGGTTGAACACGATGACGGCGGACGCGCCCGCGGCCTCCGCGTTCGCGGCCTTCGTGGCGAAGTCGCACGTGCCGCGCTGGACGAGCGCGATGTCGCCCTCGGCCTCCGCGATCACCTGCAGCTTCGCGAGGTGGAACCGGATCGACGTCGCGGTGACGGCTTTCCACAGCGTCGCGGAGCTGTTCTTGTCGTCCTTGCCGGGGCCGTGCCCATGGCCCGGTCCGTGTCCTCCCCCTTTGCCGGGCCAACCGCCCGCCGTCGCCGGTGAGGCGAGCCCGACGGCGAGGATCGCCCCCGTCAGGATTCAGCCCTGCTGGGCCTTGCGCGCGCGGGCCCGCTCCTCGTGCAGCCACTGCGGCGGGTCGGCGAGGATCGCCTGGATCTCGGCGGTCGTCATGGCATCCGCGACCCCGGCGCGGGCGAGGCCCGAGTTGGTGATGCCGAGTCGGCGCGAGACCTCGGAGCGCGGATGCGGCCCCTCGGCCCGCAGGGTGCGCAGCCACGCCGGCGGGTCGGTCTGGAGCGCCGCGAGCTCGTCGCGGGAGTGCTGGTTCTCGCGGAACTCGGCGGGGGCGGCCGGCAGGTAGATGCCGAGCTTCTTCGCCGCGGTCTGCGCCGAGAGGTACTGCACCTTGGGGGGCTTGGGCTGCTGGCGGCGGTCTTCGCGCGGCTCGTCGGTCATGTTCCGAGGGTAGCCTCGTGGACGTGCCCGTTCCCTTCGTCGTCGCGTTCGTGCCCGGGGCGACGCCCGGCAAGTGGGAGCGGATCTGGCGCGAGCGGATGCCGCGGAGCCCGCTCGAACTGCGGCCGCTCCCCCAGGAGGCGGCGCTCGCATCCCTCCGGGACGCCTCGGCGCACATGGCGCTCCTGCGCGACGTGACGGCCGACGACGAGCTCCACGCCATCCCGCTCTACCGGGAGCGCCCCGTCGTTGTCGCCCCGAAGGACCACCCTGTGGCGGCGTTCGACGAGCTCGCGCTCGCCGACCTCGAGGGCGAGACGATCCTCGAGGGGCAGGGCACCGACACGGTCGAGCTCGTCGCCGCGAACGTGGGCCTCGCGCTCATGCCGATGTCGGTGGCGCGGGCCCACTCGCGTCGCGACGTCATCGCGCGCCCCGTGATCGACGCGCCCGACTCCGGCATCGCCCTCGTCTGGCCGCGCTCCCTCGACGACCCGCGCGCCGACGCCTTCATCGGCATCGTGCGCGGCCGGACCGCCAACTCCTCCCGCTGACGCTCCCGTTTGTTGCACGCGCGCCGCGATTGAGCGGCGCGCGTGCAACAAAGCGGATCAAAGGACTGGTTGAGGCGGTAGTAGGCGGCGTTCGCGCGCACCTGGTCCTCGAACGAGCGGATGGTCGTGGTCTCGTCGATCACGAGGAGCTCGACGCTCGCGATGCGCGCGAAGTCCTCCCACGCCTCGATGCCCACCTGGTTCGTCATGACCGTGTGGTGCGCCGCACCCGCGATGAGCCACGAGGCGGAAGCGCTCGCGCTGGTCGCTGAGCGCGACCACGACGGCGGGGCCCGCCTCCGCCGTGAACACGAGACGCACGGGGTCGTCCTTGCCGCCGATGCCGAGCGGGTGGATCTCGAGGCTCGGCTTCATCGAGGTGAGGGACGGCGACACCTCGAGCATGTGGGCGCCGAGGATGAGCTCCTCGCCCGGGGTCATGTCGTAGGTGTAGTCCTCCATGAGGCTCGCGCCGCCGGGGAGGCCCGCGCCCATGACGGCGGCGATCCGCACGAGCACGGCCGTCTTCCAGTCGCCCTCCGCGCCGAAGCCGTAGCCGTCGGCCATGAGGCGCTGCACGGCGAGGCCCGGCAGCTGCTTGAGGTCGCCGAGGTCCTCGAACGAGTCGGTGAACGCGGTCGCGCCGACCTCCTCGAGGATCGAGCGGAGGCCGAGCTCGGTCGCGGCGCCGTAGCGCAGCGACTCGTGGCGCTCGCCGCCCGGCAGCAGCTCGGGGGCGACGTCGTACTCGTCGAGGTACACCTGCACGAGGGCGTCGATGTCGGCGTCCGCCTGCGCGTCGACGCGCGCGACGAGCTCGTTGACGCCCCACGTGTTGACGCTCACGCCCAGGCGGATCTCGGCCTCGGTCTTGTCACCCTCGGTGACGGCGACGTTGCGCGTGTTGTCGCCGAAGCGCGCGACGCGCATCCCCTGCGACGCGGTCCAGCCGGCGGCTGCGCGCGTCCAGGTGCCGATCGCGGCGGTGACGGCCGGGTCGGACGCGTGGCCGACGACCGCACTCGCTCGCGGTGCAGCAGCTCGTCGCGATCGCGCGCGCCATCCGCGCCGAGCTGTCGCGCGTGCTCAACGACCTCCCGAACGTGCGCCCCGCCACCCGGGCGCGCGTCGAGCAGGCGATCGCGCAGCTGCGCTACAGCCCCTCCCCCGCCGCGCGCGCACTCGTGACGCGCCGCACGCGCACAATCGGTCTCGTGTCTCCCGGCGTCTCGGATTTCGGGCCCACCTCGATCGCGATGCACGTCAACTTCGCGGCACGCGCCGCGCGCTACAACGTGGAGACGGTGAGCTCCCTCGACGAGGACCCGGGCGCCGTGCGCCTCGTCGTCGAGTCGCTGCTGCGCCAGCGCGTCGACGCGATCGTGCTCATCGTCGTCGACGTCGCCGTCCTCGAGGTCGTGCGCGGGCTCGACCTCTCGATCCCCGTCGTCGCGGTGGCCGCCTCGCCCCGCCCGAGCCCGCTCATCGTCTCGATCGACCAGTACCGCGGCGCCCGCTCCGCCGTGCGCCACCTCGCGGAGCTGGGGCACACGCGCATCCTGCACCTCGGGGGGCCGCCGAGCAGTCCGGATGCCATCGAGCGCGAGCGCGGCTGGCGCGACGAGCTCGTCGCCCACCGGCTCGACATCGTCGAGCCGCCGCACGGCGACTGGTCGGCGGAGAGCGGGTACCGGCTCGGGCCCGAGCTGGGCGTCGAGGCAGGGGACGCCGTGTTCGTGAGCAACGACCACATGGCCATCGGGCTGCTCTCGTCGCTGCGCGAGCGCGGCCTCCGCGTTCCCGAGGACGTCAGCGTCGTGGGGTTCGACGACGTGCCCGAGGCGGGCTACCTCTTCCCGCCGCTCACGACCGTGCGTCAGGACTTCGCGACGCTCGGCGAGCTCGTCATGCAGAAGGTGCTCGTCGCGGTCGAGGACCCCGACACCGTCACCGAGGACACCCCGCTTCCGACGAAGCTCATCGTGCGGCGCTCGACGCGCGAGGCCTGAGCCGCCTCGGACAGGTCAGCCGAGCGACTGCGCGGCCCGCTCGGCCACGAGCAGGACCGCGAAGACGGCGACGAACGCGATCGCGAGCATGTCGACCGCGAGCAGCCCGAGACGGAGACGGCTCGGGGGCGTCGCGAAGCGCACGATGATCATGCACCCGTAGAGCACGGCCACGACGACGGCCGCGGTGGCCGCGACCCCCATGGGCGGCATCTTGAGCACGGCCATCGGGACGAGCACGGCGAGCGAGATGAGCGCGAGGAGGCCGCCGAGGATCAGCCAGGAGCGCCCCTGGGAGGTCGTGAGCGCCGGCTGATCCCGCATACGCGTGGGATCTTCGGGGGGCTGCGCCATGCGACCAGCCTGCCCCTCCCGCCTGGACGGTTGCCGGAAATTCGGGAGATCAGGCCGTCGGCCGCGGGCGCGCGGCGCGCGCGATGAGCGCACCGAGCACGATCGCCGCGAGCGCGGTCGAGGCGAGCGCGAGCCCCCCGTAGCCGAGCTGCGCGAGCACGAGGCCCGCGGCCCCGCCGCCGAGCGCCCCTGCGGTCGACATGAGCAGGTCGGAGCGGCCCTGGATGCGCGCGCGGTCGACGACGCCGACCGACTCGGTGATGAGGGTCGACCCCGCGACGCTCGCCGCGCTCCAGCCGAAGCCGATGAGGAAGAGGCCCACGGCCACCCACAGCTCCGACTCGGATCCCGCGGCCAGCAGCAGGAGGGCGCCGAGCAGGAGCACCTGCCCGATCGCGATCGTGACCTCGCGGCCGAGGCGGTCGGCGAGCACGCCCCACAGCGGCGAGAACGCGTACATGCCGAAGACGTGAAGGCTGATCGTGACGCCCACGAGCCCCAGGCTCGCGCCGTGGCTCACGAGGTGCACGGGCGTCATCGCCATGATCGCGACCATCGTCGCGTGGCTGAGCGAAGTCGCGACCATGCCCGTCGCGACGCCGTTCGCGTCGGCCTCGCGCGGTGCGGCGTCCGTCGCGGGGGCGCGCTCGAGACCGATCCGCGTCGCAAGGCGCAGCGGATCCGGCCGCAGCCAGACGAGGTAGACGACGACCGCGGCAGCCTGCGCCGCGATCGTGAAGAGGTAGACGCCGGAGAGAGGCGGCAGCCCCAGGAGCTGGCCCACGGTGTCCCCCAGACCGATGAGGTTCGGCCCGAGCACGGCCCCGACCGTCGTCGACCACACGACGACCGAGAGGTCGCGCCCGCGGCGCCCCGGCTCCGAGAGGTCGGTCGCGGCGAACCGCGCCTGCAGGTTCACGGCCGTGCCGCTGCCGAGCATGACGACGCCCGCGAGCAGCAGGAGGGTCCAGCCGAGGACGGCGGCGACGATGCCGACGACGGCGCCGAGCGTCGCCACGAGGGCGCCGGTGGCGAGGGCCGGGGCGCGACCCGAGCGCGTCGCGAGTGCGGCGAGCGGCACCGCCGCGATCGCCGACCCGATCGTCGACATCGTCGCGGCCATGCCCGAGAGCGCCTCCGAGCCGGACACCTCGGCGATCAGGAGCGCGCCCGCCGACATCGTCGACCCCATCCCGACCCCCGCGAGCACCTGCCCGGCGATGATCGCGGCGCGGCTGCGCGTGCGGACGCGCGCGATCTCCGCCTCGTCGAGCGGGGCAGGGGCCGCAGCGGCCTCCTCGGTCACTCGGAGTGCTCGTCGCGGGCGAGCGCCGGGTTGCTGAGCGTGCCGATCCCCTCGATCTCGATGTCGACCTTCTGGCCGTGCACGAAGCCGCCGAGCCCGGAGGGCGTGCCCGTCATGATGATGTCGCCGGGCAGGAGCGTCCACACGTCGGAGATGTAGGCGATGAGCTCGGGCAGCTTGTGGATCATGTCGCGCGTGTTGCCCTGGCGGCGCGGCTCGCCATCGACCCACGTGCGGATCTCGAGGCCGTCGGGCTCGAGCTCGGTCTCGATCCAGGGGCCGATGGGCGCGAAGGTGTCGTAGCCCTTCGCCCGCGCCCACTGGCCGTCGGCGAACATCTGGTCGCGCGCCGAGACGTCGTTGCCGATCGTGTAGCCGAAGACGTAGTCGGCCCAGTCCTCCGCGCGCACCTGCTTCGCGATGCGGCCGATGACGGCGACGAGCTCGCCCTCGTGCGTGATGCGCCCCTCGACCGGCGGGATGCGGATGGGGTCGCCCGGTCCGATGATCGCCGTGTTGGGCTTGAGAAAGATGAGCGGGTTCTCGGGGGCGTCGACATTCGCCATGTCCTTGCGGTGCTCGGCGTAGTTGAGACCCACGCACACGACCTTGGAACGCGGGATGACGGGGGCCAGGAGGCGGGCCTCGGCGAGCGGGACGCGCTCCCCGGTCGGCTGGTAGCCGCCGAACATGGGGTCCCCGGAGAGGACGACGAGGTCCTCATCGTCGACGATGCCGAACCGCGGGTCGCCTCCGGTGCTGAAACGTGCGACTCTCACCCTCCGAGCCTAGTCGTCCCCGCATGCCGGGATACTTGACCCCGTGACGACCCTGCTCTGGACCGGCCCCGTCGACTCCGACCGCCTGATCGTGCTCGCCCACGGGGCGGGCGCCCCCATGGACTCCGCGTGGATGGACGACATGGCCTCGCTGCTCGGCGACCGCGGCATCCGCGTGGCCCGCTTCGAGTTCGCCTACATGGCCGCCCGACGCGAGGGCGCGCGGCGTCCCAACCCGCGCGCCGAGGCCGTGCTCGACGAGTACCGCGCGGCGCTCGAGCAGGTGCGCTCCGAGACGGATGCCGTGCCCGCGATCGGGGGCAAGTCGTTCGGCGGGCGCGTGGCCTCGATGATCGCCGACGAGCAGCACGCAACGGGACGCATCCGCGGGCTCGTGTGCCTCGGCTACCCCTTCCACCCGATGGGCAAGCCCGAGCAGCTGCGCACGGCGCACCTCGCCGAGCTCGCGACGCCGACGCTCGTGTGCCAGGGCGAACGCGACGTCATGGGGTCGCGCGAGGAGGTCGCCGGCTACGCCCTCTCCCCCGCGATCGGGTTCTCGTGGGCGCCCGACGGCGACCACGACCTCAAGCCGCGCAAGGCGTCGGGGCGCACGCTCGCCGAGAACCTCGCGCAGGCCGCCGACGCGATCGCCGCGTTTCTGCCGCCGCGGTGACGCGGTGACGCGGTGACGCGGGCTACGCGTCGAGGCGGTACAGCCAGCCGTGGCGGTCCTCGACGCGCCCGTACTGGATGCCCGTGAGCTCCTCGCGCAGCGACATGGCGAGGCGGTCCTCGACCTCGGGCATCACGATGCCGCGGTCGTCGGCCGTCTTGATCTCGGCGATGGGCGTCACGACCGCGGCGGTGCCGCACGCGAACGCTTCCACGATGTCACCCGAGGCGACGCCCTCGCGCCACTCGTCGTAGGCGATCGGACGCTGCTCGACCGCGTGGCCGCGGTCCTTCGCGAGCTGCAGGATCGAGTCGCGCGTGATGCCCTCGAGGATCGAGTCGGATGCCGGTGTGAGCAGCGTGCCGTCCTTGCGCACGAGGATGAGGTTCATGCCGCCGAGCTCCTCCAGGTAGCGGCCCTCCTGCGAGTCGAGGAAGAGCACCTGGGCGCAGCCGTTCTCGTAGGCCTCGGCCTGCGGCAGGAGCGACGCGGCGTAGTTGCCGCCGGTCTTGGCGGCGCCCGTGCCCCCGTGGGCGGCGCGGGCGTAGCTCGTCGAGAGCCAGATCGACACGGGGGTCACGCCGCCCGTGAAGTAGGCGCCGGCGGGCGAGGCGATGAGGTAGTAGTTGACCTTCTTCGCGGGGCGCACGCCGAGGAACGCCTCCTTCGCGAATGCGAAGGGGCGCAGGTAGAGGCTCGTCTCGTCCTGCGTCGGCACCCAGTCGCCGTCGACCGCGATGAGCTGCTTGAGCGAGTCGAGGAAGTACTCGGTCGGCAGCTCGGGCATCGCGAGGCGCTTGGCCGAACGCTGCATGCGGGCCGCGTTGGCCTCCGGGCGGAAGGTCCAGATCGAGCCGTCCGCGTGGCGGTACGCCTTGAGGCCCTCGAAGATCTCCTGCGCGTAGTGCAGCACCGCGGCGGCCGGGTCGAGCTGGATGGGCCCGTAGGGCTGCACGCGCGGGCGGTGCCATCCGCCCTTCTCCGACCAGCAGATGTCGACCATGTGGTCGGTGAAGTGCTGCCCGAAGCCCGGGTTCGCGAGGATCGCCTCGCGCTCCTCGGGGCTCTTCGCGTTCTCGTTGCGGGTCACCTGGAACTGGAGGTCCTGGTTGGCCATGGGGAGGAGGTTGAGGGTCATGGGTCGGCTCGTCTTCCGCTGGTTCGTGAACTCTATTGTGCGCCCGTCGTCTCGACGTCAGCCGAGACGGGCGGCGATGGCGCTTCCGACCTCGGCGGTCGTGCGCGGGCTGGTCCCTCGTTCGGCGAGGTCGGCGCCCACCGCCGCCTCGACCCGGCGCGCCGCATCCGCGAGACCGAGGTGGTCGAGCAGGAGCGCGGTCGACAGGATCGCGGCCGTGGGGTCGGCCTTCTGCTGCCCGGCGATGTCGGGCGCGGATCCGTGGACCGGCTCGAACATGCTGGGGAACGTGCCGTCGGGGTTGATGTTGCCCGAGGCCGCCAGTCCGATGCCGCCGCTGATGGCGCCGGCCAGATCGGTGAGGATGTCGCCGAAGAGATTGTCGGTGACGATGACGTCGAACCTACCAGGGTCGGCCACCATGTGGATCGTCGCGGCGTCGACGTGCTGGTAGTTCCACGCCACCTCCGGATGATTGGCCGCCTCCGCCTCGACGAGGCGCGACCAGAGGCCGCCGGCGTGGGTCAGCACGTTCGTCTTGTGCACGAGCGTGACCTGCTTGCGGCGGCGCTCGGCGAGCTCGAAGGCGTAGCGCACGACGCGCTCGACGCCGTAGGCGGTGTTGACGCTCACCTCGTTGGCGATCTCGTGCGGCGTGCCCTTCCGGATGCTGCCGCCGTTGCCCACGTAGGGCCCCTCGGTGCCCTCGCGCACGACGACGAAGTCGACGTCGCCCGGGTCCGCGAGCGGGCTCGCGACCGTCGGGTAGAGCACGGTCGGGCGCAGGTTGACGTAGTGGTCGAATGCGAAGCGCAGCTTGAGCAGCAGGCCGCGCTCGATGATGCCGCCCGCGAGGCGAGGGTCGCGCGGGTCGCCGCCGACGGCGCCGAGCAGGATGGCGTCGTGCTTCGCGAGGGCGGCGAGGTCCTCGTCGTCGAGGATGTTCCCGGTCTCGAGGTAGTGGGCCGCACTGAACGGGTAGGACGTCACCGCGAGCTGCGCCTCGCCGGCGACCGCCGCATCCAGCACCTTCACCGCCTCGGCGATGACTTCGGGTCCGATGCCGTCTCCCGCGATCACGGCGAGGTCGATGGTGCGCGTCATGCGTTCAGATTATCGGGCCGCGCATGCGCCTCCGCGCCCGCGTATAGCGCTCCGGGGGTGCGGAGTCAACGGGCTGTCCGCACGCTGTGCCCGTCCCTAGTTTCGTAGCAGCCCCCACGAGGGGACCGAAACCAAGGAGGCCATCATGAGCATCGGGCTCGGCATCTTCCTCTTCGTCGTCGGCGCGATTTTCACGTTCGCGCTCAACGTGCAGACGGACGTCATCGACCTCGACCTCGTCGGCTACCTGCTGATGGGCGCGGGCGTCATCGTGACGCTCATCGGGCTGGTGCTGCTCATGCGCAAGCGCCAGTCGATCACCACCGTCCGGTCGGACGTCGACCCCGCCACGGGCACGCGGGTCGACCAGCGTGCGACCGAGACCGACCCGCTGCCGTAACGGCGGCGAGAGTCCCAAGCGGCACGTGCCTTTCGGGTGGGCACGTGCCGCTTTCCCGTTCGCGCGGTATCCCGGGTCGGGCGTCAGCCCGCGACGATGTCGATCTCGCGCACCTCGTCGGCCGCGATGGAGGTGCGCACGCGCTCAAGCACGTCGTCGGGCACCGGCGAGTCGACCGTGATGATCGAGAGCGCCTGACCGCCCGCGCTCCGGCGCGCGATCTGCATGCCCGCGATGTTGATGCCCGCGTCGCCGAACTCCTTGCCGTAGACGGCGACGATGCCCGGGCGGTCGGTGTAGAACATCACGATGTGGTGCTCGGCGATCGGCACCTCGATGTCGTAGCCGTTGAGGCCGATGAGCTTCTCGGCCATCTTCGTGCCGGCGAGCGTCCCCGAGACCTCGACGGCCGTGCCGTCGGACAGCACGCCGCGCAGGGTCGTCGTGTTGCGGTAGTCCTTGCTCTCCTCGGAGACGTTGAGGCTCGAGGTGATGCCGCGCTGCTCGGCGAGGAGCGGTGCGTTGACGTACGAGACGTTCTCGGTGACGAGGTTCGTGAAGTACCCCTTGAGCGCCGCGAGGCGGTACACGCTCACGTCGTAGGCGGCGAGCTCGCCCCGCACGTCGACCTCGAGGTCGGTGAGGGCGCCGTGGCCGGCGACGGCAGCGAGGATCTGGCCGAGCTTCTCGACGAGCGCGATGCCGGGGCGCACGAACGGGTCGATGACGCCGCCGGCCACGTTGACGGCGTCCGGCACGAGCTCGCCCTCGAGGGCGAGGCGCACGCTGCGCGCGACCGAGACGCCCGCCTTCTCCTGCGCCTCGTCGGTGGAGGCGCCGAGGTGGGGCGTGACGACGACGTTCGGCAGCGAGAGGAGCTTCGTGTCGACGGGCGGCTCGGCGTTGAACACGTCGAGGCCGGCGCCCGCGATGGTGCCCGCGGTGAGGGCGTCGTAGAGGGCGTCCTCGTCGATCAGGCCGCCGCGCGCGACGTTGACGATGTAGGCGCTCTTCTTCATCTTGGCGAGCTGCGCGGCCGCGATCATGCCCGTGGTCTCGGGCGTCTTCGGCATGTGGATCGAGATGAAGTCCGACTGCTCGAGGAGCTCGTCGAGGCTCACGAGGCGCACGCCGAGCTGCTGGGCGCGGGCGGGCGACACGTAGGGGTCGTAGGCCACGACCTCGACGCCGAACGCCTGCAGGCGGGCGGTGATGAGCGCCCCGATGCGGCCGAGGCCGATGATGCCGACGGTCTTCTCGTAGAGCTCGGTGCCCGTGAACTTCGAGCGCTTCCACTCCCCCGCGGCGAGGCTCGCGTGCGCGGCCGGGATGTGGCGGGCGAGACTCAGGATGTGGCCGATCGTGAGCTCGGCGGCGCTGATGATGTTGGAGGTCGGCGCGTTGACCACCATGACGCCCGCCTCGGTGGCGGCCTTGATGTCGACGTTGTCGAGACCCACGCCGGCACGTGCGACGACCTTGAGCGCGGGAGCCGCGGCGAGCGCCTCCGCGTCGATCTGCGTCGCCGAGCGGATGAGCACCGCGCTCGCGTCGGAGAGCGCCGCCAGGAGGGCCGGACGGTCGGTGCCGTCGACCTCGCGGATGTCGAAGTCGGGACCGAGGGCCTCGACGGTGGCGGGCGAGAGTTGTTCGGCGATCAGGACGATCGGCTTTGCCACGGAAGTTCCTTCGTGCGGGGACTGCGGCGCCAGGCCGCGGAGAGCGGATGCCGCGGCGCGCGCTGGCGCGGCACAGCCAGCGTACCGGACGCCGCATTCCCGTTTCGGCGGGTGACGACCCGGGCGGATCAGGCGAGCACGTAGAGGCTGAGCGCGGCGGCGGCGGTCGCGGCGAGGCCCGCCGCGAACACGACGACGCGGGCGCTCAGCGCCCGGCCCCGGCCCATCAGGAGGGCCGCCAGGTAGGCGACGGGCGGCACGATCACGCCGAGCACGAGGGGCGTCCACGGGATGTACTCCGCGAAACCCTGAGCGGTGTAGAGGGCGGGGAGCGCGACGAGGTTGCTCACGGCCGAGAAGAGAAACCAGCCGTAGAGCGCCGCGAAGATCACGGCCACGCCGATCCGCCAGCCGAGGGGCACGGATGCGGCCTGCACCCGGGTCGCGTCGTGTGCGCTCACTGCATGCTCCCGATCCAGTAGCCGAGGGCGGGCCACGGCACGAGCACGAGCGCGCCCACGAGGAAGGCCACCATCCGCTTGGCGCCGCGTCGCGCGACGCCCTCGGGCGTCAACGTTAGGACGGCCGCGAACCACAGGGCCGCCGACACCATCGCGAGGAACTCGCCGAACTGCCACATGATCTCGCCGAGCAGGTCGAGGCCCGGGTAGAACATGAGCTGCACCGAGAAGATCCAGCCGATCGAGATCGCGAGGTAGACCGCCCCGAAGGCGTAGGTGCCGAACTGGAGCACACGCTCCCCGGGCGCGCGGGGTGCGACGTGCGGCTCGTCGGGCTCCGGCTCGACGGCGGCCGCGGGGACGTCGTCCGCCGCGTCGCGCAGGCGCGGCGTCATGCGGCCGCGGTCGTCGTCTCCCGCCCAGGAGAGCGCCGCGTCGTCGTCGTCCGTCTCGTCGACGGGCTCGGGGTCGCGGGAGGTCACCCGTCCATCCTCCCCCATCCGCACGGTGTCAGGACGACAGCCGCAGGCGGAACACCTCGGTCAGCGGTCCGTGCAGCGGGTGCGACGCGTCCACGCCGCACAGCTCGGCGGCGAGCTGGGCCGGGGTCGCGCCGGATGCGAGCCTCGCCTGGAGCTCGACGGCCTCGGGGTCGTCGTCCGGGTCGAAGTGCAGGGCCGCCCCGATCGCGGTGAGCAGGTTCCACGCGGGCTCGCCGCGCTCGGCGAGCTGGGCCGCGGGCTCGACGAACCGCTCGTGGCGGCCGAGCTTGCGCAGCGGAGCGCGCCCCACGCGCGCGCACGTGTCGGGCAGCTCGGGGTTCGTGATGCGCGCGAGGGTCGTCTCGACGTACTGCGTCTGCTCCTCGGCCGTGAAGCCGTGCTTCGCGACGAGCAGCCCGCTCGTCTCCGCGAGCACGGCACGCACCTCGGCCATGACCTCCGGCACGGCGAGGGCCTCCGCGATCGTCGCGATCCCCCGCCGGTAGCCGAGGTACGCGGTCGCCGCGTGGCCCGTGTTGACGGTGAAGAGCTTGCGCTCGATGTAGGGCTCGAGGTCGTCCACCCAGTGCACGCCCGCGAGCTCGGGCACGTCGCCGGCGAAGGGCGTGCGGTCGACCGCCCACTCCCAGAAGGTCTCGAGCGTCACGTCGAGACCGCCGCGCTGCTCGGGCACGATGCGGTCGATCGCGCAGTTCGCCCAGACCGCCCGATCCATGTCGCCGCCGAGCTCGCGCACCGCGGCCGCGAGGATGTCGGTGCCCCCGATCGCGTTCTCGCACGCGATCACGATGAGCGGGCGCGCGTCGGCCGGCCGCTGCGCGAGCCCCTGCGCGATGAGCGGGGCCACGAACTGCAGGATGCGGGCGCCCACCGCGGTCGTGACGATGTCGGCGCGCGCGATCTCGGCGGCCACGTCGTCCGGGTTCTCGCGCGAGTTGATCGCTCGGTAGCCGTCGATCACGAGCTCGCGGCCGCCCTCGCCGACCTCGTGCACGCGGTAGCTCGGCTCAGTCTGCAGCGCCGTGATGAGCTCGTCGCTCACGTCGGCGAACACGACCTCGTAGCCGCTCTCCCTGAGGAACGGCGCCACGAACCCGCGCCCGATGTTGCCAGCTCCGAAGTGCACCGCAGTCGCCGTCATGCTCCCATTCAATCGGCCAGCAGGCGTGGCGGCCAATCCGCGCCCTTCCGCACCCCCCGGAACCGCGCGAGAGCGGGAGGCCGCGGGTCGGCGGCCGCCGCCTGAGACGCCACGAGGGCGGGAGCCGAAGCCCCCGCCCTCGTGTCGCGGCTCACGCCGCGGGATCGGTCGATCAGCGCGCGGCGCTGCCCTCGACGTAGTCCTCGTCCTGCTGCTTCCAGGCGAACAGGGCGCGCAGCTCCTTGCCCGTCTTCTCGATCGGGTGCTGGGCCTCCTTCTCGCGGAGCTCGAGGAACTCCTGGGCACCGTTGTCCTGGTCGGCGATGAAGCGCTTCGCGAACGCACCCGACTGGATGTCGGCGAGCACGCCCTGCATGTTCTCCTTGACGCGCGGGTCGATGACGCGCGGGCCCGAGACGTAGTCGCCGTACTCGGCCGTGTCGGAGATCGACCAGCGCTGCTTGGCGATGCCGCCCTCCCACATGAGGTCGACGATGAGCTTGAGCTCGTGCAGCACCTCGAAGTAGGCGATCTCGGGCTGATAGCCGGCCTCGACGAGCGTCTCGAAGCCGTACTGCACGAGGTGGCTCATGCCGCCGCAGAGCACCGCCTGCTCGCCGAAGAGGTCGGTCTCGGTCTCCTCGGTGAAGGTCGTCTTGATGACGCCGGCGCGCGTGCCGCCGATCGCCTTGGCGTACGACTTCGCGGTCTCCCACGCGGTGCCCGAGGCGTCGACCTCCACGGCGATGATGTCCGGGATGCCGCGGCCCGCGACGTACTCGCGACGCACGGTGTGGCCGGGGGCCTTCGGCGCGACCAGGATGACGTCCACGCCCTCGGGGGCCTCGATGTAGCCGAAGCGGATGTTGAAGCCGTGAGCGAAGGCGAGGGTCTTGCCGGGCGCGAGGTTCGGCTTGATCTCGTTCGCGTAGATGCCGCGCTGGTGCTGGTCGGGCGCGAGGATCATGATGAGGTCGGCCCACGCGGTCGCGTCGGCGACCGACTTGACCTCGAAGCCGTCTTCCTGCGCCTTGGGGGCCGACTTCGAGCCCTCCTTGAGCGCGATGGCGACCTCGACGCCCGAGTCGCGGAGGTTCTGGGCGTGGGCGTGGCCCTGCGAGCCGTAGCCCACGATCGCCACCTTCTTGCCCTGGATGATCGACAGGTCGGCGTCCTGGTCGTAGAAGATCTCAGCCATTTTCTTTTCGTTCTCTTTCTCGGTGGTTGAGTAGCCGCGGAGCGGCGTGTCGAAACCACCCCGCGGTTGCTGGTTTCGACACGCGCCTCGCGGCGCTACACAACCAGCGGTGTTCTGTTGTCAGTTCTTGTAGACGCGTTCGGTGATGCTCTTGCCGCCGCGGCCGATCGCGAGGAGGCCCGACTGGGCGATCTCGCGGATGCCGTACGGCTCGAGCACGCGCAGGAGCGCCTGCACCTTGCCCGAGTCGCCCGTCACCTCGATGACGAGCGCGTCGGGCGAGACGTCGACGACGCGGGCGCGGAACAGGTTGACGGCCTCGAGGATCTGGCTGCGGGTCGTGTTGTCGACGCGCACCTTGATGAGCAGGTGCTCGCGCTGGACCGACGCCTCCGGGTCGAGCTCGACGATCTTGATGACGTTGACGAGCTTGTTGAGCTGCTTCGTCACCTGCTCGAGCGGCAGGTCCTCGACGTCCACGACGACCGTGATGCGGCTGAGCCCCTCGATCTCGGTGGGGCCCACCGCGAGCGAGTTGATGTTGAAGCCGCGGCGCGCGAACAGGCCGGCGACACGGGTCAGCAGACCGGGCTTGTCCTCGACGAGGAGGGAGAGCACGTGATGCGACATGGTCTTACTCCTCTTCCCACGCCGGCGCGTGATCGCGGGCGTACTGGACCTGCGAGTTGCCGACGCCCTGCGGGACCATCGGCCACACCATGGCGTCGCGGCTCACGATGAAGTCGATGACGACCGGGCGGTCGTTGGTCTCGATCGCGAGCTTGATCGCGTCGTCGATCTCCTCCTTCTTCGTGACGCGGATGCCGAGGGCGCCGTACGCCTCGGCGAGCTTCACGAAGTCGGGCACCATCCGGGTCGAGCGCTCCTTGTCGAGCGCGCCCGTATTGAGGTCGGTGAACGAGTGGCGGCCGTCGTAGAAGAGCGTCTGCCACTGGCGCACCATGCCCAGGGAGGAGTTGTTGATGATCGCGACCTTGATCGGGATGTCGTTGATCGTGCAGGTCGCGAGCTCCTGATTGGTCATCTGGAAGCACCCGTCGCCGTCGATCGCCCACACGAGGCGGTCGGGCTCGGCCACCTTGGCGCCCATCGCGGCGGGCACGGCGTAGCCCATCGTCCCGGCGCCGCCCGAGTTGAGGAACGCGTGCGGACGCTCGTAGCCGATGAACTGCGCGGCCCACATCTGGTGCTGGCCGACGCCCGCGGCGTAGATCGCCTCGGGGCCCGACAGCTCGCCGATCCGCTGGATGACGTACTGCGGCGAGAGGAGGCCGTCGTCGGGCTCGCTGTAGCCGAGCGGGTAGTTCGCGCGCAGCTGGTCGAGGCGCGTCCACCAGTCGGCGAGGTCGGGCTTCTGCCCGAGCTGACGGAACGCGTCGATGAGGTCGATGATCACCTCGCGCGCGTCGCCCACGATCGGCACGTCCGCGTGACGGATCTTGCCGATCTCGGCCGGGTCGATGTCGACGTGCACGATCTTGGCCTCGGGGGCGAACTCGGACACCTTGCCCGTGACACGGTCGTCGAAGCGCGCGCCGAGCGAGACGATGAGGTCCGACTCCTGCAGCGAGAGCACCGCGGGCACCGCGCCGTGCATGCCCGGCATCCCGAGGTGCTGCGTGTGGGAGTCGGGGAACGCGCCGCGCGCCATGAGCGTCGTGACGACGGGGGCGCCCGTGAGCTCGGCGAGCTCCAGCAGCTCCGCGGCCGCTCCCGAGCGGACGACGCCGCCGCCCACGTAGAGCACGGGCCGGCTCGAGGTCGCGAGCAGCTCGGCGGCCGACAGGATCTGCTTGCCGTGCGCCTTCGTGACGGGCCGGTAGCCCGGGAGGTCGACCTTCGGCGGCCAGATGAACGGCGCCGACTTCTGCTGCGCGTCCTTCGTGATGTCGACGAGCACGGGGCCGGGGCGACCCGTCGTGGCGATGTGGTACGCCGCGGCGAGCGTCGCCGGCACGTCGGCGGGGTCGGTCACGAGGAACGAGTGCTTCGTGATGGGCATCGTGATGCCCGTGATGTCGACTTCCTGGAACGCGTCGGTGCCCATCGAGGTCGAGAACACCTGGCCGGTGATCGCGATGAGCGGCACCGAGTCCATGTGCGCGTCCGCGATCGCGGTCACGAGGTTCGTGGCGCCGGGGCCCGACGTCGCGATGCAGACGCCGACCCGGCCCGAGGCCGCGGCGTAGCCCTCGGCCGCGTGGCCGCCGCCCTGCTCGTGGCGGACGAGGATGTGGCGGATCGAGGTCGACGCCATGAGCTCGTCGTAGAAGGGCATGATCGCGCCTCCGGGGATGCCGAAGACGTCGGTGATGCCGAGCTTCTCGAGGCTCGCGAGGACCTGGCCGGAGCCGGTGAGGATGGGCGCGGCGTCGCGCTTGGCTGCCGCTGAGGGCGCCGATGGGGCAGGCGAAGATGTCATGGATGACCTTCCGGAACGTTCACAGTCGGTGGGAAACCAGGGCGTCGAGCGCGCGATGACGCCGTCACCCTGATCAGAATGCCGACGACCGCTGGTGTCGCGGTCGACGCCCACGCCAGGACTGGTTGTGCCACCCGGGTGCCTATCGGTGCAATGCTATCCGATCATTCATGCCCGCTCGCCGGGTGCACCCGAGGCGAGCCCCGGAATCAGCCCGTGACGGCGCCCTCGGCGGCCGAGCGGACGAGCTTGGAGTACTTCGCGAGCACGCCGCGCGTGTAGCGCGGGGGCAGCGGCTCCCAGCCCTCGCGGCGGGCGGCGAGCTCCGCCTCGTCGACGAGCAGCTCGATCGAGCGCGACGGGATGTCGACGCGGATGCGGTCGCCGTCCTGCACGAAGGCGATGGGGCCCGCGTCGACGGCCTCGGGCGCGATGTGGCCGATGCAGAGACCCGTCGTGCCGCCGGAGAAGCGGCCGTCGGTGAGCAGCAGCACGTCCTTGCCGAGTCCCGCACCCTTGATGGCCGCGGTGATGGCGAGCATCTCGCGCATGCCGGGGCCGCCCTTCGGGCCCTCGTAGCGGATGACGACGACGTCGCCCTTCTGGATCTCGCCGTTGGTGAGGGCGTCCATGGCGGCGCGCTCGCGGTCGAAGACGCGCGCGGGGCCCTCGAAGGTCGCGGCGTCGAAGCCCGCCGTCTTCACGACGGCGCCCTCCGGCGCCATCGTGCCGTGCAGGATCGTGAGGCCGCCGGTCTCGTGGATGGGGTCGTCGAACGTGCGGAGCACCTCGCCGTCGAGCGGCGGGATCGGCCCGATGTCGGCGAGGTTCTCGGCGAGCGTCTTGCCCGTGACGGTGAGGGCGTCGCCGTGCATGAGGCCCGCGTCGAGGAGGGCCTTCATGAGCACGGGGAGGCCGCCGCGGCGGTCGACGTCGTTCATGACGTACTTGCCGAACGGCTTGAGGTCGCCGATGTGCGGCACCTTCGAGCCGATGCGGTTGAAGTCGTCGAGCGTCAGCTCGACCTCGGCCTCGTGAGCGATCGCGAGCAGGTGCAGCACGATGTTGGTCGAGCCGCCGAGCGCCATGCCGACCGCGATCGCGTTCTCGAACGCCTTCTTGGTGAGGATCTGGCGCGTCGTGATGCCCTTGCGCAGCAGCTCGACGACGGCCTCGCCCGAGCGGTGGGCGTAGTAGTCGCGGCGGCGGTCGTAGCTGGGCGGCGACGCCGACCCGGGGATCGAGAGGCCGAGGGCCTCCGCGACCGACGCCATCGTGTTGGCCGTGTACATGCCGCCGCAGGCCCCCTCGCCGGGCGCGAAGGCGCACTCGATCGCGTGGGCGTCCGCCTCCGACATGATCCCGGCCTTCACGCCGCCGACCGCCTCGAAGGAGTCGATGATCGTGATGTCCTTCTCGGTGCCGTCCGAGAGGCGCACCCAGCCGGGCGCGATCGATCCGGCGTAGAGGAAGACGGATGCCAGGTCGAGCCGCGCGGCGGCCATGAGCATGCCGGGGATCGACTTGTCGCAGCCCGCGAGCAGCACGGAGCCGTCGAGGCGCTCGGCCTGCATGACGGTCTCAACGCTGTCGGCGATGACCTCGCGCGACACGAGCGAGAAGTGCATGCCCTCGTGGCCCATCGAGATGCCGTCCGAGACGGAGACCGTGCCGAACTGCAGCGGGTAGCCGCCGCCCGCGTGCACGCCCTCCTTGGCGGCGCGCGCGAGACGGTCGAGGCTCAGGTTGCAGGGAGTGATCTCGTTCCACGAGCTCGCGATGCCGATCTGGGACTTGTCCCAGTCGGCGTCGCCCATGCCGACCGCGCGGAGCATGCCGCGGGAGGTCGTGGCCTCGATGCCGTCGGTGACGGTGCGGGAGCGGGGCTTGTGGTCGATCGCGGGCGCAGGGGTACCCGAGGCGGTGCTGTCCGGCATGGGATCGAGGTTACTCCGACACGCCTACTGCTCGTGGACGTCGCCCTCGCGGAACGTCGCGAGCGTCGCGAGCACGTGCGCCACGTCGTCGGGGCCGGGCACGCGGTAGGAGGCGAGCGTCGGCCCGTCCCCCGACTTGAGGCCGAGGTCGTGGGGCTGGAGCGCGTCGAAGGCGTCCTCGTCGGTGACGTCGTCGCCCGCGTAGAACACCGCGTCGGCGGCGACGTAGCGGCGCAGATGCTCGATCGCCTCGCCCTTCGTCGTCGAGCGCACGGCGAACTCGAGCACGTTCTTGCCCTCGCGGATCGTGAGGTCGTCGAGCTCGGCCTGCGCCTCGCGCAGCGCCACGAGATGGGCGAGGCGGGAGTTCTCCTCCGTCGCGAGGCGCGTGTGCAGCGCGAAGCCCGCGGGCTTCGCCTCGAGCCACACGTCGTCGATCGACTCGGCGACCTGGCTCAGCACCTCCTGCAGCACGTCGACGCGCTCGAGCTCCGCGGTGTCGAGCGAGACGCGCGCGTTCGGGTCGTCGAGCCGCAGCTCGATGCCGTGCGAGCCGACGAGCAGTACGTCGTCGGGCAGGTCAGAGACCTCGATGAGCGAGCGGAGGGCGCGGCCCGACACGAGCGCGACGCGCGTGTTCGGGAGCGCCCGCAGCCGCAGTACGGCGGCGCGGGCCTCCGGAAGGGCGCGCGCCTTCTCGGGCGAGTCGACCTCGGGTGCGAGGGTGCCGTCGAAGTCGAGCGCGACGAGCAGGCGCCGCACCCGGGCGATCTCGCGGAGCGCGCCGACGAGCGGCTCCGGCAGCCGGCCGGTCACGAGCGCGGCGGGCGCTCGATCGTCCACTCGAGCGCGTCGAGCGGCCCCGCGCCGCCCCATCCGATGTACTGGCCGCGGGTGCCCCGGAGAGTCGCCAGGAAGCTGTCCGACCAGTGCGTCACGTCGTTCTCGGCGACCTTCTTCCGCAGCGACCGCATCCGCTTCCGCCGCTCCTGCCGGGGCATCTCGATCGCGCGCAGGATCGCGTCCTTGACGCCCTCGATGTCGTGCGGGTTGACGAGCAGCGCGGCGCGGAGCTCGTCGGAGGCGCCCGTGAACTCGGACAGGATGAGCACCCCGTCCTCATCGGCGCGCGCCGCCACGTACTCCTTCGCGACGAGGTTCATGCCGTCGCGGAGCGCCGTGACGAGCATGACGTCGGCGGCCACGTAGAGCGCCGCCATCTCCTCCCGCGGGAAGCCGTGGTGGAGGTAGCTGATGGCCTGGTGGCTGATCGTGCCGAAATCGCCGTTGATGCGCCCGACCGTGAGCTCGATCTCGTCGCGCAGCTGGCGGTAGCTCTCGACGCGCTCGCGCGACGGCGTCGCGACCTGCACGAGGGTGACGTCCTCGACCTTCAGCCGACCGTCGCGCAGCAGCTCGCCGTAGGCCTTGAGCCGGTGGCCGATGCCCTTGGTGTAGTCGAGGCGGTCGACGCCGAGCAGGATCGTCTTCGGGTTGCCGAGGTCGTGGCGGATCTGCGCCGCGCGCTCCTGCACGCGGGGGCTCGCCGCGAGCTCCTCGAACCCCTTCGTGTCGATCGAGATGGGGAACGCCTTCGCGATGACGCGGCGGGACTCCCCCTCCTCCTGGCCCGGCACGTCGATGTAGGGGGTCTTCGTGGGGTAGCCCTTGAGGCGGCGGACCGCGCGCGAGAAGTTGCCCGCGTCGGCGACCCGCTGGAAGCCCACGACATCCGCCCCGAGCAGTCCGTCGACGATCTGGGTGCGCCACGGCAGCTGGGAGAAGATGCCGTACGCGGGGAACGGGATGTGGTTGAAGAAGCCGATGAGAAGGTCGGGCCGCAGCTCGCGCAGCATCGCCGGGACGAGCTGCAGCTGGTAGTCCTGCACCCACACGGTCGCGCCGTCGTCGCAGATGCGCGCGACGGCGTCGGCGAAGCGGCGGTTGACCTGCACGTAGCGGTCCCACCACTCGCGGTGGTAGCTCGGCTGCGCGATGACGTCGTGGTAGAGCGGCCAGAGCGTGTCGTTGCTGAAGCCCTCGTAGTAGAGCTCGAGGTCGGAGGCCGACAACGGCACGGGCACGATGCGGATGCCCTCGTTGTCGAAGGGGTCGAGGTCGACGTCGGCCTGTCCCGCCCATCCGACCCAGGCGCCGTCGGCGGCGCGCATGACGGGTTCGAGCGCCGTGACGAGGCCCCCCGGAGACTGTTTCCAGCTCGCGGTTCCGGCCTCGTCGACCACGCGGTCGACCGGGAGGCGGTTGGACACGACGACGAAGCTGTAGCGTTCGTCGGGCATGGCGACCACGGTACACGCAGGGCCGGATCGCGTCCGGGGGCTTGCGGTTTGGGGCTTCCTGTGACTTCACCTGGCTGTCATCTTCGGCGGCTACCGTGGAACGCATGATCTCCGTCGGCATGAGCACGACGTGCGTCTACCCGTTCGCGGTGGAGCATGCCTTCCGCATCGCGCGCCTGGCGGGGTTCGACTCCATGGAGGTCATGGTCACGAACGACCCCGTGACCCAGGACGCGGCGAAGCTGCTCGAGATCAGCGAGCGCTACGGCCTCCCCATCTCCGCCATCCACGCCCCGGTGCTGCTGCTCACGACGTTCGTGTGGGGCCGCGACCCGCAGGTGAAGCTCGAGAAGTCGGGCGAGCTGGCGGCCGCGGTCGGCGCCGACACGGTCGTCGTGCATCCGCCGTTCCGCTGGCAGTCGGGCTACGCGCAGAACTTCGAGCGGATCGTGCGGGAGGCGGCGCGGAACTCGGGCGTCAAGGTCGCGGTCGAGAACATGTTCCCGTGGACGGTGCGCGGTCGCAGCATGAAGGCCTACGCCCCCTCCCCCGACCCGCTCGACCTCGACGTCGACCACATGACGCTCGACTTCTCGCACGCCTCGCTCTCGGGCCGCGACAGCCTGCAGATGGCGATGCAGATGGGCGACAAGCTCACCCACATCCACCTGTGCGACGGTGCGACGGCGGCCGCCGACGGCGCGATCCTCGACGAGCACCTGCTGCCGGGTGAGGGCACCCAGCCGGTCGCCGAGACGCTGCAGCACCTCGCCGCGAGCGGCTGGACGGGCAACGTCGTCGCCGAGGTCAACGTGCGCCAGGAGAAGGACGAGCAGTACCGGCTCGACAAGCTCGTGCAGACCGTGGCGTTCGCGCGCGAGCACCTGAGCCAGGAGCACGCGACGCGCGAGCCGATCCCGATGCGCGAGCTACCGCTCAAGATCCGCCAGGCGCGTCGCGCCGAGAAGCGCGCCGGCCGCCGCTGACCCGCGCCCGGGCCGTGCGACCTCCGTGGGAGCACGCGCGTCGGCGCACCCCCACGAGGGTCACGAGGCGGGGAGCAGCATCCGCATGACGGAGGCGCGGCGCGCGCGGCGGATGACGACGCGGCTCAGTAGGACGCTCAGCAGGCCGAACGCGGCGAGCCCGAGGGCGCTGCCGACCGCGAGGCCCGTGTCGCCGCCCGCGACGATCTGCTGCAGGCCCGTCGTCGCCCAGCCGAGCGGCATGACCTGCCCGAGCCACGTGAACGGACCCGCGAGCGCCTGACTCGGCAGCACGCCCCCGACGGAGGCGAGCTGCACCGCGAGCAGGAGGAGCGAGATCACGAGCCCCGCGCGGCCGAGGCCGACCGTGAGCAGCTGGTGGAACGCCGTGAACGCGAGCGCCGCGACGAGCGCGAAGCCGAGCGTCGCCGGCAGCAGGGCCCACGACACCCCCGCCGCGACGTGCAGCAGCAGGACGAGCAGCACCGCCTGGATGACCGCGACGGCGCCCGCACGCACCCCCTCCGAGCCGATCACACGGCCGGAGCCCGCCGTCGAGGCGAGCACGCGGCGGCTGAGGCGCGGGAGCACGAGGAAGATCGCGAGCGCGCCGGCCCACAGGCCGAGCGGCACGAAGTAGGTGCCGATGATCTGGCCGAGCTGGGTGACGGCGTTCCGCGTCGTCACCTCGAGCCCGACGGGGTCCGCGGCGACCTCGGCGGCATCCGTCGACGGCGTCTCGCCGCCCCCGCCGAGGCGGTCGGCGCCCTCGCGCAGGCCCGTGGCGAGCTCGGACGCCCCGGTCGCGAGCTGCGCGGTGCCGTCGGCGAGCTCGCGCGCCCCGGAGTCGAGGGCCGCGCCGTTCGAGGCGAGCTGCGCGGCGCCGCTCGCGGTCTGCGCGATGCCCGACGAGAGCTGCCCGAGAGAGCCGGCGCCCGCGGCGAGCGCGGAGCCGTTGCCCGCGAGCTGGGCGAGGCCGCCGCTGAGCTGCTGGAGGTTCGCGAGGTAGGGGGCGAGCGTCGGGTCGCTCGTGAACCGCGGGTCGGCCGCCATGTTCTGGGCGAGCGCCGTGAGGCCGCCGGACATCTGCGAGACACCGCCCGCGTAGCCCTGGATGCCCGCCCCGAGGTCGCCGAGCCCGGCGGTCTGCTGACGCATCGTCTGCAGGCCCGACGAGAGCCGCGAGACGCCGTTCGTGTACTGGTCGAGGCCCTCGGCGAACTGCTGCGCGCCGGCCGCCGCCTGCGTCGCGCCGTCGGCGAGCTGCTCGGCGCCGTCGGCCGCCTGACCGAACGCCTCGCCGACCGAGCCGAACTGCGTGTAGATGCCCGCGATGTACTGCTTCGTGAGCTCCGACCCGAAGGCGCGCACCATGCCGTCGCCGAGCGACTGCGCGACCGAGCCCGCGAGGTAGGAGTGGGCGTCGTCCGTCTCGAGCTCGAGCTGCGCCTGCACGGGCTCGGTGCTCTGCAGCGACACGACCGACGCGGAGAAGTCGGAGGGGATCGTGAGCACCGCGTATACCTCGCCCGCGGCGAGCTTGGCGGCCGCCTCCTCGGCGTTCGAGAGCTGCCAGTCCATGCCGGGCGAGTCGGTCCCGGTGAGCTCGGTCACGAGCAGGCGGCCGGCGAGGATGACGGTCTCGGTGCCGTCCTCGGCGGTCTGCGTGACCATCTCGTCCTCGTTCACGATCGCGGCGGGGATGCGGTCGACGCCCGTGCCCGCGTCGCTCAGGGCTGCCATCGTGAGGCCCGCGAACGCGAGCGGGACGGCCGCGGCGGCGACGATCGCGAGCACGCGCGCCCAGCGGCGCGGGGGTCGCGGGGCGGCCGGGATGTCGTGGGGGATCATCGGACGGCTCCTTCGGTGAGGTCTGCGGGTCGGTAGCTGGCGACCGGCCGGGAGAGCGGCGGGGGCGCGACGTCGTCGGCGTCGGCGGCGCCGATCACGACGGTTGTGACGGCCGGGGCGAGGCGGTCGGCCGCCTGGAGGAAGGCGGCACCGCCGTCGGCACCCGGGAGCGGGTCGACCGAGTCGAGCACGACGACGGGCGTGCGCTCGGCGAGGGCGATGCCGAGGGTCGCGATCGCGCGCTCGACGGGCGGGAGCGCGGCGAGGGTCGTCGACCAGCCGACCGCGGTGTCCGAGCCGGAGGCGGCGATCACGTCACGGATGCGGGCGACCCAGGCGCGTGCGCGACGGCGGGCCGTGAAGGCGCGGTGCCACGGGCCCGTGATGCGCAGGCGCTCGGCGAGCAGCTCGCCGAGGGGGCGCTCGCCCTCGCGCGCGGCCCCGCCGAACTCGGCGAACGACACCCGGCGCGCGACCTGCGACGCCTCGCTCGGGAGCGGGCGTCCGGCCACCTGGGCGCGGCCCTCGATCGCTGGGAGACGTCCCGCGACGGTCGCGGCGAGCAGTCGGCGCCGGGCGGCCTCGCCGCCGACGAGCGCGATCGACCCCGCCGGCACGCGGCCGTCGTAGGGGCCGATGCGCGTGCCGCCGACGCCGCCGACGAGCCCCTCGAGGGTGACGGCGTCGCCCTGGGCGACGCGACCCTCGGCCCACGCGAGGTCGTCGAGGTGCGCGCGCAGCCCCTCGCCCTCGACGTCGACGTCGGGCAGCAGCCGGTCGAGCCAGCGCGGGAGGTACCAGGCGCCCTTCCCGAAGAGCGCCATGACGGCGGGGACGAGCGTCATGCGGATGAGTAACGCGTCGACGGCGACGCCCACCGCGAGGCCGAGCGCGATGACCTTGATCATCGACATCCCCTCCGGCACGAACGCCGCGAAGACGAAGAACATGATGAGCGCCGCCGCGGTGACGACGCGCGCCGCCCCCGCGAAGCCGCGCGCGATCGCCTGGCGCGGGGTCGCCCCGTGCACGTAGGCCTCGCGCATGCCCGAGACGAGGAACACCTCGTAATCCATGGCGAGCCCGAACAGGATCGCCATGAGCAGGATCGGCATGAAGCTGAGGATCGGCCCCGGCTCGACGTGGAGCAGCTCGGCGCCCCAGCCCCACTGGAACACCGCGACGACGACGCCGAACGACGCGAACACCGACAGGAGGTAGCCGAGCGCCGCCTTGATCGGCACGACGACCGAGCGGAACACCATCATGAGCAGCACGATCGAGAGCCCCACGACGACGAGGCCGAACGGCAGGAGGGCCTCGTCGAGGCGCTTCGAGACGTCGATCGCGACGGCGGTCGAGCCGGTGACCGCGATGGGGGTGTCGTAGGCGCGCTCGATCGCGGGCGCGAGGTCGCGGATGTGCTCGACGAGCGCCGTCGTCTCCGGGTCGGACGGCCCGGTCTCGGGGATCACCTGGATGATCGCGGTGTCGACGGTGGCGTTCGGGATGGGGGTGCCGACGGATGCGACGCCCGGCACCTCCGCGAGCTCGTCGGCGATCGCCTCGAGGTCCTCGAGCACGTCGGTCGTCTGGGTGATGTCGACCGTCACGACGAGGGGCCCGTTGCGGCCGGGACCGAACGCCTCGGCGGTCAGGTCGTACGCGCGGCGCGCGGTCTCCTCCTCCGAGTAGCTGCCGCCGTCGGGCAGGGCGAGCGCGAGTTGCGTCGCGGGCACGGCGGCGACGCCGAGCAGCGCGACGACGCCGATGATGAACGGCACGGGCGCCGCGAGCACGATGCCGACCCAGCGCTCGCCGAGGGTGCGGCGGCGCCCTCGCGCGGGGGCGCTCCCGGCGGGGGCCGCATCCGCTGCGCCGCCGTCCTCGTGCGCGTCCTGCGCGAGGGCGCGCAGGGCCGCGCGCGACCCGGGCTTCGGCGCGAGTCGATGGCCGAGCAGGCCCATGATCGCGGGAAGCAGCGTGACCGCGGCCGCCATCGCCATGAACACGGCGAACGCCGCCGTGACGCCCATGAGGCCGAGGAACGGGATGCCGACGATGAGGAGGCCGACGAGCGCGATCATGACGGTGACGCCTGCGAACACGACCGAGCCGCCCGCGGTCGCGACGGAGGTCGCCGCCGACTCCTCGGGGTCGACGCCGTGCGCGAGCTGGTTGCGGTGCCGCGACAGGATGAAGAGCGCGTAGTCGATGCCGACCGCGAGGCCGATCATGAGCGCGAGGATCGGCGTCGTCGTCGAGAGCGTCGTGAAGGCGGCGAGCGCGAGGATCCCGCCCATCGAGGCTCCGAGCGCGACGAGCGCCGAGATGAGCGGCAGGCCGGCCGAGAGCAGCGATCCGAAGGTCACGATGAGCACGAGCGCCGCGAACACGACGCCGATGACCTCGATGATCGAGAGGCCGAAATGGAAGGCCTGGAACACCTGGCCGCCGTACTCGACCTGCACGGTGCTCGACGCGAGCTCGTCGCCGACCTCCTGCACCTCGGCGAGCGTTTCCTCGGACACCTCCTCGTGCGAGCCCTCGAACTGCACCTGGATGACGCCGGTCATGCCGTCGTCGCTGATCGCGTCGGTCGCGTACTCGTTGAAGGGCGAGATCGTGTTGCTGATGCCGTCGATCCCGGCGATCTCCTCGGCGACGCGCTCGAGCTCGTCCTCCAGCTCGGCGATGCGCGCGCCGGTCGAGTGCACGATGATCTGCCCGCTCGCGCCCGAGGTCTGGGGGAACACCGCGGCGAGGCGGTCGATCGCGTTCTGCGACTCGGTGCCGGGGATCTTGAACGAGTCCTGGAGGGTTCCGCCGAGCGCGAGACCGCCGACGACCGCGCCGGCCGCGAGCAGCAGCCAGGCGACGAGCACGGGGATCGCGCGCCGGTAGGCGAAGCGTCCGATACGGGAGAGCAGGATGGCCATGCGGGGCGGGCTCCTTAGGGGACGGGCACAGGGGCGAGGAGTTCGCCGAGGATGCGGATGAGGGACTCGCGCAGCCGTGCGTCGTCGGCCGAGTCGGGCAGGTAGCTGCCTGCCTGCGCGAGCAGGTAGGCGGCGCCACCGAGGGCGACCGCGAAGCGCACCTGGTCGTCGAGCGTCTGGTCGGGTCGCGCGTCCGCGATGTGGCGGATGAGCTCCTGGGCGCGCGCGACGACCGGCACGTCGCCGAGCGCACCGGACTGGGTGATGAACACCTGCGCGGCCAGGCGGTGCTCAAGCAGGAGGTCGACGAACTCGACGAGGAACCCGGTGCGCTCCTCGGGGCTGCCCGCGAGCTGCGCGGTGCGCGGCAGGATCGCGGCGAGCTGCTCCATCGCGGGGCTCAGGGCGGCGTCGAGCAGCGCCTCCTTGGAGGAGAAGTGGTAGAGCACGCTCGCCTTCGAGACGCCCGCGCGGTCGGCGATCGCCTGGATCGAGGTGCCGAGGTAGCCGGCGGACGCGAACTCGCGCAGGGCGACGTCTCGGAGCTCGGATGCAGTGGTCACCGGACGACCGTAGCTGACCGATCGGTCAAGAAACTGACCGATCGGTCGAACTCGGGGCGAACATTCAGGTGATACGCATCTCGGGCGCTCGGCGCAACCCCCGCGCGGGCGGACAGTCGGCCGGGGTAGCGTGGGCGGAGGCCGAAGGAGGGTCACACCGTGCGCAAGTTCATCTTCAACACGAGCGTTCTCAGCTCCCTCTTCGGGGCCGTCGGCGTCGTGCAGGCCACCCGCAAGGGACCGCGCGACTGGCGCCTCATCCTCATGTGGGTCAGCTGGGCCTGCTCGGTCGCGATCGCCGTCGGCAGCGTGGTCGAGGAGTCGAAGACCAAGGAACTGGAGTGGTGATGTACGGATACGGACAGGGCTTCGGCAGTCTCCTCCACACGATGGGGGCGATCGCGCAGATCATCGGCACGCTCGTCATCGCGGCCGTCGTCATCGGCGTCACCGTGCTGCTCGTGCGTTTCCTGCTCGTCGGCACACGCGCAGCGCAGCTCTACCTCGACCGCTACGAGCCCCGAAAGCCCGAGGCGCCGGACCCCGACCGCTACCGCCCCGAGCCCCCGACTCCCGCGCCTGCCCCGGCAGCCGCGACGCCCGCCGCAACGCCTGCGACGCCCGCGGCGACCGCCCCGGCGAGCTCGAGCGCCGATGCCGCGACCGCGGGGCCGTCGAACCCCGAGGGCGCGGAGGCGAAGGCCGAGGCCGCGGAGGCGCTCGCGACCCCGGCGCCGAAGTCGGCCGCCACGCACGCCTCGGCATCCGCGGCGACGCTCGTGCCGGACGCGAAGCCGCCCGTGTCGAAGGTGTCGGCGGCGAAGCGCACGGCCGCACCGAAGACGGCGACGCCCGAGACGTCCGCGACCAAGGCCGCCGCGCCGAAGAAGACCGCCGCCCCCAAGGCCGCGGCACCGAAGGCCGCGGCCCCGAAGCCGACGGCGGAGGAGCCCGCCACGGCCCCCAAGCCCGCGACCAAGCGCACGCCGAAGGCGCCGCCCGCGAGCTGAGCCCGCGGCTACACGATGTTGTGGTTGCGCGCGAGCAGGTTGTCGGGGTCGTACCGCCGCTTGACCGCCCGCAGCCGCTCGAGCGTGGCCGGCGGGTAGAGCAGGGGCAGAAGCTCGGGGTCGGCCGTCTCGCTGAAGTTGCCGTAGGTCGCGGTGATGCGCGCGCGCATCGGCTCCCACGGCGCCTCGGCCGCGGCCACGAGCTCGGGGGCCGCGTCCGGCGGAAGCATCGCGACGCGGAACAGCATGACCTCGCGATCGCGCACGGCGAAGGCCGTGGCGTCCGGGTCGACGCGCGCGAACGCCCCGCCGAGGTAGCGGATGGACGCCACCGTCGGGCCGTCGAAGCCCCGCAGCGCGGCGGCGTAGTCTGCGATGACGTCGTCGCCGAAGTCGCTCAGACCGTGACCCCCCACCATCGTGACGGGCGGGGGTGCCGTGACGTCCTGGACGAGGTCGCCGTAGGGACGACGCGAGATGTCGACGGAGACGACCCCGGGCAGCTCGAGCAGCGGTGCGATGGCGGCGCGCCCCGCCGCCTCGTCGTCGCCCGCGTAGCAGACCAGGAGCAGCGCACGCGGCTGGGCGCCCGGTTCCTTCGCGGGCAGCGCGAGGAAGGAGGTCGTGAGCTCGTCGGGTGCCGCCCGCATGACGTCGCGCCAGCCCCGCAGCGCGCCCTCGAGGTCGTCGAGGGCGAGCACGATCTGCCCGCCGACGACGGCGGCGAGCCTCGACGCGCGGAAGACGAAGTGCGTCGCGACCCCGAAGTTGCCCCCGCCGCCGCGCAGCGCCCAGAACAGCTCGGGCTCGGAGTCGGCGGATGCCGTGAGGTGCCGCCCGTCGGGGACGACGATGTCGATCGACTCGACGGTGTCGATCGTGAGCCCGACCGAGCGCACGAGCCAGCCCATGCCACCGCCGAGCGTGAGGCCGCCGACGCCCACGTCGCGCGTGTCGCCCGAGGTGATGACGAGGCTGTGGGGCGCGAGCGCGTCCGCCACCTCGCCCCACGTCGCGGCCGTCCCGACGCGGACGGTGCCGTCGTCGTTCACCTCGATGGAGTCGAAGGCCGCCATGTCGATGACGAGCCCGCCGGGGTTGGGGAACGTCTTCGCGCCGTGGCCGCCGGAGCGCACCGAGACGGTCAGGCCGTGCTCGCGCGCGAGGCGCAGCGCGTCCGCCACCTGCTCGGGCGCGCCCGGTCGCACGATGACGGCGGGTTCACCCGCTCCCGCGTAGACGGGGAGGGCTTCGTCGTAGGCCGCGTCGCCCGGCAGCAGGATCTCGGCATCGGTGGCGTCGCGGAGAGCGGTCAGGTCGGTCATGTGATGGTCCTCTCGGAACGGCACGTTACCCGCGAGGGGCGACACTGCGACGGCTAGAAGACCGTCTGCAGGAACCCCACGACCCGCGGGTCGGGCCCGCGGGCGTCGTCGACCTCGGGCACGAGCCGCCAGCGGTCGAACGCGCCGCACGGATGCGAGACGCCGAGCAGCACGACCTCGCCCACCGCGAGCGCGGCGTCCGCGGGCAGTGCGAGGTGCGCGTGCTGGTCGTTGAGCGCGACGACACGGGCGCCCGGGAGCGCGCGGCCGTCGGCGGAGCCGAGCACGACCGGAGGGTCGTAGTCGTACGGCGCATCGCGCTTGCCGGCGTCGAGCACCGCGAGGCCGGGCTCGGGTCGGGAGACGACGCGGGCGATGACGGTGAGCGCGGGTGCGAGCGGCAGGCCCGCCGTGTGCGCGTAGAAGACGTCGTCGTGCGCCTGGAACGCCCCGGAGCGCAGCACGATCCTCGCCCGGTCGGCGAGGGGCGCGAGCTCCTCGGCGACGAGGTCGAACCACGTGGACCCGCCCGCCGACACGATCGGGTCGGCCACGTCGTGCGCGGTGAGCACGGTGTCCGCGAGCGCCGCGAGCTCGCGCAGGTAACCCCGCACGCGCGCGACCGTCCCGGGGCGGCGGTCGGAGCCGTAGCTCCCCTCGTAGCCGGCCACCCCGCGCAGCCGCACCCGCGGCGAGGCCGCCGCGGCATCCGCCACCGCGAGCGCGGCCTCGACCCCGCGCGCACCCGTGCGCCCGCCCGCGTCGCCGAGCTCGACGAGCACGTCGAGCGGTCGCTCCCCCGCGGTCGCCGCGAGCACCGCGACCGACTCCGCGGAGTCGACCCAGCACGCGAGCTCGAGTTCCGGATGCGCGTCGAGCTCGCTCGCGATCCACGCGGCGCCGACCGGGTCGACGACCTCGTTCGCGATGAGGATGCGGTCGACGCCGACCGCCCGTGCCACCTGGGCCTGCCACGGGGTCGCGAGCGTGAGCCCCCAGCATCCGGCGTCGAGCAGCCGCCGCCAGAGCTCGGGCGCCATCGTGGTCTTCCCGTGCGGCGCGAGCTGCATGCCGCGCTCCGCGGCCCATGCCGTGAGCGTCGCGACGTTGGCGTCGGACGCGGCGCGGTCGAGCACGAGCAGCGGCGTCGCGAACACACCCACCGGATGCCGCTCCGCCGCGACCTCGGAGGAACGCCTCCCCCACAGCGCGGGCGGCACCGACTTGTGCACCGGCCCGAGCACGGGGTCGGGCTCGAGTCCGGGCACCGGCGCCGACGTCGTCATGCGCCCATCGTGGCAGGGTACGGCGCCGCCGGTCGGCGGCACGCGCTCAGTAGCCGAGGTAGCGGTCGGGCCGGTGGTTGAGCACGAGGCTCACGTTGATGACGACGACGCCGATCGCCGACACGAGCACGAGCAGCGGCTCGACGGCGAGGATCGAGCCGATCACGACGGCGCCGTCGAGGATCATGAGCGTCCACCCGGCGCGGAAGCCCGTGCGCTCCTGCAGCACGAGGGCGGCGATGTTGAACCCGCCGAGGCTCGAGCGGTGGCGGAAGATGATGACGACGCCCACGCCGATCACGAGGTTGCCGACGATCGAGGCGAACAGCGGGTCGAGCCCGAGGCCGCCGAGCACGCCCGGCAGCGCGTAGAGCCCGCTCAGCAGCGAGACGCCCACGATCGTGATGACCGTGCGCAGGGTGAAGCTCCAGCCCTTGCGGCCGATCGCGAGGAGGAAGAACGGCACGTTCACGACGACGAACAGCACGGCGTACGGCAGCCCCGTGAGGTAGCCGACGAGCAGCGCGAGGCCGGCGGTGCCGCCCGTCACGACGCCCGCCGAGTGCAGCATGAAGAGGCCGAGCGAGACGAGGACGATCCCCGTCAGCAGGCCGACGACGTCCTCGATCGGGGTGTGGCGCTGCGGCGCGGGCGCCGAGCCCTCCTGCGGGGCGACCGGCGGCGCGGGGGTGGAGGCGGGGGCGGCGGTCACATCCCGATGCTCGCCGCGCGACGCCACCGAGCGCAAACGAGGCGGATCGCGTTGGTACTCTTGCTCAATCTTCAGCGAGGAAGTGAGCAGGATGACCAACGCGACGCCCATCGATGCGACGGATGCCCGCATCCTCCGCGCCCTCGACGATGACCCGAGCGCGACGGCCCTCGCGCTCTCGCGCACCCTCGGCCTCGCGCGCAACACCGTGCACGCCCGCCTGCGCCGACTCGAGGGCGGCGGAGCCCTCGGCCCCGTGAGCCGGCGCGTGCGGCCGTCCGCGCTCGGCTACCCGCTCGTCGCGTTCATCGAGATCGCCATCAGCCAGGGCACCCTACGCGAGGCGTACGGGGCGCTCGCCGAGATCCCCGAGATCGTCGAGATGCACGCCACGACGGGTGCGGCCGACCTGCACGCCAAGGTCGTCGCGCGGGACACCGCCGACCTGCACCGCATCACGACGATGCTGCTCGAGATCGAGGGCGTCCAGCGAACGAGCACCTCGGTGTCGCTCGAGGAGGTCGTCCCCCCGCGGCTGGCGCCCCTGCTCGCGCGGCGCGCCGAGGGCTGAGCGCGGGCCGGGGAAAGCAGAAAGCCCTCGACATCTGGCGAGAGATGCGAGGGCTTATCCGTACACCCCCCGGGACTTGAACCCGGAACCCACTGATTAAGAGTCAGTTGCTCTGCCAATTGAGCTAGAGGTGCTCGGCCCGAAATCCCGGGCCGGAGAACAAAGATAGCATGACCGCGACATGATTTCTAACGCGCCCTCCCCCGCCCCGGCTTCCGACCCGATCCGCCTCGAGGAGGGGACGCTCGCACCCGACTTCACGGCCCTCGACCAGCACGGCGAGCCCGTCACCCTCTCGCAGCTGCGCGGGCGGAAGGTCATCCTCTACTTCTACGGCGAGGCGGGCACCCCGGCGTGCACGGGCCAGGCGTGCGACTTCCGCGACCGGCTCGACGCGTTCACGGCGGAGGGCTACACGGTCGTCGGCGTCTCGCGCGACGAGGTGCCCGCGATCGCGCGGATGGCGGAGGCCGAGCAGCTCACCTTCACGCTCCTGTCCGACCCCGACCGCCACGTGCACGGCCTCTACGGCACGTTCGGCACGAAGCTGCTCTACGGTCGCGAGGTGCAGGGCGTCATCCGGGCGACGTTCGTGATCGACGAGGAGGGCGTCATCGAGCGCGCCTTCTACAACATCAAGGCCACCGGGCACGTCGCGATGCTGCGCAAGCGCCTCGGCCTGCCCGCCTGAGCCGCGCGACTCACCGGGAGGCGGAGGGGCGCCCGCGACGTCAGAGCGCCGCGAGCACGCCCTCCGCGATGGCGGTCGCTGCCGCGAGGTGGTCACCGGCAGCGAACCGCACGTCGACGCTGAGCCAGTCGTCGCCCGCGCGCACCGACACGAAGCAGCCGCCGCGCTCGTAGCATCCGGCCTTCGCCGCGTCCCCGAGCTCGGGGGCGTCGCTCCACACGACCTTCGACGACGGATGCGGGGCGACGGCCCAGTGCGCATCCCACGCGGCCGCTCCCCCGGGGAGCAGGCCCACGTGCACGGACGCGTCGCCGCCCGCGTCGCCCATCCAGAAGCAGTGCACGCCTCCCTGCTGGAGCACGGCGCCGTGCAGCAGCACGGGCTGGGTGGGCGCGAAGCGGGCGTCGGCCGCGAGCGGGACACCGAACGCGGAGACGCGCACGCCGTCGGGCACGAGGGCCGCGCAGTCGGGAGTGGCCCCGGCGGCGACGGAGGGTTCATCGCCGGGGCCGGCCGCCGCGATCGCCGACACGGCCCGGTCGACGAGCGACCAGGCGGCTTCTTCACCGGCGGAGCCTGAGAGGGTCGCGCTGAGCCAGCGGTCGCCGACGAGGACGTCGGCACGGCAGCCGGCCATGCACGCGTGGAACGAGGTGCCGAAGCGGCCCTCGTGGGGCTGGAAGGTCGCGAGCTCGGGCGCGAGCGCCCCCCACGTCGCGGTCGCCTCCGGGAGCACGACGAGCTGCACGAGGTCGGCCGACGACTCCCACGCGCACGCGAGCCCGCCCGCGTGCACGGTCGCGGCGGAGGCGAGGCCCAGGTAGTCGCCGACGCCCGCGCCCGACACGGTCGTGGGCCGGAAGTCGCCGCCGTACGTCTGGGCGGGGTCGACCGCCGCGAGGAGGGCGTCGCAGTCGAGGTCGATCGCGGGGCCGCGCAGCTCGGCGGCGGCGGGGGTTGCGCCGTCGGACACCGCCTCGCCTCCCCCTCCGGACGGCGCCGTCGCGGGCGCGCAGCCGACGAGCACGAGCACGACGGCGAGCGCCGCCGGCATCCCGGCACGGGTGGTGGTCCGTCGCACGACTCCCCCTGTCATCTTCATGCCAACTCGCGCGATGTGTGTCACGATGATGCCACACCTCGGGAAGAAAGCGCCATGGCCCTCACGACCACCGACTGGGACGCCCAGGAGACCGCGATCCGCGATGCGCTCGCCCGCCTGCGCGAGCTCGCCTCCGCGACCCCGCCCCCGCCCGTCCACGGCGTCGTCGACGTCGTGCACGGCAGCGCCGGCGCCTGGCACGCGTGGTGGACGCGCGGCGGCCTCCAGCAGGGCGCCGACGTGAGCGCGATCGTGCCCGACCTGGAGCCCCTCCTCGCGATCGCGGCGGGCGACCGCGACGAGCAGGGGCGCGACCTCGTGACGGCGCTCGCGAGCGGTCGCATCCGGGTGCGCGTCATCCTGCCGTCCGCGGCGCGCGACGACGTGCGCGCGCACCCGGTGATCGAGGGCCTCGCCCACGCGGGCGTCGAGGTGCGCACGGGCGACGCGCGCGCGTGGTACTTCGTCGTGCGCGACCGGATCGCCGTCGTGCCGACCACGTGGGACGAGCCCGGCGACGTCGACGCGCTCGTGCTCTCCACGCCTCCCGTCGTCGCAGCCCTCGGCGAGCTCTACGAGCGCCGCTGGGCGGGCGCCTCGCCGTGGGCCGCCGCCGATCCCGCCGAGCCCGTCCTCCTGGCCCTCGAGCGCGGCCTCGACGACGCGGAGGTCGCCGCCGAGCTGGGCGTCTCGGTGCGCACCGTGCGCCGCCGGGTCGCGGACGCGATGGCGGCAGCGGGCGCCCGCACGCGCTACGAGCTCGCGCACCTGCGCGCGACGCGGCGCGGCTGAGCCTCGCATCCGAACCGGCGCACCAGGCGCCGGCGGGGAGACGCGGCGAGACCGGAATGCTGCCGCCTGCTCAGCCGAGCGGCAGGGCCTCGACGATCGGGCTCGGAGTGCCGAAGCGGTGGGCCGTGATCGACACCGCCTGCTCGCGCAGGAACGCGAGCAGCTCGACGCGGCCGCTCTCGGTCACGGCGCCCTCGTACACGGTCACGTCCGGTCGGCCGCCGAGGGCGCGCAGCAGCTCGGCGCCGCCGCCGCCGACGAGTCGGATGCGCGCGTCGCGTAGCACCGCCGCGGTGCGCCGCCAGTCCTCGGCCCCCTCGAGGCGGACGTCGACGCCGACCGCCCGGAGCGCATCGAGCTCCGCGGGGGTGAGCGCGGCATCCGTCGAGAGCGTGAGGGGTGCGCCCGCCCGCAGCCCCGCGAGCACGACGCGCGCGACCTCGACGGGGTCGGCCGCGGCCTCCGCCCGCACGAGCACGGGGAGCGTCCGGTACCGGAACGCGTTGCGCTCGGCGGCGAGTCCCGTGACGTCGTGCACGACGCCGAACTCTGCCTCCCACGCGCGGCGGTCGCTCGCGGCGGCGCGCAGCAGCATCCGCCGGGCCCCGTCGCCGCGGGCGCCGAACACGGCGATGAGCCGCTCGGTCACGGGATCGGCGGCACCCGGCTCGACCGCCGCGGGCGCGGGCTCGACGCGGCCGAGGCCGAGCAGGTAGTTCGGGCCGCCCGCCTTCGCCCCCGCGCCGACGACCGAGCGCTTCCAGCCGCCGAACGGCTGCCGTTGCACGATCGCACCCGTCGTGCCGCAGTTGACGTAGAGGTTGCCCGCCTCGACGTGATCGATCCAGCGCGCGACCTCGTCGGCGTCGAGCGAGTGGAGGCCGGCCGTGAGCCCGTAGTCGACGGTGTTCTGCAGCTCGATCGCCTCGTCGAGCGTCGCGGCGTGCATGATGCCGAGCACGGGACCGAAGTACTCGGTGCGGTGGAACGCGGAGCCCGGCGCGACGCCCGTCTTGATGCCGGGGCTCCAGACGCGCCCCTCCGCGTCGAGGCGGCGCGGTTCGAGCAGCCAGCTCTCCCCCGGCGCGAGGCGCGTGAGGGCGTCGAGCAGCTTGCCGTCGGCGGGCGCGATGAGCGGGCCCATGCGGGTCGCCGGATCCCACGCCTCGCCGACGGGCATCGACCGCACGGCGTCGAGCAGCTGCTCGCGGAACCGCCGCGAGCGCGCGACCGAGCCGACGAGGATGACGAGCGACGCCGCCGAGCACTTCTGCCCCGCGTGCCCGAAGGCCGAGTACGCGACGTCGCGCACCGCGAGGTCGAGGTCGGCCGAGGGCGTGACGACGATCGCGTTCTTGCCGCTCGTCTCGGCGAGCAGGCGGAGCTCGGGGCGGAACGAGCGGAATCGCTCGGCCGTCTCGTAGCCGCCCGTGAGGATCACCTGGTCGACGCGCTCGTCGGCCACGAGCGTCTCGCCGAGCGCCGCGTCGCCGAGCACGACGAACTGCAGCGCCTCGCGCGGCACCCCGGCCTCCCACAGCGTCTCGGCGAGCACGGCGGCCGTCCGGGCCGTGCGACGCGCGGGCTTGAAGACGACGGCCGATCCGGACGCGAGCGCCGCGAGCGCCCCGCCGCCCGGGATCGCGAGGGGGAAGTTCCACGGCGGCACGACGAGCGTCACCCGCCGCGGCGCGTAGCGCGCCCCGTCGAGCCGCTCGAGGCCGAGCGCCTGCTCGGCGTAGTAGTGCGCGAAGTCCACGACCTCCGAGACCTCGGGGTCCGACTGGTCGACGGTCTTGCCCGCCTCGGCCGCCATGATCTCGACGAGCTCGCCGCGACGGGCCTCAAGCAGCTCGCCCGCCCGGTGCAGGATCGCGGCACGACCTGGGGCGCCCCGCGCGGCCCACGGCCCGGATGCGGCGACGGCGACCTGGAGCACGCGGTCGACGCCCGCCGCATCCGGGATCCGCGAGGCCGCGACGGTCTGCTCGCCGAGCCGCGTCGTGCGGCTGCGCGCGAGCGCCGCGCGCGCCCACGCCCGGTTGGCGGCGACGGCGGGATCGGTGTCGGGCGCGTTGCGGAAGCCCTCCCCCGCGCCGGGCGCCGGTGCGGGGGGCTGCGTGCGGTCCTGCACGCGGTGCGGCGCGGGCACGGAGCGATCGACCTCCGCGAGCGAGGCGAGGAAGCGGTCGCGCTCGCGGGCGAAGAGCTGCTCGGAGCTCTGGAGCTCGAACACGGCCGACATGAAGTTCTCGCTCGCCGCGCCCTCCTCGAGCCGGCGGATGAGGTAGGCGATCGCGGCGTCGAAGTCGGAGGAGGCGACGACGGGTGTGTAAAGCAGGAGCCCACCGACGTCGCGACGCACGGCCTCCGCCTGCGCGGGCGCCATGCCGAGCAGCATCTCGATCTCCACGGCATCCGCCACCCCGCGCTCGGCGGCGAGGAGCCGCGCGTAGGCGAGGTCGAAGAGGTTGTGGCCCGCGACGCCGAGGCGCACGTGGGCCGTGTTCTCGGGGCGGAGAGCCACGTCGAGCACGCGCTTGTAGTTGGTGTCGGTCTCCTGCTTGGTGTACCACGTCGCGAGCGGCCAGTCGTGCACCGAGGCGTCGACGCGCTCCATGGGCAGGTTCGCGCCCTTCACGAGCCGCACCTTGATGCCGGCGCCGCCCGCGGCCCGGCGCTCCCGGGCCCAGTCGCGCAGGCGCAGGTACGCGCCGAGCGCGTCGGGCAGGTAGGCCTGCAGCACGATGCCCGCCTCGAGGCCGCGCAGTCCGGGCTCGTCGAGGATCCGCTGGAACACCGCGATCGTGAGGTCGAGGTCCTTGTACTCCTCCATGTCGAGGTTCACGAACTTCGGCGGGGAGGCCGCGGCCGCGTCCCGATAGAGGGGCGTGAGCGCGTGCACGATGTCGTCGACGGCCTCGTCGAACGCCCACGGCGAGTGGGGCGCGACGGTGGCCGAGACCTTGATCGACACGTAGTCGACGTCGTCGCGCGCGAGGAGGCGGCGCGTGCCCTCGAGCCGCCGGGCGGCCTCGCGGGCGCCGAGCACGGCTTCGCCGAGCAGGTTGACGTTGGGCCGCGCTCCGCGTTCCCGGATGCGGCGGAGCGCCCGGCCGAGCCGCGGGTCGTCGGCGTCGATCACGAGGTGGGCGACCATGCGGCGCAGCACCGCGCGCGCGACCGGCACGACGACGCCCGGCAAGAGCGGCGCGACGATCCCGCCGACGCGGAGCGCGGCGCGCAGCGGCCAGGCGAGGAACCGGGGCGGGCGACGCGCGAGTCGCGTGAGGGCCCGGGCGGCGACGTGCGCGTCCTCGGGGCGGATGACGCCGTCGACGAACCCGACCGCGAACGCGAGCCCGTCGGGGTCGCGCAGCAGCCCCGCGAGCCGCTCGGCGGAGGGGTCGACGGGCAGGCGCTCGGCCTCCGCGAGCCAGCGCAGCACCTGGGCGACCACGGCATCCGCCACCCCATCGCGATCACCCGGCGGGGAGCCGGCGGACGCAGGGGCGAGGGATGCGGTGGATCGCTTCGGCGGGGTCACGCGACCAGTGTGCGCGCCGGGATCCCATAAGCAACAGCAATGTCTTCTTCGCGGTATTCGTCAGTCTTGCTTAACCTTCTGATTGACTGTCCGCATGCTCGACGTGCGCCGCCTCGCCCTCCTCCGGGAGCTCGCGCTGCGCGGCACGATCGCGGCCGTCGCCGCGGCCCTGCACCAGACCCCGTCGGCCGTGTCGCAGCAGCTCGCCCAGCTCGAGCGCGAGGCGGGCGCCCCGCTCCTGCGGAAGGCCGGACGACGGCTCCAGCTCACCCCGCAGGCCGAGATCCTCGTCGAGCACACCGAGCAGATCCTCGCCGCGCTCGAGCGCGCCGACACCGAGCTCGCCGCGTCGCTCGAGCAGGCGACCGGCGTCGTCCGGGTCGCGATGTTCCAGTCGGCCGCGCTCGCGCTCCTTCCTGCCGCGCTCGACGTGCTCGAGCGCGAGCACCCTGCCCTCACGGCGATCGTCACGCAGCGAGAGCCCGAGACCGCCCTCCACGAGACCTACGCGCGCGACTTCGACCTCGTCATCGCCGAGGAGTACCCCGGCCATGCGGCACCGCCGCTCGCCGGCCTCGACCGCCGCCCGCTCACGACCGATGCCATCCGCCTCGCGGTGCCGCCCGGGAGGGCGGGCCGCTTCGCGATCCACGACATCCGGGATGCGCGCGACGCCCCCTGGGTCATGGAACCCCACGGCGCGGCGTCGCGGCACTGGGCCGAGCAGGCCTGCCGTCGAGCAGGGTTCGAACCGCACGTCCGCTTCGAGACGGCCGACTTGCAGGCCCACGTGCGGCTCATCCAGACCGGGCATGCCGTGGCGCTGCTGCCCGACCTCATCTGGCAGGGCGCGGAGCCGAGCGTCGAGCTCGTGCCGCTCCCCGGCGACCCGCGGCGCACGGTGTTCACGTCGACGCGGCACGCGATGGCGGGGCACCCCGCCGTCGTCGCCTTCCGGGACGCGCTCGAACGCGCGGCGGGCTAGCCGCGGCGACGATCCTGCGTGCCGCGCACGACCGACGGCAGGAACAGCAGCGCGAACGTCAGCATCGCGACGATGAGGATCGGCCAGCCCCACGCGGGCTGCGCGAAGCTGCCCTGGAGCGCGCCCAGCCCGATCGCGAACTGGAGCACCTGCCACACGATCGCCGACGCCCGCACCCACGCCTGACCGCGGAACAGGCCGACGAGCGTGGCCGCCATCCAGGCCACCGCGATGAGCACGAGCACGGTGAGCGCGAGGGCCGTCGCGAGCGACGCCGGCTCGAGGGCGACGAGGTCGACGAGCAGGACGATCGCGACGACGGTGACCGCTGCGAGCTCGATCCCGAGCATCACCGCAAGCCCCCAGAAAACGGGCGGACGAGCGGGGTTTTTCACAGCGAGATCCCAACCGGAGACTATTGATAAGACGTTACAAGTATGAAACAGTGTTGACGGTTGATGTGACGCTCACGACGTGGTGAGTGCGTTCGAATCGACTAATCCCCCGCCACATTCGAACCCTCTTCAGCCATGCGCGGAAACGGGTAGCCGTTCCGCGGAATGCGTCAACAGCAACACGAAACGGAGCACCTCACCATGGACTGGCGCGACAAGGCCGCCTGCCTCACCGTCGACCCGGAGCTCTTCTTCCCGGTCGGCAACACGGGACCCGCCGTCGACCAGATCGAGAAGGCCAAGGCCGTGTGCGGTCGGTGCACCGTGTCGGAGCAGTGCCTCCAGTACGCCCTCGAGACCAACCAGGACTCGGGCGTGTGGGGCGGCCTCAGCGAGGACGAGCGTCGCGCCCTCAAGCGCCGCGCCGCTCGCGCCCGCCGCGCCAGCTGACCGAACCCTCCCCTCCGCTGCGTCACGTCCGCAGAGCCTGAGCGGGGGCCCGGGCTGGGGCGTGCCCGGCGTCAGTACGGGTAGTCGTCCATCCGCGTGCGGAACTCGTCGATATCCGCCTCGCTGAGCACCTCGGGCACGAGGAAGCCCAGGCGCAGTCCCTCGACGGGCTCGTCGGTTCCCGCCACGACCGCCTCGCGCGCCGCACGACGGCTGCCGTCCGGATCGTGGGTGAGGTCGGTGATGTTCGCGTAGAACCGCATCGGCCCCGGGTAGTCGTCGCTGTACCACTCCCAGTCGGTCTGCGTGCGCGGGTCGGCGCTGCCGTAGAACCGCTCCAGGTAGGCGGGGTCGAAGCCCGTCGCGGGGTCGTTGAGCGGGATGAGCGGATAGAAGCCGTACACGACGATGACCTCCTCGATGAGCTGCATCGCCGCGAGCTTGAGCTCGTGGTCGCGCAGCGGCTGCGTCGTCGACCACGTCGTCGAGCTGAACGAGACGAGCATCGACTCGCCGCCGTAGCCGTTCCGCTCGGCGCGCGTGCTCTCCGCCGCCCCCTCGACCCACGAGAAGCCGAACTCCGCCGTGAGCCGCCTCCGCACCTCGGCCATGACCTCCTCGGCCATCGCGCGCGCCTCCTCGAGCGAGATGCGCGCGAGGATCTCGCTCTCGCTCTGGCCCTTGATGCCCGGGTAGGCCGCCCAGTACTCGTCCTCGGGATCGGCGCCGACCGCCTGCGACGACCCCGGCCGCAGGGCGCTCGCCGCGCCGATCGTGCCGACGTTGACGACGAGCGCCACGGCGAGCGCGATCGCGCCGAGCGCGCGGGCGCGCGCGTTCACGAGCGCGGCGACGATCGCCACGACGAGCGCGAGCTGCAGCGCGAGCATGAGCAGACCGTAGATGGCCGCCGTCGCCCCCGCCGCCCACATGATGAGCAGCACGAGGGCGAACAGGACGGAGGCGCCGAGCACCGTCCAGCCGAGCGCGCTCGGGCGCGGGCGCGGCGCCGCGCCGGCGGGCGGCGCCGACGCGGGAGCGACCACCCGCTGGGCGGCGCGGTAACCGCCCGGCGGCGGAGGCGGCGGCGCACCCTCCGAGCCGCCGATGTACTGCGCACGTTCGTGAGACCTCACCATGGTCGATCCGTCCCCCAGCCGCCGCCGTCGCCCTCGTTCCGCTGGTCCCGCTGGTCGCGCTCCTGCTGACCCTGCTCGAGCTGCTCCCTGATGTCGTCGAGCTTGTCGCCGTCGGGTGTCTGCTGCTCCTGCGGATCGTCGGAGTCGTCCGGCTCGTCGGGCGAGGTGCTGTCCTCGAGCTTCTCGCGCAGGCGCTGCTGCTGCTCGTCGAGCGTCTCCTCGAGGTCGCGTTCCGGGTCGGGCGAGTTCTGCTGCGCCTCCTCCGAGTCGCACTCGGCCGGGGCGTCCTCCGACACCGTGAGCGCCTCCTGCCACGCCCGCGACGCCGCGGCGCCGTCGCCCTCGCGGAGGGCGCGGTCGCCGATCCGCTCGAGCACGATCGAGAGGTTCACGCGGATCGCGCACTCCTCGAGTCCGCGCGCGAGCGTGAGCGCCTCCTCGAACTCGGCGCGGGCGCCGTCCAGGTCGTCCTGCTCGGCGAGGCCGACGCCCGCGTTATAGGGCGCCTTCCAGGGCTCGAAGATGTTGACCACCTCCTGGCCGCGCGCCGCCTGGACGGTGCCCGCGTGGTCGCCCGTCGCGTTCGCGGCGATCGCCTGGTGCGCGAACGCGTACATGCTGAGCACCTTGGCGCAGAACAGCAATGCGACGAGCAGCAGGGGCGTCGACGCGAGCAGCAGGATGCGGCGCAACCGCAGACGACGGCGGTTCGCGTGCACGAGCGCGGCGGGGTCGGTCACGAGGCGCCACCCCCTTCCGCGCGGACGCGGCTCACGCCCGCGGCCCGCGTCAGGTGCGCCGTCACGCGCGCGAGCTCGAGGGCGAGCAGGGCCGCCGCGACGAGCGCGACGATCCACGTGAGGTCGACGACGGTCTCCGTGCTCCCCTGCGCGGTCGTCGCCGTCGCGGGCGCGGGCGGGAGCTCGAGGCGCGCGCCGGCCGAGCGCTCGAGGTAGGCCACGCCGAGCTGGTCGGCGATGCGCTCGAGGTTCTCGGGGTCGATGACCGAGAGGGCACGCTCCCCCTCGTACTCGATGTACGAGCCGGGGCCGTCGATCCCCGCCGAGGTCGAGCGCATCGGCCCGCCCTCCGAGGTGCCGTAGCCCAGCACGAGCCCGCCCGAGACCTCCGACGCGCTGCCGGCGAACGACTCCGGCTGACCGGTCGACGTCTGCTCGCCGTCCCCGAAGTAGAACACCATCCGGGCGCGCTCGGGCGAGACGGCTGCGGCGTTCCGCAGCGTCTCGGCGAGCAGCGAGGCGGCCGCGCCGACCGAGCTGCCCTCCGAGTTCGCGGTCACCTCCGGCCGGAGCACCGAGAGCGAGGTCATGAGGGCCGTCGTGTCGGTCGTGAGGGGCACGCGGGTGACGGCGTCCGAGTCGAAGGTGATGAGGCCGAAGCGCGCGCCGGGGTACTGCGTCACGATGCGCTGCACATCCGCGCGCACACCCTCGATGCGCGGGCGGTCGCCGTCCCAGTCCTCGGCGACGATGCTCGCGGTCGTGTCCACCACGAGCAGGATGTCGACGTCGGTCGCGAGGGTCTCGGACGTCCCCGGGATGCCGGGGCGCAGCAGCAGCGCGCCGCACGCGACGACGAGGGCGAGCCGCACGGCCCACACCGGGCGCGCATCCGCTCGACGGACGAGCGACCACACCGCGAGCGCGACGAACGCGAGCACGACGAGCACCACGATCGCGGCGGGGATGACGGGCTGGAAGGTCATACGCGCATCCTCCAACCGACGAGCACGAGCGCGAAGGCCGCGACCGCGATGACGACGGGCCAGGCGCCCGGTGCGTCGACCTTGACGATGCGCGGCTGCCCGCGCAGCACGGCGGCGTCCTGCGCGTGCACCTCCTCGACGATGCCGGCGACGGTCGTCGTGTCGTGCAGGCCGTAGTAGCGGCCTCCCGTCCCCTCGGCCATCGCCTTCAGCGCCGCGCCGGTCTCCGAGCCCTCCGTCACGGGGTCGATCGCGTACACGCGCACGCCGAGCGACGCCGCGTAGGCGCCCGCCTCCTCGAGGGTGACCGTCTCGGCGCCGTTCACCTCGTTGTCGGTCGCGAGGATGATCGAGCGGGAGCGCTCCTGATCGGGGTTGTCGAAACCGAGTGCGCACGCGGCGAGCCCGTCGCCCACGAGCGAGGCCCCGGGACCGTTCAGGGTGCCGACCCAGAACTCGGGCACGTCCTCGATGTAGTCGAAGCTCGCGCGGATGCTGTCGAGGTGCTCGCGCACGAACGCGTAGTCGTCGGTGAGCGGGAACACCTGCACGGGCGAGCTGTTGAAGATCGTGAGTCCCACGCGCTCGCCCTCGAAGTCCTCCGCGAGGCGCGAGAACAGCTCGAGCACCTCGGCGTCGACGTCGGTCATCGAGCCCGAGACGTCGAGGCACAGCATGACGTCCCGGCTGCGGGTCTCCGGCTGGATGACCCGCTCCGCCATCGGGCGCGCCGCCACCACGGCGGAGCCCGCGAGCGCCACGACCGCGAGGGCGAGCACCCCCGCGAGCGCGACGATCCGCACCCGCACGGCGCGCGCGACGCTCGGCAGGGCGGAG
>WKJB01000029.1_pt1 | contig 61762 bp, 67 predicted proteins | sample 5403331 | NCBI WGS metagenome assembly WKJB01 (sample SAMN13198853, study PRJNA488119) | plastic metagenome | isolation source: water-polyurethane dispersion (WPUD) containing a polyether... | place: Mexico: Mexico City | collected 2016 | reverse complement strand
GCCCGGCTCCGGCGCCGGCGGCGCCGGGGGGGGGGGGGCCAGGGGAGCGGGGGCGGGGTGGTACCCGCACCGGAGGCGGTCACCGGGGCCGCGGAGGCGCCGGGACGCAGACCCCACGTGAACCCGGAGCCCGCGGGCGCGGGAGGCGTCGAGGCCTGCGGCGGGGTCGCGGGCGACACCGACGCGGGCGGCGTCGACGCGGGCCGCGTCACGGGATCCGCCGTGGGGACGCCCGGTGCAGGCGGCTGCTGCCCGGCCTGGGCACCGAACTGGGCGGCGAGCCAGTCGCTCGCGGACTGCTCGTCGTCGTCGCGGGGTCGGTCGTTCATGGCCGGATGAGACTACTGGGGATCGAGTCCGAGGTCCGAGAGGCGGATGGCGGCGAGGTACGGGTAACCGGCGGCCTCGATGCGCTCCTGCGCCTCGGTGGCCCGGTCGACGACGACCGCGACGGCGGCGATCTCGGCGCCCACCTTCTCGAGCGCCTCGATGGCCTTGAGGGGCGAGCCGCCCGTCGTGGAGGTGTCCTCGAGCACGATGACGCGCTTGCCCGCGAGGTCGGGGCCCTCCACCTGGCGGCCGCGCCCGTGGTCCTTCGGCTCCTTGCGCACCACGAAGGCGTCGTAGGAGAGGCCGCGCGCCGCACCCTGGTGCAGCACGGCGGATGCGATCGGGTCGGCGCCCATCGTGAGGCCGCCCACGGCATCCACGTTCGGCACCTGCGCGATGAGGTCGACCATGACCTGCCCGATGAGGGGCGCGACGCGGTGGTCGAGGCTCAGCTTGCGCAGGTCGATGTAGTAGCTGGCCTTCTTGCCGCTCGTGAGCGTGAAGTCGCCGTGGAACACGGCCTCGTTCGTGATGTGCTCGATGAGCTGGGTGCGGGCGTCGGTCACGGCCACCAGCCTAGAGCGCCGGGTCGGAATCGGGCGTCCCCGCTAGCGTTGCCTCATGCGCATCGCCACCTGGAACATCAACTCGATCCGCACCCGTCACGCGCGCGCGATCGACTGGATGCTGCGCGAGGACGTCGACGTCGTCGCCTTCCAGGAGATCAAGTGCAAGGAGGAGCAGTTCCCCTTCGAGCCCTTCCAGGACGCGGGCTACGAGGTCGTGCTGCACGGCCTCAACCAGTGGAACGGCGTCGCGATCGCCGCACGCCACCCCATCGAGGACGTCGAGGTCGGCTTCCCCGGTCAGCCCGGCTTCCTCAAGGGCCACGAGGGACCCGACCTGCCGATCGAGGCGCGCGCGATCGGCGCGACGGTCGAGGGCGTGCGCCTGTGGAGCCTCTACGTGCCGAACGGCCGCGCGCTCGACGACCCGCACTACACCTACAAGCTCGACTGGCTCGCGACCCTCGCGGGCAACGTGCGCGAGTGGCTCGCGGCGGAGCCCGACCTCCCGCTCGCGCTCATGGGCGACTTCAACATCGCGCCGCTCGACTCCGACGTGGGCGACCCCACCTTCGTGCCGGGCGTCTCGACGCACATCTCGCCGCCCGAGCGGGACGCGTTCGCGGCGCTCGAGGCCGCGGGGCTCTCGGATGTCGTGCGCCCCATCCGTCCCGAGGGCTACACCTACTGGGACTACAAGCAGCTGCGCTTCCCGCGCAACGAGGGCCTGCGCATCGACTTCATCCTCGGCTCGCACGCCTTCGCGGAGCGCGTCGTCGACGCGTCGATCCACCGCGAGGAGCGCAAGGGCGACGGCCCGAGCGACCACGTGCCGGTCGTGGTCGACCTCGATCTCGGCGAGATCGACGACGACGACCGCCCGATGATCTTCTAGCCGCGATCAGGCGGCGGGGATCGCGGCGACCGCCTCGATCTCGACGAGCACGCCCGGCCGCGTCATGGGCACGCCGACGACCGTGACCGCGGTGCGGGCCGTCCACTCGGCCGCGAAGGCGGCGTACGCCTCGCTCGGGTCGACGCCCGTCGTGAGGTAGATCGTCATCTTGGCGACGTGCTCGGGCCCGGTGCCCGCCTCGGCGAGCACGGCCTTGACGTTGCGGAGCGCCTGCTCGGTGTCGGTCATGCCGGGCAGTCTGCTCCCGCCCGCCGACACCGTCCACCCCCACCCCTCGTTCGCCGTGATCTGCACGCAGACCTTCGCGGCCTGCTGAGCCTCCGCTCGCTACGGTGGAGCTGCGGGCGACGGCGCCCGCGAGCGAGGGGGACGCGGTGAAGAAGGTGCTCACGATCGTCGGCGTCGTGCTCGGGGTGGTCGTGCTCGCGTTCGGCGGGCTCGTGGTGCACTTCCTGTACCTGGGCGACGAGTCCACACGGCACCAGGCCGAGCGGATGCAGGAGCTGCGGAGCGCGGACGTCTCCCCCACCGCATCCGGCGACACCCACGCGTTCGACGAGCTGCCCTACGACGAGCTGCAGGTCATCGCGACCCACAACAGCTACGTGCTGCGGCCCACCTGGCTGCAGACCGAGGTGATCCGCCTCGTGGAGCCGGCGGAGGCGCCCGCCCTGCAGTACGAGCACGCGACGCTCACCGAGCAGCTCGACGCGGGGGTGCGCAGCTTCGAGCTCGACATCCGCTGGGACGGCTCGCACTTCACGATGAGCCATGTGCCGCTCGTGGCCAACCGCGCCACCGACACCGACTTCGGCCTCGCGCTCGAGGAGATCGCGCTTTGGTCGACGCGGAACACCGACCACCTGCCGATCAGCGTCATGGTCGAGGTGAAGACCGACTACATGTTCCTCGACCCGCGCCTGCGCGCCTTCGACGCGGTCGCCGCCGACGCGCTCGACGAGCTCGTGGCGGGTGCGCTCGGCTCGCGGCTCTTCGCCCCCGACGACCTCGCCGGCGACGCGTGGCCCACCGTCGGTGAGCTGCGCGACCGCGTGCTGCTCTACTTCGGGAACAACGAGGAGGTGCGCGAGACGTACCTCGACGGCCACTCGGGGCTCGAGGGCCGCAGCCTCTTCACCTCCTCGAAGACCGGTGCCGCGGATGCGCGCTTCGCGATCGTCGACGACCCCGCCGACCCGCTCGTCGCCGCGCTGCTCGAGCAGGGCGTCATCGTGCGCACCCGCGCGGACGCCGACCTCGCGACGGGCGCGGAGCGGCTCGCGGATGCCGTGGGCTCGGGCGCGCAGATCGTCTCCACCGACTTCCCGCCCTCCGAACCGCAGGAGGGCACGGGCTACGTCGCCGCCTTCCCGGGCGGCACCCTCATCCGCGCCACCCCCTGACCCTGGTCTCCCGGCCGCATCGCGCCTAGGGTGGCGGCATGCCCCCCGCCGTGTCGGTTCCGGGTGCGACGCTCGCCTACGACGTCGCCGGGGCGCCGACCGCGCCCGCCGTCGCTTTCATCCACGCGGGGGTCGCCACCCGCGCGATGTGGGATCCGCAGTTCGACGCCCTCGCCTCCGACCACCGCGTCGTGCGCTACGACACCCGCGGCTACGGCGGCTCGCCGGGCGAGGCTGTCGCCTACTCGGAGTGCGACGACCTGCTGCGCGTGCTCGACGCCGCGGAGGTCGAGCGCGCCGTGGTCGTCGGGGCCTCACGCGGCGGCGGCTTCGCCCTCGACGCCGCGCTCGCGCATCCGGATCGCGTCACGGGCCTCGTGCTCATCGGCGCCGCCCCGAGCGGCATGACCGACGAGGGCGTCGACTACACGGCGAACGAGCGCGAGCTCGAGAAGGCGATGGACGAGGCGGAGGCCGCCGAGGACGTCGACGCCCTCGTGCGCATCGAGGTGCAGCTGTGGGATCTCGGCCCGGACCGCGACACCGACGAGGTCGACCCCGCGTTCGTGGAGCGGGCGATCGAGCTCAACGTCGGCGCCGCCCACTGGGACTTCGCGGGCACCGCCACACCCGCCCCGCGGCCCGCCGTCACGCGCCTCGACGAGGTGCGTGTGCCCACGCTCGTCGTGATCGGCGACCACGACGTGACGGATGCGAAGGTCGCCGCCGAGCTCATGATCGCCGGGATCCCGTGCGCGGAGGAGCTCCGCTTCCCCGACTCGGCGCACCTGCCGAGCGTCGAGCATCCCGAGCGCTTCACCGCCGGGCTGCGGGCGTTCCTCGCCCGCCACGGTCTCTGAGCGGACGCGGGCTCAGGCGGCGAGCAGGGCCGCGACGAGCACGATGACCGGCAGCGAGAGGAGCGTCGACAGCAGCACCGCGTCGCGCGCGAGCACCTCGCCGCGCCGGTAGCGCTGCGCGTAGTTGAAGACGTTCTGGCCCGTCGGGAGCGCCGCGAGCACGACTGCGACGAAGAGCGCGTGCCCGTCGAGCCCGAACACGAAACGGCCGACCGCCCACGCGAGCAGCGGCATCGCCACGAGCTTGAGCGCGACGGCGAGCACGACGTCCCGCCGCGACCCGGGCGCGTCGAGGAGCCTGCGGCCGTGCAGCGACATCCCGAAGTTGATGAGGATGATCGGCACCGCCGCCGCCCCCACGAGCTCGAACGGCGCGAGGACGGGCTCCGGCAGCTCGATGTCGGCGAGCGCCACGACCAGTCCGAGCAGCGACCCGATGATGAGCGGGTTGCGCACCGGCTGGCTCAGGATGCGGCCGACCGACACACGCCCCGAGGTCGTCACGTCGAGCACCGTGAGCGCGACCGGCGCGAACACGACGAGCTGCAGCAGGATGACGGGCGCCGACGCCGCCGCATCGCCCACGACGTACGCCGCCACCGGGATGCCGATGTTGTTGGCGTTGAGGTACCCGGACGACAGGGCGCCGATCGTCGCCTCGGTCACCTTCCGGCGCCACACGGCGAGCGCCACCACGAGGAACGCCACCATCGGCACGACGGCCGAGACGGCCGCGACCGGCAGCTGCCGCGAGAAGAGCGCGTGCAGGTCGGCCTCCGCGAGCACCGTGAACAACAGCGCGGGCGAGAGCACGAAGAACGCGAGCCGGCTGAGCACCTGGTGCGCCTCCGGTCCGATGAGGCCGAAGCGCGCGATGAGGTAGCCGGTCAGGATGACGACGGCGATGATCGCGAAACCGACCAGAACGCCACCCACCGGACCAGCCTAGGGTCCGCGCCGGGACCGGATGCGGCGTCTCGAGGGCCGACCGGTAACCTGCCGAGCATGTCCCTCGCCGAGAACGCCCCCGTCGATCACGCCGCCGCCACCGCCCTCTGGGAGGAGTACAAGGCCGCGCATCCGGAGAGCGCGCTCGACACCGAGCCGCCGTCGGTCGAGCAGTTCGGCGACCACCCGGAGCTCACCGACGAGCTCCTCGACCTCGTGCTCCACGGACCCAAGCGGGCGACCGCGGGTCTCGTCGCCGAGTACGCCGCCGAGGGCCAGCCGCTCCCCCGCGTCGGCAGCCACTGGATCGCCTGCGACTCGACGGGCGCGCCGCGCGCCATCCTGCGCAGCGTCGAGCTGCGGGTGGGCCCGTTCACGAGCGTCGACGAGAGGTTCGCGTACGACGAGGGCGAGGGCGACCGCTCCCTCGCCTCGTGGAAGGACGCGCACCGCCGCTACTGGACGCGCACGGGCGAGCGCATGGGCTTCACGTGGACCGAGGACATGGACATCGTCTTCGAGCGCTTCGAGGTGGTCTGGCGCGCGGGGGAGTGACGCGCCGCTGCGAGCGCGACCGCCCGCATCCGCAGCGAGAAGATGCGCGAATCGTGCGTGGACGCAAGGAACGTGCGTCGATCTCAAACGATCGCTGAGGCTTCCTCCCTAGGCTCGACCGGGAGAGGAGGCGCCATGAACACGATCGCCCAGACACCGTCCATCATCGGAGAACCGGAGGTCGTCGAGGACGCCTCCGCCGCCGAGCAGAGCCCCGCGTGGAAGCAACTCACGGAGGCCGCGACCGCGATCCAGGCCCTCCAGGAGAAGGACGGCTCGATCCCCGACGAGGCGGATCACGCCGCGGCGAGCCACCACGTCGCCGCGATCGTCGCCGCCATCCGCGCCCTCGCGCCCGCCTTCCCGCACGACGCCGCCTATCTCGCGGCCCTGCCCGGGGACTTCGCGAAGTGGGAGGCGGACGGCTTCGGCGTGCCCGACTTCCTCGACTCGCTCGTCGCGTTCGACCCCGCAAACCACCGCGTCGACGGGCTGCGCCACCTCGTGGTGTTCCCGATGTACACGCAGAACGGCTCGCCCGACCGCCACATCGAGGCGCTCATCGTCGAGGCGATCTGGCCCGAGTTCATCGAGCGGCTCGAGGCGGAGCGCTACGGCAACAAGCTGTTCGTCTCGCTGCGGCTCATCGACTTCACGGCCGGCTACGACACCAACTCGGCGGTGCTCTTCCCCGAGACGGTCGCCATGCGCGAGATCCCCGCCTTCACGTGGGGCGCCATCTTCCAGGACCGCGAGGCCGCGCGCTTCCGCGTCGTCACGAAGGCGGCGGCCGAGATCACGAAGCTCGAGCTGCTGCCCTCGCAGCAGGAGCTCGTCTCCGACCAGCACCTGGCGGAGGAGGTCTTCGTGATGTGGGACCTCATCCACGACCGGGCGCACATGCGCGGCGACCTGCCGTTCGACCCCTTCATGATCAAGCAGCGGATGCCGTACTTCCTCTACTCGCTCGAGGAGCTGCGCTGCGACCTCACCGCGTTCCGCGAGTGCGTCAAGCTCGAGGCCGACGAGACGGCCGACGCGCGCACGCGCGACCGGGCCGTGCACGTGCAGCACGCGATCCTGTTCGACCGCCTGTTCCGCTTCCCGCTCACCGGCACCCGCGTGCGCAACTACGACGGGCTCGGCGGCCAGCTGCTGTTCGCGTGGCTGCACCAGAGGGGCGTGCTGCACTGGACCGACACCCAGCTCGCCTTCGACTGGGACGAGGTGCCGGCCGCCGTCATCGCGCTCTCGGACAGGATCGACGAGCTCTACTGGCGCTCCATCGACCGCCCGAAGACCGCGCACTGGCTCGCCGCCTACGAGCTCATCCGGTCGACGCTTGAGCCGAACCCCGCATCCGTGTGGGCGCGCGGCCTGCCGGACGAGGTGCTCGCCGGACCGCCGAAGGGCTACACCGACGCGGTGCTCGACGACGAGTTCCCGCTCTCGATGTTCTACGAGGCGCTCGCCAAGAAGATGACCGACGTCATCGAGTCCACGAAGGGCATCACGGGGTGATCGTCGTGGTCACGGGCGCCACGGGCCCGGCCGGGCGTGCGACGTGCGCCCGGCTGCGCGACCGCGGCGACACCGTGGTGGCGGTCGGCACGGATGCGGACCGGCTCGCGACCGTCGCCGCATCCGACCGCCTCGTGGCCGACCTCGCCGACCCGCAGGCCGCGCGCGCCCTCGCGGCCGAGGTGATGTCGGCGCACCGCCGTGTCGACGCGATCCTGCACCTCGTGGGCGGGTGGAGAGCCGGGAACACCCCGGACGCCGACGCGTGGCTGCGACCGCGGCTCGTCGACTCCCTCGAGAACGTCATCGCGGCGTTCGAGCCCGAGCTCGCGGCCTCCGAGGGTCGCCTCGCGATCGTGAGCTCGGCGGCGGTCGACCCGGATGCCGAGCCGACGAGCTCGTACGCGCGCGCGAAGGCCGACGCGGAGGAGCTCGTGGCCGAGCTCGCCGATCGGCTCGCGGCGGCCGACGGCGCGGCCACGGTCTTCGTGGCGCGTTCGATCGGCGAGGACGGCACCCCGCCCGCGGTTCTCGCGGAGCGGCTCGTCGGCTGGCTCGACGAGCCCGCCGCGGCCGTCAACGGCGCGCGGCTCGCTCTCTGAGCGCCTCGCCCCGCGCATCCCTCACCTCGCGGACCGACATACTGCTGACATGACCCGCAAGCACGACGTCGTGATCATCGGCGGCGGCCACAACGCGCTCGTCGCGGCCGCCTACCTCGCAGGGGCGGGCCGCAGCGTCCTCCTCCTCGAGCGTCAGCACCACCTGGGCGGCGCGTCGATCTCGGCACAGGTGTTCCCGGGCGTCGACGCGCGCCTCTCGCGCTACTCCTACCTCGTGAGCCTGCTGCCCGAGCGCATCCGCCGCGACCTCAAGCTCGACGTCGAGCTCGCACGGCGCCGCTACTCCTCGTACACGCCGCTCCCGGGCACCGACCGCGGTCTGCTCGTCGACACGGGCGACGCGGAGGCCACCGCGGCGAGCTTCGCGTCGATCGGCGCCGCGTCCGACTGGGACGCCTGGCGCGCGTTCGGCGACGACACCGCGCGCGTCGCGGCCGCCGTGTGGCCGACCGTGACCGATCCGCTGCTCACGCGATCCGAGGCCCGCCGCGCCGTCGGCGACGACCGCGTGTGGGATGAGCTCGTGGAGGCGCCCATCGGGCAGACGATCGCGGGCCGCTTCGCCGACGACCTCGTGCGCGGCGTCGTGCTCACCGATGCCCTCATCGGCACCTTCGCGCCCACGGTCGACGAGACGCTCGCCGCGAACCGCTGCTTCCTGTACCACGTGATCGGCGGCGGAACCGGGCACTGGGATGTGCCCGTGGGCGGCATGGGCGCGGTCTCCGGCTCGATCGCGCGCGCCGCCCGCGCCGCGGGCGCCGAGCTGCTGACGGATGCCGAGGTCGTCTCGGTCGCACCCGACGGCGAGGTCGTGTACCGCCACGGCGACGATGAGCACCGGGTGGCGGCGGACGTCGTGCTCTCGGGCGTCGCGCCGTACGTGCTCGACCGGCTGCTCGGCACGGAGGGCACCCGCCCCGAGGGCGCCCAGGTGAAGGTCAACCTGCTGCTCGCGCGGCTGCCCCGTCTGCGCGACACCTCGGCCGACCCCGCCGCGGCGTTCGCCGGCACCTTCCACGTGCACGAGGGCTTCGCGGCGATCGACCGCTCGTACGCCGAGGCGACGGCGGGCCGCATCCCCGACCCGCTGCCCCTCGAGAGCTACTGCCACTCGCTCACCGACCCCAGCATCCTGTCGCCCGAGCTCCAGGCCTCCGGCGCGCAGACCCTCACGGTGTTCGCGTTGCAGGCGCCCGACCGGCTGCTCGACGGCCGCGACCCGGATGCCGCGCGCGCGGAGCTGCAGGACGCGGTGCTGCGCTCGCTCGACTCGGTGCTCGCCGAGCCCGTCGAGAGCGTGCTGCTGCGCGACGCCGAGGGGCGGCCGTGCATCGAGACGGCGACGACGCGCGACCTCGAGCAGAGCCTCGGCATGGCGGGCGGCAACATCTTCCACGGCCCGCTCGCGTGGCCGTGGGCGGAGGACGACGAGCAGCTCTCGACGCCCGCCGAGCGGTGGGGCGTCGCGACCGCGCACGAGCGCATCCTCGTGTGCGGCTCCGGGTCGCGCCGCGGTGGCGCGGTGTCGGGCCTCGGCGGCTACCACGCCGCAATGGCCGTCCTCGAATCCTGAGGTGTCACTTTCCGTCGTTCGGCCACCGGCCCAGGCGACCGGAAGTGACACCTCGGATCCCTGACGGGGTTACTCCCAGGTGGAGGGGGCGGGCGTGCGGGTCGACGGCATCCGCACCTGGGCGGCCCACTCGTGCAGCCACTCGGGGATCGGGTGCGCCGCGGGGTCCATGCCCGTGATGCGGCCGAGCTCGTCGATCGGCACCGTGCCGCCCCTGCGGTAGAGGAAGCGCGCCTGGATGAAGGCACGCGCGTAGAGCTCGCCGTCGACCACGAACCGCTGCTCGACGTACACCGAGCGGTCGTCGAGGCCGAGGAAACGCGACTCGATCGTGTAGCGCTGCCACAACTCGAGCGACTTGCGGTACGAGATCGTCTGAGACGAGACGACGGGGTAGACCTCCGCCTCCTTGAGGCGCTTCCAGAGGCCAGTGCGCACGACGAGCTCGACGCGCGCGAGGTCGAGGTTGGTGAGGTAGGCGCCGTTGTTCATGTGCCGCAGCTCGTCGAGGTCGCCGGGCCACACGCGACGCGGCGAGTGGCAGACGTCGTAGAGGCCGAGCGGCGGCAGCTTCGGCGCGCGGGTCGAGAGCCAGGCGAGACGAGAGGCACGACGGAGGATTCCCACCCGGGCACGCTAGACCGAGCGTAAGCGGATGGGCGAATCCCTTGTGGGCAGGCGACAATCAGCGGGTGCGGTGCTCGGGGATCGCCAACCGCGGCCCGTGCCGCTCGTAGCCGATGCCGGCCGCCTCGATGAGGCGGACGACGCGCTGGCGGTGCCCCCGCCACGGCTCGAGCAGCTCGAGCATCCCGTCGTCGTCGACGCGCTGCCCGATGAGGGCCGTGCCGACGCGCTTGCACAGGTGCAGGTCGCCGACGCTGACCTGGTCGGGGTCGCCGTGAGTGCGCTGCAACGTCTCGGCGACCGTCCAGGGCCCGATCCCGACGACGGTGCGCAGCCGCCGGGCCGCCTCCCCCGACGGCAGGGTCGCACAGCGCTCGAGCGCGTCGGCCACCGCGAACACGCGCATGAGGGTGTCGGAGCGCTGCGGCCCGACCCCGGCGCGATGCCACTCCCACGACGGGATGCGGCGCCACACGGCCGCCGTCGGCACGACGCGCATGCCGAGGGGCGCGGGACCCGGCGCGGGCTCGCCGTGCCGCGTCACGAGCCGCCGCCACGCGGACTTCGCCTCGATGCCCGTCACCTTCTGCCCGAGCACGCTCGGGATGAGCGCGGGCAGCATCCGTCCGGTGCGCGCGAGGCGCAGCCCCGGAGTCTCATGGTGCAGCCGCGCGACGAGCGGATGACGCGCGGGCTCGAACCCTGAGTCGTCGTCGCCCTCGCCCAGCAGCGCGGGGACTCCCGCGATCGCCTCCTCGGCGCCTGCGCCCCACGCGCGCGCCTCCACGGCGTCCGGGCACTCGCGGAGCAGGAGCGTGGCCGCACCCGCCGCGAGACGCAGCGTGAGCCACCAGCCGTCGACGTCGCGACGGATGGTCGGGTCGGTGCGGCCCTGCGCGAGCGGCCCGAGGGCGTGCCGCAGCTCGACCCGGCGGGGCGGGGCGTAGCGCGTGACGACCGCATCCATCCGGGCCAGGCTAACCCGGGGCCCCGACCGCGCCCGCCCCGAGACACGGAGAGGCCCGCACGGCGGACCGTGCGGGCCTCTCGAGGCGACTGCGGCTCAGGCGCCCGAGTTGGCGAGCGCCGTCGCGAACACGGCGAAGTACAGGATGAGGAACAGCGCGCCCAGGGCCACGAAGACGATGCCGAGGATGACGCCGACCTTGGCGGGCGTGTTCTGGAAGCCGGCCTGCTTCGACTGGTTGAGCGCGATCGCGCTCACGATGAGGCCGATGATGTTGGTGAAGAACACCAGGATGAGACCCACGATGCCGAGGGTCTTGCCCGGGTAGTCGGTACCCGCGGGGGCCTGCTGGAGGTTGGACATGATGCTCCTTGTGAGGTGGTCGGCCGGGGTGTCCACGGCCACCCGGGCAGCCTAGCGATACCGGGGTACACGAGGAAGCGGAGCGCCCGGGTAGCGCTCCCCGCCCCGCAGGACGGAGGGGCCGGGCGGATCGATCCGCACCGGCCCCTCGACGAGTCGTCGCGTCAGCAGACGTACTGGCCCGGCGCGACCTCGGGGCAGTTCGCCACGATCGTCGCGAACAGCGCGCCCCACAGGATCCAGAACAGGATCCACAGCACCGAGAAGACGATGCCGAGGATGAGGCCCACCTTGGCGGGCGTGTTCTTGTAGCCGGCCTTCTTCGACTGCGACAGGGCGATGGCGCTCAGGATGAGGCCCACGATCGCGACGAAGAAGCTCACGATGAGGCCCACGATGCCGAGGGTCTTGCCGGGGTACGTCGCGGGGGCGGCAGCCGACGCGGCCGGGGCGGCGGGCGCCGCGGGGGCGGGCTGCTGCGCGGCGGGGTCGGGGACGTTGGGGTCGGTCATGGACGCTCCTTGAGTGTGGTGGATCGTTCGGACGTGCGAACAGGGGAACTCTAGCGACACCCGCGCCGCCCCGGAATGAGCCATGCCCGGAAACAGGGCATGATGGGCGGGTGAAGATCGGAATCCTCACCAGCGGCGGCGACTGCCCCGGCCTCAACGCGGTCATCCGCGGTGCCGTCCTCAAGGGCCTCACCCAGCACAACGACATCGAGTTCCTCGGCATCCGGGACGGATGGCGCGGCCTCGTCCAGGCCGACGTGCAGCCTCTCGCGCGCCCCCAGGTCATGGGCATCGGCAAGCAGGGCGGCACGATCCTCGGCACCTCGCGCACCAACCCGTTCGAGTACGGCGGTGTGGAGCGGGTCAAGGAGGTCATGGCCGAGACCGGCATGGACGCGGTCATCGCGATCGGCGGCGAGGGCACCCTCGCGGCCGCGAAGCGCCTGACCGACGAGGGCGTGCAGATCGTCGGCGTGCCGAAGACCGTCGACAACGACCTCTCGGCGACCGACTACACCTTCGGCTTCGACACGGCGGTGCAGATCGCGACCGAGGCGATGGACCGCCTCCGCACGACCGGCGACTCGCACGGACGCTGCATGGTCGCGGAGGTCATGGGCCGCCACGTGGGCTGGATCGCCCTCCACTCGGGCATGGCGGCGGGTGCGCACGCCATCCTCATCCCCGAGCGCAAGACGAGCATGGACGAGATCTGCGAGTGGGTGAACTCCGCCCGCGCCCGCGGTCGCGCCCCGCTCGTCGTCGTCGCCGAGGGCTTCAAGCTCGACACGATGGACGACGCCCACTCGGAGCGCGGTCTCGACGCCTTCGGCCGTCCGCGGCTGGGCGGCATCGGCGACATGCTCGCGCCGGAGATCGAGGAGCGCACGGGCATCGAGACCCGCGCGACGACCCTCGGCCACATCCAGCGCGGCGGCACCCCGACGGCGTACGACCGCGTGCTCGCGACCCGCTACGGCATGGCCGTCGTCGACATCGTGCTCGAGGAGCAGTGGGGCAAGATGGTCGCCCTGCGCGGCACGCAGATCGTGACCGTTCCGTTCGAGGACGCCCTCGGGCGCCTCAAGACCGTGCCGCAGGCGCGGTACGACGAGGCCGCGATCCTCTTCGGCTGACCCCGTGACCCTGACGGCGCGGCTCGCGGCGGCGCTCGCGGACGGACTCGACGCGCGCGTCGGCGACCGCACGCCCGCCCAGGTGCGGGGCGTCTTCGCCCACGGTGCGCTCGAGCGGGTCGTCGCGGCGGGCGAGCTGCCGGTCGAGCCGGCGCGCACGGCGTTCCGCATCGCGTCGTGCACGAAGAGCTTCACGGCGGCGACCGCGCTCCTGCTCGAGGCCGACGGCCTGCTCGACCTCGACGCGCCGCTTGCCGACGCCCTCGACGTGCCGTTGCGCATCCTCGGCCCCGACGGCCGCCCCCCGACCGTGCTCGACGCTCTCGCGATGCGCGCGGGCTTCCCGACCGACGACCCGTGGGCCGACCGGCAGGAGTCGCTTCCCGACGACGACTTCGCCGCGCTGCTCGGCGAGGGCGTGCGCGCCCTGTGGCCAGCGGGCGAGCGCTTCGAGTACTCGAACCTCGGCTACGCGATCGTCGGACGGATCATCGAGGTGCGGTCGGGACTGCCGTTCCGGCACGCCGTCGAGTCGCGGCTGCTCGAGCCGCTCGGGCTCGCCGGCACCGGTTTCGAGGAGGGCGTCGGCGGCGCGGTCGTCGGCTACGGCCCCGGCCCCGACGGCTGGGAGCCGCTGCCGTTCAGCACGCCGGGCGCCTTCTCCCCCATCGGCGGCCTCTTCAGCACCGCGACCGACCTCGCGCGCTGGTGCGGCGTGCTGTCCGGGGCGATCGACGCGGGCGGGGTGCTGCCCGCGCGGCTCGTCGAGCGGATGCGGCATCCGCACACGTCCGTCGCGGGGGACCCCTCCGCGGGCGGCGCCTGGAGCGCCTACGGCCTGGGCCTCACGGTGCGGGGCGACGGCCGCGGGCACGTGTTCGTCGGGCACAGCGGCGGTTATCCGGGCTTCACGACGCGGATGCAGTGGGAGCAGAGCTCTGGTGTCGGCGCGGTCGTCTTCGAGAACGCGACCTACACCTCGCTCACGCCCGCCGTGGACGCCGTCTTCGACACGGCGTTCGGCGTGACGGATGCGATGCCCGCGCCGCCCGGACCGCCCGCGGCGGCGCCGTGGCCCGAGACCGTCGCCGCGGCCGACGCCCTGCGGACCTCGCTCGCCACGGGCTCGCTCGGCGACCCCGCGCTCTTCGACGCGTGCGTCGGCCTCGACGTGCCGTTCTTCCGCCGCGAGGCGGCGCTGCGCGAGCAGCTCGACGCGATCGGCCCGGTCGCGGATGCCGGACCCGTGTCCCACGAGACGCCCGCCCGCGCCGCGTGGGAGCTCCGCGGGCCCCTCGGCGTGATCCGCTGCCGTCTGCTCATGACGCCGCACGCGTCGCCCCGCGTGCAGAAGCTCGACCTCGACGCCGAGGTCTCCGCCGCCCCCTAGGCTCGATCCCATGGTGCGCGCACTCCAGGTGACCCGTGACGACGAGGGCGCGAGCGCCCGCTTCGTGGAGCTCGACGAGGCGGAGCTCGGCGACGGCGAGGTGCTGCTCGACGTCGCCTACTCGAGCCTCAACTACAAGGACGGGCTCGCCCTCCGCGGCGATCGCGGCGTGGCGCGTATCTCGCCGCTCATCCCCGGCATCGACGTCGTCGGCAGGGTCGTCGAGTCAGCCGACGGGCGCTGGCAGCCCGGCGACGAGGTCGTGCTCACGGGCGCCGGCCTCGGCGAGACCCGCAACGGGGGTTACAGCGCCCGGGCCCGCGTCCCCGCCGAAGCCCTCGTACGCGTGCCCGAGAAGCTCGGAATGCGTCGCGCCGCCGCGATCGGCACCGCGGGCTTCACCGCCGCCCAGGCCGTGCTCGCGCTCGAGCACTGCGACATCCCGGACGGCGACATCGTCGTCACGGGCGCCACCGGAGGACTCGGCTCGATCGCCGTCATGCTCCTCGCCGCATCCGGGCGCCGCGTCGTCGCCGCGACCGGACACCCCGACGACCGCGGCTACCTCGAGCGGCTCGGCGCATCCGAACTCCTCGACCGCAGCGAGCTGCAGCAGACGGGCAAGCCGCTGCAGGCGAGCCGCTGGGCGGGCGCCGTCGACGTCGTCGGCGGCACGACGCTCGCGAGCCTCCTCGCGCAGACCCGCTACGGGGGTTCGGTCGCCGCGTGCGGCCTCGTCGAGAGCCCCGAACTCGCCACGACCGTCATGCCGTTCATCCTCCGCGGGGTGAACCTGCTCGGCATCAACTCGGTCGAGGCGCCCCTCGTCACGCGCGCCCGAGTGTGGGCCCGCCTCGAGCGCGACCTCGACCTCGGGCTGCTCGACAGCCTCACGACCGAGATCGGCCTCGACCAGGTGCCCGGCTACGCGAGCCGCATCCTCGCCGGCGACACCCGAGGACGGATCGCGGTGCGCGTGCCAGACTGACCGCATGGACGTCAGCGCGGTCGTCACCATCGGATCCGTCCTCGCCGGGATCGCCGGGGCCGTGCACGTCTACATCTGGCTGCTCGAGAGCGTGCTCTGGACGCGCGACTCCACCCGCCGCGCCTTCGGCGTGCGCACTCCCGAGGAGGCGGAGACGCTGCGGGTCATGGCCTACAACCAGGGCTTCTACAACCTGTTCCTGGCGCTCGGGGTGCTCGTCGGGCTCGTGCTGCTGTGGTCGGGGCTCGCGGTCGCCGGGATCGTGCTCACCCTCTTCGCGTGCCTCAGCATGGTGCTCGCGGCGCTCGTGCTCATCAGCTCGGACCGGCGGATGCTGCGTCCCGCGCTCGTGCAGGGTGCGGTGCCGCTCCTGGCGGTGCTCCTGCTCGGGTACGCGCTGACCCAGACGGCCTAGGCGCGACCGCCGCTAGTCGGCCTCGGCGTACTCGACGAGGGCCTCGATGAGCGAGTCCGCGCTGCGCTCCTCCGCGATGACGTGGACGGTGAGCCCGGCGGCGCGCGCGTCGAAGGCGGTGCGGGGCCCGATGCACACGACGACCGTCTCCTCGGGGAGGGGTGCGAGCTGCTGGGCCACCTGCCGAGCCACCGAGCCCGAGGTCACGAGGATCGCGCGGATGCGTCCGATCGCGACATCGTGCGCGACCTCCGCCGACACCGGGACGCCCACCGTGCGGTACGCCTGCACGAACTCGACCTCGAAGCCGAGCTTCTGCAGCCCCGCGACGAGCGTCGGCTCCGCGAGATCGGACTGCGGGATGAGCACGCGGCCCCCGATGCCGGAGTCCGGCCACTCCTTCACGAGCCCGCGCGCCGAGTTGTCGGCGCCCGGCACGAAGTCGACCCGGTAGCCCGCGAGCTGCAGCGCCGCCGCGGTCGTCTCGCCGACGGCCGCGATCCGCGTGCTGTCGGGGACCTTCACGCGCTGCGCGTTGAGCACGTCGACCGTCGTCGCGCTCGTGACGACGAGCCACGCGAACTGGCCGTCCTGCAGCTCGTGGAGCGTGTTCGCGAGCGTGGTGGGGTCGTCGGTCGACGCGAAGTTGATGAGCGGAGCGATCACGGGGACGGCGCCCTGGCCGCGCAGAGTCGCGGCGACCGAGTCGCCCCATTTGCCGCCGCGCGGCACGAGGACGCGCCAGCCGGCGAGCGGCTTCGCGGGCTTCGTCTCGGGTGTGCGATCCGACTCGGGCGTCACGAGGGCCTCCCTCCGAGCTGTGCGAGGCCCGCGGCGCCCGCCTCGAGCAGCTCGTCGGCGACGCGCGCCGCGAGCTCGCCCGCGGGGTCGCGCGAGTCCTCCGGATACAGTGCGTGCGATGAGGTGACGTGCTCCGAGCCGTCGAGCGCGTACACGCGCGCCGACAGGAACAGGAGCCCGTCCTCGAGCAGGGCCGACACCCCGAGCGGGGCGGATGCGGCCCCGAGCCGTGCGAGCACCCCGCGCTCCGCCTCGGCGGTGAGGCGGCTCGGCTTGTGCTCGAGCTTGGAGACGGACCTCGCGTCGCCCGTGCGGGTCTCGATCGCGAGCGCCCCCTGCGCGGGCGTGGTGGGCCACGAGGTGAGGCTCAGCCACTCCGTGACCGCGTCCGGGCGGCCGAGGCGCTCGAGTCCGGCGGCGGAGAGCACGACAGCGTCGAGGCGGCGCTCCGGGTCGTCCGCGCCGATGCCCGCGAGGCGCTCCTCGACATCCCCGCGGATGTCGACCACCTCGAGATCGGGCCGCCGCCGCAGCAGCTGGGCCCGGCGCCGGGGCGAGTCCGCGCCGACGCGCGCGGCGGCGGGGAGCGTGTCGAGGTCGTGGCCGCCCGCACCGCACACGACGTCGCGCGCGTCCGACCGCTTCGGCACCGCCGCGATCGTGAGGCCGTCGGCGGGGAGGAGGGGGAGCCTCGCGTAGGCGTGCACGACCGCGTCGACCTCGCCGGCGCGCAGGGCCGCACGCAGCGCCTCGGCGATGTCCGCGTCCGCCGCGTCCCGGGCCGTGTCGACGACGACGAGCTCGGCACCGAGCCGCTTGGCGACGGCCTCCGCCTGGGCGCGCGCGACCGCGCTCCCCAGGGTGCCCAGCCGGAGCGTCACCGCGCCACCCCCGCGGGAGCGGGCGCAGCGTCCTGTCGCACGAGGGCGGCACCTCGCGCCCGGGTGGCGGTGGATTCGGACGGAACGGCGGGGACGTGCGTCACCCTTCCATCCTCCCCCTTGAACGGGTCACGGGCGAATCGAGGAGGAACTCCGATCAGTCCTCGTCCGGGGAGAAGATCGCCCACGCCACGAGGCCGACCGCGATGATCGCGACGGCTGCGCCGCCGATGATCCACGGCACGGGGTTCTTCTCGTAGGCGGCCTTCGCCTTGTCGACGAGCTCACCCGTGCGCTTGGGCACGTTGAACTTGTCCTCGAGCTGGTCGAGGGTGTCGGCGACCTGGTGGCGGGCCTGCCGGGCGGCGGCCTTGGCGGCCTCGGTTGCTTCAGACATCTGCGCCTCGTCTCCCCTCGCCCTTGATGGCGAGGATGTCCTTCTTGATGGATGCGATGGCCTCGGTGGGCACCGGGGGGATGCCGCCCTTGAGGACGCGGTAGCCCACGAGGCCGAGGATCACGGCCACGATCAGCAGCACACCCGCGACGACGAGCGCGGCCGCCCAGTCGGGCATCACGTAGCTCAGTCCGATGATCGCGAGCGTCAGCAGCACGCCGATGAAGAACAGTAGCGTGACGACGGCGGCGAGCAGGAGCCCGACCCCGACGCCGAGGGCCTTGAGCTTCTCGACGATCTCGGTCTTGACGAGCTCGATCTCACGCCGGACGAGCTCCTGGATCTGCTCGGGCAGGCTCGTGAGCAGTTCGATGAGCGAGCGCTTGCGCGGCGCCGCCCCGGGCCGGGGGTCGGTCATGCCGTCCCCCTCAGGAGTTCGAGCCGGACGCCGGCTTCTTGGTGCTGCTCGAGCGGCCGCCGGACGACTTCGAGCCGGAGCCCGAGGACGTCGTCGAACGCGACGCGGTCTTCTTCGTTCCGCCCGAACGGCCGGACACCTGCGCGGCGACCTTCTTGGCGCCGTCCGCGACGAACTCGACGACCTCGGGGGCGCGGTCCTTCACGAACTCCTGCACCTCGTCGACGCGCTTCTGCACGACCGGCGCGTTCCAGAGGTTGGCGGCCGCCGCCTTGATCTGCTCGTAGCGCTCGCGACCTGCGCGCGTGCCGAGCACGTACCCGACGCCCAGTCCGGCGAGGAAGAGGATCTTGCCTTTCATGCGGTGCTCCGTTCTCCGCGTCCCGAAGCGCGGTGATCTCGGGGGCTGCGTTCAGACTAGTCCTGGCGCCCGTCGCCGTCGGAGGGGATTGCGTTCACGACGTCGAGGGCGTAAGGGATCACGGTGGCGAGCCCGGTTCCGGACTCAGCCTCCCCCACCCGACGCATTCCGTCAATGGCATGTCCGGCGTCGGCGCGTCGTCCCGCGCGTTCCCAGCGCACGATCGCGGCGTCCGTCGGTGCCGGGAGCGTGCGCCCGAGCAGCACCTCGGCGTCGTGATGCGCGCGCTCCGGGGTCATCTCGGCCTCCCCGTCGTACGTGAGCCGCAGCAGCTGCAGCGGAGTGGCCTCGCCGATCCACGCCCACGTCGCGGAGAGGTGGCTGAGCGCCCGGGCGGCGACGCCGGGGGCACCCTCCGCGACGAACACGCCCGTGCCGCGCGGCGCGTCCGCGAGCTCCGGCGCGTCGATCGCGACCGTCGCGACCGTCACCCGTGTGCGCGACGCCGGCGCCCCTAGCGAGGCGGCGACGAGGACCTCCCCGTCGATGCGCTCCCCGGCCGCCGTCGTGACGCCGTGCTCATCGGCCACGGTCACCTCGACGCCCGTGCGCACGCGCACGCCGAAGCGCTCCAGGTCGCCCGTCAGCGCCGCGACGATCCGATGCAGCCCCCCGCGCAGCGAGGCGACGAGCCCCTCCTCCGATGCGGTCTCGCGGCGCGAACGCACGGCGCCCGCGAGGCTGCCCTGACGCAGCAGCGCTCCGCGCACGCCCGGCAGAGCGAGGTCGAGGTCGAGCTCGTCGGGGGAGACGCCGTGGGTGCCGCGGACCACGGGGGCGACGAGTCCGTCGAGCACGGCGCGGCCCATCCTGCGCCGCACGACCTCCCCCACGCTGCGCGCCTTCGCCGCGACGAGTCCGGGCACGAGGTTGTCGAGCTGGGCGCGGAACGCGGCGCCGAACCCGATCGCGTCGATGACGTCCTGGGCGAGCGGCACCCCGGGGATCCCGAGCAGGTTCGACGCCGGAAGCGGCACCGCCGAGCCGTCGGCCCGGTGGAGCCACGCCGGCATCGCTCGCGGGTGGACGACGTCGCCGTCGAGACGGAGAGAGCGCAGCAGCGAGGAGAGCGCGGCGCCGCCGACGCCGCCGACGGCATACGACTCGGGGCCGACGTCGAGTTCGATTCCGGCGACGGAATGCGAGGCGAGCTGGCCTCCGAGACGGTTGCCGCGTTCGAGCAGTTCGACGTCACGCCCGGCCAGCGCGAGGGCGCGTGCGGCGACGAGCCCGGCGACTCCCCCGCCGACGACGATGACGCGATCAGAGGCGGGCATGCACGAGCTCCACGATGCGGGTGAGGACGTCCGGGTCGGCCCCCGGCGGCACGTCGGCGCCGAGGTTCACGATGTGCGCGGGCGCGGCGAGCCCGCGGTCGAGGACGTCCTCGACGTGAGCCTGCAGCACGGGCCACGGCGCCGCCAGGAGCGCGGGATCGAGGTTCCCCTGCAGCGGGACACCCCCACCGAGGCGTGCGCTCGCCTCGTCGAGCGGGATACGCCAGTCGACCCCGACCACGTCGGCGCCGATCGCGGGGAACAGGTCGAGCGCCTCGCCTCCCGGGCCGACATGGAGCTTCGGCACCTCGAGGCCGCGGAGCGCGTCGAAGGCGCGCTTGGAGTGGGGGGCGACGCGACGCTGGTAGTCGCGGCGGGAAAGCGAGACGATCCCCGGGTCGACGAGCTGGGCGGCGCTCGCGCCCGACTCCACCTGCGCGCGGAGGAAGGCGCCCGTCACATCGGCGCACCAGTTGAGCAGCGCCGCCCACGTGTGCGGATCGGAGTACATGAGCGACCGCGCCCGCAGGTGCTCCGACGAGGGGCCACCCTCGACCAGGGCGGAGGCGAGCGAGAACGGCGCCCCGCCGACGGCGATGAGCGGGGTGTCGCCGAGTTCGGCGACCGCGATCCGCACGGCCTCCGAGAGAGGCGCGAGCACGGCGGGGTCGATGGGACGCAGTCGCAGCACGTCGGACGCCGTGCGGATCGGCTCGTCGAGCACAGGACCGCGTTCGGGGTCGAACCGCACGTCGACGCCCGCGAGCCGCACCGGCACGAGCACGTCGGTGAACAGGACGGCCGCATCGATGCCGTGGCTCCGCACCGGCTGCAGGGTGAGCTCCGCGGCGCGGTCGGGCGAGAGGTAGGCGTCGAGGAGCTCGATGCCGTCGGGCGCCTCCCGGCGCTCCGGAAGCGTGCGCCCCGCCCGGTGCATGAACCAGACGGGGGTGCGCTCGGGCCGCTCGCCTCGCGCGGCGCGGACGACGGACGAGGCCGAGGTGCGGCCGTCGGTCAGGGGGTGGGACGGGGACAGCACGTCCCCATCCTCCCGCATGTCCCCGATCTCCCGGGGGTCCGGGGCCCGTCCGCCCCTGCAGCGGACGGGACCCGGAGTCTCACTCCGCCTCGCGCAGCCTGCGGCGCGAGATCAGGATGGCCGCGCCGGCCGTGAGGAGCGCCGCGGCCGCACCGAGCGGCAGGCCGAGTTCGGCGCCCGTGAGGGCGAGGGTGGAGAGTTCACCGCAGGCGGTGCCACCGGTCACGGTGAGCCGCCATTCGGTGGGGCCGTCGAGGCCGTCACCGGCGTTCTTGACGACGGCCTGCACGAGGTAGCGTCCTGGTGCGAGGTCCACCGTCGAGCGCGTCGCGACGACGCCGTCGATCAGGTAGGTCACGTCGTCGAAGAACGAGACCCCGTCCACGAGGCCGAGCGTCAGGAGCGCTCCGCCGTTCGCGGTGCAGTGCGGCGCCAGGGTGGCGTTCGTGGGGAACACCCCGAGCGTCGGCGGGTCCTGCGGCGGGTCGGTCGTGCAGTCGGGGTCGCCCGGCGGGTAGGTGATCGCCATCGTCAGGTCGGGGTTGACGGTGATGATCGCCGTCACGCCGTCGGCGCGCGTCCAGGCGAAGTTGCCGGCCGTCGGCACCCACTCGGTGCCGTCGAACTCCCAGCCGGGCCAGCCGGTCGGGTTGCCCTCGGCGTCGACAGTCGCGCCGGGCCACAGCCGCTCACCCGAGAGGGTCTGGCCGTGGCTCAGCGTGCCGAGCGCGGGGGTGAAGACGTACGTCTCGACGCCGTCGGTGACACTCAGCACGGCCTCGTCGCCCGCCGTCTGGTGGTCGGGGTCGATGAGGGTCACCGAGTAGCTGATGATCGGCACGTCGCCGCGGCAGACGGCCGTGATCGATCCGACGAGCTGCGGTTCGACGCACGGCGGCTTCGGGAAGTCGAGCGGCCATGTGAACGACCAGGTCGAGCCGACCGGGTCGTAGACGCCGCCCTTCAGCACCCAGCCGGGCGCGGCGACCGCCGTGACCGTCACGGAGCTCGCCGCGGGCGCGTCGTAGTCGCCGGGGGCGATCGGCGAGCCGTCACGCAGCCAGCTCACGTGGTCGACGGAGGGGAGCGAGTAGTTGCCGGGGGCCGTGCACGTGGGGGGAGTGACGGTGGGGAACGCCTCGACCTCCGGGCACACGGGGTGGCTCGGGCCGGTCGGGTAGGAGGGGTTCGCCGGCGAGCACTCGGTGACGGGCTCCTCGCAGTCCGGAACGACCGTGTACTCCGAGAGCTCGTCGTGCATGGCGTCGTAGAGCGGGGGCCAGCCGATGCCGTCGACGGGCGGGTGGATCTCGTCGGGGAACGAGAAGGAGCCGGTGAACTTCACCTTGTCCTGCTGGATGGCCCAGCCGTCGCCGCAGACGCCCTCGGGCAGGAGCCCGGGGTGGAACGACGTGAACCACTCGTTCGCGTCCTCGCTCGTGTTGTCGACGTCCGAGAGCACGAGGGTCTGCGGGCCGGAGTTCGTCCACGCGGCCGGCTTGGCGGGGTCGAGCTTCTTGTAGACGTAGAGCGCGACGCCGTAGAGCTGGGTCGGGTAGGAGCTCGCCGCCGCGGCCGCGGGCTGCCGTTGGGGGGCGGCGCTGGGGGAGGGCGCCGGAGTCGGCTCCGCGGGCGCGGCGGCGGGGGTCTGCGTGTCACCTCCCTCCGGCGCGACGACCGTCTGCTCCTCGCCCGGCGGGGCGTCGAGGGCGAGAGCGGGGGTGGAGACGAGCAGGGAGAGCCCGAGGGCGATGAGGGTGGCGACAGCGGTCGCCGGGGACCTTTTGAGCACGGTCTTGTCAGTCCTTGCAGGGGACCCGTGCGTATGGCGGCGCACGGGCAAGGACCCGCGTCTCGGGCGCGCCGGGATAGATGCCCCCGTCCGGGGGACGCAGGGCCTCGTCACATTTCTGTGGACAACGGGGGTAGACCGACCGGGTGGATGACGTGTCAGGTGCTCAGTGGACGTACTCGAGGAGGTCGAGACCGACCGATCGGAGCGCCTCGAGCACCCGCAACCGGGCCGCGATCGAGCGGTCCGCGAACTGCACCGAGACGGCGTAGGCGACACCACGCCGCGGCCCGCGGAGGATGCCGGCCTCGGAGCGCACGCCGGCATCCGTGCCCGTCTTGTTGACGAGCTGAAGGCCGTGGTCGACGCCCCGGTGCGAGAGCGGGTCGACCCCGAACGCGCTCGCGACCATCGAGAGGTCGGTGTTGAGCGACAACCAGCCGAGCACGCGCGACGAGGTGAGCGCGTCGACGACCTGCCCTCGCGCGAGCGCCGCGAAGAGCCAGGCGAGCTCCGCCGTGGAGCCGACCGAGAGCTGCGGGGCGTCGTCCGGGCCGCGGTGGTCGCGCACGAGGTCGAGCAGCGCCGTGCGCAGGAGGCCGAGCTCCTCGGTGCGGGCGCGCACGGCATCCAGTCCCACCTCGCGCAGCAGCACGTTCGTGGCGAGGTTGTCGCTCGTGGCGCCCACGAGCGTCGCGACGTCGGCGAGGGGCAGCGAGCGCACCTGCAGGTGGCGCCACAGTCCCGAATCGCCCACGGTGTCCTTGGGGGACTTGTCGAGCACCTCGAGGGCCGGCACCGCCTGCTCCGAGAGCCGGGCGGACACCTCGATGAGCAGCAGGATCTTGCCGACGGATGCCGTGGGCAGCACGATCCGGTCGTCGATCGAGAGCACCCGCGCGTCGGAGTCGAGGTCGATGACCGACGCCGACACCTGCGCACCCCCGTAGGCCAGCTCCCCGAGCGCGTGGAAGGCGCCCGAGAAGCTCGGCTCCGCGCGCTCCGCTCGATGGCGCGGCGCACGTGCCTCCTGCACACGCGCGCGCCGTCCGAGGAGCACGGGAGTGTCTACCAAATGGTGACCCTGTCGTCGGGATCGAGCCACAGGGCGTCGTCGGGCGTGACGCCGAAGGCCTCGAAGAACACGTCCAGGTTACGGACGATCTGGTTGCAGCGGAACTCGTTCGGCGAATGCGGATCGATCGAGAGCAGACGCAGCGCCTCCTCGTCGCGCAGCTTCATCTGCCACGCCTGCGCCCAGCTCAGCAGGAAGCGCTGCGCCCCCGTGAGCCCGTCGATCACGGGCGGCTCCTCGCCGCCGAGCGACAGCAGGTAGGCCTTCCACGCGATGCCGAGGCCGCCGAGGTCGCCGATGTTCTCGCCGATCGTAAGGGCGCCGTTGACGTGGTGACCGGGCAGCTGCGCGGGCTCGAGCGCGTCGTACTGGGCGATGAGCTTCGAGGTGCGCTCCTCGAACGCCGCACGGTCCTCGGTCGTCCACCAGTCGGTCAGCCGGCCGTCGCCGTCGAAGCGCGAGCCCTGGTCGTCGAAGCCGTGGCCGATCTCGTGCCCGATGACCGCGCCGATCGCGCCGTAGTTGGCAGCCGCATCCCGGTTCTCGTCGAAGAACGGGTACTGCAGGATCGCCGCGGGGAACACGATCTCGTTGAAGCCGGGGTTGTAGTACGCGTTGATCGTCTGCGGCGTCATGAACCACTCGTCGCGGTCGATCGGCTTGCCGATCTTGCCGAGCTCTCGCGCGAACTCGAACGCCGCCGTCGCGCGCACGTTCGCGACGAGGTCGGATGCCACGATCTGCAGCGAGGAGTAGTCGCGCCAGGTCGCGGGGTAGCCGATCTTGGGCGTGAACTTCGAGAGCTTCTCGAGCGCGCGCTGCCGCGTCGCGTCGGTCATCCAGTCGAGCTGCTCGATCGACTGCCGGTAGGCCTCGACGAGGTGGGCGACGAGGTCGTCCATCGCGGTCTTCGCGGTGGGGCTGAAGTGGCGCTCGACGTAGACCCTGCCGACGGCCTCGCCCATGGCGCCCTCGACGAGCGAGACGCCGCGCTTCCAGCGGGCGCGCATCTCGGGCTGGCCCGTGAGCGTGCGGCCGTAGAAGTCGAAGTTGGTCTCGACGACCTCGGCGTGCAGGTAGGGCGCGACCGAGCGGATGAGCTGGAAGCGCAGCCAGTCGCGCCACGCGGTGAGACGGTCCTCGACGAGCAGCTCCGACAGCCCCTCGACGAAGCTCGGCTCGCGCACGACGACCGTGTCGAACACGCCGGCGGGGGCGCCGAGGCCGTCGCGCCACACGTCGAGCGGCACGTCCTTCGCGAGCGCGGCGGCATCCGCCCACGACATGGGGTTGTAGGTGGCCTGGCTGTCGCGCGTGCGCACGTTGTCCCAGTGGTGCGACGCGAGGGCGGTCTCGAGCTCGAGGATGCGCTTCGCGCGCTTGGGGCACTTGTCGAAGCCCGCGAGGGTGAGCATCCGCTCGAGGTAGGCGAGGTAGGCCTCGCGGATCTCGGCGAACTTCTCCTCGCGGTAGTACGACTCGTCGGGGAGGCCGAGGCCCGCCTGCTCCAGGAACACGAGGTAGCGCTCGGGGTCGCCCGGGTCGTTGTCGACGAAGGCCGCGAAGAAGCCGCTCACGCCCGTGCGCTCGAACCCGCCGAGCGCTCGGAGGAAGGAGGGGATGTCCTCGAGCTCGGCGACGGAGGCGAGCTCGGCGCGGATCGGCTCCCACGCGAGGGCCTCGATCGTGTCCTCGTCCATGAAGCTCGCGTAGAGGTCGCCGACCTTGCGCTCCTCGGTTCCGGCGGGCGCGTTCTGCGCCTCCTCGATGATCTCGCGCACGGCCTGCTCGGCGGCCTCGGCGAGCACGTAGAAGGAGCCGTAGCGCGCCTTGTCGGCGGGGATCTCCGTCCGCGCGATCCACTTCCCGTTGACGTGCCGGAACAGGTCGTCCTGCGGCCGGACGGCCGGGTCGAGTTCGTCGAGCGCGATTCCGGACGAGAGGGCGGGAGCGGCGTCGGTCATACGCGTCAGCCTACGGCGGGACTCCCGCACCCCGCCTGTGGATCGGCGCGTCCTGCGCCCGGCGCTCCGCGACGAGGCCGCCCGTCGACGGCGCCGAGGTGATCATCGGCGACGCGGACGACGCCGCATCCGTCGCCGCCGCCGTCGGCTCGCGCGAGTTCGACGTGGTCGCGAACTTCCGCGCGTTCCGGCCGGAGCAGGTGCAGGCGGACGTCGAGCTCTTCGCCGGCCGCACCGGCCAGTACCTCTTCATCTCCTCGGCCTCCGCGTACCAGAAGCCGATCGCGCAGCTGCCGATCGTTGAGTCGACCCCGCTCCGCAACCCGTTCTGGCGGTACTCGCGCGACAAGATCGCGTGCGAGGACCTGCTCGTGGCCGCCTACCGCGACACCGGCTTCCCGATGACGATCGTGCGCCCGTCGCACACCTACGACGCGACTCTCATCCCGCTCGAGGGCGGCTGGACGACGCTCAAGCGCATGCTCGACGGAAAGCCCGTGATCGTGCACGGCGACGGCACCAGCTGGTGGACGCTCACCCACGCCCGCGACTTCGCTCGCGCGTTCGTGGGGCTCTTCGGCAACCCGCACGCGATCGGCTCGCCCGTGCACATCACGGCAGACGAGTCGCTCACGTGGGATGAGATCACCCGGCTGCTCGGGCGGGCGCTCGGCGTCGAGCCGTGGATCGTGCACGTGGCGTCGGATGCGATCGCGCGCGAGCTCCCGGACATGGGGCCGGGCCTCGTCGGCGACAAGGCCCACTCGGTGCTCTTCGACAACACGCGCATCAAGTCGCTCGTGCCGGGTTGGGTCGCGACGACCCCGTTCGCGGAGGGCGCCCGGGAGATCGCCGACTGGTACGTCGCGGACCCCGCGCGGCAGCACGTGGACCCCGCGCTCGACGCGGCGTTCGAGCGCCTGGCACACCCCACTGGTTGAGTAGCCCGCGACGCGGGCGTGTCGAAACCAGCGAGCTGGTTACTACCGCCCCGCAGCCCGCGGCGCCGCCGCCGTCTCCCCGCGCCGCAGCTCCGCCGTGACCGCGGACCCCGGTGCCGCACCGTCGGCGAGCGCCGCGCGCACGGCCCGCCCCGCGAGCCGCCCCTTCTCCACCGAGGGCTGGACGAGCGTCGTGAGCACGTGGGGCGTGATCCCGTCGAGGCGGATGCCGTCGAAGCCGAGCACGCTCAGCTCGCCCGGCACGTCGATGCCGAGCTCCTCGGCGGCGCGGATGACGCCCGCCGCGAGCAGGTCGGACTGCGCGATGACCGCGGTCGGCCGATCGGCCGCCGGCACGTCGAGCAGCGCGAGACCCGCCGCGTGCCCCTCGGCGACGGTGCTGCCTCCCGCCGAGACGCCCACGGCATCCGGGAACATCGAGCGCGCCCCGCGGATGCGCTCGATCGCCGTGTAAGCGGTCGCCGCCGCCTCGCGCTCGGGCGTGAGCGGACCGCGCTCGCGCGCGAGGTCGAGCGGGAGGGTCACGAGGGCGACGCGCTCGTGACCGAGCTCGCGCAGCAGCCCGGCACCGCGCGCGGTCGCCTCGGCGTTGTCGAGGTCGATCGGCACGACGCCCGGCAGGGGAGGGGCCTCGATCGCGACGATCGGGATGCGGCGGCGCTGCAGGATCTCAACGGACCGCGCGAGGTCGACGGAGCAGCCGAGCAGGATCGCGGCGTCCATGGGCACGTCGCCGAGGTCGACGCCGCCGGGCTCGCCCGTCCACGGCAGCACGAGCAGACCGTAGGCGTCGTCGCTCAGCTCCTCGCCGAGGCCGTCGAGCAGCGCGAGGTTCACGGGGTCGCGGAAGGCGTCACCGAGGGAGTCCTCGGTGACGAGGCCGATGACGCCCGTCCGGCCGCGACGGAGCGAGCGGGCGGTGGGGTCGGGGCCCGCGTAGTCGAGCTCGGCCGCAGCCTCGAGCACCCGCGCGCGCGTCGCATCCGCCACGGGGCCGGCTCCGCTGAACACGAGCGAGGCGGTCGACGCGGACACGCCCGCCCGCCGCGCGACCGCGGCGAGGGTGGGGCGGGTGTTTGCGACGTCGGACATCGCGCGCTAGCCTACTCGAAACGATTCGATCGAATCGATTCGACCCCGTTTCGGGGACCCCGCATCCAGCCCACGAACCACCGGATCTCCGCATGACCACGACGCCTATCCGCCCCGCCCACGCGACCGCCTGGCGCAACGCCGTCTTCGCCGTGTTCGCGCTCAACGGGCTCGGCGCGGCCACGTGGGCGATCCGCATCCCGTCCATCCGCGACGCGCTCGAGCTGCCCACCTCGTGGGTCGGCTACCTCATCCTCGGCGTCTCGATCGGCTCGATCGTGGGCCTCCTGCTCGCGAGCCACATCATCCAGTGGTTCGGGGGGCGGCGCACGATCGCGATCACGCTCGCCATCTGCGCGGTCGCGCTCGTGATCATCGGCGTCGGCACCTCGGTGCTCGGGGCGTTCGCGCTCGTCGTCGCGGGGATGGCGGTCTACGGCTTCGGCAGCGCGATCTGCGACGTCGCGATGAACGTCGAGGGAGCGGCGGTCGAGAAGGTCGTCGGCAGGACGATCATGCCGCTGCTCCACGCGAGCTGGAGCGCCGGCATGGTGATCGGCACGACGATCGGCACGGCACTCGTGTTCGCGCACGTCGACGTCGTCTGGCACGCGGTCGGCATGGCCGCGCTGCTCGCGGTCGGCGCCGTGCTCGCGCCCCGCGCCATCCCGCGCGTCGCCACGCACGCCGACACGGGGGAGGAAGTCGCCCACGTGCCGTTCGCGGACCGGATGGCGATCTGGCTCGAGCCGCGCACCCTCGCGATCGGCCTCATCGCGCTCGGCATGGCGTTCACCGAGGGCTCGGCCAACGACTGGCTCGCGCTCGGCATGGTCGACGACCGCGGCCTCGACAACGGCCAGGGCGCCGCGCTGTTCACCGTGTTCACGGCCGCCATGATGGTCGGCCGCATCGTCGGCGGGCCGATCATCGACCGCTTCGGCCGCGTGCCCGTGCTGTGGGTGAGCGGGGGCGCCGCCGCGGTCGGGCTCGCGCTCGTGATCTTCGTGCCGATCATCTGGGTCGCCGTCGTCGGCATCGTGCTGTGGGGCCTCGGCGCCTCGCTCGGCTTCCCCGTCGCGATGTCGGCAGCCGCCGACGACCCGGCGCGCGCAGCCGCGCGCGTCTCGGCCGTCGCGACCGTCGGCTACTGCGCGTTCCTCGTCGGCCCGCCGCTCATCGGCCTCGTCGGCGAGGGCGTCGGCATCCTCAACGCGCTGCTCATCGTCTTCTTGCTCATCGTCCTGGCGACGCTCGCGGCCCCCGCCGCCCGCCCGCCGAGAGGCTGAGGCTCCGCCGCGCGAGCTGCTCGGCGGGAGCAACCGCACCAGCGGCGGGAGAAACAGCGCCACCGGGCGCCCCTCACGCACCCGCGGCGGCCCGCGTCGGCCCGCGTCCGGACCCCCGGATAGCGTGGTCGGGTGAGAGCGATCGACCGGCGCATCCTGGGCCTCGCGGTGCCCGCGCTCGGGGCGCTCGTCGCCGAGCCGCTCTTCCTCGCGACCGACACCGCCCTCGTCGGGCACCTCGGGGTCGACCCGCTCGCGGGCCTCGGGATCGCGAGCACGGTGCTGCAGACCGCGATCGGCCTGCTCGTCTTCCTCGCCTACGCCACGACCCCCGCCGTCGCCCGCCTCCTCGGCGCGGGCGACCGAGCCGGCGCCGTGCGCGCGGGCGTCGACGGGATCTGGCTCGCGATCGCGCTCGGCGTCGTGCTCGCCGTCGCGGGAGCCCTCACAGCACACCCCCTCGTCGCCGCGTTCGGCGCGAGCGAGCGCGTGACCGAGCTCGCCGCTCTCTACCTCGGCATCTCGTGCGCCGGCATCCCCGCGATGCTCGCCGTCATCGCCGCCACGGGCCTCTTCCGCGGCTTGCAGGACACCCGCACCCCGCTCGTCATCGCGGTCGCCGGGTTCACCGCGAACGCCGCGCTCAACGCGGTGCTCATCTACGGCGTCGGCTGGGGCATCGCAGGCTCCGCGATCGGCACGGTCGGCGCCCAGTGGGGCATGGCCGTCGCGTGCGCCACGATCGCCCTCCGGCACGCCCGACGCGAGGGAGCGAGCGTGCGCCCCGGGTTGCCCGGCGTCGCGGCCGCCGCGCGCTCGGGCGGATGGATGCTGCTGCGCACCCTCACCCTGCGCGTCGCGCTCATCGCCACGGTCGTCGCCGCGACGGGCCTCGGCACCGTCACCCTCGCCTCCACGCAGGTGGTCTTCCAGCTCACCTTCCTGTTCGCGCTCGCGCTCGACGCGTTCGCGATCGCCGCGCAGGCGATGATCGGCTACGACCTCGGCGCGGGCACCCACGAGCAGGTGCGCGCGACCGTGCGCCGCCTCGTCGGCTGGGGCGTCGCATCCGGCATCGTGCTCGGGGGAGTGCTCGCGGCCGCCGCACCGTGGCTCGGGCCGGTGTTCTCGTCGGATGCCGGGGTCGTCGAGGCGGTGCCCGTCGGCGCGTGGGTGGTCGCCGCCACGATGCCGCTCGGGGCGCTCGTGTTCGTGCTCGACGGCGTGCTCATCGGCGCCTCCGACGGCCGCTACCTCGCCCTCGCGGGCGTCGTGAACCTCGTCGTGTACCTGCCGCTGCTGTGGTGGGCGAGCCTCACCCCGCCCGAGGCCGGGGCGCCCGCCGCGGTGCTCGCGATCCAGCTCGCGTACTGCGTGGGGTTCTACGGCATCCGCGCCCTCACCCTCGCCGTGCGCGCGGCCGACAGCCGCTGGATGGGCGGCTCCCAGGCGGCACCTGCGACAATCGTGCAGTGAGCGAGATCAAGCAGGTGCGCCCCCGCACCGAGGGATGGACGCAGAAGGTGGCGGCCGACGGCCGACCGGTGCTGCAGTTCGCCTCGCCCCGGCGCACCCAGCCGCCCACCCACCTGGCGGACCTGACGCCCGAGGAACGCGCCGCGAAGGTCGTCGAGCTCGGGCATCCCGCCTTCCGCGCGAAGCAGCTCTCGACCCACTACTTCACCCACTACACGACCGACCCCGCGCAGATGACCGACCTGCCCGCGAAGGGCCGTGAGGAGCTCGTCGAGGCGATGCTCCCGCCGCTGCTCACCGAGGTGCGGCGCCTGCGCACCGACGGCGGCGAGACCATCAAGTTCCTGTGGCGCCTCTTCGACGGCGCCCTCGTCGAGTCGGTCCTCATGCGCTACCCCGGCCGCGTCACGCTGTGCGTCTCGAGCCAGGCCGGCTGCGGCATGAACTGCCCGTTCTGCGCGACCGGTCAGGCGGGTCTCACCCGCAACATGTCGGCGGCCGAGATCGTCGCCCAGGTGGTCGAGGCCAACCGGGCGATCGCGAACGGCGAGCTGGGCGGCCTCCGCCGCGACGGCGGCCACGACGCCCCGCGCGTCACCAACATCGTCTTCATGGGCATGGGCGAGCCGCTGGCCAACTACAACCGCCTCATGAAGGCCGTGCGCACGATGGTCGCCCCGCAGCCGAACGGCCTCGGGATGTCGGCCCGCCACATCACGGTGTCGTCCGTCGGGCTGGCCCCCGCCATCCGCAAGCTCGCCGACGAGGACCTGCCGCTCACCTTCGCGCTCTCGCTGCACGCCCCCGACGACCAGCTGCGCGACGAGCTCATCCCGGTGAACTCGCGCTGGAAGGTCGACGAGGCGCTCGACGCGGCGCGCCACTACTTCGAGGTGACGGGTCGCCGCGTGTCGATCGAGTACGCGCTCATCAAGGACATGAACGACCACGCCTGGCGCGCCGAGCTGCTCGCGCAGAAGCTCAACGAGCGCGGCCGCGGCTGGGTGCACGTGAACCCGATCCCGCTCAACCCCACCCCGGGCTCGGTGTGGACGGCCTCGGAGCCGGATGTGACGCGCGAGTTCATCGAGCGTCTCGAGGCGGCCGGCATCCCGACGACCCTCCGCGACACCCGCGGCAAGGAGATCGACGGGGCCTGCGGTCAACTCGCCGCCGCCGACGCCTGACCCGGCCCGGCCGGCTCGGCGACGAGGGTAGAACTGCCTGGTCACCCCGGTTAACGGGACTCCCGCGCGCGCGGCTCCGGGCTTACTGTGAGGTTCTCTACGCGGTTCCCCTGCCCGCGGAAGAAGGACCCGATGCCCGAACGAACCCCCCTGCCCGAACACGTCGAGGAGCACCTGACCCTCGCCGCCCAGGGTGTCGTGCGCCACGACACCGATGAACGCTGGGAGCCGATCCTCCTGAACGTCGTCCGCCGCGGCGTCGTCACCTCGGCCGACCGGCGCGCCGCCCGCCGCCTGCTCGAGGAGCTCGGCGTCCCGTAGCCGAGCGCTCGCGCTCAGCCGGGCAGCCCCAGCCCGATGTCGACGAGCACGATGGGCCCGACGACCGCCGGGTCCGCTCTCAGCAGCCCCGTCTTGCACGCGCCGAACGTGACCGTCACATCGGCGGGGAGCACGGCATCCGGCTCGGGAGCCTCGCCCGTGTCGGGATGGATGCCGCTCGGCAGGTCGACCGCGAACGCCGCGGGCAGCGCGCCCGCACGGGCGACCACGCGCGCCCGCGCCACGACGACCGCGCTGCGGGCCGGTTCGCGGAGCCCCGGGGATGCGCCGATGCCGACGATCCCGTCGAGGATCGCGTCGGCCGCCTCGACCGCCGCGCGGAACTCGGACCCGTCGGGGGCGTCGTCGATGCGGGTCGCCCCCGCGGCGAGCGCCGCCGACTCCCCCGCGCGGTGGGTGCGCGAGCCGAGCGGCACGTAGTCGACGTCGGCGCCGCGCGCGGCGAGCAGCGCGCCCGCGTGCAGGGTGTCGCCGCCGTTGTCGCCCGACCCGACGAGCAGCAGGATGCGGGCCTCGTGCAGCGGGACACCGAGCCGGCTCAGCTCAGCCGCGACCGCATCCGCGAGCCCCGAGGCCGCGCGCGCCATGAGCGGCACGCCCGCGGCGAGCAGCGGCGCCTCCGCCGCCCGCACCTCGTCGGCGGTGTACCCGAGCACGCCCCCATTGTGCGCCGGCGTCCGCTGCCGAGGGGTCACCGCGCGGCTGGAGCTGCGACCCCGCGGCGGGGGAAACAACTCCCGCCGTCGCGGCGCAGCTCCAGCCGCGCCACGAACCGACGGATGGGGCGGCGCCGAAATAGACTCGTCGGGTGCGTCTCGTGGTGGCTCGTTGCTCTGTCGACTACGCGGGACGACTGTCGGCGCACCTGCCGCTCGCGACCCGCCTGCTCGTGGTGAAGGCGGACGGCAGCGTGCTCGTGCACTCCGACTCGCTCAGCTACAAGCCGCTCAACTGGATGAGCCCTCCCACGACGTTCACCGTCGAGGAGGTCGACGAGGAGCGCGCGGCCGCGGGGGTCGTCGAGCTGTGGCGTGTCGCCAACGCGAAGACCGCCGACCTGCTCGTGATCTCGATCCACGAGATCCTCCACGACTCCACCCACGACCTCGGCGTCGACCCGGGCCTGCAGAAGGACGGCGTCGAGGCCGACCTGCAGCGCCTCCTCGCGGAGCAGATCGAGCTGCTCGGCGAGGGCTACAAGCTCGTGCGCCGCGAGTACATGACCGCGATCGGGCCCGTCGACATCCTCGCGACGGACGCCGAGGGCAAATCGGTGGCGGTGGAGATCAAGCGCCGCGGCGACATCGACGGCGTCGAGCAGCTCACCCGCTACCTCGAGCTCATGAACCGCGACCCGCTGCTGGCCCCCGTCTCCGGCGTCTTCGCCGCCCAGGAGATCAAGCCGCAGGCGCGCACCCTCGCCGAGGACCGCGGCATCCGCTGCCTCGTGCTCGACTACGACGCCATGCGCGGCCTCGAGACCGGGCACGCGCGCCTCTTCTGACCCGCCCAGCCCGAACCCGAACGGACGAGACCCATGGCCCCGCGCTTCACCCCGGTGCTGTTCGACCTCGACGGCACGATCGTCGACTCGGCACCCGGCATCCTCGCGAGCCTCGCGTGGACCTACGAGCAGCTCCGGATGCCGGTGCCGCCCCCCGCCGAGCTGCTGAAGTGGGTGGGCCCACCGATCCTCGACTCCTTCCGAGACCTCGCGAAGCTCGACGAGGACGAGTCCCGCTACGCCCTCGCCCTCTACCGCGAGCACTACCGCGAGGTCGGCGTGTTCGACGCGACCCCGTACCCGGGCGTGCTCGATGCCCTGCGCACCATCCACGAAGCGGGGGTGCCGCTCTCGCTCGCGACCTCGAAGCCCGAGTCGGCGGCCCGCCTCATCCTCGAGCACTTCGAGATCGACGGCGCCTTCACCGAGATCACGGGCGCCTCCGAGGACGAGGTGCGCTCGTCGAAGCCGGACGTCGTCGAGGAGGCCCTGCGCCGCCTCGCCACGCGGTACGAGCTCGAGCGCCCCGTCATGGTGGGCGACCGCATCCACGACGTCGAGGGTGCCGCGGAGCACGAGGTGCCGACCGTGTTCGTCACGTGGGGGTACGGGTCGCCCGCGGAGGCGGCCGGCGCGATCGCGGCCGTCGACACCGCCTCCGAGCTGCTCGCCGAGCTCGCGCTCACGGGGTAGTCGGCGCGGTCGTGCTCACCTCGCCGCGACCGGCCCCGAGCTGACGCCGGTCGCCCTCGCGCTCGCCCTCCTCACGTCGGGCTGCCTCGCGGTCGCGGCCGCGCGCCGCAGGACGGTCGCCGACAGCCCGCGAGGTGCGTCAGCAGCCGCAGTCGTCCGCGGTGACGGGCCCGACGAGCGCGTCGACGCCGCGGAGGACGGGGCCGGCATCCGACTCGACGTCGTAGCCCTCCCGCGCCCAGTACTCGAAGCCGCCGATCATGAGCTTCACGTCGTAGCCGAGCTTCGCGAACTCGAGCGCCGCCTTGTCGGCGCCGTTGCAGCCGGGGCTCCAGCAGTACACGACGACCGGGGTGTCGAGGGGGATCTCGCGGGGCGCGCGCTCGGCCACCTCACGGCGCGGGAGGTGGATGGCGCCGACCGCGTGACCCTGCTTCCACGACGCCTCGTCGCGGGTGTCGACGAGCGCGAGGCGCTCCCCGGCCGCGAGCGCCTCCGCGACATCCGAGGCGTCCGTCTCGAAGCGCAGCTTCGCGGCGAAGTGCGCGACGGCGGCCTCTCGTTCGGCGGCGGTGAGCGGCGAGACGGATGCGGTCCGGGTGTCGGTCATGCGGGCGAGGCTACCCGCGGCGCGGGCCGCCGCACCGCCCCCTGTCCTGCCAGGCTGCCGCGAGATCCCGCCACGCGCCCGACCTGTCTACTCTTCCGCCGCGGTGCCCCCGTCGGTCAGGATGAGGCATGGGATCAGCGTTGACCTCCATCGGACTTCCCGTCGCCCTCGGCATCATCATGTTCGGCCTGGGCCTCTCCCTCCGCCCGTCCGACTTCGCGCGCGTGGCGAAGCACCCGAAGGCCGTGGTCGTCGCGCTCGTCTGCCAGCTCGTGCTGCTGCCGGCCATCTGCCTCGGGCTCGTGGTGCTGTTCCAGCTGCCGCCCGTGCTCGCGGTCGGCATGATGCTGCTCGCCGCGTCGCCGGGCGGCACGACCGCCAACCTCTACAGCCACCTGTTCCGCGGCGACGTCGCCCTCAACATCTCGCTCACCGCGATCAACTCGGTCATCGCCGTGTTCACCCTCCCGCTCATCACGAACCTCGCGATCTGGATCTTCATGCCGGGCCAGGGGGAGCTCGGCGTGCAGTTCGCGAAGGCCGTCGAGGTGTTCGCGATCGTGCTGCTCCCGGTGCTGCTCGGGATGCTCGTGCGCTGGTGGCGACCGCGCTTCGCGGAGGCCATGGACAAGCCCGTGCGCATCGCGTCGATGGTGATCCTCGCGGTCGTCATCGCGGGCGCGATCGCGTCGAACTGGGAGCTGCTCGTCGCGAACGTCGGCGGGCTCGCGCTCATCACGGTGCTGTTCTGCCTGCTGTCGCTCGCGGTCGGGTTCTTCGTGCCGCGCCTGTTCCGCGTCGAGCCGCGGCAGGCCGTCGCGAGCTCGTTCGAGATCGGCATCCACAACGCGACGCTCGCGATCGTCATCGCGCAGACCGTCATCGGCAGCGTGGAGATGTCGCTGCCGGGCGCGGTCTACGGCGTGCTCATGTTCTTCCTCGCCCTCGGCTGGGGCTTCATCCTGCGCCGCCTCGTCCCCGTGCAGGTCGCGGTGGCAGCCCCCGCCGAGTAAAGGGCCCGCGGGAGCACGTGCCCTCATCCGCCGCAACGGAGGGGCAGGCACGACGGCACGTGCTCCCGGGGCCCGCACCTCGCGTGCGGACGCGGAACCCGCTCAGACCTGCAGCGCGACCCGCTCCGACGTCGTGGCGACCGCCGTCGAGAGGTCGCCGCCGATGCGGTAGCGCGCACCTCGGTGCTCCTCGGGCAGCCGGTCGCCCCGCCCGTGCAGCTTGTTCCGCAGGGTGCCTGGGGCGTACTCCGTCGGATACGCGCCGCGCGCCCGCAGCACGGGCACGACGTGCTCGACGATGTCCTCGAAGGTGCCGGGGGTGATCGCGTAGGCGAGGTTGAAGCCGTCGACGTCCGTGTATTCGACCCACTCCTGCAGCAGGTCGGCGATCGTCTCGCCGCCGCCCACGATGGTCGGGCCGAGTCCGCCGATCGCGCCGTTGAGAGCGATGTCGCGCACAGTGAACTCGTCGCCGTGCTTCGCCGCATCCGCGTAGTTCTGCACAGCCGACTGGATGGCGTTCGACTCCACGTTGCCGACCGGCTCGTCGAGCTCGTAGCGCGAGAGGTCGACCCCCATCCAGCCCGACATGAACACGAGGGCGCCCTCGGGGGAGGCGTAGCGCAGGTAGTCCTCGTACTTCGCCTGCGCCTTCTCGTCTGTCTCGTCGGTGATGACGGTGATGAGCGTGTAGATGCGCGCGGCGTAGCGGTCGCGTCCGGCGGCCTCGAGGGCGTCGCGGATGCGCGAGACGGTGCCCTTGAGCACCTCCTTGGTGGGGGCGGCCACGAAGATCGCCTCGGCGTTGCCGGCCGCGAACGCGACGCCGCGGGGGGATGCGCCCGCCTGGTAGATCACGGGCGTGCGCTGCGGTGACGGCTCGGAGATGTGGATGCCGGGCACCGTGAAGTGGGTGCCGTGGTGCCGGATCTCGTGCACCTTCTCCGGGCGTGTGAACACCCCGGTCTCACGGTCGCGCACGACCGCGTCGTCCTCCCACGAGCCCTCCCACAGCTTGTAGAGCACCTCGAGGTACTCGTCGGCGTGGTCGTAGCGGTCGTCGTGCTCGAGCTGGTCGTCGTGCCCCATGTTCCGCGCCGCGCTCGGCAGATAGCCGGTCACGACGTTCCAGCCGACGCGGCCCTTCGTGAGGTGGTCGAGCGTCGTCATGCGCCGCGCGAAGGGGTAGGGGTGCTCGTAGGCGGTGCCCGCGGTGACCCCGAATCCGAGGTTCTCCGTGACGGCGGCCATGGCCGAGACGAGGAGGACGGGATCGTTCACCGGGACCTGCGCGCCGTTGCGGATGGCGGCCTCGTTGGTGCCGCCGTACACGTCGTAGGTGCCGAGCACGTCGGCGATGAAGATGCCGTCGAACGTGCCCCGCTCGAGCAGCCGGGCGAGGTGCGTCCAGTACTCGATGTCGGTGTAGGTGTCGGAGCGGTCGTCCGGGTGCCGCCACAGCCCGGAGGACTGGTGGGCGACGCAGTTCATGTCGAACGCGTTGAAGCGGATCTGGCGGGGCGCGGTCTGCTTGGTCACCCGAGCATGCTGCCTCGCCCCGCCACGCGAGTCGACCGGTCCGGTCACACGCTGTCACCGGGGGTCACGCGGTGTCACACGGCACCGCGCGACCCCCGGCCCCACCGCTCAGCGGCGGCGCAGCGCGGTCCGCCCGACCATCAGCACGCCCGCCATGAGCACGAGCCCGGCGAGCGCGGCCGCGGCCAGCCCGCCCTCGGCACCCGTCTCAGCGAGGAGCGAGACCGCCGCGAGCGCGTAGCGCGGCCGCTCGCCGCCGGGGCCCGTGCCCGGATCCGTCCCGGGGTCGGTACCGGGATCAGTACCCGGGTCGGTACCGGGATCAGTGCCCGGGTCGGTACCGGGGTCGGTACCGGGGTCGCCCCCCGTCGTCGTCCCGACGGTCGTCGCGTCGCCGAGCACCGAGATCGCGTTACCGCCGAACGTGATCGGCAGGTTCGGCACCGCGAGCAGCTGCGTCCCCCCCAGGATGCTGCCCGCACCATCGGTGGTTCCCCCCGTCCCGGCACCGGCCGCCCCTCCTGGCGTCGTCACCGCGGCGCCCGCGCTCGTCGCGTCGCCGAGCACCGAGATCGCGTTACCACCGAACGTGATCGGCAGGTTCGGCACCGCGAGCAGCTGCGTCCCCCCCAGGATGCTGCCCGCACCATCGGTGGTTCCCCCCGTCCCGGCACCGGCCGCCCCTCCAGGCGTCGTCACCGCGGCGACCGTGCGAGCGTCGCCGAGCACCGAGATCGCGTTACCACCGAGCGTCACCGGCAGCCCGAGGTCGGCGAGCACCTGGCTGCCGCTGAGGATGCCGCCCGTGCCGCTCGTGCTCGCCGACGGCACGTCGCCCACGGCGCCCGAGGCACCCGAGGGGGCCGGCGTCGTGGTGGCGCCCGCGCTCGTCGCGTCGCCGAGCACCGAGATCGCGTTGCCGCCCAGCGTGATCGGCAGGCCGAGGCCCGCGAGCAGCTGCGTGCCCGACGCGGTCCCGCTCGCGCCGCTCGTGCCGCCGCTCGGGGCGGACGCGGGCGCGGGCGTGCTCGTCGCTGCGCCCGAGGTCGAGGCGTCGCCGAGCAGCGAGATGGCGTTGCCGCCCAGCTGGATGGGCAGCTCGATACCGAGGATGCCCTGCGTGCCGGAGGCGATGCCGTCCTGGCCCGATGTTCCTGCGTCGGCGTGCGCGACGCCGACTCCGAGGGCCATGAAGCCCCCCGTGGCGAGGACTGTCCACAGCCCTCGCGAGACGTACTTGTTCATTGATTCGGCTCCTTGCCTGATTGACGTGCGTCGCATCCGGGCGGATGCGACAGGGCGCGTGTGTCCATCCGCCGCAGGGTCGCGGTGGGCAGACGCGTCCCGCGTCAGTCAGGCGAGGAGTCGGTTGCGCCGGGAGGCGAGGAAGGGATCCGGACGTTCACGGGCCGGAGGCGGCCGCGCGCGAGCAGAAGAAGGAGGCCGGCGCCGAGCACGGCGGCGGCGGCGCCGACCGGCGCGCCTGCGGCCGTGACTGCGGAGGTGGGCGTGATGCCGCCCGGAAGGCTCACGGGCCCGTCGCCAGGGCCCTCGGCGCCGGTCGCGGCGGCGATGCCGAGTTCGCCGACGCTGCCGAGGATGGGGATGATCCGCGTCGCCGCGAGCGCGGGGGACGCGGCTGCGAGGGACCCGGATGCGGGGGCCGCGGCTGCGGGAGCCGGCTCCGCCACGTGGGCGACGGCCTCGTCGCGCGGGTCGGGCGCGACAGGCGGGGGCGAGGCGACGGGTGCTCCCGCGAGCTCCCCGAGCGTGCCGTCGACGAGGCCGCCGACCGGGTCGGCGACGGGGGTGACGACGTCGACGCCGAGCACGCGCTCGACGAGGCCCGCGACGGGCTCGGTGATCGTCGCGACGGGGCGGCTGTCGGCCACCCCACCCACGATCGACCCGACGACGGGCAGCTCCCGCAGAGCGGGGAGCGGCTCGACGACGGGGGCGACGACCTCCTCGACCGTCGAGGCGACTCCACCCAGAAGGGAGCCGAGCCCGTCGACGAGGCCGGGGCGGTCATCCGCTCGCGCCTGCTGCGGGGCACCCAAGACGAGGAAGGCGACGCCGATCGCCAGCGCGATGCCCCACAGAACACCGCGCCAGCTCTTTTCGGTGACGGCGTCGCTGAGGACGCCGTCGCTCGGCACCATCTCCCCCTCCTCGACCTCGAGGACCCCACCGGTCTTGTACCCCGGTTTGAGCGACCAGGGTACGCCCGGTCGCCGGCGATTACCAGAGGGACTTGCGAAACGATAGTTAACGATATATCTTTGACCTGTCGCGATACCTCGCGGCGATCATGATCCGCGAAAGGAGAACGATCATGAACCCCAAGGCCTTCCGACGCCACGAGCGTCACGCCAAGTTCCACCACGACCCCCGCAACCCCGCCGCCCGCGGCCCCCAGGCCGAGTGGGGCGTCCACGCGCCGATGCGCGGGATGCCGCCCTTCGGCGGCGGCTTCGGCCCCGGATTCGGGCCCGGCCCGCGGGGTCGCGGCAAGGGCCGCGCCGGTCGCGGCGACATCCGCTCCGTCATCCTGTCGGTGCTCGCCGAGAGCCCGTCCAACGGCTACGGCGTCATCAGGACGATCGCCGAGCGCACGGGCGGCACCTGGCGGCCAAGCCCCGGCTCGGTCTACCCCACCCTGCAGCAGCTCGTCGACGAGGAGCTCATCGAGGCGACCGGCGAGGGCCGGCGCACCGAGTACACACTCACCGATGCGGGCCGCGCCTACGTCGCCGAGCACGGCGAGGAGCTCACGCGCGCGTGGGAGTCCGGCGCCCCGAGGCGCAGCGAGCAGGAGCTCGCCCTCCAGCAGAGCGTCGGCAGGCTCATGGGCGTGGTGGGCCAGTTCCACCACGCGGCCACCGACGCGCAGCGCGCCGCCGCCGTCGAGAAGCTCGACGAGGCGCGCCGGGCGCTCTACTTCATCCTGGCCGACTGACCGCATCCGCTGCCGCCTCACCGGCGGGAGCAACCGCGCCACCGGGCGGCGATCCACCCACGCGGCGGGAGTACCTGCTCCCGCCGCGTGTTCCGTTCTCCGCCCGCTACGCCGGTTGCGCCGGCGGACCGCTCGGCGCCCGCAGCGCCCGCATCCGGTCAGGATTCGAGAAGCGCCGGACGTGCACCCGCGCCTAGCCTGGGCGGCATGGCCGCGAAGAAGACCACCTCGAAGACCGAGGCGGGCGCCTTCACCGAGGAGGAGCGCGCCGCCATGAAGGAGCATGCCGCCGAGGTGCGGCGCTCGAAGAAGAGCACGCCCGAGCAGGACGCGCAGGCGGTGCTCGACAAGATCGCCGCGATGGACCCCGAGGACCGCGCCCTCGCCGAGCGCGTGCACCGGATCGTCACCGAGACGGCGCCGGAGCTCGCCCCCAAGCTCTGGTACGGCATGCCCGCGTACTACCTGAAGGGCAAGAACATCGTGTTCTTCCAGGACGCGAAGAAGTTCAAGGCCCGCTACTCGACACTCGGGTTCGAGCACCACGCCCAGCTCGACGAGGGCACCATGTGGCCCACCGCCTTCGCCCTCACGAACGACCTCACCGCGGCCGACGAGCGGCGCATCGCCGAGCTCGTGAAGCGCGCCGTCGGCTCCTAGGCTGGCGGGGTGCTGCCGCCCGCCGACGTCCTGCTCGCGTTCGGGCTCGTCGTCGCCCTGCTGACGGTCACGCCCGGACTCGACACCGCGCTCGTGCTGCGCACGGCCGCCGTCGCGGGCCGCGGCCGCGCCTGGGGAGCTGTCGCCGGCATCCAAGCGGGGTGCTCGCGTGGGGTGCCGCCGCCGCGGTCGGCGTGAGCGCGCTGCTGCTCGCCTCCCAGCTCGCCTACGACGTGCTGCGGTTCGCGGGCGCGCTGTACCTCGTGTGGATCGGGCTCCGGATGCTGTGGTCGGCGATCCGCGGACCGCGGCACTCCGAGCCCGCGGTCGACGCGCGCGCCGACTCGTTCTGGGCGGGTCTCCGGCAGGGCGCGACGACAAACCTGCTCAACCCGAAGGTCGGCGCCTTCTACGTCGCGGTGCTGCCACAGTTCATCCCCACCGATGCGCCCGCGCTCGCGTGGGGCGTGAGGCTCGCGCTCGAGCGCTGACCCGGGCGTCAGCCGCGGGGCGCGATCACGCCCTCGAGGCGCGCGACCTCGGCGCGCAGCTCGCGCAGCTCCGCGAGGATCGCGGCCTCGCCCGCCGTCGGGGGCTCGGGCTCGTCGTCGGGGTCGGCCAGCTTCATCCGCTCCATGGCCTCGACGACGACGGCGATCAGCAGGTTGAGCACGACGAGCGTCGTGACCACTGTGTAGAGGATGAAGTAGCCCCACACCCAGCTCTCCTCGGCGGCGAGCGGGGCCACCGCCTCCGTCCAGCCGTCGCCGATCATGAGCCGGAAAAGTGTCACGGTGGAGAGCCACAGGTCGCCGAACGCCGTCGGCAGCGGGGCGCTGAACAGGGTCGTCGAGGCCACCGCGAAGACGTAGACGATCATCACGAGCAGGCCACCGATCGAGGCGATGCCGGGGATCGCGGCGCCGAGCGCGGCGACGACGAGCCGCATCGAGCGCACGGCCGAGAGCAGGCGCAGCACGCGCAGGAGGCGCAGCACCCGCAGCACGCCCGCCTCCGCGCCCGCGGGGATGAGCGCCACGACGACGACGAACAGGTCGAAGAGGTTCCACCCGTTGGTGAAGAAGCGCCACCCGTACGCGTAGATCCGAAGCGCGATCTCGATCACGAAGATCGCGATGATCACGGTGTTGACGCCGTGCAGCGGCTCGCCGAACGCCTCGACCACGGCCGGGTAGGTCTCGAGGCCGAGGATGACGGCGTTGACGAGGATGAGCGCGATGATGCCGCGCTGGAACGGCTTCGACTCGACGAGCCGCAGGACGCGACCGCGGACGCCGGGGAGCGCGGGGACGGTGGTGGTCACGCGCACCAAGATAGGGCCGTCAGATGTCGTCGCCGCGGTTGCGGCGGCGCATCGGCCGCGGGGCACGGTCGCCGAGGAAGGAGCGCGCCGAGTCGACGACGAAGCCGCGGCTGAGCGCCTCGCGGCCGATCAGCATCCGGAACCCCATCGAGTCGCGGTTGCTGAGGGTCACCTCGGCGTCGACGCGGTGGCCGACGAGCACGAGCGGCAGCGACACGACGAAGCGCTCGTCGACGTGGCCCGACGAGCTGCGCACGCGGCGCACGTCGACGACGGGGCGCTCGACGGTCACCTCGTCGGCGTCCGACTTCTGCCAGGGACGGATGCCGAACCGCACCCACGCCTCGCCGTCGCGATCGAAGGTCTCCACGTCGTAGGCGTGGATCGACGAGGTCTGGGCGCCCGTGTCGAGCTTGGCTTTGATCCACGGGACGCCGACATCGGGCAGCTGCACCCACTCGCGCCACCCCGCGAGGGTGTTTGAATGGGATCTCTCGCTCACCGCACCATCTTGACAGGCGCCCCCCGCATGAAACTCGCCATCCTCTCTCGCGCCCCGCGTGCGTACTCTACCCAGCGCCTCCGTGCGGCCGCGCAGCAGCGCGGGCACGACGTCAAGGTGCTCAACACGCTGCGTTTCGCGATCGACCTTTCGGGCGAGGAGCCCGACCTGCAGTACCGCGGTCGTCCGTTGTCCGACTACGACGCGGTCCTGCCGCGCATCGGCGCCTCGATCACCTACTTCGGCACCGCCGTGGTGCGGCAGTTCGAGCAGATGGACGTCTACACGCCCAACACGGCCAACGGCATCTCGAACGCGCGCGACAAGCTGAGGGCCAACCAGATCCTCTCCCGTCACAACATCGGGATGCCGGCGACGGCGTTCGTGCGCAACCGCGCGGATGTGCGCCCCGCGATCGAGCGCGTCGGTGGCGCCCCCGTCGTCATCAAGCTGCTCGAGGGCACCCAGGGCATCGGCGTGATCCTCGCCCCCGAGGTGAAGACGGCCGAGGCCATCATCGAGACGCTCCAATCGACCAACCAGAATGTGCTCATCCAGCACTTCGTCTCCGAGAGCCGCGGCCGCGACATCCGCGCCCTCGTCGTGGGCGACCGGGTCGTCGCAGCGATGCGCCGCACCGCGAAGGGCGACGAGTTCCGCTCGAACGTGCACCGCGGCGGCACCGTCGAGAAGGTCGACCTCGCTCCCGAGTACGAGCAGGCCGCCGTGCGCTCGGCCCAGATCATGGGCCTGCGCGTCGCGGGCGTCGACATGCTCGAGGGCACCGACGGCCCGCTCGTCATGGAGGTCAACTCCTCGCCCGGCCTGCAGGGCATCGAGGAAGCCACCCAGCTGGATGTCGCGGGGGCGATCATCGACTACATCGCCAACCAGGTGGCCTTCCCCGAGATCGACGTGCGCCAGCGCCTCACGGTGTCGACCGGCTACGGCGTGGCCGAGCTGCTCGTGCACGGGAACGCGGACCTCGTCGGCAAGACGATCGGCGAGTCCGGCCTGTGGGACCGCGACATCACGGTGCTCACCCTGCACCGCGGCGCGCAGGTGATCCCGAACCCGCGCAAGGGGGTGCTGCTCGACGCGGGCGACCGCCTGCTGTGCTTCGGCAAGCTCGAGGAGATGCGCTCGATGATCCCCGAGCGGCGGCGGCGCCGCGCGCGCGTGCGCAAGCTCCCCGCGGAGCCCATCCCGACAGAGGAGTGAGGCGGGCGCGACCCGGTGGTCGCCGAAGCCGCCCCGCCCCCTGCCACAATCGGAGCGTGGCAGGGGGTCCGCACGAGCCCGAGACGCTCGACGACGTCGTTCGGGGTTTGCGTGAGTTGCGCCTGTCCGCAGGCGCCCCGAGCTACGCGAAGGTCGCGGCGCGCGCGACGACCCTGCGCGAGGCTCGCGGCCTCGCCCCCGCCGCGGCGCGCATCCCCCGGTCGTCGGTGTACGACCTGTTCCGACCCGGCCGCTCCCGGCTGAGCGCCGAGCTCGTCGTCGATGTGGCCGTCGCGCTGGGAGCCGACGACGCGACGGCAGGTGCATTGCGGAGGCGTGTTGCCGCCGCGTCGACGTGTGCGGCGCGCCCCGCAGCTTCCCCCTGTCGACCTGGATCGCGTACGGCCTCGCGATCGCCGCGCTGCGCCTGCTGCCAGACGGGGGCGCAGGACTGTCCGGGTTCGTCCGGAGGCCGCGCACGGGCTCATCGGCGAGCCCCGACCGTCGCTAGCGTTCGGATGTTCCGACCCGCACGCACCTCCGGAGCCCTCGTGACCGAACCCGATGCCGCCCGCACCGACGCCAGCACTCGACGCGAACCGAGCGAGGGGCCCCGACCGCACGGCCCGCTGGCCGCGTCCCTGATGCACTTCGTGCCCGGGCACGTCGGTGGTTCGGGGTCACGCTCCTCGTTCTGGTGGTTCATCGCCCTCGGCGCGCTGCCGCTCGGGACGCTCCTCGGGCTCGCCTGGTGGGGACTCGGCGCGGTGGCCCCTACCCTTCCGGCACCTGCGACGATCGTGTCGAGCGTCCTCCTCGCGGTCGCGTGCCTGTGGTTGCTCAGCGCGCTCTCGGTCGCGACCATCCTCAGCGGCCTCCGACGCCTCCTGAGGGCCGCCCGGGAAAGAAGATGGGCCCTGCACTTGCGTACAGGGCCCTGCGGTGCGCGAGGGGGGAGTTGAACCCCCACGCCCTTTCGGGCACTGGCACCTGAAGCCAGCGCGTCTGCCTATTCCGCCACTCGCGCGCGGACCCGCGTGAGCGGATCGGCCTAGCGAGAGTATCACGCGCGGCGGGGCGCGCGATCCGGGCGGACCACCGGGGATGCACCGACCGGTTCGCCCCCCGCGGATCCGCCGCGCGGACGACACGACCCGGTCCCGCGGCTGACCCGACGCGCGGCCGAGCCGACTACCATCGGAGAGTCCGAGAGAGCCGGAAGGCGCACCCGCGCCGCCGAGAGGAGACCCTTGGGGATTCTCGACGAATTCGAGAAGGGCTTGGAGCGCGTCGTGAACGGCGCGTTCGCCAAGACCTTCAAGAGCGGTCTCCAGCCTCTCGAGGTCACGGCGGCCCTGCGCCGTGAGCTCGACACGAAGGCCGCCGTCGTCGCGCGCGACCGCATCCTCGTGCCGAACCGCTTCACCGTGCGGCTCTCGCCCTCCGACCACGAGCGGATGACGGGGCTCGGCCCCGCGCTCATCGACGAGTTCACGCGCCTCGTGCAGCAGCACGCCACCGCGCAGCGCTACACCTTCGCGGGCGGCATCGACATCCGCCTGCAGGCCGACCCGAAGCTCTCGGCCGGCATCGTGCGCATCGACTCCGAGAACGTCAAGGGCGAGGTCAACTGGACCCCCGTGCTCGACATCGCCGGCAAGCGCTACCTCCTCAAGCGCGGCCGCACCGTGATCGGGCGCGGATCGGATGCCGACATCACGCTCGCCGACACGGGCACCTCGCGCCGGCACATCGAAATCGCGTGGGACGGCACGCGCGGCCAGGTCACCGACCTCGGCTCGACGAACGGCTCGAAGCTCAACGGCCAGCCCGTGACCAAGGCGGTGCTCGAGCCCGACTCGGTCATCGAGATCGGGCGCACCCGCATCGTGTTCCGCGTGCTCGCGCAGGCCGCCGAGCTCGCCCGACCGGACGGAGGCGCCCGGTGAGCGAGCTGACCCTCCTCGTCCTGCGGATCGGGTTCCTGATCCTCATGTGGGCGTTCGTCTTCATGATCGTCTACGCCCTGCGCTCCGACCTGTTCGGCACCCGCGCGCGGAAGCTCCCGCCGCAGCCGACGGCGGCCGACCCCTTCCCCGCCTCGCCTCTCCCGCCCACTCCCGCCGCCGCCCCCGCCCCGGCCCCCGCGCCCGCCGCGATGACCGAGCCCGTGCGCGCCCAGCCCCACGCGAGCGGATCCACGCCCCGCCGGCTCGTCATCACCTCCGGCCCGAAGGAGGGCATGGAGATCGAGCTCCCGAACGAGCAGCTCACGATCGGGCGCTCGAGCGAGTCGGGACTCGTCATCCGCGACGACTACACCTCCACCCACCACGCGCGGCTCATGCTGTGGAACGACGAGTGGGTCATCCAGGACCTCGACTCGACGAACGGCACCTTCCTCGACGGCACGCGCGTGACCCTGCCGACTCCCGTGCCGGTCGGCTCGACGGTGACGATCGGCACCACGAGCTTCGAGTTGAGGCGCTAGGCCGTGGCGACGATCCCCACGAGCGCCGCCGTCTCCCACGTCGGCAAGATCCGCGCGAGCAACCAGGACTCCGGCTACCTCGGTCGGCACCTCTTCGTCGTCGCGGACGGCATGGGCGGCCACGCGGGCGGAGACGTCGCGAGCCACATCGCCGCGCAGCGCATCGCGGAGGCCGACCAGCCGTACGCCACCCCCGAGGATGCGGTGCAGGCGCTCCAGGAGGCGCTCCTCGCCGCCAACGGGCTGCTCGCCGAGACGGTCTTCGATCACAACGAGCTCACCGGCATGGGCACGACCGTCTCGGCCATCGCGCGCGTCGGCGACAAGTTCGCCCTCGCGCACATCGGCGACTCGCGCGTGTACCGCTTCCGCGGCGGCGAGCTCACGCAGATGACGACCGACCACACCTTCGTTCAGCGGCTCGTCGAGTCGGGGCGCATCACCCCCGAGGAGGCCGCCGTCCACCCCCGGCGCGCCGTGCTCATGCGCGTGCTCGGCGACGTCGACGCCTCCCCGGAGATCGACACCGCGGTGCTCGACGTCAAGCCGGGCGACCGCTGGCTGCTGTGCTCCGACGGCCTCTCCGGTTACGTGTCGGAGGAGAAGATCGTGCAGGTGCTCAGCACGATCCGCACGGCGCAGGGCGCAGCCGACCGGCTCGTCAAGGAGAGCCTCGACCACGGCGCCCCCGACAACGTCACGGTGCTGCTGATCGACATCGACGACTCGGACGGGGCCTCCGGCGCCAACCCGATCTTCGTCGGCTCCGCCGCGCACCCGCTCACCTTCGGCCAGGAGGAGGAGGTGCGGCGGCCCATCCGCCTCCCCACCCTCCTGCTGCACCCCCTCAAGGCGGTGCCGCCGGAGGACGCCCACTTCGAGCCCGAGAGCGAGGGCTACCTCGACGAGCTCATCGAGGAGGATCGCCGCCGCGCCATCCGTCGCCGCATCCTGTGGGGCGTCGGGGTCGGCCTCGCGGCGGCCGCGATCGTGCTCGCGGGCTGGCTCGGCTACCGGTGGACGCAGATGCACTACTACGTGGGAGTGAGCGACGGGCACGTCGCGATCTTCCAGGGCGTGCAGCAGTCGATCGGGCCGATCTCGCTCTCGAGCGTGTACCAGACCACGGCGATCTCGGTCGACGACCTCCCCGCGTACCAGCGGGATGCGGTCGAGTCGACCATCAGCGCGGACAACCTGCGCGACGCCCAGCAGATCGTCGACCGGCTCTCGGCGGCGGCGGGGGATTGATGTGAGCGCCACGACGGCCACCGGTCCCCTCACGACGACCATCCGCATCCGCCTGCGCACGCCCGCACGGCTGCGGAACCTCGAGCTGCTGCTCATCGTCGTCGCGCTCGGCGTCGCAGCCGCGGCGCTCGCGCTCGTCGACCTCGGCGCGGTCGGCGAGCTCGACACCGAGATGTTCGCGCTCGTCGCGCTGCCCGCGGGACTCGTGCTCGTGCTGCACATCGCCGAGCGCATCGTGGCGCCCGAGGGCGACCCGTTCGTCGTGCCGATCGCGACCGCGCTCACGGGGCTCGGCATCGCGATGATCCACCGCATCGACATCGCCGAGGGCTACGAGGGGTGGGCGGCGTACGGCGTGCGCCAGGCGGTCTGGGCGACGATCGCCATCCTCATCGCCATCGCCGGGCTCGTGATCGTGCGCAACCACCGCGTGCTCCAGCGCTACCGCTACATCGCGATGTTCGTCGGCATCCTGCTGCTCCTGCTCCCCGTCCTGCCGGGGATCGGCGACACGGGCGCGAACGCCGACGTGTGGGTGCGCATCGGCTTCTTCTCGATGCAGCCCGGCGAGTTCGCGAAGATCCTGCTCGCGGTGTTCTTCGCCGGCTACCTCGTGACGGCGCGCGACTCGCTCTCGATGGTGGGCCGCTCGATCCTGGGCCTGCGCCTTCCGCGGGCGCGCGACCTCGGCCCGATCCTCGTCGTGTGGATCCTGTCAATGGGCGTCATCGTCATCCAGCGCGACCTCGGCACCGCCCTGCTCTACTTCGGCCTCTTCCTCGTGATGCTCTACGTGGCCACGGGACGCGGCAGCTGGATCTTCATCGGCCTCGCCCTCTTCGCCGTGGGCGGGTGGGCCGCGACGCGCGTGCTCCCGTACGTGCAGGGCCGCTTCGCCAACTGGCTCGACGCCTTCAACCCCGAGATCTACGAGCGCGAGGGCGGCAGCTACCAGCTCGTCCAGGGCATCTTCGGCCTCGCCGACGGCGGCCTCGTGGGCACCGGCCTCGGGCGCGGGCGCCCCGACATCGTGCCGCTCGCCGAGAGCGACTACATCATCGCGAGCCTCGGCGAGGAGCTCGGCCTCATCGGGCTGTTCGCGATCCTCGCGCTCTACCTCATCTTCGTCGCGCGCGGGCTCCGGATCGGCGTGGCCGGCCAGGACGACTTCGGCCGCCTCCTCGCGGTGGGCCTGTCGTTCGTCGTGGGCCTGCAGGTGTTCATCGTCATCGGCGGTGTCACGCGCATCATCCCGCTCACGGGCCTCACGACCCCGTTCCTCGCGGCGGGAGGCTCGTCGCTCGTCGCGAACTGGCTCATCGCGGCGCTCCTGCTGCGGCTCTCGGATGCCGTGCGCCAGCAACCGCACGCGATCGTCGAGGGGGGTGCCTCGTGAACAAGGAGCTCCGCCGCGTGAGCGTGCTCGTCCTCGCGATGTTCCTCGCCCTGTGCGCCTCGACGTCGATCATCCAGGTCGTGCAGCAGGAGCAGTTGCAGGCCGACCCGCGCAACACGCGCACCCTCTACGCGAGCTTCTCGGTCGAGCGCGGCCCCATCCTCGCGGGCGACACCGTCATCGCGCAGTCGGTGCCGAGCGGCGACCAGTACAAGTACCAGCGCACCTACCCGCACGGCGAGCTCTACTCGGCCGTCACGGGGTACTTCACGATCCACGGCGAGAAGACCGGGCTCGAGGGCACGCTCAACGACTACCTCACGGGCCGCGCGAGCCAGCAGTTCCTCGACCGGCTCAACGGGATCCTCACGGGCCAGAACCCGCGCGGTGCGACCGTGCTCACGACGATCGACCCCGTCGTGCAGCAGGCGGCGTGGGATGCCCTCGGCGACCTCCAGGGCGCCGTCGTCGCGATCGAGCCGAGCACGGGCCGCATCCTCGCGATGGTGTCGAAGCCGTCGTTCGACCCGAACCCCCTCGCGGGCCACGATCAGCCCGGCGTCATCTCCGCGTACGACGCGCTGCTCGCCGACCCGGGCGACCCGCTCGTCAACCGCTCGATCGGCGGCGCGCTCAACCCGCCCGGCTCCACGTTCAAGGTCGTCGTCACCGCGGCGGCCCTCGCGGCCGGGATGTCGCCCGACACCCAGATCCCGAACCCGCCGAGCTACACCCTCCCGGGCACGAGCACGACGATCACCAACTCGGAGGGCGGCGCATGCGGCGGCGGCGAGACCGTGAGCATCGCGGACGCGCTGCGCTTCTCGTGCAACATCCCGTTCGCGCAGCTCGGCGCCCAGCTCGGCTACGATGCCATCCTCAAGCAGGCCCGCGCCTTCGGCTTCGAGAGCGAGTTCCAGGTGCCGATGGGCGTCACCCCCAGCGTGTTCCCGCGACCCGAGAGCGAGGCGCAGCTCATGCTGCAGTCGTTCGGTCAGGGCAACGACCGCGTCACGCCGCTCCAGATGGCGATGGTGTCCGCCGCGATCGCGAACGACGGCGAGCTCCTGCGGCCGAACCTCGTCGAGCGGGTGAGCGCCCCCGACCTCTCGGTGCTGCACGAGTTCCGGCCCGAGGCCTTCGGCCGCTCGGTGAGCCCCGACGTCGCGGCGAGCCTGACCCAGCTCATGGTCGCGAATGTGGCGAACGGCGCTGCCGGCAATGCCAGAATCAGTGGTGTCGATGTCGCGGGGAAGACCGGGACGGCGCAGAACGGCACCAACGAGCCTTACACCCTCTGGTTCACCGGGTTCGCCCCCGCCGACGACCCGCAGGTCGCCGTCGCGGTCGTGGTCGAGAACGGTGGGGGCAGGGGCCAATCCGGTTTCGGGAACACGATCGCGGCTCCGGTCGCGAAGAAGGTCATAGAGGCGGTGCTGAACAGATGAGACCCACGAGCGGGCTCACCTTCGGGGGGCGATACCAGCTGTCGAGCCGGATCGCGATCGGCGGCATGGGCGAGGTGTGGCAGGCCACCGACCTCGTGATCGGACGCACCGTCGCCATCAAGATCCTCAAGGACGAGTACCTCGGCGACCCCGGCTTTCTCGAGCGCTTCCGCGCGGAGGCGCGGCACGCGGCGCTCGTCAACCACGAGGGCATCGCGAACGTCTTCGACTACGGCGAGGAGGACGGCTCCGCCTACCTCGTCATGGAGCTCGTGCCCGGCGAGGCGCTCTCGACCGTGCTCGAGCGCGAGAAGGTGCTCTCGAGCGACCGCGTGCTCGACATCGTGGCCCAGACGGCATCCGCTCTCCAGGCCGCCCACTCGGCGGGCCTCGTGCACCGCGACATCAAGCCCGGCAACCTGCTGATCACGCCGGACGGGCGCGTCAAGATCACCGACTTCGGCATCGCGCGCATCGCCGACCAGGTGCCGCTCACGGCCACCGGCCAGGTCATGGGCACCGTGCAGTACCTCTCGCCCGAGCAGGCGAGCGGGCACCCGGCGTCGCCGTCGACCGACATCTACTCGCTCGGCATCGTCGCCTACGAGGCCCTCGCGGGCCGCCGCCCGTTCACGGGCGAGTCCCAGGTCGCGATCGCGATGGCGCACATCAACGAGCAGCCGCCGGACCTCCCGGTGACGATCTCGGAGCCCGTGCGCAACCTCGTGTACTCGGCCATCGCGAAGCGCCCCGAGGACCGCCCCGCCACGGCCGCCCACTTCGCGCGCGCCGCGCAGGCGCTCCGTCGCGGCGACATCGCGGGAGCCGCGGCGGCCGTGCCCGGCGTCGCGGGAGGCACCGTCGCCCTCGACGCCGCGACGAGCGCCACGACCCGCGTGCTGCCCACCGCGGGGTCCGGGGCGAGCACCACACCGACGCCCGACGCGCGCCGTCGCAGCCCGTGGATGTGGCCCCTCATCGCGATCGTGTCGCTCCTCGCCGTCGCGCTCATCGCGATCATCATCGTGTTCGCCGTCCAGCCGCGCGGCGGGGACGAGGAGCCGTCGACCCCGCCGCCGTCGACGCCGAGCGAGACCCCGAGCGAGACGCCGAGCGCATCGCCCACGAGCGACACCGTGCTCATCAACCGCGGCGACTACATCGGCCTCTCCGTCGACGAGGCGATCGCGAAGCTCGACGCCACGGGCGGCGAGTTCGAGATCGCTCAGGCCGAGGGCCCCGTCGCCGACGCGCCGGGCAAGGTCGGCACGGTGCAGAACATCGCCCCGAGCGGCAACGTGCGCAAGGGCCAGACGATCACCCTCACCATCTACCGCGCGCCGGGCACGCCGCCGGCGCCGAGCGCGCCCGTGCCGGACTCGACCTCGGGCGACGCGGGCGACCCCATCCGCCTGACGTTCTCCTACACGGGATGCCCCGCGGGCTTCGACCTGCAGGGCTTCACGTTCACGCTGCAGAACGCCGACCCTGTGGGCACGGGGCTCGACCTCCCGGCGAGCGCGACGACCCTCGACATCCAGCTCAAGAACCCCGGCAGCACCGCCACGGCGACCTTCGTCGCGAAGTGCGCGGGGGGCCTCACGAGCCCGCCGTCGGGGCCCGCCAGCATCGCAGTGAATCCGTGATGTTTCTCCGCCCCACGGCGGACGTCCACTCGGGTGCACGCGGCTAGACTGACCGGCGTGAGTGACGCAGTGATCGAGAGCGTGCGCACGCTCGCCGGTCGCTACGAACTCGGCGAGGTGCTCGGACGCGGGGGCATGGCCGAGGTGCGCACGGGGCTCGACACCCGCCTCAACCGCCGCGTCGCCATCAAGCTGCTGCGTCCCACCCTCGCGACGGACCCCGCGTTCCGCACGCGCTTCCGTCAGGAGGCCCAGGCCGCCGCGCGCATGGCGCACCCCACGATCGTGCGCGTGTTCGACGCCGGCGAGGAGACCGTCCAGGGCCCCGACGGGCTCGACGTGCAGCTCCCCTTCATCGTCATGGAGCGCGTCGAGGGCAAGCTGCTGTCCGAGCTCATCGCCGCGGGCCCGATCGAGGCCGAGGAGGCGGCGCGCATCGCCTCCGGCATCCTCACGGCCCTCGAGTACTCGCACCGCGCGGGCGTCGTGCACCGCGACATCAAGCCCGGCAACGTCATGATCACGCCCAACGGGCAGGTCAAGGTCATGGACTTCGGCATCGCCCGCGCGATCTCCGAGTCCTCCGCGACCGTCGCCCAGACGAGCGCCGTGCTCGGCACCGCGAGCTACTTCTCGCCCGAGCAGGCGCGCGGTGAGAGCGTCGACGCGCGCACCGACCTCTACTCGACGGGCGTCGTGCTCTACGAGATGCTCACGGGCCGCGCGCCGTTCCGGGGCGACTCGCCCGTGGCCGTCGCGTACCAGCACGTGAGCGAGCTGCCCACGCCGCCCAACGCGGTGAACCCCGCCGTCTCGCCCGCTATGAGCGCCGTCGTCATGCGGGCCCTCGCGAAGGACCGCTTCGAGCGCTTCCAGAGCGCCGGCGACTTCAAGGCCGACCTCGAGGTGGCCGTCGGCGGCAAGGTCCCCGACCGCGTGCCGGTCGCCGACGACTTCAACGCGACCCTGTTCGGCGTCAACCCGAACTCGACCGCCGCCTCCGAGGCCACCCTGCGCCGCCTCGCGAACGACGAGAACCGCCCCACGCGCACCCAGAGCCGTCCGCCGGTCGCCTGGCTGTGGGGCGGCATCGCGATGATGCTCGTCATCATCGTCGCGGCGATGGTGTGGGTCTTCAGCCTCACGCCCACCAACATCGCGTCCGGCCTCGCGGTCGAGGTGCCGGATGTCGCGGGCCAGACCGCGGAGGCGGGCCTCGCCGAGCTCACGGAGGCGGGCCTCAAGCCGCACCGCGTCGACCAGGCGAGCACCGCGGTCGACGCCGGCCTCATCATCTCGACGAGCATCGAACCCGGCACGCGGGTGAGCAACGGCGAGGAGATCGACGTCTTCGTCTCGAGCGGACCGCCCTCGGTGTCGCTCCCGTCGCTCACCTACACGGCCGAGGCCGACGCGATCGCGAAGATCGATGAGCTCGGCCTTACTTACGGCACCAGCTCGCAGCAGTACCACCCGAACATCCCGGCGGGTCAGGTCATCGGCATCACGATCGGCGAGAACCAGTCGATGCTCACGGGTGCCCAGAGCGTCCCGGCGGGTGCCACGGTGAACCTCGTGCTCTCGAACGGCCTCGTGCAGGTGCCCGAGGTCGTGGGCCAGTCGATCACCGACGCCCAGACCCAGCTGAGCGTGCTGCAGCTCAACGTCAACCTTAAGCCGGACGGCACCTGCTCGGGCGGCAAGGTCACGGCGCAGTCGGCCAAGGGCGACGTGCCGCAGCGTTCGCCGATCACCCTCACCTACTGCCAGGGCGACTGACGCACCGCGCCCCCGGCTACACGGATGCGGGGCGTCAGGCGAGCTTGACGAGGGGGCTGAGCCCCGCGGCGCGCTCGACGGCCTCCGGCATCCCGGATGCGGCGAGCCAGTTGCCGAGCATGCGGTAGCCGCCCTCGGTGAGCACCGACTCCGGGTGGAACTGCACGCCGTAGACCGGCGCCTCGCGGTGGCGGAGCGCCATGATGATGCCGCCGTCCGTGCGCGCGGTCACCTCGAGCTCGTCGGGCACCGTCGAGTCGACGACGGCGAGCGAGTGGTAGCGGGTCGCGCGGAACGGCTGGGGCACGCCGTCGAAGAACGGCGAGTCGTCGTGGGTGATGAGCGAGGTCTTGCCGTGCATGAGCTCCTCGGCGTGCGTCACCGTCGCGCCGAGCGCCTCCGCGATGGCCTGGTGGCCGAGGCACACGCCGAGCAACGGCGTGCCGGTCTCGAGCGCGGCGCGCACGACGGGGATCGAGACGCCCGCGGCGGCCGGGTTGCCCGGGCCGGGGGAGAGGAGCACCGCATCGAACTCGGCGATGCGCTCCGCCGCCTCCTCGGCGGGGAAGGCGTCGTTGCGCACGACCTCGATCTCGGCGCCCAGCTGCACGAGATACCCGGCGAGCGTGTAGACGAAGCTGTCGTAGTTGTCGACGACGAGCACGCGCGTCATTCGTCCACCGTCACTTCCTGCAGGCTGATGAACTGGTCCACCCAGGGGAACACCCAGAATACGAGGGCGGCGAGCACCGCGGCCGCCAGCACGAGGAGGATGAGCACCCGCACCCACCAGGGTCCGGGCAGCACGCGCCACAACGCCCCGTACATCAGCTGTCCACCGTTCCCATCACGGTCGCCGCGATCTCCTCGGGTGCGCCGTTCGCGGGCTTCGACGTGTCGCGCGGGAAGAAGCCGTCGTACACGCCGTACGCGATGATCCGCTCGATCGAGCTGATGATGGGGTTGCAGCTCGTGAGGGTGATGTAGCGCTCCCCGGGGATCGCGGTCGGGTCCTGCGGCACGGGGTCGAGCACGCCGACGCCCGTGGGGCGCACGTACTCGAGGTTGCGGAAGCTGTAGCGGTACCATCCGGCGGCCGTCTCGACGTAGATGTTGTCGCCGAGCTGCAGCTCGTGGATGTGGTGCAGCGATCCGCCCTTCGTCGTGCGGTGCGCCGCGAGCGCGAAGTTGCCGAGCTCGCCCGGCATCTGGGTGGTGGGGTAGTGGCCGAGCAGCCCCTTGTTGAGCACGGCGCTCACGCCGACGCCCTCGGCGATCGGGCGGTAGTAGTCGGCGCCCCAGCGCGGCACGATGAGCATGCCGAACTGCTCCGCGGCGGCGGGCACCGCCTGAACGGGCGGCTCCTCGGTGGAGGGCTCGTTCGGGTCGCCGGGCGTCGTCGTGGGATTCGCCGCGGCGTGCTCGTTCCACTCCTGGGCCTGCTGGGTGGCCTGCTCCTTGAGCTCGCCCCCGACGATGCCGTCGTAGAACCAGAGCTGCCAGGCGATGAAGAGCAGCACGACGACTCCACCGGTGATGAGGAGCTCGCCGATGACCCCGACGACCGACACACGGCGCCGGGGGCGCAGTACACGTCGGCCGGGCATAGGACGATTGTAGGGTGATCCGCTGGGGCCGGGCTTCGGGCTCCCAGGGGCGCCAGGCTATGATTTCCCGCATGGCCCGACCCAAGACCCGCACCAAGCCGGCCGCCCAGGAGACCGTGAAGGGCGAGGACGCCCCGAACCCGGTCTGGTTCAAGCCGGTGATGTTCGGCTTCATGCTCGTGGGCCTCGCCTGGATCATCGTCTACTACGTGAGCCAGAACTCCTGGCCGATCCCCGCCCTCGGCGCCGGCAACATCCTCGTCGGCTTCGGCATCATGTTCATCGGCTTCCTGATGACCACGCGCTGGCGCTGAGCCGCGCTCATCCCAAGAAATACACGCGTGTAATTCCATCCACACTGTGGATGGGCCTGTGGGGAGATTCCTCAGGTAATTCAGAACGTCGCGACGTTCACGGCCACCGCGACGAGAGCGAGCGCCACGACCGCCCCGCCGATGATGAGGTACGGGGTCGTCGGCTTCGACCGCGGCCGGTCCTCGTAGAACTGGAGCAGGTAGGTCGCCCCCGCGCCGGCGAGCAGCCCGCCGAAGATGAGCGGGATGGTGCCGCCGCCGAGCGCGAGGTTGATCGCGAGGTTGATCGCGAGCACCACGAGGATCTGCGTGCGCGCCGGGGGATACGACCACATGAGCACGGCGTACGAGCCGAGCAGACCGAAGAGCCCGGCGGCGAGACCGTAGGCGATGCCGCCGAAGATGAGCTGCGCCGACGCGCCGAACACGGATGCCGCGAAGAACACCGTGAGGAACCGCGTGCGCCCGAAGTTGCGCTCGACCGACGGCGCGAACAGCAACCAGAAGAACAGCGCGAGCGCGAAGAACAGGATCCCCGAGAGGCTGAGCGCCGCCGGGTACGTGAACGGGAACGTGACGAAGCGCCACAGCTGCCAGGCGGCGTCGGGAGCCGCCACGAGCCAGATGAACGGCAGATTGTTCGTGAACAGGCTCACGATCCACAGGGCGATCGCCGACCCGGCGAAGATCCAGCTGAGCGGCGGGGACTCACCGCCCGGGCGCAGCAGGCCCGTCACCCATCCGGAGAACCCGTTGCTCGGAGTCGCGGCGGAGGCGGCGGGCGCCCGGCGTGCGGCCGCGCGCTGCTTCACGGGCTTCGTGACGGACGGCGTCCACGGCGCGGAGCCGTTCGCCTCGCGCACGCACTCGGGGCACTGCACACCGACCGGCGCCTGGATCTGGCACTCGGGGCAGATGGTCCGGCCGCAGCGCTGACAGAGCACCCAGCTCTGGCGATCGGGGTGGCGGTAGCAGACGGAGGGATCCTCCTCGACCTGCTCACCGAAACGGGGAGAGTTCACCGGCTCTCGACGTCGATGCCCGTGATGACGACGTCCTCGAGCGGCTTATCGCGACCGTCGGTCGGGACCTGCTCGATGGCGTCGACGACGCGCTTCGACTCCTCGTCGGCGACCTCGCCGAAGATCGTGTGCTTGCGGTTGAGCCACGGCGTCGGGACCGTCGTGATGAAGAACTGCGAGCCGTTGGTGCCGCGACCCATCTGGATGCCGGCGTTCGCCATGGCGAGCAGGTAGGGCTGGTCGAAGACGAGCTCGGGGTGGATTTCGTCGTCGAACTGGTAGCCGGGGCCGCCGATGCCCTGCCCGAGCGGGTCGCCGCCCTGCAGCATGAAGTCCTTGATGATGCGGTGGAAGATGACGCCGTCGTAGAGCGGCTTCGTCGACACCTCGCCCGTGCCCGGGTGGCGCCACTCCTTCGTGCCCGTCGCGAGCCCGATGAAGTTCTCCACGGTGATGGGGGCGTGGTTGCCGAACAGGTTGACCTTGATGTCGCCGAGGGTGGTGTGGATGGTCGCGACAGCGGTGGGAAGGGGCATTCGGCCATTGTTTCACAGGACCCCCATGGCAGGATGGGAGGACGCTCAGCCGCAATCGGAGGTCGTCATGGCACTGTCCCGCAAGCGTCAGAAGGAGCTGCGTAAGCTCAAGCGCTCGGCCGACGAGCTCTGGGAGGAGCAGCGCGAGGCTCTCGACCACGCCACGCGCGTGCTGCGCGAGGCGACGCGGCAGGCCAACGCGCTCGCCCGCGAGGAGGTCGCCCCCCGGGTGACGAGCGTCTACACCGACCACGTGCAGCCGGCCGTCGCCACGGGCATCGCGGGCGCGAAGTCCGCGGGCTCCGCCGTGAAGGAGCGCGTCGTGTCGGATGTGCTGCCCGCGCTCTCGGGCGCCGTCGGCTCCGCGATCGCCGTCATCGAGGCCGTCCGCGACCCGCGTGTGCGCGACGTCGTCCGCTCGGCGGCTCGCACGGGAGGCAAGGTCGTCAAGATCGCGCCCGCCCCCAAGAAGGGCCCCGGCCCGGGCACCTTCATCCTCATCGGGCTCGGCGTCGTCGCCGTGGCGGGCGTCGCGTACGCCGCCTGGCAGACACTGCGCGCCGACGAGGACCTCTGGATCGAGGACCTCGCGGATGTCGGCGCGATCGACGTCGCCGACGACGACGAGGACGAGTTCTGAGCCGGTAGCCTTCCCGCGTGACTCCCGAGGACACCACCACCCCCGCCGAGGGCCCCGAGGACCGCGAGCCGATCGACGACGGACGTGACCCGTCGCTCGCCGGCCAGCGCTGCGTGAACTGCGGCTCGACCGAACTCATCCAGGACACGAACGGTCTCTGGACCTGCACCTTCTGCCGGTCCACGTTCCGCGCCGACGACCCCGCGATGATCGTCGTCGACTCCCCCGAGGTGCGTCAGGCGAACGACAACGTCGTCGACACGGCCGACATGCTCACCTACGACCAGCAGCAGGCGGTCGGCGCCCACCTGCGGGGTCTCAAGAAGAAGCACGACGTCGTGATCGTGGTCGAGACGGTCAACACGATCACGCAGAACGTCGAATACTACGCGCGTAAGCGCGCCCATGAGCTCGGCGTCGGCGACGCCGCGAAGGACAACGGCATCTACATCCTGCTCGTGCGCCAGCCGCGGCGCGTGCAGGTGCAGGCCGGCAACGGCATCTCGACCTACCTCAACGGCGAGGACATCAACGCGGTCGTCGCGGCCGAGATGGTGCCGAAATTCAAGGCCGGCGACCTCGTGTCGGGCCTCATCGAGGGCGCCGACGCGCTCGTCGAGACCTACCTCGACAACCGGGCGATGAACCGCGTGCGCACCGACTCACGGGCATCCGGCCCGGCGGCGGCGGGGCTCGCCTCGGTCTCCCCGAGCGGATCGCGCCGCTACAACGAGAGCCGCTGGCAGTCGAGGTACGCGGCCTCGAACTCGGGCTCGAACGGCGGAGGCGGCTCGTGGCTGCGCTACCTCCCGTTCATCATCCTCGTGATCGTCGTGATCTGGATGCTCGCGAGCGGCAACTGGGGTGGTGGTGGCGGCGGCGGAGGCGGCGGCTACAACGGCGGCTCCGACTCCGGGTGGGACTCGGGCGGCGGTTGGGATTCCGGCGGCGGTTGGGATTCCGGCGGCGGCAGCGACTACGGCGGGGGCGGGTTCGACTCCGGATCGGGCGGCGGCTCGGACTGGTGACCCGCGCCCCCGCGCGGGGGGTCGCCTAGAGCCAGGTGAACGGCACGAGCGCCGTGATCACGACGGCATCGCGACGAGCGCGGACGCCGGGATGTCCTCGATCGTCGAGTTGCCGTCGTCGGTCGCGACGAACGAGTACGTGATCACCTGGTCCACCACGTAGTCGGCGACGGTGCTGGGGCTCGCCGACTTCACGAGGCGCAGCGGCGGGGTCTGCTCCGCGGTGACCGTCGCGGTGCTCGAGGCCGAGGCGACGGCGGTGCCGGTGAGCGTCTCACCCGTCGCGATGGCCTCGTTCTCCACCGATCCGTCGTCGATGTCGGCCTGCGTCACGGTGTGGCTCGCCGTGCACTCGACCGAGTCGACCGGCCGGGCGCTCGGGCACACATCCGGAGGGACGTGGTCCCCACATGGGAGTCGGAGACGGACGGGAGATGTACGCGAGTCGAAGATCAGGCGGGACGCCGGCGCGTCCGGCGCCGAGTGGAGACGACCACGGCACCGAGGAGGAGCACGGCCCCGGCCACGGCGGCCGCAACGCCGCCGCTCGACGCGCCGGTCGGCGCCAGCGCGGGCCCGCCGGAGGTGTCGGGCTCGCCCGCGACGACGATCTCGGCGTTCGCGCTCGGGTAGATGTACATCCAGTCGTCGATGATCCGGCCGTTGCCCCAGCCGTTCCCGTTGAAACCCCATGCGTGCACGCCGCCGGTGGAGTCCACGCGGTCTGCCGAGAGCGGCGAGGTCGTCGTCGCACGTGCGGCGGGGAGGTAGCTGTCGTTCCAGGACAGGCGGGAGTCCGGCGCCCCCGGACCGTTCAGGCGGGTGACCTGGATGCCGCCGGTTCGACCTTCGACGTCGCTCTCGAGGAAGTGGATCTCGGCTTCGGCGGTCAGCTCGACGAAGACACGGAAACCGGTGCTCGCGGGGACCGGTTCGCCGAGTCCGTCGAGCCCGTCCCAGTTCACGCTGAAGGCGCCGACGCCCGTGGCGACGTCGAAGGCGCGGTCTTCGGGATCGGCCGTGCCGTCACCGTCGAAGTCGAGGAGCACCCGCACCGTGCCGGACTGCCCGGAGAGCGTCCCGGTGATGGTCCCTCCGAGGCCGCCGACGGCGCGAGAGAACGCGAGATCGCCGATCGTGGGGTTCTGATACTCCGGGAGCACCCACTGCTGCGCGGTGCGACCGTCCGCCCAGTTGGCCGTCGAGGCGGGCATGTCGGGCGCGGGCTCCTCGCCCAGGAAGATCCGGTACCGGACGAGACCCTTGTCGGCGCAGTCCCCGACCGTCGTGTAGTCGTCGCCGTTCATCGCGGCGAGGGGTGGGTTGGCCGCCTCGACCATGCCCGCCTCGGGGACGGATCGGTAGGCGGAGAGGCAGGATCCGTCGTTGAACATCACTCCGCGGTTGCTCGCGGCGATGTGGAACACCCAGCCGACGTGCCCCGTGAACTGCGAGCGGTACTGGACGCCGAACTCCGAGAGGTACGTCGCCGTGAAGGTGCGCGGGCCGAAGCCCGTGTTGCTGATCGCGTACTGCTCGGCCCAGACGCGCCCGGGGATCGGGACGTCGTCCGCGTCGCGCACGGTCACCGACCAGACCGAGAGGTTGTCGGAGCTCTCCACGTACCGCACGAGCCAGACTCCGCTCATCGGCGCCGTTCCCGCGTAGGTGCAGGGCTGCGTCGAGCAGGTGAACACTTCCGTGCCGTCGGGCTGGACGACGGTCACGTTCGTCACACGGGCGAAGCTCACGGCGACCGTCTCGCCCGCCTCCGCGTACGCGTAGAAGTCCATGGTGCGGAGCCCGTTGCCGGACACCGCGGATGCGGGCGCCGCTGAGAGGCCGAACACGGCGGCCACCAGCGCGGCTGCTGCTGCCACCGCTCCGAGCCTGCTCCACCATCTGCGCATGAGCCGACGGTACCAATACGGGTCGAGACGCGTCTACTTCCGCTCGACGTTCTCCAGTGTGGACGCTATGGAGCACTACGGGAACAGGCGACCACGGGTCGAGAGGCTGGTTTCCGCGTGGAATCAAGGCGTCGGCGACGATCCCGCCCTCGCCGCGGAGCAGGACGACCCGCTGATCGGCGCGTCGGCGGAACCAAAGAAACGACCTCGAACACGCCTCACGGAGAGCGAAGTGGACGCTATCCGAACGGCCCGCGAGCGCGGAGTCAGCGCGAACGCGTTGGCGCGTCAGTTCGGGGTTCATCGGGCCACGGTGTGGGCGAAGACGCGGACCTCCAATCAGGAACCTCGTCAGCAGACGCAGGTTCAGGTCGCGATGATCGCCTCGTGGTGCGCGCGGCAGGAAGCGGTGCTGCACCGGATTCGGCGACACCAGGGCATTGACCATCCCCGAACCGTCGGCGCGAAAAAAAAAAAAAAAAAAAAAAACACCCCCCCAACAAAAAAACAAAAAAAAAAAAAAAAAAAAAAAACACCCAAACCACCACAAAAAAAAAAAA
>WKJB01000028.1_pt1 | contig 63902 bp, 54 predicted proteins | sample 5403331 | NCBI WGS metagenome assembly WKJB01 (sample SAMN13198853, study PRJNA488119) | plastic metagenome | isolation source: water-polyurethane dispersion (WPUD) containing a polyether... | place: Mexico: Mexico City | collected 2016 | reverse complement strand
GGGCTTCTCCGGCCGGCTTTATCAGGAGCTTTCGGGCGGCGAGCAGCAGCGGGTCGGCCGCCGGAACGGCCGCCGGGGCGGGAGCGGGCGCCGCGGGAGCGACGTCCACCGGGTCGGGGTGGACGGGCGCGGTCGTCGGCGGCGCCTGCGGGATGTAGGCGGTCGCGGGGTCGGGAGTCGGGAGGCTCTGCGGAACCTGGGTCGGGCGCGGGCGCGTGTGCGAGGTCCAGCCGAGGCCGTCCCACCAGCGGAGCGAGTCGGGATCGGTCGGGTCCGGATACCAGGCGGCGACCGGAGCGGCGGCGCTGAGACTCACGAGTTCCTCCCCCTCGGGTGCAGCCTCCCCTCAGGCTGCTGGAAGGAGTCTAGGGAGGCTCAAACACGGCACGAACGCCCCACTTGGGGTGACCCCGGTCGTGGGGTAGACAGGCCGTGTCAGAGCCCGTCGCCGCCGGACTCCTCGGCCAGCTCCTGCCCTTCGTCGAGCGGCACGATGGGCTCGTACACGTGCTCGGCGCGGCCGGCGCCGCCCTCGAGCAGCTCAGCGGGGGAGTAGGACTCATGCGCGAGCGACTGCCGCGCGCGCAGCGCGTCGCCCACCTCGTCGTGGTCGGATCGCTTCTCGGTCATGCCGCGAGGCTACTCGTCACGCGACCGGGAGACCCGGGGCTTGCTCAGCGGAGGGCGAAGCTGTAGCTGTAGTCGCCGTCGTCGGAGTCGATGCTCACCCAGAGCTTGCCCTCCGAGCCGTCGGGACGGGTGACCGCGCACGTGTAGATCGAGCCGACCGTCATGGTGTCGGCGATCGGCGGGCACGACACGGCCGACGCGACGCCGTTTCCGACGAGCTCCTGGCGGAGCTCGTATTGGATGCGGGTGGCGATCTCGACGCTCGTGAGCGCTCCGGCACCCCACAGGGCGGCGGGTCCGCCGACCAGGAGCACCGCGGAGAGCGCCCAGGCGATCACCTGGCCCCAGCTCTTGGGGAGCTTGAGGGCGCGGATGAGGAGGTACACGGGAGCCGTGAGGAGCACCGCGATGAACGGCGGCGGGGTGTGACCCCAGCGCTCGAGCTTGCGACGGTCGAGGATCGCCACCGCGACGGAGACCGCGTAGACGAGCGCCACCGCGATGCCCGCGACGAGGAGGGTCGGCTCCACGTAGAGCCAGGCCCAGGCGCCGGCGAGGAGCCCGACCGACAGCAGCACGGGCGTGAACGCCACGATCCAGCTCTCGGCCGTCGATGTGGAGCGGATGCGGGCGCGGCTGCGCACGGCCGAGGGGCCCGCGAAGCTCTCCTCGAGCGCGGCGGTGCCGTCGAGGTCGGGCTTCGGCTGGGTGTGGTCGGTCCACGCGATGCCGTTCCACCACCGCACGAGCGATGCGTCGGAGGGGTCCTCGTACCAGCCGGCCGGGACCACGCGGGTCGCCTGATCGGTCACGCGAACCACCTCTTCTCTGCGTTCGGGACGGCGTGCTGCGCCGCCGCGTCGGACGTGCTTATCGGTTGGTGGAGAAGACGCCCCAGTCGTCGATCCGCCAGTCGATCCAGCCGTTCTTGCGCTGGAGGCTGACGACGACGTTGGCGACCTTGGTCGGGGTGACGGCGGTGCAGGTCATGGTGTCACCCACGAGGAGCGGCGGGACGTCGGGGCACGTCGCGTTGACGTTGGCGCCGAGGATGCGCGCCTGCTCGGAGATCGACTGCTCGGCCTCGTCCGAGAACACGCCCGGCGCGAGGGCCATGACGATCCCCGGGACGGCGACGGCGGAGCCGATGAGCACGATCGTGAGCGCCGACCAGGTGAGGAACGGGCGCAGACCGCGGCCGGTCTCGCGGACGACGTGCGACATCCGCGCGATGAGGTACACGGGGGCTCCGAGGAACGCCCAGTCCCAGTTCGCGGTGCGGCTGTGCCCCATGCGGTTGAGCATCGTGCGGTCGATGATCGCGAGCACGATCGTCGTCAGGTACGAGCCGCCGAGGATGATGCCGGCGAAGAGCGTCGAGTCGCGGCCGGCGTCGCCCGCCACGAGGAACATGAGCGCGAGCACGAGCATGATGACCGGCATGAGCGCGATGATCCACACGGGGCCCGTGTTGACGGAGAGGCCGTTCTCGGCCATCACCGCGCGACGCGTGAGCGGCCGCGTGGGGTCGTGGTCGGCGAGCACCGACGGCGTGTAGGTGAAGTTGCCGAACGACGACGGGTCGAAGTTCGTGGTCGTGAACGTGCCGACGCCGGCGGCCGCGTTGGGGTCCACCTGGAAGGTCGGCATCGGGTCGAAGGTCGGCGTGAAGGCCGGGCGGGCCGCGGGCTGCTGCGCCTGCGACGGGTCGATCGGAACGCCGAGGAGGTCGTCGTAGCTCGTGTCGAGCAGGAACGGCGCGCTCGTCGGAGCGTCCGCGATGACGTTCTCCTGGGCGTACTTGAGTCCGGGGGAGACGACCTCCTCCTCGAGACGTTGCTGGGCGGCGGGCGCCTCGAGCGACTTGACGGGGTCGGCGGCCGCGAAGGCGGCCTCGGTGGTCGGCTCGGCGGCGCCCGTGTCGGTCGCGAGGTCCTCGCGCTGCGTCAGCGGCTCGTCGTCGTCGTCGGCGTAGGCGAGCTTCGCCGTGACCGTCTCCTGCGCGACCATCGGCTGACGCGCGTCGGAGGTGTGCTCGGTCCAAGCGTGGTTGTCCCACCAGCGCAGCTGGGGAAGCCCGAGCGGATCGGGGTACCACCCCGCCGGCACATGGCCTTCCTCTTCCGCCATGAGATACCTTCCTCACCGCGTCCCACGGGAGGAGGATAGGATTCCGGCCCCCCGGCGGAACGACTCGTTCGTCGTCCGTCATGATAGGGGCGGCCTCCTGGCCCCCGATAGACATACACCTCCCCCCAAGCCTGGGGACACGACCGTCCCACCCCCGGTCGTGGGGCAGACTCAACGGATGGCATCCGTCGACCTCGTGGCCCGGCTCCCGCGGCCCTGGGACCCGGACGAGTTCGTCTCCGCGTTCGACGAGTGGGCCCGATCCCGCGGGCTCTCCCTGTATCCCGCGCAGGAGGAGGCGGTGCTCGAGCTCGCCCTCGAGCGGCACCTGGTGCTGAGCACGCCGACCGGGACGGGCAAGTCGCTCGTCGCCGTCGCGGCGCATGCGATGGCCCTCGCACAGGGGAGGCGCTCGTTCTACACCGCCCCTCTCAAGGCGCTCGTGAGCGAGAAGTTCTTCGAGCTCGTCGCGCTCTTCGGGGCCGAGAACGTCGGCATGGTGACGGGCGATTCGAGCGTCAACCCCGACGCGCCCATCGTCTGTTGCACGGCGGAGATCCTCGCCAACATCGCGTTGCGGCGCGGGCCGGATGCCGACGTCGACTCCGTCGTGATGGACGAGTTCCACTTCTACGCCGACCCCGAGCGCGGATGGGCGTGGCAGGTTCCGCTGCTCGTGCTGTCGCGCGCCCGCTTCGTGCTGCTGTCGGCGACGCTCGGTGACATCACGGCCATCGCATCCGACCTCGAGCGCCGCACGGGGCGCGAGGTCGCGCGCGTGACGGGGGTCGAGCGTCCCGTGCCGCTGCACTACCGCTACGTCGTCGAGCCCGTGCAGCAGGTCGTGGAGGGCCTGCTCGCCGACGGGCTCGCGCCCGTGTACATCGTGCACTTCTCGCAGGCGGCCGCCGTGGAGCGGGCGCAGGCCCTCGCGAGCGTGCGGGTCGCCACCCGCGAGCAGCGCGACCGGATCGCGGAGGCGATCGGCGGCTTCCGGTTCTCGACGGGCTTCGGCCAGACGCTCGGTCGCCTCGTGCGGGCCGGCATCGGCGTGCATCACGCGGGGATGCTGCCGCGCTACCGGCGCCTCGTCGAGCAGCTCGCCCAGCAGGGGCTCCTGCGCGTCGTGTGCGGCACCGACACCCTCGGCGTGGGCATCAACGTGCCGATCCGCACGGTCCTCCTGACGGGGCTCACCAAGTTCGACGGCACGCGCATGCGGCAGCTCACGGCGCGCGAGTTCCACCAGGTCGCCGGTCGCGCCGGTCGCGCGGGGTTCGACACGGCGGGCGAGGTCGTCGCGCTGGCCCCCGAGCACGAGATCGAGAACGCGCGCGCCGCCGCGAAAGCCGGCGACGACCCGAAGGCCAAGCGCAAGGTCGTCAAGAAGAAGGCCCCCGACGGCTTCGTCAGCTGGGGGCCGGCGAGCTTCGAGCGGCTCATCGCCGCGGAGCCCGAGCCTCTCGCGAGCTCGATGCGGATGACGGCCGCCATGCTCCTGCAGCTCCTGTCGCGCCCGGGGGCCGACGCGCCCGCCTCCGAACCGGGGAGCGCCTTCCGGATCGTGCGCGCCCTCGTGCGCGACAACCACGAGCCGACGACCCGACGTGCCGACCTCGCCCGGCGCGCGATCGCGCTCTACCGCACCCTCCGCACGGCGGGCGTCGTGGAGCAGATCGGCGGCGGGTTCGACGGCACGGCGCGTGTGCGGCTCACGGTCGAGCTCCAGCCCGACTTCGCCCTCAACCAGCCCCTCTCGCCGTTCGCGCTCGCCGCCCTCGAGCTCCTCGACCGCGAGTCGCCGAGCTACGCCCTCGACGCCGTGAGCGTCATCGAGGCGACGCTCGACGATCCGCGCCCCGTGCTCGCGCAGCAGGAGTTCCGCGCGCGCGGTGAGGCCGTCGCAGCCATGAAGGCGGAGGGGATCGACTACGAGGAGCGCATGGAGCTCCTCGAGGAGATCACCTGGCCGAAGCCGCTCGCCGAGCTGCTCGAGCACGCCTACGAGACGTTCGCGTCGAGCCAGCCGTGGATCCGCGACTACGAGCTGCGCCCGAAGTCGGTCGTGCGCGACCTCTACGAGCGCGCGATGGGCTTCGGGGACTACATCTCGTTCCTGCAGCTCGGACGCAGCGAGGGGCTCGTGCTGCGCTACCTGAGCGACGCCTACCGCGCGGCCCGCCAGACGATCCCCGACGAGGCGAAGACCGAGGAGCTCCGCGACGTCGTCGAATGGCTCGGGGAGCTCGTGCGGCAGGTCGATTCGAGCCTGCTCGACGAGTGGTCGGCCCTCGTCGACCCGGCGAACGCCGCGCGCGCCGCCGACGAGCCCGTGCTGCCGCCTCCGCCGCCCGACGTCACGACGAACCGCCGCGCGTTCCAGGTGCTCGTCCGCAACGAGCTGTGGCGGCGCGTGCAGGCCGCGGCGCTGCAGCACGACGACGAGCTCGTGGCGCTCGACCCCGATGCGGGGTGGCCCGAGGCGCTCGACCGCTACTACGCGGAGCACGACGCGATCGGCACGGGCCCGGATGCGCGCTCGGCGGCCCGCATCCTCATCACAGAGCACCCGGACCGCTGGGACGTGCGGCAGATCATCGACGACCCGGAGGGGCACCACGACTGGGGGATCGCCGCCGTCGTCGACCTCGAGGCCTCGCGCGCCGAGGGCGTGGCCGTCGTGCGCGTGCTCGGGCTCGACAGGCTCTAGGGTCCGGCGCCGGGCGGCACCTCGTCCTCGTCGCGCACGCGCGCGCTCGGACGGCGGGAGTAGTCGACGGACGTCTGCCGGACCTCGCGACGGCCCCCGAGGTCCTGCAGGAACCACAGCACGGCCGGGATCACCGCTCCCGCGAGCGCGATCGCTCCCAGGACGGCGAACGTCGTCGCGATCTCGGGCGTCGCGCGGTCGGTGCAGGGGCCGGCGACGTCGAGGCAGCCGCTCGCGGCCGAGGTCGCGATGTCGACCACGGCGAAACTGATGGCTGCGACGACGATCGCCGCGATGGCGACCGCGCCCAGCGCCCCGCGAGAGCGCATGGAGCTTCTCCTGCCGATTCGGGCCGACTCCTCGCTCGGATGCTAGGCCCGCGGGGCGCCGTGCGACATTCCCCCGTCCGGGGGTTTCCCCGCGCTCCGGACGGCCGTCGCGGGGCCCGCGGAGAGCGATGCGACGGCGTGTCCGCCGTCGAGTTGCCGGGCGTTCGCGCGGCATGTTTGGATAGCCCGCAGTGGACCCCCTGATTCTGGTAGCGCTCGTCATCGCGCTGGCCCTCTTCTTCGACTTCACCAACGGCTTTCATGACACCGCCAACGCGATGGCGACCCCGATCGCGACCGGCGCCATCAAGCCGAAGGTCGCTGTCGCGTTGGCCGCGGTCCTCAACCTCGTCGGTGCGTTCCTGAGCACCGAGGTCGCCAAGACGATCTCGGGCGGTCTCATCCGGGAGGGCGACGGCGGCGTGCAGATCGGTCCGGCGCTCATCCTCGCGGGACTCATCGGCGCGATCGTCTGGAACCTCATCACGTGGCTGCTCGGCCTCCCGTCGTCGTCGAGCCACGCGCTCTTCGGCGGCCTCATCGGCGCGGCCGTCGTGGGCTCGGGGTTCGGCGCGATCGACGGCGGGGTCCTCGTCTCGAAGATCCTCATTCCCGCGATCCTCGCCCCCGTCACGGCGGGCTTCGTCTCCTACCTCGCGACGAAGATCGCCTACAAGGTCACCCGCAAGCGCGAGCGCGACGGCTTCAAGCGCGGGCAGGTGTTCACGGCGAGCCTCGTGTCGCTCGCGCACGGCACGAACGACGCGCAGAAGACGATGGGCGTCATCACGCTCGCGCTCATCGCGGCCGGCATGCAGGAGGTCAACAGCGGGCCCGAGTTCTGGGTCATCGCCGCGTGCGCCGTCGCGATCGCGGCAGGCACCTACTCGGGCGGCTGGCGCATCATCCGCACGATGGGCCGCGGCATCACCGAGGTGGAGCCCGCGCAGGGCTTCGCGGCGGAGTCCGCGACGACGGCGACGATCCTCGCCTCGACCCACCTCGGCTTCGCGCTCTCGACCACGCAGGTGGCGTCGGGCTCCGTCATCGGTACGGGCCTCGGCCGCAAGGGCGCCTCGGTCAAGTGGCGCACGGCGGGCCGCATCGCGCTCGGCTGGCTCATCACGATCCCCGCGGCGGGCGTCATCGGCGCGGCGGCGGCGCTCCTCGTGGGCCTCGGGCCGTGGGGCATCGTCATGGCGGTCGTGCTCGCGCTCATCGCGATCGGCGGCATCTTCCTGTGGTCGCGCCGCAACCGCGTCGACCACCGCAACCTCCACCAGCCCGAGCCCGGCGTGTTCGTGCGTCCCAAGAAGCGGAAGGCCCGCCGATGAACATCGACTGGTTGGCGTTCTTCACGGTCGTCGTCGCCTCACTCGTGTCGGCGTGCCTCGTCGTCACGTTGTTCTCGCTCGCGCTGCGCCTCGGCGACGGCAAGGCGAAGTGGCGTCGCCCCGTCTCGCTCGCGATGTTCGGGCTGTGCGGCATCGCGGTCGCGTTCGGCATCTACCTCATCGTGGGCGACCACCTCCTGGTCCTCTTCAGCGGCGGCCGCTAGCGCTCATCCGAGCCGCCCCGGACGGGCGCGCTGCTCGGATGCGCTGTCACGGGCGCGCATGCGCGCGCCCGCATAGACTCGGCATCACACCCATCGAAGGAGATGCGCGATGTCCGACACGACCGGTCTGACCGCCTCCGAGCAGTTCCTGGTCGTCGAGGGCGACCACATCACGACGGGCCCCGACCGGGCCCGCGAGCTGCTCGCAGGCGACGGCCCCACCCGCACCGAGACGGACTCCCTCGGGAGCTTCGAGATCCCGTCGGAGGTGTACTGGGGCATCCATACCGCGCGTGCGCTCGTGAACTTCCCGATCACGCGCCGCGCGATCTCGAACTACCCCGACCTCATCCGCGCCCTCGCGCGCGTCAAGCAGGCCGCGGCGCGCGCCAACAAGGAGATCGGCGTGCTCGACCCCGCGAAGGCCGACGTCATCGACCGCGTGTGCGAGCGCATCGTCGCGGGGGAGCTGCACGACCAGTTCGTCGTGGGGGTCATCCAGGGCGGCGCCGGCACGAGCACCAACATGAACACGAACGAGGTCATCGCGAACGCGTGCCTCGAGGAGCTCGGCTACGCGAAGGGCGACTACGCCCACCTCCACCCGATCGACGACGTCAACCGCAGCCAGTCGACGAACGACGTCTACCCGACGGCGATCAAGCTCGCCATGGTGTTCAGCCTGCAGCGCCTGCTCGAGGAGCACGCGAAGCTCACCGCGAGCTTCCGCGCGAAGGGTCGCGAGTTCGCCCACGTGCTCAAGGTCGGCCGCACGCAGCTGCAGGACGCCGTGCCGATGACGCTCGGGCAGGAGTTCGCGGGCTTCGCGACGACCCTCGCCGAGGACCACGACCGGCTCTCCGAGGTCGTGCCGTGGCTCAACGAGATCAACATGGGCGCGACCGCGATCGGCACCGGCATCACGGCCGACCCGCGCTACGCGGAGGCCGTGCGCCGGCACCTCGAGGAGGTCACGGGCATCCCGCAGGAGACCGCGCCCGACCTCATCGAGGCGACGGCCGACGCGGGCATCTTCATGACCCTCTCGGGCACGCTCAAGCGCGCGGCCGTCAAGCTCTCGAAGATCTGCAACGACCTGCGCCTGCTGTCGTCGGGCCCGCAGGCGGGGCTCGGCGAGATCCACCTGCCGGCGCGCCAGGCGGGGTCGTCGATCATGCCCGGCAAGATCAACCCCGTCATCCCCGAGGTCGTCAACCAGGTCGCGTTCAGCGTCATCGGGGCGGATGCCACGGTGACGGCGGCGGCGGAGGGCGGCCAGCTCCAGCTCAACGCGTTCGAGCCCGTCATCGCCCACTCGCTCCTGCAGTCGCTGTCGTGGATGACCAACGCCTGCCGCACGCTGCGCGTGAACTGCGTCGACGGCATCACGGCGAACGAGTCGCGCCTCGCCGGTCAGGTGGCCTCGAGCGTCGGCGTCGTGACGGCCCTCACGCCGTACATCGGCTACACCGAGGCGGCCGCCCTCGCGCACACGGCGCTCACGACCAACGAGTCGATCGCCGACCTCGTCGTCGGGCGCGGGCTCATGGCGCGCGAGGACGTCGAGCGCGTGCTGGCGCCCGAGCGTCTCTCGGGCATCGTCCCGCCGACGGGTGCGATCCCCGTCGTCGTGGGCAAGGTCGTCGAGTAGCGGCTCAGGCGGGACGCTCGTCGTCGAGGGGGATGTCGTCCTCCTCCTCGTCCTCGATCCGCTCGTCCGGGTCGAGGGTGGGCGGGGGAGACGGCTCCTCCTCCTCGAGCGGCACGGGGCGCTCGTCCTCGAGGTTGGGCTCGTAGTCGATGCGGTCGCGATCCATACGTGCTCTCCTTCCCCTCACTCCATTGTGCCTTCCCACCGCACCTCGGCGGGGGCCTTGTCGTGGCGCCATCCGCGCCACACGGGATGCCGCAACCGGCCGTCGCCGGTGGCCTCGCTGAACTCGACCTCGCCGACGAGCTCCGCACGCACCCAGCGGGCGTCGCGCGCGTCGGCCGCGGGCACGTCCTCGACGGCCGGGCTCTTCCGGGCGAGGGCGTCGAGCCGCTTCCGGGCGGCGGCGAGGTCACGATCGCTGAAGCCCGTGCCCACGCGGCCCGCGTAGCGCAGCACGCCGTCGTCGTCGGGCACCCCGACGAGCAGCGAGCCGATCGTGTCGGCGCGCGCGCCGTTCCCGGGGCGCCAGCCGACCACGACGACCTCCTGCGCGAGCGTGTGCCGGAACTTGAGCCAGTCGCGGCTGCGTCGGCCCTCGCGGTACGGGGAGTCCTCGCGCTTGGCCATGACGCCCTCGAGTCCGAGCTCGCGACTCGTCGCGAGGGCCGTAGCGAGGTCGTCGCCGGCATCCGGAGGGACCCGGACGAGGGCGGAGTCGCGCACGAGCTCCCGGAGCCGCGCACGCCGCTCGACGTACGGGAGCGAGGTGAAGCTGCGGCCGCCCTCCTCGATGAGGTCGAAGGCGAAGAACTGCACGCCGACGGCCCTGCGCGCGCGTTCCACGTCGCGCGGATTCGTGAGGCCCGCCCGCTGCTGGATGCGCGAGAACCGCGGGACGCCGTCCTCGTCGAGGGCGACGATCTCGCCGTCGAGCACCGCGTCGCCGCGCACGGCATCCGCGATCACCGCGAGCTCGGGGAACGTCGGCGTCAGGTCGAGGCCGTTGCGGGAGGCGAGCGTGACCTCGTCTCCCGAGACCCGTGCGACGGCGCGGAAGCCGTCCCACTTCATCTCGAAGCGCCATCCGCGGCTGCCCGCGAGCTCGCGCGGTTCGGCGGCGGTCGCGAGCATGGGGTGCACGACGCCCGCGCTCTGCTTCCGTGAGCCGACGATCGTCTTCCCGCGTCGCAGCCCGCGCCCCGGCGACGTCGAGGGCGGCTTGCGGTAGGGCTGCGCGCCGTCGTGCTCGGGATGCGGCGTCTGGTCCTTCATGAGGTGGATGAGCCACTGCGGCTTGGCGTCGTCGCCGCCCGTGCGGATGAGGGCGAGCCGGTGCGAGCCGTGGGCTCGGCCGTGGATGGTCACGATGACCTCCTCGCCCTCGCGCCACTTCTCGAGGTCGTAGGTGCCGGTGTCCCAGATCGCCACGGTGCCCGCGCCGTACTCGCCCTTCGGGATCGTGCCCTCGAAGGAGCCGTACTCGATCGGGTGGTCCTCGGTCTGCACGGCGAGGTGGTTGACGCCCGGGTCGGTCGGGAGCCCCTTCGGCAGGGCCCACGAGACGAGCACGCCGTCGCGCTCGAGGCGGAAGTCGTGATGCAGGCGCGTCGCGTGGTGCTCCTGGATGACGAACATGGGCGCCTCCCCGCCGACCGCGTCGCCCGCGCCGCCCATGGGCTCGGGGGTCTTGGCGGCATCCCGCATGGAGCGGTAGGTGCCGAGGCGCTCGTCGACCTCAGCCCCGAGGTGGGTGGCTCGCCGAGAGTTCGGCGAGCGGATCCCCCTTCTTCGACAGGCGTTCGAGCACCTCGCGGAACTCGAGCTGGCGGAGGTTCGGCGAGAGCAGCTCCCGCCAGGTTCGCGGCGCCGCGACCGTGGGCCGCAGCCGTCCGCGCAGCGAGTACGGCACGATCGTCGTCTTCGCGCCGTTGTTCTGACTCCAGTCGAGCAGCACCTTGCCGCCGCGCAACGACTTCTTCATGTCGCTCACGACGAGGTCGGGGTGGTCGGCCTCGAGCGCGCGCGCGAGCTCGTGCGCGACCGCCGACACCTGGTCGCTCGACTGCGTGCCGTCGAGCGCCGCGTAGAGGTGGATGCCCTTGCTGCCGCTCGTGACGGGCAGGGGATCGAGCCCCATGTCCTTCAGGATCTCGCGCACGAGCTTCGCGACCTCGACGCACTCCGCGAGTCCCGCTCCCTCGCCGGGATCGAGGTCGAGCACCATGCGGTCGGGGTTGCGACGGGCGCCGTTGCGACCGAACCGCCACTGCGGCACGTGCAGCTCGAGGGCGTTCTGCTGGGCCAGCCACACGAGCGTGGGCAGGTCGTTGATGAGCGGGTAGGTGTTGACGTGGTCGCTGTGCTGGATCTCGCGGCGCGTGATCCAGGTGGGTGCCGAGTCCGGCAGGTTCTTCTCGAAGAACACCTGCCCGGGCTCCTCGGCCGTGCCGACGCCCGACACCCAGCGCTTGCGTGTCGCCGGCCGGTCCTTCGCGTGCGGGATGAGGTGCTCCGCCACGCGCGTGTAGTAGTCGATGACCTCGGCCTTGGTCGTGCTGGTCTCCGGATAGAGCACCTTGTCCAGGCTCGTGAGGCGGAGGCGATGCCCGCCGACGCTCACGTACTGCTCGGCGTTCCGGCCGCTCGGGGGTGTCATCCGGGCACCCTATCCCGGCCCCCACCGCCCGACAATGGGGTTCCCAGCGGGGGAGCGGAGGACGACAATGACGGGATGCGCTCCATCTGGAAGGGCTCCCTGAGCTTCGGGCTCGTCAACGTGCCCGTGAAGCTCTACTCGGCGACGGAGGACCACGACGTGCCCCTGCACCAGGTGCACGACAAGGACGGCGGACGCATCCGCTACAAGCGCGTGTGCGAGATCGACGGCGAGACGGTCGACTACGAGCACATCCAGAAGGCGTACGTCGACGGCGACCAGACCGTGATCCTGACCGACGAGGACTTCGCCTCGCTCCCCGTCGAGCGCTCGCGTGACATCGACGTCGTCGAGTTCGTGCCGACCGAGCAGATCGACCCGATCATGTTCGAGAAGAGCTACTACCTCTCGCCCGACTCGAAGTCGACGAAGGCCTACGTGCTGCTCATGCGCACGCTCGAGGAGTCGGACCGCACGGCGATCGTGAAGTTCGCGCTGCGCCAGAAGACTCGCCTCGCCGCGCTGCGCGTGCGCGACGGTGTGCTCATGCTGCAGACGCTGCTGTGGGACGACGAGGTGCGCGAGGCCCGGTTCCCGGAGCTCGACGAGAGGCCGCGCATCTCGGAGTCGGAGCTCACGATGTCGAAGCAGCTCGTGGAGAGCTTCGCCTCCGACTTCACGCCCGAGAAGTTCACCGACGAGTACCAGGAGCAGCTGCGCACGCTCGTCGAGGCGAAGCTCGAGCAGGGCGACGCGCTCGACACGGAGGCCACCTTCGGTCGCGAGACCGAGGAGGGCGGCGAGGTGCTCGACCTCATGGAGGCGCTCAAGCGCTCCGTGGAGAAGCGCCGCGGGGGAGAGGCGCCGGCCGAGAAGGCCCCCGCGAAGAAGGCCCCCGCGAAGAAGGCCGCCGCCGAGAAGACGGCCTCCTCGGCGTCGCGCGCGAAGAAGGCGCCCGCGAAGACGTCGGCGTCGACCTCGAAGAGCTCGACGAAGTCGGCACCCAAGAAGACCCGCAAGTCGGCCTGACGGCGCCCGGCGTGCCGCCGGCGACCTGGCATGCTGGGGACGTGCAGCCCGTCGAGACTCGAGACCCGCGGGCGCTCCTCGCGGCATCCGGCGTCGCCGCGTCCGCCCTCCTGCTGTTCGGTTTCCAGCTGCCCGGCTGGGGGCACCTCGTGCTCGTGGCGTCCGTCGCATTCGCCGCCTGGGTGTCGCGGGAGCTCGCCGTCGACCTCACCCTCATCGGGGTCGGCATCGCGATCGTGTCGGCGACGTCGGTCGAGGCCGACGTCTCGTGGCCGTCGTTCTTCCGCATCGGCATCGTGCTCGCGCTCGCGGTCGCCGCGCCCTTCCTGCTCGACCGGTTCCTGCTGAGGCGGCGCGAGATCCGCTTCCCGTGGCGCAGCCGCGAGCAGAAGACGCGCCTCGAGATCGCCTACCTGTTCCTCGTGCCGTTCCTCGGCTGGCTCATCCTGCCGTTCTACTTCATCCGCTCGGGCGCCTACGCGAACTGGCCGCACATCACCGACGTCTCCGAGCTCGGACGCTTCTTCGTGGGCGTCAACGCGGTCGGCACGTGGGACGAGCTGTTCTTCATCTGCACGGTGTTCGCGCTCCTGCGCCGGCACTTCCCGGTGTGGCAGGCGAATCTCGTGCAGGCCGTCATCTTCGTCTCGTTCCTGTGGGAGCTCGGCTACCGCGCGTGGGGCCCGCTGCTGACGTTCCCGTTCGCGCTCCTGCAGGGCTACCTGTTCGCGCGCACCCGCTCGCTCGGGTACGTGCTCGCGGTGCACCTGCTCTTCGACGCGATCGTGTTCCTCGCGATCGTGCACGCGCACAACCCCGACTGGATCCCGATCTTCATCTACTGACGCCCGCGGGCGCGGGGTTCAGTGGTTGCGGATCAGGTCGACCAATTCGGATTTCCGCTTGCCGGAGTAGCCCGAGATCCCGAGCTCCTTGGCCCGCGAGCGCAACTCCTTCACGGTCCGGTCCTCGAGGTTCTCGGCCTTGCCGCCCGCGCGGCTCACCGACGTCTGTCCCCGCGCCGCGACGGCGTTCGAGATCCGCGCGGCCTTCTCCTTGCTGTTCCCCTTGTCGCGGAGCTCCTCGTAGAGCTCCGGCTTCTTGAGGGAGTTGTTGCGCGATCCGGGCATCAGAGCCCCTTTCCGCCCGTGACGGGCACGATCGCCCCCGAGACGTAGCTGTTCTCGGGGGAGGCGAGGAAGACGTAGGCGTGGGCGAGCTCGGCAGGCTGCCCGGCGCGACCGAGGGGCGTGTCCTGCCCGAACTCGGGCAGCGACTCCGGCCAGCTCGTCGCGGGGATGAGCGGCGTCCAGATCGGTCCCGGGGCCACGGCGTTGACGCGGATGCCGCGCCCGCCGAGCTGCTGCGCGAGCGCCTTCGTGAACGCCACCTGCGCGGCCTTCGTCATGGCGTAGTCGATGAGCTTGGGGGCCGGGTTGAAGGCCTGGATGGACGAGGTCGTGATGATCGACGCCCCCGGCTTCAGGTGCGGGATCGCGGCGCGCGCGATCCACATCGGGGCGAACAGGTTCGTGTCGAAGACGCGCTGGATCTCGCGCGTCGGGATGTTCTCGAGCCCGTCGCGGTTCTCCTGGTAGGCCGCGTTGAGCACGAGGATGTCGAGCCCGCCGAGCTCGGTGATCGTGCGCTCGACGAGCGCCTGGCACTCGTCCTCGGAGCGCACGTCGCCGGGGAACAGGCAGGCTTTCCGTCCCGCCTCCTCGATCCACGTGCGCGTCTCCTGCGCGTCGTCCTCCTCCTCGGGCAGGTACGAGATCGCGACGTCGGCGCCCTCGCGGGCGTAGGCGATCGCGACCGCGCGGCCGATGCCCGAGTCACCGCCCGTGATGAGGGCGCGCATACCCTCGAGGCGTCCGGAGCCGCGGTAGCTCCCCTCGCCGTGGTCAGGCTGCGGGTCGGTGCGGGCGGTGAGACCCGGCTGATCCTGCTCCTGGGGGCGGAACCCCTCGGCGGGGTAGCGGGTCGTGGGATCGATCAGTCGCTGGCTCATGACTCCAGCCGACTCCGGTCGCCCGGATGCCTCAAGGGGGTTCCCGATCGCGGGGGAGCGTGCTAGCCGCGGTCTCCCGGCCGGCCGCCGCCGTCGTCGCGCACCGACTCGAGGATGCGGCGCGAGGCTGCGACGTCCTCGTCGCGCTGCCGGGCGAGCAGGTGATCGCGCGCGACGTCGCGCGCCGGGAGCCGGATGGTCTCGGTCGCGTCGATGCCGCGCGCGAGCTGGCGCAGCCGCACGAACTCCGCGTCGAGCTCGGCCCCCGCGATGAGCGCGAGGTTCGTGATGTAGCCCCACAGCAGCGCGACGAGCAGCGTGCCGATCGCCCCGTAGAGGGCGCCGTACGCGCCGACGACCGTGACGTAGAGCGCGTAGCCACCCGTCGCGATCGCCCACGTCGCGATCGCGAAGCCCGTGCCGACGCTCACCCACACGACGCGCTTGTGCTTGACGTTCGGGGTGAGGGCGTAGAGGCAGGCCACGAAGAGCAGCATGAGCACGAGGATGACGGGCCAGCGGGCCCAGTCCCACACTGTCGCGACCACGGGCGCGAGCCCGCGCCGGCCGAGGATGTCCTCCGTCGCCGCCGGCGTCGACAGCAGGCTCAGCACGATCGCGCCCGCGAGCACGACGAGCAGCACCGCCACGAGCAGCATCCGCCCGCGGAAGGCCCAGAACATCCGGCCCTCCTGCACCTCGTAGACGGCGTTGACGGCCCGTCCGAACGCCGTGGCGTACCCGGATGCCGTCCACAGCAGCAGCACGAGGGCTGCGGCGAGGGCGAGCCCCGCGTTCCTGAGCGCGAGGAGCTCCTCGAGCGGTGCCGCGAGCGTGCCGGCGATGTCGGCGGGCAGGAGGGTGCCCGCGAACGCGACGAGGTCCTGCACGGCGCGTTCGCAATCCCCGGTGAGCGCGAACGCGGAGGCGAGGGCGAGCGCCGCGGGGAAGGACGCGACGGTCATGTAGAAGGTGAGCGCGGCCGCGGCGTCGATGCCGCGGTGGCGCATGAAGCCGTGCCACGCGCGCGTCACGGCGACGCGCCAGCTCCCACGGGGGAGCGTCGCCTTGCGGCGGTCGGGCACGCCGTCCATCAGGTCCGCCGCATCCGGATGCGGGCGAGGCCGGGTGCCACGAACCAGGCGAGGATGCCGAGCGCGAGCACCGCGCCGCCCGCGACGAAGCCGACGCCGTGCCCGACGACCATGTCGAAGATGAGCACGGCCGTGCCGGAGAGCGTCACGAGCACGGCGGCGAGGGTCGCGATGAGCAGCACGTTCGCGGCCGCGACCAGCTGCCGCTTCGCGCGCTGCCGGAAGAGCGTGCGGTGCAGGCTCACCGGCGCGATCGCGAGGATCGTCGCGAGGGCCGCGAAGCTCACGAGCACGAGGTACACGGTGACCTGATAGCCGTCGAGGTCCTCGAAGCGCGCCTGGAAGGCGATCGCGAGCAGGAAGCCCGTGAGGATCTGGGTGCCCGTCTGGACGACGCGCGTCTCCTGCAGGATGTCGTTCCAGTTGCGGTCGAGACGCTCGGACTCCGTCTCGTCGCGCCCGTCGTCCGCCACGTCGTGGTCTGCGGCCATGGCGGCATGCTACGGCTATCGTGTTCGCGTGACCGCCCCGTTGCCCGACCCTGCGGCGGATGCTAGCGATGCCGCCGCCGTCGATCCCGCAGCCCTCGACGCGCTCATCGGCGAGACCGACTGGACCGCGCCCATCCCCGGCTCGGTGCGCTCGACGTTCGAGGCGCCGAGCGGGCCGATCGCGATGGTCTCGCTCGGCGACCCTGCGCGCCCTCGCGTGCTGCTCGTACCGGGAGCGACGGGCTCCAAGGAGGATTTCGTCCTCATGCTCCCGCTCATCGCGGAGGCGGGTTACTTCGTGCAGGCGTGCGACCTCGCGGGCAACTACGAGTCGGCGGCCGCGGGGCCGCCGCCCGGGCGGTCCTACGACTACGCGCTGTTCGCGGCCGACCTCGAGGCGATGCTCGAGGCGGGCGGCCCCGCGCACCTGCTGGGCTACTCCTTCGCCGGCATCGTGGCCCAGCTCGTGACGGCGAGGCGGCCCGAGCTCGTGCGCTCGCTCACCCTGCTCACGACGCCGCCCGATCCCGGCAACTCGTATCGCAACGTCAAGTGGATCGGCTGGCTCTCGCGCGTCGTCTCGGCCCGGGTCATCGCGAGCCTCATGCTCTGGGGGATCGACCGGAACCTCAACAAGGTGGGGCCCTCGCGCCTCGCCTTCGTGCGCAGCCGCTTCGCGCTCACGCGCCGCGAGTGCGTCGACGACATCGTGTCCCTCATGATGCGTGCGCCCGACTCCGCGGCGGGCGTGCGGGCGGCGGGGGTGCCGACGCTCGTCGCCACGAGCGAGCACGACCTGTGGCCCGTCGAGCGCTACGGGCTGCTCGCGGAGCGTCTCGGTGCGCGGATGGCGGTCTACCGCACGGGCCACAGCCCCTGCGAGACGACGCCGCACCAGCTCGTCGCCGACATGCTCGCGCTGTTCCGCGAGGCGGACGCGCGCTGAGCCTCAGCCGCGGCGGAGGCGCTGCGGCGGGCGGTGGGCGGCCTTCCACCGTCGTCGCGACCGGCGGCGCGCCCACGGGGCATCCTCGGGCCAGTGGTTGCGGAGCGTCGGCACGACCCAGCTCACGCGGCGCCTGAGGCCCTGGAAGGTCTCGAACGGGCGGGCCGAGACCTGCACGCGGAAGCGCGAGTCGTACACGACGCGCATCCACGGCTTGATGTGGAGGCTGAGGTCGAGGTCGTCGTGGATCTCGCGCTGGTGACGGTGCACCTCGTTCGAGAGCTCCTGCCAGACCTCGCGGCGCATGACGAAGTTCGAGCCGAAGATCGGCGGATGCCCGAGGTAGGGCGTGAGGGCGACGAGCATGCCGCCGAGGTAGATCACGCGGCCGAGCGTGTGCACGAGCGGTGTCGCGCCGTAGAAGTCCCCGATGCCGGTGAGCACCGAGAGGTCGGGCTCGTGCTCGAAGCGCTCGACGGCGTGCTCGATCCAGTCGGCGGGTGGGATGCTGTCGGCGTCGAGGCGCGCGATGAGCTCGCCCTCCGCGGCGTCGTACCCGGCCGACGCGGCCTGCGGGATGCCGGGCTCGGCCTCGTGGACGACACGGGCTCCGCCGGCGCGCGCGACGAGCGCGGTCGTGTCCCAGCTGCCGTTGTCGACGACGACGATCTCGTCGGCGGGTCGCGTCTGCTGCGCGAGCGCCTCGAGGCAGGCGGCGAGCATCTCAGCGTCGTTACGGGCTGGGATGACCACGGAGATCCTCGTCACGGCTGACAGATTACGCCGGTCGCGCCCTCGCGCGCGGCGGGCGCGCTCGCCACAGGTGAAGCGCCGCGTAGCTGCGCCACGGCGACCAGCGCACGGCGTGCCGAGCCAGACCCCCGCGGTCGCCGGGGAGTCCGAGCGCCGCCGCGCTCTGCCGGATGACGAGGTCGTCGACGGGCAGCACGTCGGGGGCCCCGAGCGAGCGCATCGCGAGGTAGTCGGCCGTCCACGGACCGATGCCGCGCTGGGTGAGCAGGGCGCTGCGGAACTCGGCGAGGGGCATCCCGATGTCGAGGGCGAGGCGCCCGTCGACGAGCGCCTCGGCGACCCCCACGATCGCGTCGATGCGACTCGCGGGTCCGCGCAGCACCTCCCTCCCGCGTGCCGCGATCGTCTCGGCGGAGGGGAAGACCCCTCCGCCGAGGTCGGTCACGAGCCGCCCGAGGGCCGTGCGCGCCGCGGCGATCGAGACCTGCTGCCCGACGAGGGTGCGGAAGAGCGCCTCGACGGGGTCGAAGGAGCCCGCGATCCGGATGCCCGGCACAGCGGCGACGAGCGGCGCGAGCACGGGGTCGGCGCCGAGCGCCTCGTCGATCGCGACGGCGTCGGCGTCGAGGTCGAAGGCGCGACGGATGCGCGACACGGCGACGCCGACGTCGGCGAGCCGCGAGAGGCGCACCGTGGCCCGCAGCCCCGCGCGCCCCGGGTCGGCGTGCACCTCGATCGTCGCGGGGCCGCCGGGGAGTGTGAGCGGGCGCGCGAAGCCCGTCTCGTCGCCGCTCTCGAGGCCGGGCACCGCGTGGTCGGCGAAGAAGCGGAAGAGCCCCGTGGCATCGAGCGGGGCCCGCGCCGCGAGGTGCAGGGTGAGCGAGCCGGCCCCGGCATCCGCGTCGACGGGGGAGCCGACCCGGCCGCGGCGGCTGAGCGCACGCAGCTCGCTCGGCGTCGCGCGGTAGACCGCGGCGATCGTGTCGTTGAACTGGCGGAGGCTGCCGAAGCCCGCGGCGAACGCGATGTCGGCGATCGGCAGTTCGGTCGAGGCGAGGAGCGTGCGCGCCGTCTGCGCACGATGCGCGCGGGCGAGCGCGAGGGGGCCGGCGCCGAGCTCGGCCGTGAGCACGCGCGTGAGGTGCCTGCTCGAGTAGCCGAGGCGCCGCGCAAGCCCCTCGACGCCCTCGCGCTCGACGACGCCGTCCTCGACGAGCCGCATGGCGCGGGCTGCGAGATCGTCGCGGAGGTTCCAGTCGGGCGAGCCGGGGACGGCATCCGGCTGGCACCGCTTGCACGCCCGCAGCCCGGCCTCGTGCGCGGCCGCCGCCGTGCGGTAGAAGGTGACGTTCCCGGGCTTGGGGGTGATCGCGGGGCAGCTCGGACGGCAGTAGATGCCGGTCGAGTGCACACCCGCGATGAACTGGCCGTCGAAGCGGGCATCGCGGGACGCGAGCGCGCGATAGCGCGTCTCGAACAGCGTCTGCTCCTCGCCCATGCCCTCACCCTCGCACGCGCTCCCGACATCGACTCGCGGTTTTCGGACACGAGGGTGGGGCTAGCCTCGAACACGTGCTGGACGAACTGCGGGCCGAGCTCGGCGACGCCCTCGTGACCGACCCCGTCGACCTCGACGCCCTCCGGGCCGACAAGTCCGGGCGCGTGTCCGCCTCGGCCCCGCTCGCCCTGGTGGAGGCACGCGAGGTCGCCCACGTGCAGGCGGCGTTGCGCTGGGCGAGCCGCCACGGCGTCCCGGTCGTGCCGCGCGGGGCCGGGACGGGCCTCGCGGGAGGCGCGATCGGCGAGCAGGGCGAGCTCGTCGTCTCGACGGCGCGCATGAACCGCATCCTCGAGATCTCGCCCGAGGACGAGCTCGCCGTCGTCGAGGCGGGCGTCATCAACGCCGACCTCAATGTCGCCCTCGCGGCCCACGGCCTCTGGTACGCGCCCGACCCCGCGAGCCGTGCCATCTCCACGATCGGCGGCAACATCGCCACGAACGCGGGCGGGCTCATGTGCGTCAAGTACGGCGTCACGCGCGAGGCCGTGCTCGGCCTCAAGCTCGTGCTGCCCGACGGGCGGCTCCTCGAGCTCGGGCATCGCACGGTCAAGGGCGTCACGGGCTACGACCTCACGGCGCTCGTGATCGGCTCGGAGGGCACCCTCGGCATCGTCGTCGAGGCGACGCTGAGGCTGCGCCCCCTCGCACGCGGCGAGGTCGTGACGGTGAGCGTCGCGTTCCCCGACGTCGACAGCGCCGCGCGCGCGTCCGCCGCGATCACCGCCTCAGGGGTGCGACCCGCGGCGCTCGAGCTCCTCGACGCGTCCGCGACGGCGGCGATCAGCGAGTACCTCGGCGTCGCTCTCGCGGGCGCCCAGCTGCTCGTGCAGACCGACGGCGCCTCCGCCCAGGAGGAGGCGGATACCGTCGCCGCGATCGCGACGGCCCACGGCGGCGTCGCGCAGCGGGCCGCCGACGCGGCCGAGGGGGAGAGGCTGTTCGCGATCCGGCGCGCCTTCCATCCCGCGATGGAGCGCCAGGGCGCGGTGCTCATCGAGGACGTCGCGGTGCCGCGCAGCGCCATGCCCGCCATGTTCGCGGCGATCGGCGACATCGAGCGCCGCTTCGGCATCCGCATCCCGACGGTCGCGCACGCGGGCGACGGGAACCTGCACCCCAACTTCGTCGTCGGGGACGCCGCGGGCGGCCACCTCGACGTGCCCGAGCACGTGTGGGCCGCCGCCGACGAGCTCTTCCGCGCCTGCCTGCGCCTCGGCGGCACGCTCACGGGGGAGCACGGCGTGGGGACGCTCAAGCGGCGCTGGCTGCGGGAGGAACTCGGTGACGACGCCTTCGAGCTGCAGCGTCGCATCAAGGCGGTCTTCGACCCCGCGGGCATCATGAACCCCGGCAAGGTGTTCTGAGCACTCGCAGGTGGCTCACAGGTCGCGCTCGGGAATGATCCGGCATGACCGGATGTTCTACCTGACGATATGACTACCCGTCTCGCCGTCCCGCGCCCGACCACGGGCGTCCTCCGCCTGCGCCCGACCATGCGTGGTCGGGGCTTCGTCGTCGGCACCGTGGATGCCGCCGGCCCCGACACCAACGGCTTCGCGCCGCGCGACCGCGTCGCCTGGCGCGATACCGGGGAGGAGCTCGGGGAGCTCGTGCTGCGTCCGCAGCGCGACGTGCTCGGTGTGCCCCGCTGGATCACCGACGAGCAGGTCGTCTCGTACCTCGGTCCGGGCCTCGTCGCCCGCGCGCTCGTCCGCACGCGCCCCTTCAGCCGCGGCGAGGGCGTGCGGGTGGTCTCGCGGGAGCCGATCGTCGCCGAGATGACCGCGGCCTGGGCCCGCTCGCTCGGCGCGCGCATCGTCGACGACGAGGCCGAGCTCGCCCTGCGCGACGACTTCCGCGCCCGCCGCGCGGTGCTCGCGGGCCACGGCAAGCTCGCCGAGGCCGCCGTCGAGGTGTTCCAGGCGATCCGCCGCGGCATCTTCGACGAGGTCCCGCTCGTGCCGAGTGCGTCGGCGCGCGTCGCCGCCTGACGTCCGGCGGGAGAGCGCGCCTTAGGCTGGGCGCATGACCTTCCTGCCCATGTCGGAGGACGCGGAGCTCTCCGCGGAGGCCCTCCAGGCCGCCGAGCGACAGGTCGAGCTCCACGGCGGCCGCATCACCAACATGAAGCGCACCCTGCTCGGTCACGTGCCGAGCTTCACGGCCTACATGGAGTGGTACACGCTCAAGGACGAGCTCGAGCCGTACATCGGGGAACGCGCCGTGTCGCTGTTCTCCTACGCGATCTCAGACGCCAACGACTGCCTCGTCTGCTCGGTGTTCTTCCGGCGCATCCTCATCGAGTCCGGAGACGACCCCGACAACCCCCAGGTCACGGAGACCGAGCAGCTGCTGCTCGACTGGGGGCGGATGATCGCGAAGGACCCGAACAACATCCCCGCGGAGTTCCGGGCGCGCCTCGAGCAGGCGTTCTCGCCCAAGCTGCGCCTCATCCTCGTGGCCTTCGCGGGCCTCATGGTCGCGACCAACCTGTTCAACACGGTCGGCCGCGTGCCGCTCGACGAGGTGCTCTACGACTTCCGCAAGCCCGGTGACACGCGTGTCGACTGAGCGTCCGCTCGCGGGCCGCACCGCCCTCATCACGGGCGCCGCGCACGGGCAGGGGCGCGCGATCGCCCTCGCGCTCGCGGAAGACGGCGCGGGCATCGTGGCGCTCGACGTCGGGGCCGAGCTCGAGTACCCGGCCTACGCGCAGGGCACGACCGCGGAGCTCGAGGAGCTCGTCGCGGCCATCCGCGCCGCGGGCGGGCGCGCCATCCCGGCCCTCGCCGACGTGCGCGACGCGGAGGCCGTGCAGCGTGCCGTCGACGCGGCGGTCGCGGAGTTCGGCGGCATCGACATCCTCGTCAACAACGCGGGCATCGTCGCCTACGCGGAGCTCGAGTCGATGACCGACGCCGAATGGGACGCCATGATCGGCATCAACCTCACGGGCCCGTTCGTCGTCGCGCGCGCGGCCGTGCCGCACCTCAAGCACTCAGAGCACGGCGTCATCGTCAACAACTCGAGCGTCATGGGTCTGCGCGGCGGCGACCGTCTCTCGCACTACGTGGCCTCCAAGCACGGCCTCACGGGGCTCACCAAGGCCTGGGCGATCGAACTCGCGCCGTTCGGCGTGCGCGTCGTGTCGATCCACCCCACGGGCGTCGACACCCCCATGAACGACGGCCTCGCCGCCATGGAGGGGGCGACGCCTCAGGAGATCGCGGAGCGCAGCGCCGGCAACCTCCTACCGGGGGTCCCGTGGATCGAGACCTCGGATGTCGCGGAGCTCGTGCGCTACCTCGTGAGCGACCGCGCGCGCTACGTCACGGGCGCCCAGTACACGCTCGACGCGGGTCTCCTGACGCGCTGATCCGAGTTGAGGTCAGGGTGACCCGAAGTGCTATGATGCACCTGTTCGGGTCATTCCGACCTTTACAGGAGTCTACATGAGCACAGGCATCGACCTCGCGGTCTCGACCGTGATCTTCGCCCTGCGCCCGGACGCCGAGGGCAACCTCGTCCTGTCGATCCCGCTCGTGCGCCGCACGCGCGATCCGTTCGAAGGGCTGTGGGCCCTCCCGGGAGGCGCCGCCGACGCGACCGAGAGCCTCGCCGACACCGCGGCGCGCAAGCTCGCGGAGACCACGGGCGTGACGCCCGCCTACCTCGAGCAGCTCTACTGCTTCGGCGAGCCCGACCGCTCGCCGTCGGGACGCGTCGTCTCGGTCGTCTACTGGGCGCTCGTGCGCGGCGACGAGGTCGAGCTCGTCACGGACGAGAACGTCGCGTGGTTCGCCGCCGACGATCTCCCGCGGCTCGCCTTCGACCACAACCTCATCGTCGAATACGCGCTGTGGCGGCTCCGCACGAAGCTCGAGTACTCGCGCATCGCCCACGCCTTCCTCGGACCGACCTTCACGCTCACGCAACTGCGTCAGGTGCACGAGATCGTGCTGCAGAAGCCGCTCGACCCCGCCAACTTCCGCCGCCAGATCGAGGCGAGCCGCGCGCTCGTGCCGACGGGCGAGCACGTCACGGGCGGCCGCCACCGCCCGCCCCGTCTCTACCGCTACGACGCATCCGTCGAGCTGGTCGACAACGGCCCGCTGACCTCGGCCGGCGTCCGCTGAACCCCACCACCCGACAGAAAGAACGACCGTGGCCTCCGTCGACACCACCATCCAGCTGATCCGCACCACCGGGCGGGACGCCTCGGGCAAGCCCGCCGAGGCGTGCAGCCCCGCGCTCGCCAAGGCGCCGTGGGAGTTCGACGGCGTGCTCCAGTACGGCCCGGGCTCGTCGATGGGCGACGTCATCCCCGTCGGCTCGCCCCGCCAGGGCGCCCTGCCCGTCGAGTACCAGCGGGCCTCGACCGAGGAGCTGCACGAGCGCATCCGCGCCGCCAAGGCGACGCTCGGCGACCGCGCCGTGATCCTCGGGCACTTCTACCAGCGCGACGAGATCGTGCAGCACGCCGACTTCCTCGGCGACTCGTTCCAGCTCGCGAACGCCGCGCAGACCGTGCCGAACGCCGAGGCGATCGTCTTCTGCGGCGTGCACTTCATGGCCGAGACCGCCGACATCCTCGCGCAGCCGCACCAGCGGGTGATCCTGCCGAACCTCGCGGCGGGCTGCTCGATGGCCGACATGGCCGACATCGACTCGGTCGAGGAGTGCTGGGCGCAGCTCGAGGCGCTCTACGGCACGGAGCCGGACGCCGACGGCCGCGTGCCCGTCATCCCCGTCACCTACATGAACTCCTCGGCCGCGCTCAAGGGCTTCTGCGGCCGCCACGGCGGCATCGTGTGCACGAGCTCGAACGCCGAGACCGTGCTCGAGTGGGCGTTCGAGCGGGCGCAGCGGGTGCTGTTCTTCCCCGACCAGCACCTCGGTCGCAACACCGCCAAGAAGATGGGCGTCCCGCTCGAGGCGATGCCGATGTGGAACCCGCGCAAGCCCCTCGGCGGCAACGCTGGCGACGAGCTTCTCGCGGCCCAGGTCATCCTGTGGCACGGCTTCTGCTCGGTGCACAAGCGCTTCACGGTCGAGCAGATCGACAAGGCCCGCGCCGAGCACCCCGGCGTCCGCGTGATCGTGCACCCCGAGTGCCCCATGCCGGTCGTCGACGCGGCCGACGAGTCGGGCTCGACCGACTACATCCGCAAGGCGGTCGCGGCAGCCACCGAGCCGACGACCTTCGCGATCGGCACCGAGATCAACATGGTCAACCGCCTCGCCGCGGAGTACCCGCAGCACACGATCTTCTGCCTCGACCCCGTCGTCTGCCCGTGCTCGACGATGTACCGCATCCACCCGGGCTACCTCGCGTGGGTGCTCGAGGCGCTCGTGCGGGGGGAGACCCTCAACCGCATCGAGGTGCCGGAGACGGTCGCCGCGGACGCACGGGTCGCCCTGCAGCGCATGCTCGACGCGAAGCCGAAGGCCTGACATGCGCGTCGTCGTCGTCGGCACGGGCATCGCCGGCCTCATCACCGCCTACCGGGCGAGCGCGCAGCACGACGTCGTGCTCGTGACGAAGGCGGAGCTCGCCGAGTCGAACACGAAGTACGCGCAGGGCGGCATCGCCGCCGCGCTCTTCCCGGACGACTCGGCAGCCTCGCACATCGAGGACACCCTGCGTGCGGGCGCGGGCCTGTGCGACCTCCCGGCCGTCGAGGTGCTGTGCACCGAGGGGCCGCAGCGCGTGCGCGACCTCATCGCGCTCGGCGTCGAGTTCGACCGGGCCGCCGACGGCGAGCTCGCCCGCGGTCACGAGGCGGCGCACTCCGCGCGGCGCGTCATCCACGCGGGCGGCGACGCCACGGGGCTCGCCATCGAGGTCGCGCTCCTGCGGGCCGTGCGATCGATCGCGGTCGAGGTGCACGAGCACACCTTCATGCGCGACCTCGTGGTCGAGCGCGACACCGAGGGCGCCGAGCGCGTCGTCGGCATCGACGCCGTCGCCCCCGACGGCTCGGCGTTCCGGATCGACGCGGACGTCGTCGTGCTCGCCTCGGGCGGCGCCGGCCAGCTCTACCGCCACACGACGAACCCCGCCGTCACGACGGGCGACGGCATCGCGGCCGCCTGGCGTGCGGGGGCCGAGCTCGCGGACGTCGAGTTCTACCAGTTCCACCCGACCGCGCTCGCCGTCCCCGGCAGCCCGCTCGTGTCGGAGGCCGTGCGCGGCGAGGGCGCGGTCCTCCTCGACGAGCACGGGCGGCGCTTCATGTTCGATGTGCACCCCGACGGCGAGCTCGCGCCGCGTGACGTCGTCGCGCGCGGCATCGCCGCCGCGATGGCGCGCCAGGAGGGTCGCCCGGTGCTGCTCGACGCGACGGGCCTCGAGGCCGCGCACCACCCGGGCTTCCTCGAGGAGCGCTTCCCGAGCATCACCCGCGTGACGCGCGAGCACGGCTTCGACTGGACGCGCGAACCCGTGCCGGTGACCCCCGCCGCCCACTACTGGATGGGCGGAGTGCGCACCGACCTCGACGGGCGCACGACCCTCCGCGGTCTCTACGCCGTCGGCGAGGCCGCGTGCACGGGCGTGCACGGCGCCAACCGCCTCGCGTCGAACTCGCTGCTCGAGTCGCTCGTGTTCGCGTGGCGCGCGGCGGACGCGCTCGATGCGGATGCCGGCACCGCGCCCCCGGCGGGCGAAGGGCGTCGCCTGGAGAGCGCCGCGTCTCGAGTCCACCGGCTCGAGGTGGTGCCGCGGTCCGGTTCCGCCGCATCCGCGTCGCGGTCTCCGCGACCGGTGGCCGGTGCGGCCGGCGCCGCGACGCGCGCGGACATCCAGAACCTCATGTGGGCCGCCGTCGGCCTCGAGCGCGACGCCACGACGCTCCGCACGGCGGCCGAGACGCTCGCGGAGTGGAGCGTCGACGCGACGACCGTCGCCGGGCTCGAGGACCGCAACCTCCTCGACCTCGCGCGCATCGTGACGCACGCGGCGCTCGTGCGCGAGGAGTCGCGCGGTGCCCACGACCGTACGGATGCGCCCGAGACCCGAGAGGAGTGGCGTCACTCGCTCGCGTGGCACCTGGAGGCCGCAGCTTTGACCGAGGAGGTGCCCGCGTGAGCGAGCAGATCGACGACATCATCCGGCGCGCGCTCGCCGAGGACGCTCCGTGGGGCGATCTCACGAGCGAGGCGTTCGTGCCGGAGGGGGCCACGGCATCCGCCGCCCTCGTCGCCCGCGAGGAGGGCGTGCTCTCGGGCGCCGAGGTGTTCGCGCGCGTCTTCGAGCTCGTCGACCCCGCCATCGTGGTCGAGCTGGGCCTCGACGACGGCGAGCCCTTCGCGCCCGGTGCCGTGCTCGCCCGCGTGGACGGTCGTGCGCGCGCGGTCCTGCGCGCCGAGCGGATCGCGCTCAACCTCGTGCAGCGCATGAGCGGCATCGCGACCCTCACGGCGCGCTACGTCGCCGCGATCGAGGGTACAGCCGCCCGCATCGTCGACACGCGCAAGACTACGCCCGGGCTGCGGATCCTCGAGCGCCAGGCGGTGCGCGACGGCGGCGGGCACAACCACCGGTTCTCGCTCTCGGACGCCGTCATGGCGAAGGACAACCACCTCGCGGTCCTCGCCGCGCAGGGCGTGAGCGTCGGCGACGCCATCCGCCGCGCCCGCGCGCGCCTCGGCCACACGGTGCACCTCGAGGTCGAGGTCGACCGCGTCGACCAGATCGAGGAGGTCGTGGCGGCCGGCGTCGACACGATCATGTTCGACAATTTCACGCCCGACGAGCTGCGTGAGGGCGTCGCGATCGTGGCGGGCCGCGCGATCGTCGAGGCCTCGGGAGGCGTGAACCTCGACACCGTGCGTGCGATCGCCGAGAGCGGGGTCGACGTCATCTCGGTCGGCGCCCTCACCCACAGCGTGCGCTCGCTCGACCTGGGGCTCGACATCGCGATCGCTTGAGATGGACGAGCTGCTCTACCTCGACACCGCCGCGACGACGCCCGTGCGCCGCGAGGTGCTCGAGGCGATGTGGCCCTACCTCACGGGCGACTTCGGCAACCCGTCGAGCCACCACCAGCTGGGGGAGCGGGCCGCCCACGCCGTGCAGGCCGCGCGCGCGACGATCGCCGAGCAGCTCGGGTGCCGTCCCTCCGAGATCGTGTTCACCTCGGGCGGGACCGAGGCCGACAACCTCGCGATCAAGGGCATCGCGCTCGGCGCACCCCGCGGGCGCCACCTCGTGACGACGGCGATCGAGCACGAGGCGGTGAGGGAGTCCGCCGACTACCTCCGCCGGCACCACGGGTTCGAGGTCACCGAGCTGCCCGTCGACGGCGAGGGCCGGGTGTCGCCCGACGAGCTCGCGGCGGCGCTGCGGTCCGGCACGACGCTCGTGAGCATCCAGCACGCCAACAACGAGATCGGCACCGTCCAGCCCATCCGCGAGCTCGCCGCCGTGGCGCGCGCGGCGGGCGTGCCGATCCACACGGACGCCGTGCAGTCGGCCGACGCGCTCGAGGTGGGACTCGACGCGCTCGGGGTCGACGCCGTCTCGATCGCGGGGCACAAGCTCGGCGCGCCCAAGGGGATCGGCGCCCTCGCGGTGCGCGGCGCGCTGCCCCTCGAGCCGCTCCTGCACGGAGGCGGGCAGGAGCGCGGCCGCCGCTCGGGCACCGAGAACGTCGCGGGGGTCGTGGGCCTCGCCACGGCGATCGCCCTCTCGGCCCTCGAGCGGCCGCATCGCGCGCACGTCCGCGAGGCGCGCGACACGATCATCGACGGCGTGCTCGCGCGCGTGCCGGGAGCGTTCCTCACCGGATCCCGCGCGGACCGCCTGCCCAACCACGCCTCGTTCTGCTTCCCGGGTACGAGCGGCGAGGCCGTGCTGCTCGAGCTCGAGGCCCGCGGCATCGTGTGCTCGTCCGGCTCGGCGTGCGCCGCGGGGAGCGACGAGCCCTCGCCCGTGCTGCTTGCGCTCGGCATCGCGCCCGAGGTCGCGCAGACCGCGGTGCGCTTCACGCTCCCGGCCGAGGTGACGCCCGCCCAGGCGGCGGAGGTCGTCGACCGCGTCGTCGCGGCGGTCGCGGCCGTCGGCGGTCTCGACTCGCGCCGCTGACTCAGCGGGACGTGGTCGAGAGGCCCCAGTCGCGTCCGTCGAGGGAGGAGACGGCGTCGAGCACGGCGGAGATCGACGGCACGCGGCGCGAGCCGTGCTGCAGCACGAGCTGGATGGAGCGGTCGCTCGACGGGGCCGTCGCACGCACGACGGCCCCCTCGGGCGGCACGGCGGTCGCGAGGGCGAGCCGGGGGAGCAGGGCGACCCCGAGGCCCGCGGCGACGAGGTTGAGCACGGCGACCGCGTTGTCCGTCTCGAGTTCGATGTTGGGCTCCACCCCGACGGCCTCGCACGCCGCGAGGAGGTGGCCCCGGCACAGCGGGCAGCCGGCGATCCACCGCTCTCCGCCGAGCCGCGCGAGCTCGACGGGCCCGCCGTCGGCGGCGAGCGGGTGCGACTCGGGCAGGGCGATGACGACGGGCTCGGTGTAGAGCGGCACCGTCTCGACGGGGCCCTCCGACTCGCGGTGCGGATCGGCGCGGTCGCCGGGGTAGGCGAAGGTGATCGCGAGGTCGACGAGCCCGTCGCGCAGCATCCCGAGCGCCTCGGGGGGTTCGGCCTCGACGTACCTCACGGTGAGCCCCGGATGCGCCTCCCGCAGCCCGCGCAGCAGGCGCGGCACGATCGTCGAGGACGCGGTCGGGAAGGCGGCGAGGCGTACGGTCCCCGTGCGGAGGCCCACGAGCTCGGCGAGCTCGCCCCGTGCCGCGTCGAGGGCCTGTCCGATCGACTGCGCGTGGCGGGCGAGCACCGTGCCGGGCTCGGTGAGGCGCACGCCGCGCCCGGCACGCACGACGAGCGGCACGCCGAGGCGCTGCTCCGCGCGGCGCAGGTGCTGGCTCACGGCCGGCTGGCTGTAGCCGAGCGCCCGCGCGGCCCGGCTGATCGACCCGTGCTCGGCGATGGCCCGGACGATGCGCACGGTCTGCAGGTCGACGTCGACGTCCATTCCATAACGCTAGCGAATGGATGCCATCCGAGACATGACCTTGTGCGATAGATGATGGGCACTCACGCTGGAGGGGTGACCATCCGCACCGCGCCCTCGCGCGAGCTCGCGGCGGCGATCGCCGAGTTCGGCGAGCCGCGCGGCTACGTCGCGACCGCCTCCATCGGCATCCCGCCCCGCCGCGCGGTCGAGGCGCTGCGCGCCGACCTCGACGCCTGGGCGCGGGCCGACCGCGATCCGCAGGGCTACGACCCCGTCATCGAGCGCACGCGCGCCTCCTACGCGCGCCTCGTCGGCGTCGACCCGGGTCGTGTCGCGATCGGCTCGCAGACCTCCGTGCAGGCCTCCGTCGTCGCGGCCTCCGTCCCCGCGGGCGCCGAGGTGCTCATCGCCGAGCGGGACTTCTCATCGCTCATCGCCCCGTTCGCCGAGCGACCCGGTGCGAACGTGCGCGCCGTCGCTCTCGAGGCGCTCGCCGACAGCATCACCGACGACACGTTCCTCGTCGTGTTCTCGCTCGTGCAGTCGGCGACGGGCGTCGTCGCGGATGCCGCGGCGATCCGCGAGGCCGCCGCGCGGCACGGCGCGCTCACCTTCTGCGACACCACCCAGGCAACGGGCGTGCTCCCCGTGAGCGCGGGCGACTTCGACATCACCGTGTGCCACGCCTATAAGTGGCTCTGCTCGCCGCGCGGTGTGAGCTTCCTGACAGTGGGGGAGGCGACCGACGCGCTCCTGCGCCCCGTGCAGGGCGGGTGGTACGCCGGTCAGGAGGTGTGGCAGAGCTGCTACGGCCACGACATCACGCTCGCCGCCGATGCGCGCCGCTTCGACGTCTCACCCGCGTGGCAGGCGTGGATCGGCGCCGAGCAGTCGATCGGCCTCTTCGCGGAGCTCGACATCGCCGAGGTCTGGGAGCGCGCCGCCGGCCTCGGCGAGCTGCTGTGCGCCGAGCTCGGGCTGCCGTCGCAGCGCCAGGCGATCGTGTCGTGGCCCGACCCCGACGGGGAGCAGCTCGCCGCGATGGCCGCAGCCGGCATCCGGATCTCCGGCCGCGCCGGACGAGCGCGCGCGTCGTTCCACCTGTGGAACACGCAGGAGGACGTCGAGGCGATCGTGCGGGCGGTGCACGGGGTGCGGGCGCGCGCCTGACGACGCGCCGGGGTCGGTAGGCTGGAGGTTCGCAACTCGCACCGCGCAAGCCGGCGCGGCCCGATCAACAGGAGCTCCCCGTGGCGTCGCCCAACCCTCTCGACCAGGTCATCTCCCTCGCCAAGCGCCGAGGCTTCGTCTACCAGGCGGGTGAGATCTACGGCGGTTCGCGCTCGGCGTGGGACTACGGCCCCCTCGGCACCGCGCTCAAGGAGAACATCAAGCGCGAGTGGTGGAAGTTCATGGTGCAGCGCCGTGACGACATCGTCGGCATCGACTCGTCGGTCATCCTGCCCCGCCAGGTGTGGGAGGCCTCCGGCCACGTCGAGGTGTTCTCCGACCCGCTCATCGAGTGCCTCAACTGCCACAAGCGCTACCGCGAGGACCACCTCCTCGAGTCCTACGAGGAGAAGAAGGGCCGCGCGCCCGAGAACGGCCTCGCCGACATCGTGTGCGACAACTGCGGCACGCGCGGGCAGTGGACCGAGCCGCGCGCCTTCTCCGGCCTCCTCAAGACCTTCCTCGGCCCCGTGGACGACGAGGAGGGTCTGCACTACCTGCGCCCCGAGACGGCCCAGGGCATCTTCGTCAACTTCGCCAACGTGCTCTCGAGCGCGCGCATGAAGCCCCCGTTCGGCATCGCCCAGATCGGCAAGAGCTTCCGCAACGAGATCACCCCCGGCAACTTCATCTTCCGCACGCGCGAGTTCGAGCAGATGGAGATGGAGTTCTTCGTCCAGCCCGGCACGGACGAGGAGTGGCACCAGTACTGGATCGACGCGTCCTACGGCTGGTACCGCGACCTCGGCATCCGCGAGGAGAACCTGCGCTTCTACGAGCACCCCAAGGAGAAGCTCAGCCACTACTCGAAGCGCACCGTCGACGTCGAGTACCGCTTCAACTTCGCCTCGGGCGAGTGGGGCGAGCTCATGGGCATCGCGAACCGCACCGACTTCGACCTCAAGACGCACTCCGAGCACTCCGGCAAGGACCTGTCGTACTTCGACCAGACCACGGGCGAGCGCTGGATCCCCTACGTGATCGAGCCGGCGTTCGGTCTCACGCGCGCCCTCATGGCGTTCCTCATCGACGCCTACCACGAGGACGAGGCGCCCAACGCGAAGGGCGGCGTCGACACCCGCACGGTGCTGCGTCTCGACCGTCGCCTCGCGCCCGTCAAGGTCGCCGTGCTCCCGCTCTCGCGCAACGAGCAGCTCTCGCCCGTGGCGCGCGAGCTCGCCGCCGAGCTCCGTGAGAGCTGGATGATCGAGTTCGACGACGCGGGCGCCATCGGACGCCGCTACCGCCGCCAGGACGAGATCGGCACGCCGTTCGCCGTCACCGTCGACTTCGACACGCTCGAGGACAAGGCGGTCACGGTGCGCGAGCGCGACACGATGGCGCAGGAGCGCGTCTCGCTCGATCGTCTCCACGGCTACCTCGCCGAGCGTCTCCGCGGGGCCTGATGAGCTTCGAGGGGCCCGCGTACGGTGCGCCGCCCGCGCCTCAGGTGCCGCCTGCGGCGTGGCAGCCGCCGGCGATGCCCCCCGTGCGGCCGCCCGTCGAGGACCCCGCCGAGTACCACCGCCTCTACCGCGCGAATCCGCGGTACGCGTGGTGGCGTCCGCTCGTCGCGGTCGCGCTGTTCGCGGTGTTCTTCCTCGTCGCCTCCGTCGTCGTCGCGATCATCTGGTTCGCGATCGCCTTCGTGACGGGCGACGTCGACTTCGACCTGCTCGTCGACCAGGACGCGCTGCTCGCGCACCTGAGCGACACCTCGAACCCGCTGAGCCTCGCCTACCTGCTCGCCTCGGTCGCGATCATGCTGCCGTGCGTACCGCTCGCGATGCTGTGCGTCGGCCTGCGGCCCGTGGGCCTGCGGCACTCGGTGGCGTTCCGGCTGCGCTGGCGGTGGATGCTGTGGTGCGCCGCGGTCCCCGCCCTCGTGATCACGGTGCTCAACAGCGCGATCTCGTTCCTCCCGCTCGCATTCGGGGAGCCGTTCGAACCGGTGCCCGTCGACGCGGGCGCGTTCGCGCTCACGGTCGTGCTCATCCTCCTGCTCGTCCCGCTGCAGTCGGCGGCGGAGGAGTACGTGTTCCGCGGGCTCATCATGCAGACCCTCGGCGCGTGGGTGCGGCCGGTGTGGGTGGGCATCGTCGTGTCGACCGTCATCTTCACGGTCGGTCACACCCAGTACGAGCTGTGGGGGATGCTCTCGGTCGCCGTCATGGGCGTCGGCTTCGCGGTCGTCACCTGGCGCACGGGCGGGCTCGAGGCGGCGATCGCCCTGCACGTCGTCAACAACGTCGTCTCGTTCCTGCTGCTCACGAGCGGCGTGCTCGGCACGACCGTCATGACGTCGGAGGGCAGCACGGTGCTCGCGCCGATCATCCAGCTCGTGTTCACGGTCGCCTACCTCGCGTGGGTCGAGCGGGGTGCGCGCCGCCGGGGCATCCACCGCGCGCGCGAGCTCGCGACGTCATGACCGCGCGGGAATACGTCGACCGCGTGGGCGGTTGACGCTTCACATGGCCGAACCCCTCAAGATCGACATCTGGTCCGACATCGCGTGCCCGTGGTGCTTCATCGGCAAGCGCCGCTTCGAGGCGGGCGCCGCGGAGGCGGGCGTCCCCGTCGAGATCGAGTACCACTCCTTCGAGCTCTCGCCCGACACGCCCGTCGACTTCGAGGGCAGCGAGGTCGAGTTCCTCGCCAACCACAAGGGCATCCCCGAGTCGACCGCGAAGCAGATGATCGACCGCGTGATGGGCATCGCGGCCTCCGTCGGTCTGAACTACGACTACGACGCGCTCCAGCACACCAACACCGTCAAGGCGCACCAGCTCCTGCACTACGCGAAGCTCCGCGGCCGCCAGCTCGAGATGAAGGAGCGGCTGCTCGCGGCCTACTTCGAGGAGGGACGGCACGTGGGCCGCGTCGAGGACCTCGCCGACCTCGCCGCCGAGCTCGGCTTCGACCGCGACGACGTCATCCGCTCGCTCGAGGCCGACGAGCACCTCGCCGACGTGCGCGAGGATCAGGCCGTCGCGCGCGAGTTCGGCATCCAGGGCGTTCCGTTCTTCGTCATCGACCGCAAGTACGGCGTCTCGGGGGCCCAGGAGTCGGCGACCTTCGCCGAGGTGCTGCGCCAGGTCGCGGCGGAGAAGGCCGGCGCGGGAGCCGCGTCGTGAGCGGCCTCATCCCGCTCGGCGATCCCGAGGCCGTCGCGTGCGAGGGCGATGTCTGCGAGCTCCCGGGACTCGGGGCGACGGGCGTCAGCGCGCCGGAGCAGGCTCGCTGATATCGGCCACCGTCGCGTCGAGGCCCGCGATGAGGGCGTCGGCGTCGACGAAGAGGCTCACGCCGTGCTCGCCCGCGCCCATCGACACGCGGCGTCCGACGATGCGCTCGTCCACGTACACGGGCCACGCGGTCGTCGACCCGAGGGGCGTGATCGTGCCGCGCTCGTAGCCGGTCGCCTCGAGGGCGACGGAGGCGTCGGGCAGCTGCAGCTTGTTGACGCCCACGAGCGCGCGCAGCTTCGGCCAGGAGATCACGCGGTCGCCCGGGATCTCCGCGAACAGGAAGGTGCCGTCGCTGCGCTTCACGACGAGCGACTTCACGATGTCGGCGGGAGTGATGCCGAGCAGCTCGGCGGCCTCCTCGAGGGAGGACGCCGCCATCCGCTCGACGAACTCGACCTCGATGCCGCGTGCGGCGGCGTCCGCCGCCACGCGATCGCGTCCCGCGCCCACGTCCGGTCTCCTCACGGTGTCATCTGAGAGAATCGAGAGGATGTCCACCCTATTCGCGCCCCCGGCCCCCGCGCTGTCGATCGGCCCGCTCCGCCTCGACGTGCCGGTCGTGCTCGCGCCCATGGCGGGCATCACGAACACGGCCTTCCGCCGCCTCTGCCGCGAGTACGGCGCCGGCCTCTACGTCTCCGAGATGATCACGAGCCGCGCGCTCGTCGAGCGCACGCCCGAGTCGATGCGCCTCATCAAGCACCACGAGTCGGAGACGCCCCGCTCGATCCAGCTCTACGGCGTCGACCCGAAGACGATGGCCGAGGCCGTCACGATGCTCGTCGCCGAGGACCGCGCGGACCACATCGACCTCAACTTCGGCTGCCCGGTGCCCAAGGTCACGCGCAAGGGCGGGGGAGCGGCGCTCCCGTGGAAGCTCGACCTCTTCCGCGGCATCGTGGAGGCGGCCGTCAAGGCAGCCGGCCCGCTGCCCCTCACGGTCAAGATGCGCAAGGGCATCGACGCCGACCACCTCACCTACCTCGAGGCGGGCCGCATCGCCGAGGGGGCGGGCGCGGCAGCCGTCGCGCTGCACGCCCGCACCGCGGCCGACTTCTACTCGGGCACCGCCGACTGGTCGGCCATCGCGACCCTCAAGCAGACGGTCACGAGCATCCCCGTGCTCGGCAACGGCGACATCTGGTCGGCGGCGGACGCGCTCCGCATGGTCGACGAGACCGGATGCGACGGCGTCGTCGTCGGCCGCGGCTGCCTCGGGCGCCCGTGGCTCTTCGGCGACCTCGCGGCCGCCTTCTCCGGGCGCGAGCACAAGGCCGAGCCCACGCTCGGCGAGGTCGCGATCGCGTTCCGTCGCCACGCGGAGCTGCTCGTCGAGTTCTTCGACGGCGACGAGAACCGCGCGTGCCGCGACATCCGCAAGCACGTCGCCTGGTACTTCAAGGGCTACGCCGTCGGCGGGGAGCTGCGCGCCGCGCTCGCGCAGTCGTCGAGCCTCGCCGAGATCGACGAGCTGCTCGGCCGTCTCGACCCCGATCAGCCGTACCCGGGCGCCGACGCCGAGGGCCAGCGCGGCCGTGCGGGCACGCCCAAGCAGCCGGCGCTCCCCGAGCGCTGGCTCGAGTCGCGCGAGCTCCAGGAGACCCACCGCGTGGCGCTCACGGAGGCGGAACTGGACACGAGCGGTGGGTGAGCTGACCCCGGGGTACTCCGAGGCCGACGCCGAGCGGATGCTGCCCGAGGAGCACTCGACGAGACGAAGCGACTTCGCGCGCGACCGTGCGCGCATCCTGCACTCGAGCGCCCTGCGGCGCCTCGCCGTCAAGACGCAGGTGCTGAGCCCCACCGCCGGGCTCGACTTCGCGCGCAACCGCCTCACGCACTCGCTCGAGGTCGCGCAGGTCGGTCGCGAGCTCGCACTCAACCTCGGTCTCGATCCCGACGTCGTCGACACGGCGTGCCTCGCCCACGACCTCGGGCATCCGCCCTACGGCCACAACGGCGAGCGCGCGCTCAACGACTGGGCGGCCGACATCGGGGGCTTCGAGGGCAACGCGCAGACCCTGCGCCTGCTGACGCGCCTCGAGCCGAAGGTGTTCGACGCCGACGGCCGCGCCTACGGCCTCAACCTCACCCGCGCGAGCCTCGACGCGAGCTGCAAGTACCCGTGGCCCGAGCAGGAGGGCATCCCCGACCCGTCCGGCCGCAGCAAATTCGGCTTCTACGCCGACGACACCCCGGCCTTCACCTGGCTCCGCGCGGGCGCCCCGCCGCGCGTGCGCTGCATCGAGGCGCAGGTCATGGACCTCTCCGACGACATCGCCTACTCGGTGCACGACCTGGAGGACGCGATCATCACGGGGTACCTCGACGTGCGCGCGCTGTCGGCCCGCGTCAACCACGACGAGCTCGTCGACAGCATGGTCGAGTGGATCGGCGGCGAGCTCGACCACGAGACGCTCATCGCCGCGTTCGACCGGCTCGACAACCTGCCCGACTGGGTGGACTCGTGGGACGGCTCCCGCCGCGACCAGGCGCGCCTCAAGAACCTCACCTCGCAGCTCATCGGACGCTTCGCGGGCGAGGCCGTGCGCGCGACGCGCGAGGCCTACCCGCAGTCGTCGCTCGCGCGCTTCGGCGCGGATGTCGTCGTGCCGGTCGAGACGCAGGCCGAGATCGCGGTGCTCAAGGGCATCGTCGCGGCCAACGTCATGTCGACGAACGCGCGCAAGCCGATCTACGCGCAGCAGCGCCGCATCCTCAAGGAGCTCGCCGACGCCCTGTGGGCCGACCCCTCGCAGCTCGACGCGGGCTTTGCCGCCGACTTCGCGGCGGCGCCCGACGACGCGGCCCGCAAGCGCGTCATCGTCGACCAGGTCGCCTCGCTCACCGACCCGTCGGCGAACGCCTGGCACGAGAGGCTGTGTTAGTTCGGCGCGGCGATAATCCGCCGCGCGTGCCGTTCTCGGGTACGAGCGCGGTCGCACCCGAGAACGGGGACTGAGCACGGCGCGGGTCGCACCTGCTCCCTAGAATCACTGACATGCCCGGATTGATTCGTCGAAGCGACATCGACGAGGTCCGGTCCCGGGTGAACATCGCCGACATCGTGGGCGACTACGTGACCCTCAAGTCGGCGGGCGTCGGCTCGCTCAAGGGGCTCTGCCCCTTCCACGAGGAGCGCAGCCCGAGCTTCCACGTGCGACCGGGCGTCGGCCGCTACCACTGCTTCGGCTGCGGCGAGGACGGCGACGTCTTCACCTTCCTGCAGCGCATGGACCACGTGAGCTTCCAGGAGGCCGTCGAGCGCATGGCCGCGCGCGTCGGCATCGAGCTCCACTACGAGGACGGCGGCACCGCCGCATCCGACCACGGCAACCGCGCGCGCCTGCTCGCGGCGAACGCGGCGGCCGAGCAGTTCTTCCGCGCCCAGCTCGCCGAGCCCGGAGCGCAGCCGGGTCGCGACTTCCTCGGCGGCCGCGGCTTCGACCAGGCCGCCGCCGAGCGCTTCGGCGTCGGCTACGCGCCCAAGTCCTTCGACGCGCTCAAGAACGCGCTCACGAAGCAGGGTTTCACGGTCGAGGAGCTCACGGCCGCGGGGCTGCTGTCGACGGGGGAGCGGGGCAACACCTACGACCGCTTCCGCGGCCGGGTGATCTGGCCCATCCGCGACGTCACGGGGCAGACGGTCGGGTTCGGCGCGCGCAAGCTCTTCGACGACGATCAGGGCCCCAAGTACCTCAACACCCCCGAGACGCTCGTGTTCCACAAGTCGCAGGTGCTCTACGGTCTCGACCTCGCGCGCCGCGATGTGGCGAAGCAGAAGCAGGTCGTGATCGTCGAGGGCTACACGGACGTCATGGCCTGCCACCTCGCGGGTGTCACGACCGCGGTCGCCACGTGCGGCACGGCGTTCGGCGTCGACCACATCAAGGTCGTGCGACGTGTGCTCGGCGACCACGACAACGCGGCGGTCTCGCAGACGGGCGAGGTGGTGTTCACCTTCGACCCGGACGAGGCGGGCCAGCGCGCGGCGAGCCGCGCCTTCGCGGAGGAGCAGCGCTTCGCCGCCCAGACGTTCGTCGCCGTCGCCCCCGGCGGGCTCGACCCGTGCGACCTGCGCATCCACCGCGGCGACGCGGCCGTCCGCACGCTCATCTCCGAGCGGAAGCCCATGTTCGAGTTCATGATCCGCCGCAGCCTCGCCGGCCACGACCTTGAGACGGTCGAGGGCCGTGTCGCGGCGCTGCGGGCGGGCGCGCCCGTCGTGGCCGGCATCCGCGACACCGCGTTGCGCGGCGGCTACGTGCGCAACCTCGCCGGGTGGCTCGGCATGGACCCCGGCGAGGTGTCGCGCGCCGTCGCGAGCGCGGCGAAGGCGACCCGCCGCCCGGACCCGCGCGCGGATGCCGAGCGCCGGCCCGACGGACAGCCCGCGGAGGAGCCGCGTCCCCGTCAGGCGAACCTCACCGAGCTGCCGACCGATCCGGTGACGCGGATGGAGCGCGACGCGCTCATGGCGATCCTGCAGTACCCGCAGTTCGTCGGCGCCCCCCTCGTCGGCAAGGCCGTCGAGGCGCGCTTCACGAACGCGACGCTCGCGATCGTGCGCGACGCCGTGCGCGCCCGCCTCGACCAGCTCGACGCGCCCGACTGGCTGCAGCGGGTCGAGGAGGAGGTGCCGGCGGGGTTCGAGTCGCTCGTGACGCAGCTCGGCGTCGCCCCCATCCCGGAGCGCGCCGAGATGGTCGGCGTCTACTGCCGGGGGGTGGTCACCTCGCTCGTCGACCGCGACCTCCTGCGGCGTAAGGGCGAGCTGCTCGGCGCGATGCAGCGCGCCCGCGCCGAGGGTGACCACGAGCGCGAGGCGGCGCTCAGCCGGCAGTCGGTCGCCCTCGAGGCGGAGCGGCGCGAGCTGCGCGGCGAATGATCTGACGATTTCTGCAGGATCCTGCAAGATCCGTGCGCTCACGCATGAAACGTGCACAGAACATTTCCCCAACGTTAACTGCGTGCGATCCGGTTGCCCGGTTGTCCGAGGGAGCCTCGACACCGTGATAGACCTGATAGTCGGGCGTCTTCTCAGACGTCCGCCCTTTCACATTTCAGAAATGAGGTCCACGGACATGGTTTCCGTCTCTCACAAGACCCGCGTGCTCGCCGCGCTCGCGCTGCCCGTCAGCGCCGCGCTCGTGCTCGCAGGGTGCGCCTCGGACTCCGGCGACAACGGCGGCTCCGAGGGCGACAGCATCATCGTCGGCACGACCGACAAGGTCACCTTCCTCGACCCGGCCGGGTCGTACGACAACGGCTCCTTCGCCGTCATGAACCAGGTGTTCCCGTTCCTGCTCAACTCCAAGCCGGGCACCTCGGACGTCGAGCCCGACATCGCCGAGTCGGCCGAGTACACCGCCGACGGCGAGTACACGGTCGTCCTCAAGTCGGGCCTCAAGTTCGCCAACGGCAACGACCTGACCTCCTCGGACGTCAAGTTCAGCTTCGACCGTCAGCTCGCGATCGCGGACGACAACGGCCCCTGGTCGCTGCTCGGCGCGATCGACAGCATCGAGACCCCCGACGAGCTGACCGTCGTGTTCCACCTCAAGAACGGCAACGACCAGACCTTCCCGCAGGTGCTCTCGAGCCCCGCCGGTCCGATCGTCGACGAGGAGGTCTTCTCGGCCGACGCGATCACGCCGGACGACGAGATCGTCGCGGGCGAGGCCTTCGCCGGCCCGTACACGATCACGAGCTACAAGTTCAACGAGCTCATCCAGTTCGCCCCGAACGAGGCGTACCAGGGCCTGCTGGGTGCCCCGAAGAACGCGGGCGTCACGCTGAAGTACTACACCGACGCGTCGAACCTCAAGCTCGACGTGCAGGAGGGCAACATCGATGTGGCCCACCGCAGCCTCTCCGCGACCGACGTCGCCGACCTGCGTTCGCAGGACTCGGTGAACGTGGTGGACGGCCCCGGTGGCGAGATCCGCTACATCGTGTTCAACTTCAACACGCAGCCCTTCGGCGCGACGACGCCCGAGGCCGACCCGGCCAAGGCCCTCGCCGTGCGCCAGGCGATCGCCGCGACGGTCGACCGCCAGGAGATCGCGACGCAGGTCTACAAGGACACCTACACGCCGCTCTTCTCCTACGTCCCGCAGGGCCTCACCGGCGCCACCGAGGTGCTCAAGGACCTCTACGGCGACGGTGACGTCGACAAGGCCAAGGAGATCCTCGACGCCGCCGGCATCGCGACCCCGGTCGCGATCAACCTGCAGTACAACCCGGACCACTACGGCGAGTCGTCCGCCGATGAGTACGCGCTCATCAAGGACCAGCTCGACGCGAGCGGCCTGTTCACGGTGAACCTGAACGCGACCGAGTGGACGCAGTACGCGAAGGACCGCACCGCCGACCTGTACCCGCTGTACCAGCTCGGCTGGTTCCCGGACTACTCGGACGCGGACAACTACCTCACGCCGTTCTTCGCGACGGACAACTTCCTCGGGAACCACTACAGCAACGCCGAGGTCGACGCCCTCATCGTGAAGCAGCAGACCGAGGTCGACCACGATGCGCGCACCGCGCTCATTGAGGAGATCCAGGCCAAGGTCGCGGCCGACCTGTCGACCCTGCCGCTGCTGCAGGGCGCGCAGGTCGCGATCACCGGCAAGGACGTCTCGGGCGCCGTGCTCGATGGCTCCTTCAAGTTCCGCTTCGGTACCCTGACCAAGGGCTGAGCGAAGCCGGACACGTCCGCAGTGTGAACGGGGCGGCCACTCGCTGGCCGCCCCGTTCTCCGCGTCGAGAGGGACACACGACACACATGACGACGGTCACCGCCCCGGACGCGCCTCCCGGCGCCACCGCGGGCATCCGGAAGGCCAGAGGCGGAGGCTTCTGGCGGTATCTCCTGGTCCGCTTCCTGCTGATCTTCCCGACGATCTTCATCCTCGTCAGCCTCGTCTTCTTCCTCATGCGGCTGACGGGAGACCCCATCACGGCGTCGCTCGGCGACCGCCTCTCGCCCGAGCAGCTCGCCGAGCGCATCCACGCCGCCGGCTACGACCGGCCGCTCTTCGTGCAGTACCTCGAGTACCTCGCGAACGTCTTCACCGGGAACTTCGGAAGCTCGATCTCCGACGGCCGCCCGGTCACCGAGATCCTCCTGACCTACGGCTCGGCGACGCTCGAGCTCGCGATCTACGCCCTCATCGTCGCGTTCATCGTGGGCATCCCGCTCGGCATGGTCGCCGCCTACTTCCGCGACCGCTGGGGCGACGCGGCCCTGCGCATCTTCGCGATCCTCTGCTACGCGACCCCCGTGTTCTTCGCGGGTCTCGTGCTCAAGCTGATCTTCGCGGTCTGGCTCAAGGCGCTCCCCGTCGCCGGCCGCGCGTCGACGCGCACGGAGCTCCGGCTCCAGCAGCTCGACGACCCGACGGGCATCTACCTCATCGACGCCATCCGCACGGGCAGCTCGTCCGCCATCACCGACGTGCTCACCCACGCGGTGCTCCCGGCGCTCGCGCTCGGCCTTCTCACGGCGGGCGTCTTCCTGCGCCTCGTGCGCACCAACGTCATCGGGACGCTCTCGCGCGACTACGTCGACGCGGCGCGCTCGCGCGGTGTGCGCGAGTACCGCCTCGTGCGGCGCCACGCGCTCAAGCCGGCCCTCGTTCCGATCATCACGGTCATCGGTCTGCAGATCGCGATGCTGCTCGGCGGCGCCGTGCTCACCGAGACGACGTTCGAGTGGAAGGGCCTCGGCTTCCAGCTCGCCGAGTACCTCGCCAAGCGCGACTTCGTGGCCGTCCAGGGCATCGTGGCGCTCCTCGCCGTCATCGTCGCCCTCACCAACTTCATCGTCGACCTGATCGCTGCGATCCTCGACCCGCGGGTGAGGTACTGATGAGCACAGAGACCCGGACCCCGGAGAAGGCGGCGCGCGTGCGGCCGAGGTGGTGGAACCGTCTGCCTGTGCTGCAGCAGCTGCGGCAGAGCGTCGGGCTCCAGCGCGGCATGCTCGTCGTCGGCCTCGTCATCACGAGCGTCTTCGTGCTCGTCGCGATCTTCGCGCCCTTCGTCGCGCCCTACGGCTACAACCAGCTGCGCGGTCCGGACGGCCTGTTCGGCGCCCAGCAGCCGCCCGGCCCCGACCACCTGCTCGGCACGACCGTCGGCGGCTACGACGTGCTCTCGCGCGTCATCTGGGGCGCGCAGACCGCCCTGCTCGTGATCCTCGTCGCGATCGTGCTGTCGGTCTTCATCGGCATCGCGCTCGGCCTGCTGTCGGGTTACATCGGCGGCTGGTTCGACCGCGTCACGATCGTCATCGCGGACGCGATCTACGCGTTCCCGAGCCTGCTGCTCGCGATCGTCGCGGCCATCGTCATCTCGGGCGGCCAGTCGAGCCTCTGGGGCGGCATCCTGGCGGCGGCGATCTCGATCACCGTCGTGTTCATCCCGCAGTACCTGCGCGTCGTGCGCGCCGAGGTCGTGCGCGTGAAGTCGGAGGCGTTCGTCGAGTCGGCGCGCGTCATCGGCGCGAGCAACCGCCGCATCATGTTCCGACACGTGCTGCGCAACTCGACGCGGACGCTCCCGCTCGTGATCACGCTCAACAGCTCGGAGGCGATCCTCACCCTCGCGGGCCTCGGCTTCCTCGGCTTCGGCATCGAGCCGAGCGCCGCGGCCGAGTGGGGCTACGACCTCAACAAGTCGCTCTCGGACGTCACGAGCGGCATCTGGTGGACGTCGATCTTCCCGGGTCTCGCGATCGTGCTCGTCGTGCTCGGCATCACGCTCGTGGGCGAGAGCCTCAACGACCTCGCCGACCCGCGCCTCCGCGCCCGCCGCAAGCCGGCCAAGACGCCCGCGCAGGCGGTGGCCGCGGAGAAGCCCGTGGCCCGCGAGGAGATGGGGGACGTGGTCTGATGGCGACTCACGACACGGCTGTCGACATCCGCGGGCTGCGGGTGAGCTTCGACACCGACGGCGGCACCGTCGAGGCGGTGCGCGGCGTCGACCTGCAGGTCGCGCCCGGCGAGGTGCTCGCGATCGTCGGCGAGTCCGGATCCGGCAAGACCGTGACCTCGCGCAGCATCCTGCGGCTCCTGCCCGAGACGGCGACCGTCAAGGGCGCCGTGCTCGTCGGCGGCGAGGACGTCGTGCGGCTCGACGCCGCGCGCCTGCGCCAGCTCCGCGGCACGCAGGCCGCGATGATCTTCCAGGAGCCGTCGACGGCCCTCAACCCCGTCTACACGGTCGGCTGGCAGATCGCGGAGGGGCTCCGCGCTCACGGGAAGTACACGAAGAAGCAGGCGCGCGAGCGTGCGATCGACATGCTGCGCAAGGTCGGCATCCCGGAGCCCGAGCGCCGCGTCGACGACTACCCGCACCAGTTCTCCGGCGGCCAGAAGCAGCGCATCGTCATCGCGATGGCGCTCGCCCTCGACGCCTCGGTGCTCATCGCCGACGAGCCGACGACCGCCCTCGACGTGACCGTGCAGGCGGAGATCCTGGACCTGCTGCGGCGCCTCCGCGACGAGTACGGCACCGCGATCGTGCTCATCACCCACAACATGGGCGTCGTGGCGGACCTCGCCGACCGTGTGGCCGTCATGTACCTCGGCGAGGTCGTCGAGACCGCCCCCGTGCGCGAGCTCTTCGCCGCGCCGAAGCACGAGTACACGAAGAAGCTGCTCGCGGCCGTGCCGCGCGTCGAGCTCGTCGAGCGCGCGGCACCCGAGAGCGCCGCCGCGGAGGCCGTCGTCGAGGCGACGGGGCTCGAGATCGAGTACCCCGGCCGGCTCGGCAAGAAGCCGTTCCGCGCCGTGCACGGCGTCGACCTCCGGATCGGCCTCGGCGAGGTCGTCGGCCTCGTGGGCGAGTCGGGCTCCGGCAAGACCACCATCGGCCGGGCGATCGCGGGCCTCGCCCCCGTCACGGGCGGCTCGCTGCGCGTGCTCGGTACCGAGATGCGGGGCGTCAAGGAGCGCGAGTTCCGTGCGAAGCGCCGCGAGCTCGGCTTCGTCTTCCAGGACCCGGCCACGAGCTTCAATCCGCTGCTGACGATCGCCGAGTGCGTCGCGGAGCCGCTCATCGTGCACGGTCTCGCGAGCTCGGCGGCCGACGGGCGCGACCGCGTCGACGAGCTGCTCGACGCCGTCCAGCTCGGCGGCGCCTACGGCGACCGCTACCCGCACGAGCTGTCGGGCGGTCAGCGCCAGCGCGCGAGCCTCGCCCGCGCCCTCGCGCTCGACCCGAAGCTGCTCATCGCCGACGAGCCCACGAGCGCGCTCGACGTCTCGGTGCAGGCGCGCGTGCTCGAGCTCTTCGAGGAGCTGCAGGAGCGCTTCGGCTTCGCCTCGCTCTTCATCACGCACGACCTCGCCGTCGTCGACCGGGTCGCCCACCGCGTCGTCGTGCTGCACCGCGGTGAGATCGCCGAGGAGGGCCCGACCGACCGCGTGCTGGGCGCCCCGCAGGACCCGTACACGCGCCGGCTGCTGGCCTCCCTCCCGGTGCCCGACCCGGACGAGCAGGCGCGCCGCCGCGAGGCCCTCGCCGCCCTGCAGAGGGAGGCCGGATGAGCCGTCGCCCGGTCACAGACGCGGCGGTGCTCGCCGACGACCTCACCCTCGGCTACGGCCGCGACGAGGCGCCGGCGATCAACGGCGTCTCCTTCCAGCTCGCCGCGGGCGAGACGCTCGGGCTCATCGGCGAGGCGGGGTCCGGCAAGACGACGCTCGCGCGTGCGATCGCCGCGCAGTCGGCGCCGGGGGAGGGCGAGGCCCCCGAGATCCGCGGCGGGCAGCTCGCGGTGCTCGGCCACGACATCCGCGGGGCGGGTCAGCGCGCCCGCGACCGCCTCGCGCTGCGCATCGGCTACCTGCCGCAGGACGGGGGATCGTCGCTGCGCCCCCACTTCACGGTCGGCGAGAACGTCGCGGAGCCGATCTTCCAACGCGACAAGGACTTCGACCGCGTGGAGGCGGGCACAGCGGTCGCGACGCTCATCGACGCCGTCCGTCTGCCGCTCTCGGTCATGGAGAAGTTCCCGCACGAGCTGAGCCGCGGCCAGCGCCAGCGCATCGCCCTCGCGCGGGCCCTCGTGCTCGAGCCCGAGCTCCTCGTGGCGGACGATCCGACGATGGGCGTCGACGTGCTCGTGCGCGGCCCCATCCTGCAGGTGGTCGCCGAGCTGCAGAAGGAGCTCGGCTTCAGCGCCCTCATCGTCGGCCACGACTTGCGCGAGCTGCGCACGATCGTCGACCGCATCGCCGTGCTCCACGCGGGGCTCATCGTCGGCTATGGAGCGGTCGACGACGTGCTCGCGAACCCGCTCCACGACTACACGCGCACGCTCGCGAGGTTGCACGCGTGACGCGCCTCCTCATCGGCGCCTACGGCCCCGACATGGGCGGAACCGCCCGGGGTATCGCGGCCGCGGTGTCCGCTCCCGACTCGCCCCTGTCGCTCATCGCCGACGGACCCGTGGCGGCGTCGCCGTCGTGGCTCGCGGTGCGCGGCGACCGCCTCGTGGCGGCCCTCGAGGGTGAGGGGGCCCTCGCCTGGTTCGCGCGGGAGGGCGACGGCTGGCGGGCCGACGGCGTGACCGCGCTCGGCGGCGTCCACCCGTGCCACGCGGCCTTCCTCGACGACGACACGGTCGCGGTCGCCTGCTACGGAGACGGGGCCGTGGTGGTCGCGCGCGCGGGGGAGCCCGCTCCGGTGCAGCGCCTCGACGGCACGGGCTCCGGTCCGCTCCCGGCGCAGGACGGCCCCCACGCGCACCACGTGCACGTGCTGCCCGACGGTCGAGTGCTCACGCTCGACCTCGGTGCCGACCGCATGCACGTGCACGCCCGCAGGGACGACGGCCTCCTCGATCGCGTCGACTCGCTCGCGCTGCCCCCCGGCACGGGGCCCCGCGACCTCCACGCGCTGCCATCCGGCGGGCTCGTGCTGCTGGGGGAGTGGAGCTGCGAGCTGCTCGTGCTCGACCCCGCGGGTCACGAGTTCGAGATCGTGCAGATCCTCGCCCTCCCGGGGGCGACGCACGGCGACGACCAGGCGGCCGCGCTCGGCGTGAGCGACGACGGCCGCTTCCTGTATGCGGGCATCCGCGGCGCCGACCGGATCGCGGTCGTCGCGCTCGAGGACGACGGGGCGCGCGCCCTCGCCTCGGTGCCGTCGGGCGGTCGCTGGCCGAGGCACCTGCTCGTCGACGGCGGGCAGCTGCACGTCGCCAACCAGCTCTCGGGCGAGGTCGCCACCTTCCGGCTCGGCGAGGACGGCATCCCGGTGCTCCTCGGCACCACGGTGACGCCCTCACCGACGTGCGTGGTCAAGAGCACCCCCGAAGCTTTGCTAAGCTAGCGAAGCTGTTTTTCGCAGCGATCCTCGGTAGCTCAATTGGCAGAGCAATCGGCTGTTAACCGATAGGTTCTTGGTTCGAGTCCAAGCCGGGGAGCCACTCCCTTCAACGTCCGTCCCGCCCTCGGCGGGGCTACGCTCGCGGTGCCTGCACACCTCAGCACTAGGTGTGGAACTGACGGAGGCCTATGACAGTGGGTCTTGGGTTTTCTGCTTGAGGCGTTCGTAAGGGGTTTGCCCGCTGAGGGCGCCGTGGGGTCGATCGTAGTTGTAGTAGTCCTCCCACTGTTGGAGTCGGTCGTTGAACAGGCCGACGTCGTCGATGACCTGGCCTTCCAGGAGCCGGTAGAACTCCTCGGAGTCGATCCGGTGAGATCGCTCGACCTTGCCGTTGAGGCGCGGAGTCGCAGGTTTGATCCGGATGTGGCCGATGCCCTTGTCGATGAGGTGCCAGTGGAAGGCTTGCCCGAACTCGTGGCCGTTGTCGGTCGGGACCTGCTCGACCTGGAACGGCAACTTCGAGAGCACATGGTCGATGAACCGGATGGCGGTCTGCTGGTCGTGGTTGGGGTGAGCGCGCAGTACCCGCAGCCTGGTGCAGTCGTCGATCGCCGTGTACTGGTAGTAGCGCTTCTTGCGGCCGGTCTGCCCGAGTGGCTCGATGAACTTCACGTCGACCTGCAGCTGATGCCCTGGGCGCTGCTTCTCGTAACGTTTCCACCTCGTCTCCTTGCGCTTGTAGCGCTGCGAGGCCGGCAGCCGGCTCAGCCCGACCTTGTTCAGGATCCGCCAGACCCCGGACGGGCTGATCCTGATCTCGTGATAGCGCTGGAGATACATCGCGATCTTGTGCGGGCCGAAGTGATACTGCCGGCGCAACCACAAGATCTTCTCGATCACCTCCGGGCTGGTCGCGTTCGGAGAGCGGTGCGGAACGCTGGAGCGATCCTTCAGTCCCTCGAAGCCCTCCTGCTCGTAGCGCTTGCGCCACTTATAGAAGCAGGTTCTCGTAATCCCGTAATAGCGGCAGGTCGCCGCTACAGAACCGCTGACTTCCTCGGCATGCCGCAGCACGGCGAGCTTGTGCTTCGCACGGCGCTCGAGCTCCCGCTCGGCCGATGCTGTGCTCGTCGATGACATGGGATCTTCCTTCCCATCAGGAAGACCCGACTGTCAACAACCTCCGTCAGTGTTATAACTAGCCGGGGACGCGCCGAGGTACTCCCGCAGTGACACCACCGGCGTTGTAGCTATCGACCGCGACCCAGTACGTGTGGCCGGCGTTGAGTGTCGGCAGCGTGAGCTCGGTTCCGTCCCAGACCTGCCAGGAGTGGTAGAGCCGCTCTTGGCGTCGTCCGTAGCGCACGAGGTAGCCGTCTGCGTCGGGCACGGGTGCCCAGCGGATGAGCGCGGTGCGGGGCTCGAGCAGCTCGGCGGTTGTGATCGTCGTCGGTGCGGGTGCCGGATGCGAGTCGTGCCCGAACACCCGCACCCCGCTGACCGCGAACGTGGTGTTCCACGGGGTCTCGAGCGCCACGAGGCGGACGTACCTGATCCGCAGCGGGGATTCCAGCACCACGAGTCGGTGCGGTGCGTCGGTCGAGTCCTGCGCACCGTCGTGGATCGTCGACCACTCGGCGCCGTCGGCGGAGGTCTCGAGGCGGTACCGCTGCGGGTGGTCGGTCGCGAGGACTGACCGAAACGCCGCACGCGAGCGCTCCGGGTCACGGAGGGGTCGCCTCGGTGCGTGGCGCGTCGCGTCGTGGTCGGCGGTGTTGACCTGGATGGCGTGCACCTCGCGAGGCCGGTCGAGGTCGATCGTGAGGGATTCGTCGGGGGCGCGTGCTCCCGCGGCCCACCAGGTGCGGATGTCCTCGTCGACCGCGAGCTCGGGGCCGTGCCCGGGCAGCGACGACGTCGCGGTCGCGGCTGCGCGGAAGGACTGGAGCATCCACCCGGTCGAGAAGTCCGTCCACGGGTCCGCCGGCCCGTCGGGCACGCGCAAGGGGTAGTCGCCGAACTGCTGATTGCAGAACAGCACCCCGTTGTCGTCGAAACCGGCGGGGAACAGCCCGATCCTCCGCTCGAAGTGGTGGTTGACGGAGACCCGCATCGTCGCGGCATGCCACCAGTTGCCGAACGCGTCCTGGAAGGTGCTGCCGTGGCCCGCGCCGGTGATGAACCCACCGGGCTTCGACGAGAACGGGCTGTCGGGGGAGTACGTGAACGGACCGAGCGGGGTGGGGCCCGTGGCGTAGCCGTCGGCGTACGAGTTGAACTCGGTGCCGGGAGCCGCGTACTGGAGGTAGTACGTCCCGTCGCGCTCGGTGAGCCAGGCGCCTTCGACGTAGGGAGTCCGGCTGTGCGTGCCGAAGAGTCTCGACGTCGCCTTCTCGACGAGGGTGGACGGCGCGACGGTGACGTTCGACTCACCGGGTCGCTCCCATCCGCGATGCTCCGGATCTCCGGCGAGGAGGTCGCGGGGCTCACCGAGCGGCCGCAGTTCGGCGTCGACCTCGACGCCCTTGAGGGGTTCCGTGTTGGAGCAGCCCCAATACAGGAAGACGCGGCCGTCGTGATCTTCGAAGAGATTCGGATCCCAGTAGGGGAACGTGCTCTCGCCCATCTGCTCGAAGCCGGCGCCGAGCGGGTCGCTGGAGCGGAACACGGGCGAACCCGACCGACGGCGTGAGGCGGTGACCATGAGTCGGTCGTCGATCACGCGGGCGTCCGGGGCGTAATCCCCGGCCGGAAGCCACGGAGCCGGGACGAACTCCCAGCTCGTCAGATCGGCGGAGTGGAAGAACCCGCCCGTCATGGACGCGAACAGGTAGAACCGCTCGCGAAACCGCACGATCGACGGGTCCGCGGCCTCGCGGAACACCGCCCGGATCGGGCCGCGGCCGAAGTCCTGGTAACGGTAGGGGAGGTCGATCGGGTTGCAGATCACCTCGAGCCGGCGCATTCCGTGACGCTCAGACTTGGGCGATGAGCGCGTCGATCGCCTGCTTGACCTCGACGACGGGCTGCCCGGTGATCTTCCGGAAGGCGTCGCGGATGGCTTCGACGAGATCGAAGTCCTGGGTGACGAGCCATTGCGCCTGCAGGCCGTCCCAGACGCCGGCGAGCTGACGCGCGGTCGTCACCGGGTCGATCTCGGCGTGGGCGACGCCCGCCTCCTGACATAGCCGCACGAGCTTCGCGAGCCCGTCGATCGTGAGCTCGTAGTGTCGCCGGAAGTAGTTGTGAGCAGGGTGCTCGGGGTCCTCCGCGGCGGCGGCGAGCACCACGCTCAGTCGCACGCGCCAATCCTCGGTCTGGCGGCTGACGAAGACATCGACGAGCGTGTCGAGCGCGTCGTCCGCCTCCTCGAGCACGTCGAACGGTGGGATGCCCTGCTCCTCGCTGATCTCGAGGGCGGCGACGAGGAGGTGGTCGCGGGACGGGAAGTGGTAGAGCATCGCGGGTTCCTTGAGGCCGGCGCGGCGCGCGACCTCCGCGGTGGTCAGACCCCGGTGACCCTTCTCCCTGACGACCTCGAGCGCCGCGAGCGCGATCTGACGCCGGCGTTCAGCAGTCTTCGCGTACCGCTTCTGAGTCGTCTCCACTCGACACATGGAAGCAGAAGAACTGAGTGCAGACAAGTTTCTTTCAGCATGACACGCCGACGCGACTTGACAGATCGGGTGAAAACTGTGTTGGTTTAGTTTTCAACCGCGAGGAGGAGGTCCCGTCATGTCGAGCGCGCCCTACCGCGACGCCCAGGCGCCGATCGAGTCGCGCGTCGCCGACCTTCTGAGCCGGATGTCGCTCGAAGAGAAGCTCGCGCAACTCGGGACCTTCTTCCCGGGAGTCATGCCCGCCGCCGAGCACGACGCGCAACTCGACCGGGGAGTGGGGCACGTCTCGCTGCTCGTCTCCGGCGACACCGTCGACGACAACCTCGCGACGATCGAGCACGCGCAGGAGCGCGTCATGGCGGCGACCGGGCATGGCATCCCGGCGCTTGTGCACCAGGAGGCGCTGAGCGGGCCGATGCTCGTCGGCGGCACCAACTTCCCCGGCGCGATCGCCCTCGCCGCGACCTGGGATCCCGAGCGGGTCGAGCGGATGGCGGAGATCACGGGTGCACAGCTCGCCGCGATGGGCGTCCACCTCGCGTTCTCGCCCGTGCTCGACATCGCGCGGGACCCGCGCTGGGGCCGCATCGGCGAGACCTACGGCGAGGACCCGACGCTCGCCGCCGCGATGGGCGTCGCCTACGTGCGGGGGCTCCAGGGCAACGACCTGTCGTCGGGCGTGGCCGCGACCGCCAAGCACTTCCTCGGCTACGCGATGAGCCTCGGTGGGCTCAACATGGCGGCGACCCACCTCGCGTGGCGGGAGCTGCGTGAGGTGTATGCCAAGCCGTTCGCCGCGGCGATCGTCGAGGCAGGGCTCGCGTGCGTCATGAACTCCTACTCGACGATCGACGGCGTCCCCGTCGCCGCGAACCGCGACATCCTCACCGGTCTCCTTCGCGACGAGCTCGGCTTCGACGGCGTCACGATCTCGGACTACGGCGCCGTCCAGCAGCTCCGCCACCCCTACGCGACCGCCGGCAGCGCCGTCGACGCCGGACGCGCGGCGCTCATCGCCGGTCTCGACGTCGAGGCGCCCGACTTCGCCTCCTACGCCGCCCTCGCAGGCGCGGTGGCCGACGGATCCCTCGACGAAGCGGTCGTGGATGCCGCAGTCGCTCGCGTCCTGCGCTTGAAGTTCCGACTCGGCCTCTTCGAGCGCCCGCTGCCCGATCGAGAGCGCATCGCCGCGCTCACCGGTCGCGCGAGCGACGACGACCTCGCCATCGAACTCGCCGCCAAATCCCTCGTGCTGCTCCGCAACGACGGCTCCGTGCTCCCGCTCGCGCCGACCGGCCGCATCGCCGTCATCGGGCCCAACGCCGACACGGTGCGGCCGCTCTTCGGCTCGTACTCCTATCCGGCGGCCGTCGAACTGCGCACCGGTGTCGCGAGCGGGCAGCAGGGGGTGGCCCTCACCGTCGGCGACCCGTCGTCGAGGCCGACCGCGGCGGAACTCGACGCGCGCTTCCGCGAGCTCTACCCGTCGGCGCGGAGCATCCTCGAGGCCATCCGTGAAGCGGCACCGTCAGCCGAGGTCACCTTCGCGCGCGGCTGCGAACTCACGGGCGACGACACGGTGGGTTTCGAGGAGGCGATCGCCGCCGCCCGCGCCGCGGACGTCGCCGTGCTCGTCGTCGGCGGCAAGGACGGCTGGGGCGTCGAGACGTGCACGACCGGGGAAGGTCTCGACACGATGCACGTCGGGTTGACCGGGGTGCAGGCGGATCTCGTCCGCGCGGTGCACGCGACAGGAACGCCGGTCGTCATCGTGCATGTCGCCGCCCGGCCGCTCTCGGAGCCGTGGATCGCCGAGCACGTCCCCGCGATCATCCAGGCGTGGCACCCCGGACAGGGTGGAGGCATCGCGATCGCCGACGCATTGTTCGGCGCCGCGAACCCGGGCGGAAAACTGCCCATCACCGCGGTGCGGGACGAAGGCCAGATCCCGAACTATTACGCACACCCTCGGGGCTCCGGATACGCGGGGCGCGCCGTCAGCATCTGGAACCCCACCGAATACGTCGACGGGACGGGGAAGCCGCTCTTCCCGTTCGGTCATGGCCTGTCCTACACCGAGTTCGCGTACGACGCACCGACCGTCGAGGTCGGCGACGACGTCGTGACGGTGTCGTGCGTCGTGACCAACACCGGGGCACGCGACGGCGACGAGGTCGTCCAGCTCTACGTGGCGGACCGGGTCGCGAGCGTCGTGCGACCGGTCAAGGAGCTCGCCGGCTTCCGTCGCATCCACCTGGACGCAGGAGAGAGCGCACGCGTCACGTTCACGATTCGCACCGACCAGCTCGCGTTCCTCGGGCTCGAGCGCCGGTGGATCGTGGAACCCGGCTGGTTCGACGTCGAGATCGGCGCCTCGTCGGACGACATCCGACTCCGTGCTGAGTTCGAACTGACGCAAGGGCTCGACGACGTGGGCGTCGTCCGGGGCTACGTCGCCGCGAGCGACGTCGAACCCGCCGACGGCTATCAGCCAGTCGCCGGCAGCTCGTCGGACGCGCCCGACCGGCTCGGCCTCGACACTCCGGTTGGGATCCTCGCCGCCGACCCGGATGCGGCGGAGCTCCTCCGCGCCTTCGTGCCCGAGGATGCCCCGCAGAGCGACGCCTTCAACGGGCTGACCCTCCGGCAGATCGCCCAGTACGCCCCCGGCATCTTCACCGACGACGTGCTCGCCTCGATCGCCGCGCAGCTCGCCGAACTGCAGCGCCGCCGCGACCCCTCCTGACCATCGGGACCCACCCGATCCACCCGATCCACCCGAGCCACAGCCCGAAGGAGCGCACGATGGCACGCAAGACCTACCCCCTGGACTTCAACACGAGATTCGGCGTCGCGACGATGGGGGTGTCCCAGACCCTCGGCACGTCGATCGTGACCGGTGTCCTGATGCTGTTCCTCACCGACTACGCCGGACTGTTCACCGGGATCCCCGGAGCGGCAGCGGCCGCCGCCGCGACGATGCTCGTCGTCGGCCGCGTCTGGGACGCGATCAACGACCCGGTGCTCGGGTTCGTGATGGACCGGTCGCCCCGCACGCGGTGGGGGCGCTTCAAGCCCTTCCTCGTCGTGTCGATCCCCCTCTCGACGATCCTGCTCGTGGCGCTCTTCAACCTGCCGCTCGAGATGGACGACGTCGCGAAGCTCGTGCTCATCTACGTGCTCTACCTGCTGTTCGACACCGTGTTCACGCTCATGCCGTTCAGCCCGCTCCTGCAGACCCTGTCGCCCGACCCCGTGGTCCGCTCGAAGCTCCTCGGCCCGTTCCGGATCGTGAGCCTCATCGGTTCGGTCGCCATGGCCGGATTCATCCCCGTGGCCCTCGCCTTCGGTCCGGATGGCGGGTTCGGGATCGCGAGTGTGCTCTTCCTCGTCCCGGCCACGCTCCTCTCGCTCGCCGGCATCCTGCTCGTGAAGGAAGGCAACGCGAACATCGGCGAAGAGACCGTCCGCGTGCGCGACGTGTTGCGTATCATACGCACCAACAAGCCGTTCTGGATCACCGCGCTCGCGATGGTGGTCCAGGGCTTCACCTGGACCCTGCTCTACGCGGGCTCGAACTACTACGTGAAGTACGCGCTCGGCGTGGACGCGTTCGCGGTCACGGCCGCCGTCCTCGGCGTCGCCACGATCCTCGGGAATATCCTCGGGGTTCCGATCTCGCAGGCGATCCTCAAACGCGTGACGCCGGGGCAGGGGTTCCTCATCGTCAACGTCGCGACCGCGGTGCCGTTCCTCGCACTGTTCCTGCTCAACCTGGCCGGCCCGATCACGAACCCGATCGTGCTCTTCACCGGCCTGTTCCTCGCCGCGCTCGCGATCGGCGCCGCCTTCATCCCCGGCTCGGTCATGGGCTACCAGGTGATGGACTTCAACCGGTTCCGCACCGGCAAGACGATGCAGGGGACGATCTCGTCCTTCATGAACTTCATCCAGAAGCTCCAGGCTGCGGTCGGGGCAGCCGCGACTGGCGCGATCCTCGTCGCGGTCGGCTACGACGCCGAACTCTTCGAACAGGCGGAGACGCTGCCCGCGGCGCTGTTCGGCGGGCTCGGTCTGGTGATCTTCGGTCTCCCGGCGCTCGCGGCTCTCGGCGCCGCCGGAATCTCGTGGTGGTTCCCACTCCGGCGTCGCGCGGCACAGGATGAGATGTACGCCGCGATCGAGGCGGCGAAGGCCGAGGCCGTCGGCGACACCGCCGAGGATGCCGAAGGCGCCGTGACGCGATGACGGTCGGCGAGGCACGGTTCGTCAGCGCGGAGATCCCGTCGGAGGCGGGTGACCCCGCCGTCTACTTCCGACGCGAGTTCACGGCAGGAGACGGCCTGCAACGTGCGACGCTGCGCGTCACCGCCCTCGGCATCGTCGAGCCGTACCTCAACGGCGTGCGGGTCGGGGATGAGGTGCTCGCCCCCGGCTGGACGTCGTACCGCCACCACCTGAACCTCAGCGGCTACGACGTCACCGACCTCGTGCGCACGGGGGCGAACGCCGTGGGGGCGATCGTCGCGGACGGCTGGGCGGTCGGACGGATGGGCTTCGAGCACCGGCGCCACCACGCGAGCGACCGCCCGGCGCTCTACCTCGAACTCGAACTGGAGTACGCCGACCACGTCGAGACGGTGGGAACCGGGACGGGGTTCCGCGTCGGCACGGGCGCGGTGCGATCGGCGGGCATCTACGAAGGCGAGGAGTACGACGCCCGCCTCGAACCCATCGGATGGAGCGAGCCGGAGTTCGACGACGAGGAGTGGCGTTCCGCTCAGCCGTTCGAATGGGATCTCGGCACGCTGCGCGAGCCGGCAGGTCCGCCGATCTGTCGCATCGAGGAAGTCGCCCCCGTCGCGATCACGACGACCCCGAGCGGCCGGACGCTCGTCGACTTCGGTCAGAACCTCACCGGCTGGGTGCGGATCACCGTGAACGGCGACGCCGGGCAGACCGTGACGCTCCGGCACGCGGAGGTGCTGACCCCCGACGGGGAGCCGGAGTTCGAGACGAACCGCACCGCGCAGGCGACCGATCGCTACACCCTCCGCGGAGGGGGACCAGAGACGTGGGAGCCGCGGTTCACCTTCCACGGGTTCCGCTACGTCGAGGTCGAGGGCTGGCCCGGAGCGGTGGATTCCGCCGCGATGCGCGCGATCGTCGTGCACAGCGACATGGACCGCACCGGGTGGTTCGAGACCTCGGATGAGCTGGTCACGCGCCTCCACGAGAACATCGTCTGGTCGATGCGAGGGAACTTCGTCGGGCTTCCCACCGACTGCCCGCAACGCGACGAACGCCTCGGCTGGACCGGCGACCTCAACGCCTTCGCGCCCACGGCGACGTTCCTGTACGACGTGCGCGGGGTGCTCGGCTCCTGGCTGATCGACCTCGCCGCCGAGCACGCCGAGAAGGGATACGTCCCGTGGGTCGTGCCGGACGTGATGTCGACCCCCTCGTCGCCCACGGCCCTGTGGAGCGACGCCGCGGTGCGCCTGCCGTGGGAGCTCTACCAGGAGTACGGCGACGCCGACATCCTGCGGCGGAGCTACGCGTCGATGACGGCGTTCGTGCGCCAGGTGGCGGGCCTGCTCGACGAGAACGGGCTCTGGGGCACGGGCTTCCAGTTCGGAGACTGGCTCGACCCCGACGCGCCTGCCGAGAACGCGTCCGGCGGCAAGACCGACAAGCATCTCGTCGCGACCGCGTTCTTCGCGGTCGTGTCGCGCGAGATGGCCGCCGCGGCCCGGATCCTCGGCCACGACGACGACGCCGGCGAGTTCGACGCCCTCGCCGTTCGCGTGCGCGCCGCGTTCCGCCACGAGTACGTCGCCCCATCCGGGCGCATGGTGAGCGAGTCGGCGACCGCCTACGCACTCGCGATCGTCTTCGATCTGCTCACCGAGGCGGAGGAGCAGCGCGCCGGGGATCGGCTCGCCGCGCTCGTCGCGGCCGCCGGCTACCGGATCTCTACCGGCTTCGCAGGCACCCCGCACGTCGCGCACGCGCTCACCCGCACGGGACACTTCGAGGAGGCGTACCTCATGCTCCTGCAGCGCGAGTGCCCGTCGTTCCTCTACCCCGTGACGATGGGGGCGACGACGATCTGGGAGCGCTGGGACTCCATCCGACCCGACGGCACGCTCAACTCCACCGGGATGACGTCGCTCAACCACTACGCGCTCGGCTCCGTCGGCGACTGGCTGCACCGGGTCGTCGGCGGCCTCGAGCGATCGGCGCCCGGCTGGGCGCGCATCCGCGTCGCCCCGAAGCCCGGCGGCGGTCTGCTTCACGCTCGTGTCGCCCACGAGACCGTGCTCGGTCGCGCCGAGGTGAGCTGGCGGATCGACGGTGCGGAGATCGAGGTCGACGTGACCGTCCCCGAGGGCGCGCGTGCCCTCGTCGAACTCCCGCTGCATCCCGAGGATGCGGTGGAGGAGGTCGGGGGCGGTCGCCACTCCTGGCGCTACGCGGTGCCCGAGGGGTACGGAGTCCGACCCGCCTTCGACCTCGACACCCCGCTCGCCGAGCTCGCCGCCGATGCCGCTGTCTGGCACCGCGTGCAGGGAGTGTTCGCGCAGCACCTGCCGGGCATCCCGATCGATGGATCAGCGCCCGAGGCCGCCGCGATCTCGCTCGACCAACTCGTCGGTCTCGTCCCCGGCGCCCCTCCGGAGCTCGCCGACGCCCTGCGATCCGCGCTCGAGGAGACGCCGTGACGACCACGATCACGCTCGTGGCCTGGCAGTTTCGACGCGCGGATGCCGCGGAGCCCTGGCAGGACATCCGGCTGCCGCACGACGCGATGATCGCCGCACGCCGCGGGCCTGAGAGCCCGGGAGGCGCGGACACCGCGTGGTTCGAGGGCGGCGTCTACGAGTACCGAACCACGTGGTGGGCGCCGAGCCACGACGGTGGGACGGCGACGCTGCGATTCGAAGGCGTCCAGGGCGATGCCGTCGTGACCCTCAACGGCGTGCCCGTCGGCGAGGTCCGGAGCGGATACGCCGAGCAGGAACTCGCGCTGGGTGACGCCGTGCGCTGGGCTGCTCCGAACGAGATCCACGTGGACGTCGACCATTCGCGGCACCCGGGGGAGCGTTGGTATCCGGGCTCGGGGCTCTACCGTCCGGTGAGTGTCGTGTTGCGCCCGCCGGTGCATTTCGCCGCCGACGGAGTCCGGGTTCGGACGCGACGGCGGTCGCATCTCGCGATCGTCGCCGTCGATGCGCGACTCGACGGCGACGCGGCGGGCGCCGCGGTGACCGCGACCCTGCGCTACGAAGGGGAGGTCGTCGCCCAGGGAAGCGCCGACCACCAGTCCGGCTTGATCGAGCTCCTGCTGGAGGAGCCTCGGCTGTGGTCGGCCGATCACCCGCACCTCCACGACCTCGAGGTCGTCGCGACGCGCGGCGACGTCACGCTCGACCACTGGCGGGAACGGGTCGGGCTGCGAGAGGTCGCCGTGAGCCGCGACGGCCTGCGCATCAACGGCGTGGAGACGAACCTCCGCGGCGCGTGCCTCCACCACGACAACGGCATCCTCGGTGCCGCGACCCATCGCGCGGCGGAGTTCCGACGCATCCGCACGCTCAAGGCCGCCGGGTTCAATGCGGTGCGCAGCGCCCACAATCCGATTTCGCGCGCGCTCCTCGACGCGTGCGACGAGCTCGGGATGTACGTGCTCGACGAGCTGGAGGACACCTGGTTCGTCCGCAAGACGGCCTACGACCGTTCGGCGCGCTTCCGCGACACGTGGCGCGCCGACGCCGACGCGCTCCTCAGGAAGAACCGCAACCGCGCGTGTGTCGTGATGCACTCGATCGGCAACGAGATCCCGGAGACCGCGACCGAGGCGGGCGTCGAGCTGTCCGCCGAGATCGCCGAGCACTTCCGCCGCTCCGATCCGGAGCGGCCGGTGACGCTCGCGGTCAACCTCTTCGTCAACACGCTCGTCTCCTTCGGCGCCTCGCCCTACAAGTCCGGGGAGCCGGGGCGGGGAGCCGGCGAAGAGCCGTCGCTCGCCGGCAGCACCGAGGCCAACGCGATGGTCAACCACATCGGCACGATGATGCACGTCGTCTCCCGGCTCCCGCGCGCGGACACGGCCTCCCGGGACGCCTTCGCGACCGTGGACGTCGCCGGCTACAACTACGGCGTCGGGCGATACCGTGGCGACCTCCGCCGCCACCCCGAGCGGATCATCCTCGGCACCGAGACGCTGCCCGGCGACGTCGCGCGCGCGTGGAAGCTCGTCGAGGAGCACCCTGCCGTCATCGGCGACTTCGTCTGGACCGGCTGGGAGTACCTTGGCGAGGCCGGGGTCGCCGTCTGGGTGCCCGGCCGGAAGGCCGGCTTGTCGAAGCCGTATCCGTATCTCATCGCCGGACCCGGGATGCACGACCTCACGGGGAAGCCCGACATCACCCTCCGGTTCGCCCAGGCCGCCTGGGGTGAACTCGACGCCCCGGCGATCGGCGTGCGACCGCTCGACCGTTCGGGCATCCCGTACGTGCGCTCGGCATGGCGGACGACGGATGGCGTCGAGAGCTGGTCGTGGCGCGGGTGCGAGGGCCGGCGCGCCGAGATCGAGGTGTACGCGATCGAGGACGAGGTGGAGCTCCTGCTCAACGGACGTTCGCTCGGCCGCAAGCGCGCGGGAGCCCGCCGCGGATTCGTCGCCCGGTATCGGACGGCCTACGAACCCGGCGAACTCGTCGCGATCGGTTACCGGGGCGGACGTGCGGTCTCGCGCACCACCCTCCGCTCCGCCGCGGCGGACCTGCGCCTCGCCGCCTCTCCGGAGGCTGCCGAGATCGCCGCCGACGGGGCCGACCTCGCGTTCGTCGCGATCGACATCGTGGATGCCGCCGGCGTCCGCGAGATGCTCGCCGACGACGAGGTCGCCGTCGAGGTCGACGGACCGGGCGAGCTCGTCGGTTTCGGCAGCGCGGCGCCCGCGACCAAGGAGTCGTTCCTCGACGCGGTCCACTCCACCTATCGGGGCCACGCGCTCGCCATCGTCCGCTCGACGGGCGAACCCGGGACGATCCGAATCCGAGCGACGTCCCGGGCGCACGGCGCTGCGACGTGCGAGCTCCGCGCCGTGATGACCGACACCGTGACCGCCGAAAGGACCCGCCCATGACCGACGTGACTCCGAAGCCGACGGCAGAACTCCCGCTCGCGGAGAAGGCCCGACTTCTCGCCGGCCGCAATTTCTGGGAGACCGAGGCCTCCGAATCCGCGGGCGTGCGCTCCCTCCGCCTCGCCGACGGCCCCCACGGCCTGCGGCACCAGTCCGGTGGCCACGACCACCTCGCGATGTTCGACAGCGACCCGGCGACGTGCTTCCCGCCCGGCGTTGCGATCGGGTCGAGTTGGAACCCCGCCCTCGCGGCGGAACTCGGCGCTGCGATCGGCCGCGAAGCCGCCGCGAGCGGCGTCGACCTCGTCCTCGGGCCGGGCATCAACATCAAGCGCACGCCGTTGTGCGGGCGCAACTTCGAGTACTACTCCGAGGACCCGCTCGTGTCCGGCGTCCTCGGCGCGGCCTACGTGCGCGCCCTCCAGGCCGCGGGGCCCGGTGCCTCCGTCAAGCACTTCGCGGCGAACAATCAGGAGACGAACCGGCAAACGGTGAGCGCCGACGTCGACGAGCGCACGCTCCGGGAGATCTACCTGCCGGCGTTCGAGCGTGTCGTCCGGGAGGCGAAACCGGCGACCGTGATGTCGTCGTACAACCGGATCAACGGCGTCTACGCCTGGGCGAGCAGGTGGCTGCTCACCGCGGTGCTGCGTGACGACTGGGGCTTCGACGGAGTCGTCCTCTCCGATTGGAGTTCGGTGAACGATCGCGTCGCCGCGCTCCGCGCCGGGCTCGACCTCGAGATGCCGTCGCGGGAGGCCCAGACGGACGAGCTCGTCACCGCCGTCGCCGAGGGCGTGCTCGATGAGGCCGAACTCGATCGCAGCATCGAGCGCCTTCGCACCCTCGCCTCCCGGATCGAGCGACGCGAGGCGACCGTCGACCTCGACGCGCACCACGACCTCGCACGCCGCATCGCGGCCGAGTGCGTCGTGCTCCTGCGGAACGAGGGCGACGTGCTTCCGCTCGCCCCCGAGCGATCTGTTGCCGTGATCGGCGCCCTCGCGGAGACGCCGCGATTCCAGGGTGGCGGCAGCGCGAAGGTCGCACCCACGCGCATCGACATCCCCGTGGACGAGCTCCGGGCGCTCGCGGAGGAGGACGGGGGACGCGTCGAGTTCGCACCCGGGTATCGCCTCGACGGCGAGCCCGACGCGGCACTCCTCGATGAGGCGGTGGTCGTGGCCCGGGAGGCCGAGGTCGCGATCGTGTTCGCAGGGCTGCCCGAGGAGCGCGAGTCGGAGGGCTTCGACCGGGCGGATCTCGATCTGCCTGCCGATCAGGTCGCTCTCATTCGGGCGGTCGCGGCGGCGGCGCCGCGCACCGTGGTCGTGCTCTCCAACGGGGGCGTCGTCTCCCTCGAAGGCTGGCACGACGCCGTCGACGCGATCCTCGAGGGCTTCGTGTTGGGGCAAGGCGGCGGGCGGGCGATCGCCGAGATCGTCTACGGACGTGTGAACCCCTCCGGGCACCTCGCCGAGAGCATTCCGCTCCGCATCGAAGACCACCCGTCCTGGCTCAACTTCCCAGGCGAACACGGCCACGTCCGTTACGGCGAAGGCGTGCTCGTCGGCTACCGCTTCTTCGCGACCGCCGGCACGCCCGTCCGATACCCCTTCGGGCACGGACTCTCCTACACGACGTTCGAGGGGGAGATCGCGGGCGTCGACGTCACCGGACCCGATTCGGTGCGCGTCCGCGTCACCGCGACGAACACCGGCACGGTGGCGGGGAAGCACCTCGTGCAGCTCTATGTCGGCACCGACGCGGGCCCCGTTCGACGACCCGTGCGAGAGCTGCGGGCGTTCGAGAAGGTGCATCTCGAACCCGGCGAGTCGACGGAGCTTGCGTTCGCACTCGATCGACGCAGCTTCGCCTACTGGGACGTCGAGGCGCGCGACTGGGTCGTCGCCAACGGCGAGTACCGCCTCGAGGTCGGTCCGGATGCGCACACGATCACATCGACGGCGGTGATCGAACTGGACGGCGACCGCCTCGCGACGGAGCTGACCCTCGATTCGACGATGGCCGCATGGCTCGACCATCCGATCGTCGGCGGCCGGACGGCCGACCTCATCGGGTTCTCCGCCGTCCAGGTGCCGGAGGAGCAGATGGCGATGGTGCGCTCCATGACCATGACCCAGTTCGTCCGGATCTCCGGCCTCGACATCCCCGCCGCAGCGCTCGAGGAACTCATGGCGCCGACGCGGCGCGGCTCCCGACCCAACGACGAGAAGGAATGACAACCATGCCGAACTTCCCCGACGGCTTCCTCTGGGGCGCCGCGACCGCCGCCCACCAGGTGGAGGGCAACAACCTCAACAACGATTGGTGGCAGCTCGAGCAGCTCGCCGCCGACTACGGCGTCGAGTTCAGCGGCGACGCATGCGACAGCTACCACCGCTACGAGGAGGACATGCAGCTCCTCGCCGACGCCGGCTACAACGCCTACCGCTTCAGCCTCGAGTGGTCGCGTATCGAACCGCTCCCGGGGAAGTTCTCGCGCGCCGAACTGGACCACTACCGCCGGATGATCGAGACGGCGCAGCGCCTCGGACTCACCCCGGTCGTCACCATCCACCACTTCACGCATCCGCACTGGTTCGGGGAGCGCGGTGCGTGGCTGTCGCCCACGGCGACCGACGACTTCGTGCGGTTCGTCGAACAGGCGTGCACGATCCTTCACGACGTCGAGTGGATCGTCACGATCAACGAACCCAACGTGCTCGCCATCACTCACGGCGGCCAGCGTCAGGTCGCGCAAGGCAAGCCCTACCCGATGCACGCGCTGCCCGATCAGGAGATCGGGCACGCCCTCATCGACGCCCACCTCGCGGCGGCGCCGCTCGCGCGCGAGAGGACCGGTGCGAAGGTCGGCTGGACGGTTGCGAACCAGGCGCTCACGCCGACGTCTGGGAACGAGGCGAAGCACGCCGAGGTGCAGTACCTCATCGAAGACGAGTACCTCGAGGCGTCGCGCGGTGACGACTTCGTCGGTGTGCAGTCGTACACGAGCCAGCCGGTCGACGCGGATGGGATCGTCCCGCATCCGGAGCACGACGACAACACCCTCATGGGCTGGGCGTACCGCCCCGACGCGCTCGGCATCGCGATCCGCCACACGCACGAGGTGCTGCCCGACACGCCGATCATCGTCACCGAGAACGGCATCGCGACCGCCGACGACGAACGGCGCATCGCCTACACACAGGGCGCGCTCACCGAGCTCGCCGCTGCGATGGCCGACGGCGTCGACGTGCGGGGCTACCTCCACTGGAGCCTGCTGGACAACTTCGAGTGGGGCCGCTGGACCCCGACCTTCGGCCTCGTGGCGGTCGACCGCGAGACGTTCGAGCGACGCCCGAAGCCGAGCTTCTCCTGGCTCGGTGAGATCGCACGGAGGAACGCGTTCTGATGAGCGGGCTGCGGACGGTGCGGGTCTGCTCGCCGACCCGACCCTCGATGCCGTCTACGTGCCGCTCCCACGACCGGCTGCTACCTGTACGCCATCGCCCCTGCCGGCCATCGTGTGCGAACGTGGGTGACGATTTCCAGCCTCGTGTTGATGGCGCTCGTCGCGGTCTGGGGCGCTGTGCTGATGTGGGGCACGTTCCACCCGCCCGCGGTCCGGTAGCCTTCGCGGCAGCCATACGGCTGCGCGAGGCGATCGCAACACGTGGCAGACGTGCGGTCACCGGGTCGAGGTCGAGGAGGGCGTAGGTCGGCCAGTGTCCGTCGGCTTGCAGGGTGACGCAGCGGCAGGTGAACGGGTCGCCGCCGGCGTCGGTGAACTCCTCGGTGGTGTCGACGTGCAGGTGGTAGTGCCCGCCGATGGTGAGGTGGGGCCGGACCTGCTCGACGGCGCGCTGGAACACGCGGTGCCCGTCGTGGGCGTACTCGAGCCCGCGCGGGTTCCAATGGTGCTCGTTCGGGATGAGCCGGTGCAGCAGCGTCGTCGTGCGCGGGCAGTCGTGGCCGATGAGGACGTCGACCGGCTCGGTGCCGAGGGCGGCGAGGTCGGCGTCGGTGATGGACTCCTGCGGCCACCACGACCGGCCGGGCGCGCGCTCGAACCGGTCGATGCTGTTGGCGCCGCCGAGGCTCGCGAGCACGGTGCCGGCCTTCGTGACGGCGCGCCAGCCGCGGGGGAGCAGCGCGATGCGTTCGGTCACCCAGCCGATGTCGTCGGTGTCGCGCGGGACGGCGTCCCAGACGTCGTAGTTCTCGTGGTTGCCGCCCGTGACCCACGCGATGGCGCCCGCCCGGTCGAGCACCTCGGTGAGCGCACCGAGCTCATGCTGCGCACCCGGCCCGAGTTGCTCGATGAAGGAGCCGCCGTCCGAGCGAGGGGAGCGGTCCGCGCCGGGTGTGCCAGCACCCGGCGCGTAGTGCGAGCGCAGCGAGCGCCAGAGGAACCCCCAGTCGCCGAGGAAGTGGATGTCGCGCACACCCTGCTCCGCAAGCCGCTCGATGGCGATGCGCGCGATGGGCAGGGAGCCGTGCACGTCGCCGACGAGGCCGATGCGCGAAGGGGTCCGGTGCATGGTCCGCCTATGCGTTGGGGCGCGGTTCTTCCCATCCATTTGGCGGCCTCTACCGAGGCTAGCGATGCCGCGTCGGATTGCGCGATGCCGCACTGATTAGTGCGGCATCGGGGTGTATGCCGCACTATTTGCCGCACTAGCTGTGATGTCCGGGCAGGTTGTTGAGCCTGCTGATGGGCGGGGCTCCGATCGCGGA